>Ga0302347_1000024_pt1 | contig 385357 bp, 314 predicted proteins | sample PhyWR1_FD_202178 | JGI IMG/M metagenome (GOLD analysis project Ga0302347, IMG submission 202178) | Leaf surface microbial communities from wheat plants in UC Gill Tract Community Farm, Albany, California, United States - DLSL W.R1 (v2)... | ecosystem: Host-associated > Plants > Phyllosphere >... | reverse complement strand
AAGGTAAGGTAAGGTAAGGTAAGGTAAGGTAAGGTAAGGTAAGGTAAGGTAAGGTAAGGTAAGGTAAGGTAAGGTAAGGTAAGGTAAGGTAAGGTAAGGTAAGGTAAGGTAAGGTAAGGTAAGGTAAGGTAAAACAAAAAACAGCAATCCTTGTGGAGATTGCTGTTTTTTGTTTTTATTCTGAAAAATCTTTCAGAGACAATTCACTTATTTTTTTGCTGGAGTAGGAGCAGCAGTAGCTGAAATACCTAATTTGGTTTTCACAGCAGCAGTTAAATCATCACCACCTTGAAAATAAGGAATGTTTGTACTTGAAATATCAAAAACATAAGCATATCCTTTTTCTTTGGATACGTTATTAAGTGCTTCTGACACTTTTCTATGAATCGGAGAAATTAACTCTTCTTCTTTTTTGTTTAAATCTTCTTGAGCAACACGTTGATTTTCGTTGATACGAGTTTCGATATCACGTAATTCAGTTCCTAGTTTTTGCAATTCAGCATCTACCGTTTCTTTGTTTGCTTCACTTCTATTACGTGCTTTGTCATTTGCTTCTTTTTGTTTTGTTTGATACATAGCATACATATCTTGAAGCTCTTTTGTTTTTCCATCACTTAACGTTTTCAATTGGCCTTCAGCCGTTTTGAATTCTGGAGTTGATTGAATAATTTCTGCAAAATTGATATGACCAATTTTTTGTTGTGCATGAGCTAACTGAGTTGCAAAAAAAACTGCTACAAATGCAATAGCACCTTTAAATAAATTTTTCATTCTTTTCATGTTAATCTTAAATCGTCTCTTTAAATTATTTCGAGACAAATTTTTGTGTTTCTAATTTAATACTTAATAATACTCCTATTCGTTCTCGCAATATTAATAAACTAATATCTAGTTTGCAAGTGCAGGATTAGGTTTTAATCCTAATTTAATAATGACATCATTACTTTTGTCAAGTTTTGGATTAGCATAAAGAAACGTCACTTCTTGACCTCTATCTAATATGATATCTAAACTTTGTGCTTGAGCTAAATCTTGAATTGCTTTAGAGACACGTTGTTGTATGGGTTGAACCAGTTTTTCACGTTGCTTAAATAACTCACCTTCAAAACCAAATTTTTGCTTTTGATAATCTTTAACATCTTTTTCTTTTTTCACGATTTCATCTTCACGATGTCTACGCATATCTTCGTTTAATAAAACTTGATCATTTTGATATGCTTTATACAGTTTTTCTATTTCAGCGTATTGCTGATCGACATCTTGTTGCCATTTTTGAGATAAATCATCTAATTGTTTTTGAGCAGACGTATATTCAGGAATATGTTTTAAAATATATTCTGAATTCACATATGCAAAATTTTGTGCAAAAGTAGCTGATACGGTAACTACAACAAATGCTATTACTAAAACTATTTTTTTCATGTTATTTATGTTATACTTTCAACTAATATATGAATTTCTTCTTTATGACATTTAATATTGCAAAAAGTTTAAGCGAGATTAAAATCCTCCCATGTTTTGCATAATACTAAATGTAAAGTTTTGTTTCCATGTACTGCTTGGTAAGCCTGGGATCGGATCAAATGCATGACCGTAATCAATACCTAACATACCAAATATAGGTAAGAAGATACGTGCTCCAACACCTGCTGAGCGTCTTACTTTGAATGGATTATATTCTGAAAACTTATTCCAAGTATTACCTGCTTCAGCAAAAGCTAATACGAAAACCGTTGCTTGTTCATTTAACATTACAGGATGTCTCAATTCCATTTGGTATTTGGTATAAATTGGACTTCCTGAATTTCTTGCAATATTAACATTTTGAGTCCCTTCTGGAATAATAACACCATTTGCATAACCACGCATCGCGATGATCTCAGATCCTTGTAAGAAGTCAAACCCTTGCATACCATCACCACCGACTTTGAAACGTTCAAATGTAGAAATGCCTGTTTTATTAGAATAACTACCTAAGAAACCAAATTGTGCCTGTGCTTTGAATACCAATTTACCAGCAATTTTTGCATACCATTGTGAATCAAATTTCCATTTATGATATTCTGTCCATTTGTATTTCACATTATTTTCTGCTGTTTCATAATTGATATTATTAAATAGCGAGTATGGTGGCGTAACTTGAACGGAGAACTTAAGGTTAGATCCTGAAGTTGGATAGATCGGCGCATCAATTGTATTACGGCTGAATTCCTGTGTTAAGTTTATATTGTATGCTGTACCATTGTCAAATAAGAAATAGTTGGCATAATTCTGCAATTTGTAACGTTGAAACGATAGGGAAGTGTTGGCTTGGAACCAGTTATCTGGCCATTGTAAACGCTTACCTAAGGTTGCGGTTACACCTGTCATCCATATCCGGTTCAGTTCTGAATCTTTTACCGTTTGCTCTCCAGTATAGTAATTAAAACCTCCATATGATGAACTAGATGTATAGGCGCTTAAACCAAAATAGATTGGTTTTTTACCACCTAACCATGGCTCTGTAAAGGAGAAACTATAGGATTGGTAACGTTTACCTGAAGTCTGTCCACGGATACTTAATTTTTGTCCGTCACCACGCGGCAATGGCTTCCAAGAGCTCTTATTGAAAAGATTACTTGTCGAGAAGTTATTGAAGGTCAATCCTAAAGTACCGATGATCTGTCCGGCACCGTAACCTCCTGATAGCTCCACTTGATCTGAGGGCTTCTCTGCTACGTTATATAAGATATCTACTGTTCCTTCTGCATGGTTTAAATTTGTAGGAACTGGATTTGTCTTTTGCTCATCAAAATTACCCAATTGTGCAATTTCTCGAACAGAAGTCATAATTGCTTCTTTTGAAAACTTTTGACCTGGCTTGGTACGAATGGATCTTAATACCACACGGTCATTGGTCACATCGTTTCCTTTTATTAATACATTATTAATAGTATACTGTGCACCTTCATATACGCGTAAATTGAGATCAATCGTATCGTTATATATGCGTGTTTGTTCTGGATCAATCGAGAATGTCAAATAGCCATCATTCATATATAATGAAGAAATGTCATCACTATTTCTACCACCGCCCAACAATTTAGTATTCAGTTTTTCTTCGCTAAAAATATCACCTTTGCGTATACCTAAAATTCTATTTAAAACGGTGTCTGTATATTTCGCATTTCCAGACCATTTGATATTACCCACATAATATTTAGGACCTTCATATACATCAATATTGACTAAGACATTTTTATCGTCAACTTTAATGACAGAGTCTTGTATGATTTCTGCATCTCGGAAACCTTTGTTCTGCATTTTAGAAACCAAAGTTTCCTTTGCTTCTTTATATTTTTCTTCTTTGAATTTTCCAGGACCAAAAATACGGAACCATGCTTTTTGCTTAACTCCTTTTAAATTCTTTCGGAGTTGTTTCTGTGTAAATTCTTTATTGCCTGTGAATGTTATCTTTTTTACACGAACTTTGTTTTTACGATCTACATCGGCAATTAATATCTCATTATTGGCCTGAGCACTATCTTTTTCGGTGCTAATTTTAATTTCTGGATATAAATAAGCTTTCTCTCTTAAGAAACGTTGGATGGTATTGCGTGTGGTATTGATCAAATTTTCATTGACAACTTTACCGGCGTTATCATTTAATCTTTTACGAACTTCTTCTGTTTGGCTTTTACTCAAACCTTTAATATCTATTCGCGTTAAACGAGGTCTTTCAACAACACGAATGTTTAGAAAAATGGTTTCACCTTCTATTTTTTCTGACCATAATTGTACGTCATCAAAAAGCCCTTGAGCCATCATCACTTTCACTACATTGGATGTGGCTTCACTAGGAACTTCAATGTATTGCCCCACAACAAGTTTAGATATCGTAATTAATACATTGTTGTCAAGATGCTGCGTTCCTGAAACTGTCACACCACCAATGATATAGTCTTTAGGGGATAAATAACTTATTTGGTTGGGATCATTCAGGTTTATAGCAGTTCCATTCACTTGAGCTTGTGCGAATTGTGGTTGGGTACATGCTAAAAATAATATAACAATAAGTATGCGCTTCATTTATAAATTTTTATTGATGCTAAAGTACATCAATCAGTTGTTAATTTTTGTTAATTAAGAAAAATTTAAGAACCAGCAAAATATGAAGGTTTAAAATCAGTCAGCAAAGTTACTAATAAAGATTAGATCTGCTCACTTGTTTTTCCAAATCTTCTCTCACGCTGTTGATAATCAAGAATAGCCTTAAATAGATCTTCTTGTTCAAATTCTGGCCACATCTTATCTAAGAAACAAAATTCAGCATAGGCAATCTGCCATAAAAGGAAGTTGCTAATTCTGTATTCTCCACTTGTACGTATTAATAAATCAGGGTTTGGTATGTTGGATGTATAGAGATTTTGTTGAAATACTTCAGTTGTAATCTCGTCGACGTTAAGTTCACCTTTTAATACTTTTTCTGCAATATTTTTTGTGGCCTGTACAATTTCCTCTTGAGAACTATAGCTTAATGCCAGCGTTAACACACAATTGGTATTGTGTGCAGTCATATCCATTGTTTCTTGTAATTTTTCTTGACAATTTTTAGGAAGTTTAGACAGATCTCCGATGGCATTTAGACGGACACCGTTTTTCTGAAAAGTTTTGATTTCTTTTTTTAGTGAAGAAACCAATAGTTCCATGAGGGCTATTACTTCTAATCGAGGACGATTCCAATTTTCTGTAGAGAAAGCATATAAAGTAAGATGTTTTACCCCAACTTGAATAGTTGCTTCTAGTGCCTCTCTAACAGCCTTGACACCATTTTGATGACCAAAAATTCGCAATTTCCCTTTTTCCTTTGCCCATCTTCCATTGCCGTCCATAATAATGGCAATATGTTGTGGAAGCTTATTTTTGTCAATATGATCTATTGTGCTCATGTTCTATTTCTTTACTTCTGCCTATCTCGCGATTGGTAAAACCATTTATATCTATAACCTTATATCATACATGAAATAGGTATAGTCGTGATTCCATCAAAATTAGCCTTATCTTTATATGCATAACGGTATGCTATCTGTCGTTATGATTGAATGTTGATCGTCTAATTATATGTATGAATTGAAAATTACTTTGATCAACAATTATAGCTTGTCTTCATCTATATTTCTTTTTTTGATTTCAAATTCAATAACTCGCCGTTACTATTATTAAGTGAATAATCAGCATTGAGCGATTTTGCTCAATAAATCTCAATTTTTTGAATAGAGTAAGCTAAATGAATAAGTTCTTCAAAATATTTTGTGGTAAATATAAATCTTTTTGATGAATAGAGAATTAGAAATTATTGCTAATATCAATAATTTCTAACGTCGAGCCCCCAAAGTAATTTCTCTCTTAGGGTCTCAAAATAGCTTTCTCCATCTAACCTGATTAAATTAATGTAGAATGGTGCTTTTGTGATTTTCAATTTAACGTTACTCGCAATTGTTTCATTTTTTGAATCACAGCTCAAAATATATTTTTCAGATCGGCTTTCAATTTCTAAATCTAATTCAAACTCAGATGATATGACTACAGGACGTACATTCAAGTTGTGCGGGGAAATTGGAGTGATCACAAAATTGCCACTTCCCGGCATGATAATAGGACCCCCACAACTTAGAGAGTAGGCAGTCGAGCCGGTCGGAGTGGCAATAATCAGACCATCTGCCCAATAAGAATTTAAAAGTTCTCCATTTAAGTAGGCATTAATAGTGATCATGGCAGAGCTATCGTACCTAAAAACAGTAATATCATTTAAAGCATAATTGCTGTTTCCTCCAAACAATTCTTTATCTGGGGATTCAACTGCCAAAAGTGCTCTTTTTTGAATTTTATAATTTTTAACAAGAATTTGATCAATGGATGTTTCAAAATCAGTTTTATTTATCGAAGCTAAAAAACCCAATCTTCCGAAATTGATACCAGCGATGGGTATGCCTGAGTTGTGAATTAGTGATACTGCGGATAACATGGTCCCATCTCCGCCGAGGCTTAACATAAAATCGGTATCTAGAGGAAGGTCAATATTAGAAGTGTAGGTCGAAAAGTTTTTATTACACTCAAATTGGTTCTTAAGGAAGTTGTAAAAACTATCGTAAATCCATATTTCTACATCTTTCGCAATTAAATATTCTAGTAAATGTCTTACATGGGGAATAACTGAAGGAGTAAATTCTCTACCATAAATTGCCACTCTCATATTTGTACAGTATTTTTTATCTAGCAGTAATGATTGTCTTTGTTTGCCAAAGATGAGAAAAAACAAGCGTATTGCTAAATATTGATGTAATTCATTAATTGTTTGTACCGATCTTCTAGATCATCAAACTCTTGTAAGGTGTTGAAACTTGCCATGACCTTATAATTTTGTCTTGCGAAAGAGGAAAGTAAATTTGCGATATTTGATTGATCGACTTTTATAGTTACTTGGATTGTAGCATTTTCAAGCACTGCTTGTGTTGAACAATTCAATATTTGACAATTCTCAACTTCAACCAAGTGGGCAATTTTGGACAATGAAAAATCATGAGCACCGATTTCTAAAACTATAATAGCTCCAACGTCATTAAGGGATTGTAGAACCGAAATCGTTTTGATTAACTCTAAGGAACTCAATAGTCCTCTAAAATTATTGTGTTCATCTAAAACTGGCAAGATATCCATATGGTATGCTGTCATTAAGCGAATCGCATCATAAGGATGCTGACTTGCCATGACATATATAGGATCTGTTCTTAAATGAATCGTAGCAACAGTGAATTGATCATCAAGGGCATTTAATAAATCATTTTGGGTTATATAACCCAAATAGTTATCGCCGTCTACGACTGGTAGTAAATGAAATTGGAAATCTTCCATTCGATCTAAGGCAAAGGCGATCGTGTCAGTTTGCTTTATAGTCGTGTTTTGTGATAGGGGGATGTTCGCTATATACATGTCCGTTGTTTATCTGTATACTATTGACCTTAAATTTAATAAAATGTTTAAACAATCTGATTTTTATTAATAAAAAAGATTGATCACGTTAAAGGTCATTAAATTTTTACTTTAACTTTGCACTGTTTATATATTATTGATAATGGATTGTACAAATTTTATCTACTTTTACAAAAGTGCGATTTATATTTTGAATATGTAACGTAGTTAAATCATAGTACTGGAATTTTTATGGGTGAGGTTGCAAGTCAGAAATTTATTGAAGTTAGGGAAGTAATTCGAAAGAAGAGTCCAAAATTAGCCAAATGGATTCCCTCTTTCTTATTAAAATATTTAGAGCGAACTATTCACGAGGATGATATCAATGATATTATGACTCGTTTTGCACATTTACAAGGATTGGACTTCGTAGATGCCCTAATAAAAGATTTAGGCGTCCATGTCGAGTTAAGGGGCGCGGAAAATATTCCCACTCATGAAAGTGTTATTTTTGCTTCTAATCATCCCTTAGGAGGTCTAGATGGGATTGCATTTATGCATGCTATCGGACAATATCGTAAAGATGTTAAGTTTCTGGTTAATGATATATTAATGAATGTAGGTAATCTGCAACCCTTATTTATACCAGTTAATAAATTAGGCGGGCAGGGAAAGAGTGGTATTGCTGCTATTGAACAGGCTTATGCTTCTGATACCGCGCTATTGGTATTTCCGGCGGGTCTAGTCTCTAGAAAGCAATCAGATGGGAGGATTGAAGATCTTGAATGGAAGAAAAGTTTTATAAATAAGGCAAAGAAATATAAAAAAGATATCGTACCGGTATACATTGAGGGTAAAAACTCTAACTTTTTTTATAATTTTGCAAGGCTAAGACAGAAGATTGGCTTAAAGGCAAATTTGGAAATGCTTTATCTACCTGATGAAATGTTTTCTCAACGCAACCAAACTGTGACGATTGTTATCGGCGAGAAAATATCTTACACACATTTTGATCAATCTAAAGGCGAAAAAAAATGGGCTGAAGAGGTTAAGCGATTGGTTTACGGAATGTCTCAAGAAAAATAGAATTATGCAAGAAATTATTGCTCCAGTTGATAGAAAGTTGTTAAAAGCAGAGCTAGGTAAAGATGCTTTTATACGTTACACTAACAACGGAAATAACGAAATATACTTAATCAATTATCATAATGCACCCAATGTGATGCGTGAGATAGGACGATTAAGAGAATTAACTTTTAGAGGTGCCGGTGGTGGTACTGGATTATCAATCGATATTGACGAAAATGATACCTGTGAAGATTGTTATGATCAATTGATCGCATGGAATCCAGAAGAAGAGGAGGTTGTTGCTGGTTATCGTGTGATTAAATGTGCCAATGCCTCTATGAAAGATGGTATTCCGAATTTATCTACTGCACATTATTTTCAATTATCAGAACGATTCAAAAGTGACTATTTACCTTATACCATTGAATTAGGTCGATCATTTGTACAACCCAAATTTCAGCCTGCCATCGATAATCGTAAAGGAATCTTCTCATTAGATAATCTGTGGGATGGACTTGGCGCTTTAGTGATGATCAATCCGGATATCAAATACCTATTTGGAAAAGTGACCATGTATCCTCATTATAATAAAGAAGCGCGTGGTATGCTACTTTATTTTATGGAGTATCATTTTCCTGATAAGGAAAATCTAGTAGTACCTATTCCTAGTTTGAATTGTGAAAATGATTTTTCACAGTATGAGGGGATGTTTGACGGTTTAGATTATAAAGAATCCTATAAACTATTAAATAGTAAAATACGTGCATTGGGAGAAAATATCCCCCCTTTAATCAATACCTATATGAATCTTTCACCAACGATGAAATCATTTGGAACAGCTATTAATGATGAATTTGGTGAGGTAGAAGAGACTGGAATTTTGATTACAATAGCGGATGTATATCCCGTTAAAAAGGAGAGACATATGAATACTTTCGAACGCGATCGTGAGTATGGCAACAAAAAACCAAAGAGAGGCTAAGCCTCTCTTTTTTTATATGTTTCTTTATTTAAGAATCTCTTCTTCTAGAAGCACTTCGATTTCTATTTTCTGATCTTGGACCTGATGAGGTTCTTCTTCTATTCGCACCAGTACCTCCATGATTAGAGCTTTGACCATTTCTGGATGTCGACGCAGGTCTTCCTGATTTCTTCGCTGCAGCAGGCTTTTTTGGTGCCACACCTGAAATATGTAAGGCGTAAGGATGCTTTTCAACTAAAGGAATGTCCATTCGGATGGATTTTTGAATATCCAATAGAAAAGCATATTCTTCTTCATCACAAAATGAAATCGCCTGACCATCTTTACCTGCTCTACCTGTACGGCCAATACGGTGTACATATGACTCTGGGATATTGGGTAAGTCATAATTGATCACAAAAGCCAATTCGTCAATGTCAATACCGCGAGCAGCGATGTCTGTTGCGACAAGTACACGTAGCGTACGATCTTTAAAGCTTTTAAGCGCATTTTGGCGTGCACTCTGAGATTTATTTCCGTGAATGGCTGCCGATTGAATATTCTTTTTAGCCAGATCTTTAACAATGCGATCAGCACCATGTTTTGTTTTAGAAAAAACTAACACATGATTTATATTTTTCTCCTTTAAAATATGGATCAATAAATCTTTTTTGTCATTTTTCTTTACATAGTAAACCTCTTGCTGTATTTTTTCTGCAGTAGTAGATTCTGGAGTGACTTCTACTTTGATTGGGTCTACCAAAATGTGATTTGCCAATTTCTGAATTTCAGGAGGCATAGTTGCAGAGAAGAATAACGTCTGTCTTTTTTCAGGTATTATTTTGATCAATTTCTTCACGTCATGGATAAATCCCATATCCAACATACGGTCTGCTTCATCTAAAACAAAAAATTCTAAGTGTTTTAAATCAATATAACCTTGACCGTATAAGTCTAATAAGCGACCTGGCGTCGCAATAAGAACGTCGACACCTCTTTTTAGCGCATCACGCTGTGGCTGTTGTCCAACACCTCCAAAAACCACAAGACTTTTGAGAGGAAGATCTTTTGAATATTGATTAAAGTTTTCTTCAATTTGAATTGCCAGTTCACGTGTCGGTGTTAAAACTAATGCACGAATATTTTTTTTCGCAGTTTTAACTTTTGAATAGCTTAACATTTGAAGTATAGGAATAGCAAAAGCAGCTGTTTTTCCAGTTCCTGTTTGAGCGCAGCCTAATAAATCATTTTTCCTAAAAATGATTGGAATTGCCTGTTCCTGAATTGGGGTAGGAGTAGTATATCCAACAGCATCCAATGCCTTAAGGATTGGTGCTATGAGTTTTAAATCTTGAAATTGCAATCTAATTATTTATTTGTAAGCGACAAAGGTAACTTAATTTTATGGATTGCAGTTGTAATTTGTTGAAACATTTATTTTATATTTCAGCTAAAAATAAGATTTATACCTACTTATCTTGTTCGAATCCCTCAAAACTAGAGTCGACAATTTCTTTCCATTCAGGATGCTTTTTTATATAGGCATATACTAAGGGGCATAGAGGAAACAATGTATAATGATGGTCTTTTAGATATTGAAGTGTTTTTTCGATAATTGCAGTTGCGACTCCTTGGCCAGCTAGTTGTGGATCGGACTCCGTATGTATAAGCCAAATTTTGGTAGGTCTTTCTTTAAATGCAATAAAAGCTTGATACTCTCCTATATGAAGCTCGAAATGATTCACTTGATCATTTTTGGTTAAGGATAGATTGATAAATTCTTCTTTCATAGTATTGTTGTTTATTTATATAGCATAATAACAGTCGTATTGTTATTGTTTTACATGTCAAATAATTATTTTTCTATGGCTACAGTGTAAATTACATTGTATATAATGACGCTGCTGACGGATCGATTTTAAGTAGTCGCTTTTACGGGTCTGCTGTAAAATTATATTTCTTATGACGCCTCTTCTAATCCCTTAATATTAATCTTTTTCATCTTCACTAAAGCTTCCATTGCTTTTGGATTTGAAATGAGCACATGAATTTTTTTAGGAATGATTTGCCAAGAAAATCCAAATTTATCTTTTAACCATCCACACATATTTTCCTGACCTCCATTTGCGGTCAACATGTTCCAATGATGATCGATTTCTTGTTGATCTTCACATTCAACAACAAATGAGATCGCATCGGAAGGTTTATATGATGGACCTCCGTTAAGTCCCATAAATCGAGTGTTGTTAATTTCAAAAATAACGACCAAAGGATTGGATGAAATGATTTTTCCATCTTTAAAGACTGAACAGTAGAAGTTTGCTGCATCTTGGGCTTGACCATCAAACCATAAACAATTATAAATTGAATCTGTCATAACTATGGTTGCGTTAAATTATTATACACCTAAAAATACAAATTAATCATGAATAACAGATATTAAATAAAACAAAAAAGGTTAGAAATGAAAATTTCTAACCTTTTATTATGAGTCGACTACGCTCTTATTGGTAGCCCAATAATTTCATAACCTGTTTTGAATTTTGTTCCTCACCAAAAACTTCGTAATTGAACGTTTCGTCGCGGTTACGGCGAATCAGTACATGCTTTGGAGATGGTAATAAACAATGATGAATACCTCCATATCCACTTAGTACATCTTGGTAAGCTCCTGTGTGGAAAAAACCTAAATATTGTAACTTACGTGTCTTAGGCATAAATACAGAGCTGGTATGTGCTTCTTGATTATAATAATCTTGACCATCACATGTAATACCTCCTAAATTTACACGTTCGTATTCTGAATCCCAATTGTTGATTGGAAGGAGAATGTATTTTTGATTTAATGCCCAAACATCTGGTAAGTTAGTGATGAATGAACCATCGATCATAAACCATTTTTCACGATCATTTTGTAGTTTTCGACCTAATACTTTGTATAAGATACCAGAAGCTTCTGCAACGGTATACTTTCCAAATTCAGTAATAATATCTGGTTCCATTACTTCATGCTGTGCACAGATCTGTTTGATCCTGTTTACAATTTCATTGACCATGTATTCATAGTCGAAATCATGAACTAAAGAATCTTTGAAAGGCATGCCTCCACCAATATCTAAAGTGTCTAAATCTGGGTTTACTTTCTTAAACTTACAGAATAGTGTCACATACTTTTCTAATTCATTCCAATAGTACGGTGTATCCGATATACCTGAATTGATAAAGAAATGTAACAACTTAACTTTGAAGTTAGGGTTGTTTGCGATTTTGTTATTATAGAATTCTATAACTTCCTCAATCCGAATACCTAATCTTGATGTATAGAACTGAGAGTCTGGTTGTTCCTCTGAAGCGATACGTATACCCAAGGCACATGGCTCTTCCAATTCAATTTCATCATCATAGAGATTGAATTCTTCTTTGTTATCTAAGACGGGAATAATGTTTTTATACCCATCGTGGATCATATCAATGATGTACTGTTTGTACTGATATGTTTTGAAGCCATTACAAATCACTGTAATGTCTTTTGTTACGGTACCTTGACGTTCTAAAGAGTCAATCATCGGCATATCAAATGCAGACGATGTTTCTAAGTGAATTTCATTCTTCAGTGCCTCTTCAACAATATGTTTGAAGTGGGAAGATTTAGTACAATAACAATATTTGTAGGACCCTCTGTAGTTGTGTTTCAAAATTGCGGTTTGAAACAAAATTTTCGCTTGTTGAATTTTTTTGCTGACGATTGGCAAATAAGTAAAACGCAACGGCGTACCGTACGTTTCTATCATTTCCATTAAATTCAAATCGTGGAAATACAATTCGTCGTCGATGATTTCGAATCCGTCTTGCGGAAAACCAACACTTAGGTCAAGAAATTCCTGATAGCTCTGCATTTTTTATTATTTTTGCAAAGATATACTTTCAATATGAATACAAGAACAGGGAAGGTGAATTATTTTTGTATTCTATATCAGGGAGTTGCATATTTTACATAATCATTACATGGCGAATTCTATTCAAAACAGACTTATTGAAGTCACTGTTCAAGCTGTAAAACAGCTTTATAATGCAGATATTTCTGAAAATCAAATTGCTTTGCAAGAGACACGCAAAGAGTTTGAAGGACAAATTACAATTGTAACTTTTCCTATTACCCGATTTTCTAAGAAATCTCCTGAGCAGACTGGTACGGAGATAGGTGAATATTTGAAAGGTCAGATTACAGCTATCACAGATTTCAATGTCATTAAAGGATTCTTGAATATTTGTCTTTCGGACGCTTATTGGATTTCTCTTTTAAATGAAACGATCGCGAAAAGTGATTTTGGCGTATTTCCAGCAAATGGTAAAAAGTTAATGGTCGAGTACTCTTCTCCAAATACCAATAAACCGCTTCACTTAGGACATATTCGTAACAATCTGTTAGGGTATTCTGTCGCTGAACTTTTAAAAGCGTATGGTTATGAGGTGATCAAAGCGAATTTGGTGAATGATCGTGGTATTCATATTTGTAAATCGATGCTTGCATGGCAAAAATTTGGAAATGGAGAAACCCCTGAGTCAACTGGGATGAAAGGTGACCATTTGGTAGGTAAATACTATGTTGTTTTTGATAAAGAATATAAAAAAGAAATTGAAGCCCTTAAAGCTGAAGGACAATCGGAAGATGACGCCAAGAAGAATGCAACATTGATAAAAGAAGCGCAAGCGATGTTGCAGCAGTGGGAAGCAGGAAATGAGGTTGTGATCGAACTTTGGAAAACGATGAACAGCTGGGTATATGCAGGTTTTGAAAAAACGTATAAGCAGTTAGGTGTTAATTTTGATAAGTATTATTATGAGTCAAATACCTACTTGCTAGGAAAAGATATTATTCAAGAAGGATTAGATAGTGGTGTTTTCTTCCAGAAAGATGACCATTCTGTTTGGATTGACTTAACAGAAGAGGGATTAGATGAAAAGCTCGTATTGCGTGGAGATGGAACTTCAGTCTATATTACACAGGACTTAGGTACGGCTCAATTGAAATATGATGAATTCAATATGAATGATTCTATTTACGTCGTAGGGAATGAACAAGATTATCATTTTAAGGTATTGTTCTTAATATTGAAAAAACTGGGTAAGCCGTGGGCTAATGGGTTATTTCATTTGTCTTACGGCATGGTTGATTTACCTTCTGGTAAAATGAAATCTCGTGAGGGTACAGTTGTTGATGCTGATGATCTCATGAGTGAGATGATTGAAACAGCGAAAGAACGTACAGAGGAACTGGGTAAAACGGAAGGTCTGTCTGAAGAAAATAAGAATGCGCTTTATAACACCATCGGTATGGGAGCTTTGAAATATTTCTTATTAAAGGTTGATCCTAAGAAACGATTATTATTTGATCCAAAAGAGTCTGTTGATTTTCAGGGAAATACGGGGCCGTTTATTCAATACACGTATGCTCGTATCAAATCCGTGCTTTCAAAGGCAAACTTTGATGAGTTGTCAGCAGTTTCAGTTCCTGCATCTATATCGGCATATGAACGTGACTTGATCATGAGTTTAGGAAATTTTCCGAGTATCATAGCGATCTCTGCTCAAGAATTTAGTCCTGCTCAAATGTCCAACTACATATATGATGTTGCGAAATTGTATAATAAATTTTATCATGAGGAGACGATTTTGAAAGCTGAAATTGAAGAGGTCAAAAACTTCCGTCTACATCTTTCAGCATCTGCTGCAAAAATTATTGCTAAAGGAATGAATTTATTAGGGATTGAAGTTCCTGAACGTATGTAATTTAAAAGATGATGACTCAGAAAATTCGTGTAGGTTTAGTTGGTTTTGGTATTTCAGGACAAGTGTTTCATGCTCCTGTTATGCGATCCATTCCTGAACTTGAATTAGTGAAAATAACTGCTCGTAAAGCAGAACAAAAAGTAATCGTAAGTGAGAAGTATCCTACAGCACTAGCTGTAGATCACATTGATGACATCATAAATGATGAATCCATTGATTTAGTAGTAATCGCGACTTCAAACGATATGCACTATCCTTTTGCTAAGCAAGCCTTGTTAGCAGGGAAACATGTTGTGGTAGAAAAACCATTCGCGAATACTTCTGAACAAGCAGATGAGTTGATTGCTTTAGCTAAAGAAAAAGGTAAAATTATATCCGTATATCATAATTTAAGGTTCAATTCTGATTTTAGAACTATTCGCGAAGTGATCAAGGATGAGCGTTTAGGTCAAATCAAAAATTTTGAAGTCCGTTATGATCGTTTTCGTAATCATCTGAGACCTGGCGCTTGGAGAGAGGAGAATTTACCGGGATCTGGTATTTTTTATGATCTTGGAGCTCATTTAATTGACCAAACTTTACAGCTTTTTGGTAAGCCTGATGCTGTATTTGCTGATTTAACGATTCAAAGACCTGGAGCCAAAGCTATTGATAATTTCGAATTGCTACTTTATTATCCGGAAATGCGCGTTTCATTAAAAGGGGGAATGCTGGCAAAAGAACCTACTCCACGCTATACAATCTTTGCTTTGAATGGAAATTTTCTAAAAAATGGGGTAGATCCACAAGAAGATTTATTACGAGCTGGTGCGTTTCCAGATGAGGATCCAAATTGGGGTAAAGAAGATCCATCAATTTATGGTAAGTTAAATTTACTTTGGAATGGAACAGATTTGGAAGAGATTGTTACATCAAAATTGGGTAGTTATCCTGACTATTATCAAAATGTGGCAGATGCTATTTTGGGTAAAGCTCCACTGATAGTGACTGCAAATCAAGGACGAGATGTGATTAGGATCATTGAGTTGGGCATTCAGAGTCAGGAACAGCGTTGTGTCGTATCATTAGATAATCAATTAATCGCCTATTAAAATAATAATATGAAGCAGTATGATGCCATTATAGTGGGAGGGGGAGCGTGTGGGCTTATGTGTGCTGCTCAGGCCGGATTGTTGGGTAAAAGTACTTTGATAATTGAACGGAATGATAAAGTAGGGGCCAAGATTTTGATTTCTGGAGGAGGCCGGTGTAATTATACGAATTTAGGTACTGGTATCGAAAACTTTGTCTCTCAAAATCCACAATTTTTGAAATCAACTTTTAGCCAGTGGACGGTACAGGATACCTTAGATTTTTTTGAGGCGCATGGGATTTTTGGCGAAGAAAAAACATTAGGACAATTATTTCCTTCCACCAATAAAGCGAAGGACGTAGTAGCCGTATTTACTAAAATTTTGTTTCAAACAGATCAAGATCTGAGATTAAATACTGTTGTTAAATCGATTGAAAAAGATGCCGAGGGTTTTCTATTAACAATAGAAACCGATGGATGTGAACAGTTAATAAAGGCTAAAAAAGTGGTTATGGCTAGTGGAGGCTTACCTGTTGCTAAGTTAGGGGCATCTGATTTTGCTATTCGCACTGCAAAAAAATTCGAACTGGCGATTGTTCCTACAGCACCAGCCTTAGTCCCATTAACCATTACGGGAAAGGAAGCGGAATGGTATGCTTCTTTGTCGGGGAATTCCATTTTTTCTAGGGTTTATAATAATAAAATCAGTTTTGAAGAAAATATTCTATTTACACATTGGGGTTTAAGTGGACCTGCTATTTTACAAATTTCTTCATACTGGCAGGCTGGCGAAGAACTTTTTATTGATTTGCTACCTCAGTTTAGATTGGATAAAATAATAAAGGAGGAACGTAATCAAGGTGGAAAACGACTGGTCTCAAACATCCTAAATGATTATTTTACCAAAAGAATGGTAGAGGCTTTGGGTAAATTTCTGCCATTAGATACTAAAATAGCTTCTTTAAGCAAAGTAGATGCAAATTTAATCATAGATACGATTCATAAATTTAAAGTTAAGCCAGCAGGCGATAAGGGGTATGATAAAGCTGAGGTGATGCGTGGGGGTGTTTCGACAGCAGAGCTGAACGCTAAAACTTTGGAAAGTAAAAACGTAAGTGGATTGTTTTTTGGAGGTGAGGCTGTAGACATTACGGGTTGGTTAGGAGGGTACAATTTTCAATGGGCTTGGGCTTCTGGTTATGCAATTGCACAGGCGATATGATACAAAATTTCATTCTTTTCTTTTTTTAAGCTGATATTTATCAATCTAAATCCTACCTTTGCAGAAGAAGCAAACTGGTTCTATCGCTGCTCCCTAAAGGAGGAGAGGAAAGTCCGGGCAACGCAGAGCAACACGCTTCCTAACGGGAAGGATGCTATTGATTTAGTAGACAGAAAGTGCCACAGAAAATATACCGCTTTTCGGAGTAAGGGTGAAAATGTGAGGTAAGAGCTCACAGTCTTGTATGGCGACATGCATTACGGTAAACCTCGTGTGTTGAAAGACCAAATAGGTTGCGAAATTCGAAGGCTGCTCGTCTTCTTTTAGCTTCGGCTAAGATTCGTAATGGGTAGGTTGATGGAGCTAGTTAGTGATGACTAGCCTAGATAAATGGTAGAAACTCCGATTTTTCGGTTTACAGAACCCGGCTTATAAGGTTTGCTTCTTTTTTACTATATTACCAATAATTTAAATAATCTTTAAAGAGGAGTAATAAAACTTATTTATGAGTACCATATTAATTATTGATGACGAAAGGGCAATCAGAAATTCATTAAGAGATATCTTAGAATATGAAGATTACAATATACTGGATGTAGATAACGGTAGTGAAGGCTTAGAAATCATTAAAAAGGAAAAAATTGATCTTGTTCTTTGCGATATTAAGATGAATAAGATGGATGGTATGGAAGTTTTGGCAACAGCTCAAAAAATAAATCCAGATCTTCCTTTTATCATGATATCGGGTCATGGTACTATAGAAACAGCTGTAGAAGCTGCTAAAAAAGGCGCATTTGATTTTCTGGAAAAACCATTGGATTTGAATCGTTTATTGATTACGGTTAGGAATGGTCTAGAAAAAGTCTCTTTAGTAACGGAAACAAAAGTTTTAAAGAAAAAAGTTACAAGTTATAAAACCAAAGAAATTCTTGGTAAATCCGAGGCTATTGGTCGTATTAAAGAAACGATTGACCGTGTCGCACCTACCGAAGCTCGCGTGCTTATCACTGGTGCCAATGGTGCTGGTAAAGAGTTAGTTGCAAGATGGATTCACGAAAAATCTAATCGTGCTGAGGGTCCTTTAATTGAAGTCAATTGTGCTGCAATTCCTTCTGAGTTGATTGAATCTGAGTTATTTGGACATGAGAAAGGATCATTTACTTCTGCGATTAAACAGCGTCTTGGTAAATTTGAATTAGCTACTAATGGTACACTTTTTTTAGATGAAATTGGTGATATGAGTCTTTCTGCTCAAGCTAAAGTACTACGTGCTTTGCAAGAGCATAAGATCACAAGAGTAGGTGGTGATAAAGAAATTGATGTTAATGTTCGCGTTGTAGCAGCAACGAATAAAAATTTATTTAAGGAGATCGATGCAGGAAATTTTAGAATGGATTTGTATCACCGTCTTTCTGTAATTTTGATTCATGTGCCTTCATTAACAGAGCGTGTTGATGACATACCTTTGTTGTCTAAGAATTTTTGTGAAGAGATCTGTAATGAATATGGAGTTCCAGTAAAGGAAATTACTCCTGCGGCATTAAAAGAATTGTGTAATCTCCCTTGGACAGGAAATATCCGTGAATTGCGCAATATGATTGAACGCTTGATTATTTTAAGTGATAAATCAATTACTGATAGAGATGTCATTGCATTTGCCAACCCTTCCAATACAGTAAATGCAATCTCCAACACTCACCCGAATCATGAAGCTGATCCATCTAACCAAAATGGTAGTAAAGTAGATCTTGATAATTTTGCTTCTTTTCAAGATTTTAAGGATTTTGCGGAGAAAGAGTTTATCAAGTACAAATTGGAGAAAAATACTTGGAATGTTTCCAAAACAGCTGATGATTTGGATATTCAACGAAGTCATTTATATAGTAAGATTGAAAAATTTGGTCTAAAAAGAGATTAATTATTGGATTGAGAGAGGATATTGGGAAAGATCCAATCATCAATAAAAAAGAGTAGCAAACTTGTTTGCTACTCTTTTTTATTGATTTAAAATTTCTTATTAAGCCCTATTAAACCTTTTCTAATAACCTTAATATTTTATTGGCAGATATTTCTGTATAATCATTGATATATTCGTGGCATGTTGGTAACTGTTCTTTAGTATGTGAAGATAGCACAGCAACGACAGTCATACCGGCATTGAGTCCTGCTGTAATTCCTGAAAAGGAATCTTCAAATACAACACAATTTTTAGGGGCTATTGCTAAATTGTAGGCCGATTTTAAATATACTTCAGGGTCTGGTTTATGTGCACTAACATCTTCACTGCATAAAATAGAACCCATTTTAGTACGAATATCTAGTGCATCTAAAATTAAATCCATATTTTCCTTTGGTGCTGAAGTTGCGACTCCAGTTTTAAAATGATTACTTTTTAAATCTGCTAAGAAATCTATATAACCTGCTATTGGGGAGATTTCATCTTTGTAGATATCTCTAAAAAGTGCCTCTTTTTCAAATTCTAAAAGTTTTAATTCATCAGCAGATATGGGTCTCTTGAAAAAATGTTGCATGATATAACTATTATGCTTACCATACATGTGTTCCTCAAATTCCTCTTCACTACTTTCAATATTGTATTTTTTGAAAAAAGCATCAAAAGCTTTAGCATGATAAGGATTGGTGTGACATATAACTCCATCCATATCGAAAATCACGGCATAATTATTCATAGTGCTAAGGTACATTTTTGGTCTTAAAATAATTCCCTATAAATATGAATCTTTTGTCATCTCTAAATGAAAAAACTAAGAACAAAAGATAATTCGTAGTTGTTGTGCCATTTTTTCTGAGATTTGAAAATAAGTGATTGTATTTTCAATGATCTTTTGTTGTAAATAAGTTAAGAACATAGAAAGACAGACTATGAGAAACCAATTTAAATACCAGTATTCAAAATTGAATAGAAATAGAAATAGGATATGCCATAAGTAGATCCAAATTGTAGAGGATCCTATAAAGTTTAAAATTGGAGCTTTTATGTTTCTGAGATAGGGTTTTACCCAAAAGATAATAGAAAACATACTGATCGCATAAAAAATATAAAATGATCTAGGTGGATATTTAAGTGCTCCAATATCAAATGGTTTATCTAAGTAAAGTATAGTATATGCCAATCCTCCAATAGTTATTAGCATCGAGGTAATAAATATGATGTTTTTAGTCTTTAAAGAATAATTTTTGTATTGTGCTCCTAGCATAAAAAAAATAAGAAACCCCAAACTATAAGATCCAAACTGATCTATATATCTTTGTACAGTCGGCTCAAAGTGATTTTTTGAATAGTGAATAATTATTTCATAGATAACATAATATAGTAATAGCTGCCATTTATTTTTTATAAAATTGCTACATAATGGTCCTAAAATAGCGATCATTAAAAAAATACGAATTATCCAAACATATCCAAACCCATCCATTAGCATATAACTTGATAAAATGATGTTTGGATATTGTGTGTAGTCAATCTTGAATAGAAAGGGGAAGAAATGTTGAATACTATAAAATAGGCTTAGAAATGCCCAAACAGGTAGTACGAGGCGCACAAAGCGTTTCCATAGATAAGAAGTAATGTCACGAATAGATTTAAAGGTTTGATTTTTACCGCCAAATAAATAACCAGAGATAAATACCATTAAGGGTACATCGAAATTTCGGACTTGGAATAGGATGAAGGGAGGGTTGACATGTGCTAATATAATGCAAAGTAATCCTAAGCTCCGTATAATATCAATTGATCTGTCCCTCTCAACCATCATTTTTTATTTACGAAGGTAGTGAATCTATCAAATTTTATGAGCAAAGGTTACCATAATTCCAGAGGATAATTAATCCTAATCATATAGCATCAGTAAACTCTCTAAATGAAAGCTGATATTAGTTTAATATTTAATAAAGAAATGCAGTTTATTCGGGTTGTTTTAGTAATTCTTGAATTGTTGCCGTAATTGTTAAAGCATCTTCTTCATCTTCTAAAAGTGAAAAAGCAATGTAAGTTGCATAAATCTCAATACTTAATTTCTCATGTTTATCCGCAATAAATTCGTCAATCTGATGCTCGGTACAGTCAAAACCAATTTGCTGTAATTCATTAAAAAGATTTGTTGAAATAGTTTCATGGTCTTCACCACAGGCAAAAGCCACTAATATATGAAATAAAAATTTGTCAATGATTTCACTATCAGTTTGTTTGAATAGGGATAGGATATGGTTATAATCAAACTTTGTTTTCGCACTATTGACAATACTATCCCAAATTTCATATTCTAAAGACGGTTGCATAGTTCAGTTGTTAATTAATTATAATCGGTAACTTAAATATAGTCAAAAACAATTGATAATAAAAAATTCTTTATATTTTTTTAAATTCTACAAAGAGTTGTATGAATTTTAATAGGCTATTTTAACAGGTACATTATGAACTAAGTCGGATTGACAATCATTGCTCAAAGTGCATATCAGATTAGTGTAAAAACTACCTTTAAGCTAAATTACCATAAAACACTTTTTTAATATGACAATATTAACTTTGGTTTATGAAAAAACATCATTAACTTTTTAATGAGTAATTCTGAATGCATCTTGATTTGATAAGTTTTATTTATAGTTTATTAATTATATATCACAATTTATTGGGCGTGGTATGATAATTGAATATGTAACTGAGGTTATTTTTGAAAATTAAAGGCTTTTTATTAGCTTTAATATACCAAGGATATAGACTGATTCATTTTATTTATTTAAACTTTTTAATTATGGCGATTAGGATTCTATTATTTTTTTTAATGATCTCTTCACAGATTTCAGCTCAAGAACTGAATCTCCTTAAAATTAGGAAGGAATATTCTTCGGCAGTAAAGAATGAAGATCTCTGTGAAAATAATTTGAATTTATTACGATCTAAAGCTAAAGCTACAACAGAAAAGGGTTATTTAGCTGTGTATGAAATGGTTTATGCAAAACATATGGGTAATCCGTTTAAAAAACTTGGTCAATTCAATAAGGGTAAAAATTTATTAGAGAGTTTAATTGTGCAAGAACCTAATAATGTTGAACTTCGTTTTATTAGATGGAGTGTTCAGACACATGCCCCATCTATATTAAATTATAGTGCAGATATAAAAGAAGATAAGAAATTTATGATTGATCATCTTTATAGTATGCAAAATCCTGATGTTAAGGAAATAATATATAAATATATAAAAGGAGCAAATGCTTTTAGTGAGGTAGAATTGAAAGAGTTAGTGAAATAATCCCCATTTGAGTAAGACCTATTCTACGCAATATTTGATAAATCAGAGATTTAACTTTTAAATTGCAAAAGTCAGTAATTTGACTTTAGCTTGATGAATGGAAGGTCAAATGTTTTTTTAAATTATTATTTTTGCAGAAGTTAATCTGTAGCAATTTTATTATTAATTTGATGGTATGGCAAAGCGTAATTTTGTTTCAAATTCCACTGAATCTTCAAGGATGTTCAAAAATGATTTTTTAGAATCACTTACAAAGGTTCATTGGAGTGTTCCTATAATATTTTATTTACCCATAATAGGTTATTTTTCATGGAAGGCCCTAGTTCCTGGCGAGCTTGGTATTTTTAGTTATATTCAATATTTTGTCTTTGGACTTGCTTTCTGGACTTTATTTGAATATGCGTTGCATCGTTGGATTTTTCATTATCATCCAACTACGAAATGGGGTAAGAGAATCGCATTTATATTTCATGGAGTTCATCATGACTATCCAAAAGATAGGTTAAGATTGGTAATGCCTTTATCTGCAAGTATTCCATTAGCAGCATTGGTTTATTATTTATTTACATTCTTCTTCAGTTCTGATATTATATTAGCTGCATTTTTTTCAGGGTTTATGATTGGATATTTAATATACGATGAATGTCATTATGCGATGCACCATGCTAATTTTAAAAGTGGAATTTTTAAACGTATAAAACAACATCATATGTTACATCACTATTCTGATCCTGAACATGGATTTGGAGTGAGTTCGTCGTTATGGGATGAAATAATGCGTTCTGGCTTTCCAAAAGAAGGAGATAATTCTGAAAAAGTTAATGTCGATAAATAATCTGTATGGTATAAATATTACTTAGAATATAAAAGGCCTGCCTCCTAGCAGGTCTTTTTATTTAAGATCAAATTCATTTTATGAATCTGATCTTCTATGGTATATGAGATCTAATTGAAATGGCTCCCAAAAGTCTATAAGCAACAAAAGCCCAAATTGCTTTGGGCTTTATTTTTTTTTGGCGGAGAGCGAGGGATTCGAACCCCCGGACCTATGACAGTCAACAGTTTTCAAGACTGCCGCATTCGACCACTCTGCCAGCTCTCCGCCACAAAAGTAGAAAAATTCATTTAGTCACCAAAACTTATTTTTTAGTTGATTGAAAATGAGGGAGATTAATTTTTATTGCTTTTTTTAACCTGAAAAAAAGCAATAAAATAGCTTTAAACGCTATGGATGTAAGATTTCAGAACAATGTTTTTTGATATTACTTGCTATTTTATCAATGGGAAGATCATCTGTGTCTGTTCCAAAGGGTTCCTCTATTGATTCTCCAATTAGCTCTAATGAAGTGAGTACATAAAAGATAAAAGGTACTGCTGCGATAACAAAATAACCGATCGAAAAAACATATCCCATCGGGAGTGTTGCGGTATAGATTATGATAAACTTTTTTATAAATGCATTATATGATAAAGGGATTGGGGTATTTTTAATACGTTCGCATGCACCACAGACATTTGTGAAAGATTGTAGTTCATCATTGATAATGATAAACTGATCTCCAGTTATTTTTCCTTCTTTATATAGTGAATTGGTATTTTTAAAAATTAAAGATGCCACTTGGTTAGGTCCGTGCTTTTGATCATCTAAATTTTTTAATTCAGGATGCAAAACCTCATCTAACATGAATTTGGTATAATCTGAATGAAGAAAGGTGTAAAGAGTTTCGGCATATAATGGAATTGCCTTTCTGTAAAAGCTCCGGTTTACTTTATCATCATTCTCTAAAAAAGCATTCATTTTATACGCTAAACTTCTACTGATATTGGTTAAAGTTCCCCATTGCTTTCTTGCTTCCCACCAACGATCATAAGCTGTGTTTGTTCGAAAAACAAGTAATAAAGAGAGTACAAATCCAAGTAAGCTATGTACGATGGTGATATTTTTAATCCAACTTTTTTCAGCTAGTTTAAGATATTCAAGTTCAAGGTATGCAATCCCCCAAGAGTACAGTGCAGCTAAAATTAGATAGGGAAATAATTTACGAAAGGTATCCGTTTTATGAAGTTTGATAGTTGAAGTTAGCCAATCTTTCGGGTTGTAAACGATCATAGACAAAAATACAAAATGTTTATTTTAATTTTGATACTTTGTAAAAGATAGATTAAATTCATTTCCAAATGAAGAAAAAGAAAGTGCAGCTCAGTAAGGCGTATCATGTAGCTAACGTTAAAAGTAAAAAATGGAATTATATAGCATTAGGTGGTACACTTCTTTTACTTCTGCTTTTAGCGATTGCATGGCATTATCGTGCAGGTATTAAATACTATGTTGGCACTTGGGGGATAGGTCGTGGAGTGGCAAGTAAAGAAGCTAAGTATGATATCCGAAATGTAGAGATCATGTCGAGCCATTCAGATAAAATTTTTGGTATTGATATTTCGCAATATCAAGGTGATATTAACTGGAATGAAGTAAATACGATCAATGATCAATTTCCCATCGATTTTGTCTTTATAAGGGCAACTATGGGCGAGCGCAATGTGGACGATAGGTTTGAAGATAATTGGGATGCTATTGCTAAAAGGGCAAATTTAAGAGGAGCTTATCATTATTTCCGACCTAATGAGAACTCCGTTAAGCAAGCTAAGAATTTTATTAAAGCAGTTAGGCTTGAGCCAGGAGATTTGCCTCCTGTCTTGGATATTGAGGAGATGCCTAAGCATCAACCCATGGATAGTTTGAAAGTAGGATTAAAGCGATGGTTGGATGAAGTCGAATCACATTATAAGGTTAAACCAATTTTATATTCAGGAGATAAATATTTTACAGATTTTTTGCAACGAGAATTTAGCGATTATGTATTATGGATTGCTAATTATAATTTTTGGGTTGAAGATTTAAAAGATCATTGGAATTTTTGGCAATTTTCAGAAAAAGGAACGGTGAGAGGGATTAAAGGAAATGTAGATTTAAATATCTTTAACGGAAATATTGAGGAATTGGAACGATTGTCCATTCCTTTTAAAAATTAGTATACAAAACAGTCATGAATGTGTAGATGATCATTGTAATGGATGATCATAATCTCTTTGAAAAAAATAAATAGATTTTCTGGGGATTGGGATATCCGGATCGCAAACTACAATCATAGTAATCAATCATAATGAAAAATTTAGATATAAAAATAGCAACTCCATTTGTACTCCTTACATTCTTTACATTTCTGAGTTTTGGAAATTCTATTTCGACCATAAATAAACCTCTTTTCTCTAATACAATTCAAGATAGTATCCGTATTTTATCGTTAAATCTGACTCAATTTATGGCTTTAGAAGCTACGGGAGCTCTTGTATTAGATACTAGATCTTCTGATGAATTTATAGCAGGTTATATCCCCAAATCTATTCATATCGGCTGGAAAGGTCCATTTAAAACTTGGGTGCCGAAAATATTAATGAATAAACAGCAACCTATTATATGCATTGCAGATCAGTCATCAATAAAGCAAGTGTCTGAAACGCTTATAGAACTTGGGTATACCCAAGTATTAGGGTATCTCCATGGTGGAGTAGATGTTTATAAGAAACAGTATTTTTTAAATACTGTCGATCAGGTTGATGCAGTAACTTATTATGATTTATCAACAAAAAGTCAAATAATAGATGTTAGGTCGGAAAAAGAGTTTGCAGAAGGGCATATTGACAATGCGATGAATTTTCCACTTAAAGATTTAGGTAACTTTAATATTAATTTACCAGAGAATAAGAATTACTATGTACAATGCCTTTCTGGATATCGCAGTATGATTGCTATATCTATATTAAAATCTAAGGGAGTTGAAAATGTAATGAATATAAAAGGTGGTTATCAAGCATTGAAAAAAATAAAGGAGGAAAAATAATGGCTACATTCGATGAGATTATTAAATCAAATGACGTTGTATTAGTAGATTTTTTTGCAACTTGGTGTGGGCCGTGTCAAACTATGGCGCCCATATTACAAGATGTTAAAGAGTTTTATGATGAAAGTTTGTCAATTATTAAAATTGATGTGGACAAAAATCCTAAGATAGCGGCAATTTACAAGGTAAGTGGTGTACCTACATTTGTTCTGTTTAAAAATGGTACACAAGTATGGAGGCAAAGTGGAATGATCACAAAAGCTGACCTCCATAAGCTTATTGATTCGCATAAATAGAAAAAGGATGATGATTTAATCATCATCCTTTTTTCTGAACAAAATCTTGTCAATTCGATTACCATCCATATCAAGAACTTCAAATTCAATATTTTTATAGTGAACTTGTTCTCCCTCTAAGGGCACATGGTCAAGCAATAAAAATACGAGCCCTCCAAGTGTCGTAATATTATTGATTTCATCTTCATCTTCTTCAGAAAGACCAATTTCAAATTCTTCCATGAATCGATCTAATTGATATTGTCCATCAGCAATATAAGATCCATCTTCACGTTTACGAATTCGGGGTTTGCCTGTTGATTGATCTTCTGGTAAATTACCGACCAAATCCGAAAGAATATCTCGAAGCGTAATTACGCCCTGTGTGGATCCATATTCATCAATTACAATAGCTTGATGAATATGTGAAGCCCTAAGAATAGCTAATATACTATAAGCCGAACTATGTTCGTTGACAAACTTAATGGGTTCAATCAATTGTTGTAAGTCAATTGGTTTTTCTTTTAGGTATTGTGATAATAATTTTTTTACATGGACAACTCCTTTAATATTGTCTAAGTTACCTTCACAAATAGGATACATAGTATGCTCTGTATTCATGATGATATGTCGATGCTCCTCGAAGCTATCTTCTAAATCTAAGAAAGCAATATTACTTCTATGAGTCATTAGATTTATCGCTTTTTTATCTCCAAGGCTTAATAGACGATCTACAATATCATGTTCTATTCCTTCAATAGCTCCACTATCAACACCTTCATCTACCAATGCTTTTATTTCTTCTTCGGTTACTGAATTGTGCGTACTTTTGATATTAAATAATTTGACAATAAAATCTGTTGAAATACTTAGCATCCATACAAATGGACGAACGATTTTACTCAATAGATTCATGGGGTATGCGATCACCATAGCATACTTTTCTGGAATAGCCATTCCAATTCTTTTTGGGACAAGTTCTCCTAATACTAAGGAGAAGAATGTAATGACAAAAACAACAATTACGACCGATAATTGCTCGCTATAAGGGGCTAAAAAAGATATCTGTACAAATAATTGTTTCAGGTAGGTGCCAATGCTTCCTCCACTAAAAAATCCTGTTAAAATCCCGATTAATGTTATGCCGATTTGAACGGTAGATAAAAAATTATTAGGTGATTCTTTTAAAGCTAAGGCTATTTTTGCTGCGGGGTTATTTTTGTCAGATGCAGCTTGTAATCTGGCTTTTCTACTGGATACGATTGCAATTTCAGATGCAGATAATACTCCATTTAGAATAATAAGAGCTAATATAATAAGGACTTCTGTGAGCATGTTTTTTTTATACTTAGGCTAAATGTAGTAAATTTTTAGAAATTTAAACGTAAAAAAGATGGAGACATCTCTTTAGTCGTGATTTTAGCCTTAGTCTGAAATACAAAAAGGCTTCTTATTCAGAAGCCTTTTTGTATTTGTTTTTATAATCCGCTATCATCAAGCATAAATGTGTTTTTCTTTGATTTCCATTTTCCAGAAGTGAAATCAGGAAATTCAACTGTTTTGTTTCCTTGTTTGATTGAATCCGTTGATAATGGAAATACTGCACTCATAGTGACAGAGTCATAGACGTCAAATGGAGTTTGTTTACCTTGCTTAGTCGCTTGGATGAAAGAATTGAATACAAACCAATCCATACCACCGTGACCAGAACCTGTTGCAAGTGATTCATATTTTTTCCAGATTGGGTGATCATATTTATCTACCCATTCTTTTGCAGGATCCCATGCATGTGGTTTTGATTTTCCCTCGATATGAATACCTTGCGCTACATCCATCCATATTCCTTCAGTACCTTGTACACGGAAACCGATCGAATAAGGCCTTGGTAAGTGTGTATCATGTGTTAATAAAATAGTTTCACCATTTTGACATTGAATCATGGTTTGGGTGATATCACCATTTTTATAGTTCAATTTAGCATTAGGATGACCTGGAGCTTTCTTTTCAACATAAGATGCTAGGCCTCTAGCTTTACTTGAATATGATGTTAAGTGTGTAAAACGATTTCCAGCATTGATATTGATAAAAGGAAGAATAGGTCCTAACCCGTGAGTAGGATATAAATCCCCATCTTGCTCTACATTATATTTTGTGCGCCATTGTGCTTCAGAAATAGCTTTTGGCCCAAATTCGACACCGTTACCATAGTAACTTTTACCATCATTGAAAAGTACTTCACGTAAATCATGTTGGTACCCCCCTTCTAAATGTAATAATTCACCAAATAATCCTTGACGGTGCATATTAAGGACAGCCATTACATCACGACGATAAGCAACATTCTCTAAAGTCATATAAGGCTTACCTGTCTGCTCAGATGCTTTAACGACATCCCAGTGATCTTGTAAAGTCAAGCCTGCGATCACTTCGCATCCTACATAAAGACCTGCTTTCATGGCGTCAATCGCTTGGTCTTTGTGAAATTCCCATGGAGTAGCAATGATTACAGCATCAAGCTTTTCTTTGCTTAACATTTTCTTATAAGCATCTATACCTCCAGTATATTCTTTTGGAAGCTTTATACCTTTTTTGTCAAATTGCTTGCGGCACTGTGATAAAGACTCTTCTTGTGTGTCACAAATTGCTACAACTTCGACATCATCACGGTTTAATGCAATCGCAACATGGTTACGACCTCTAAGTCCTACACCTATAAATGCCAACCTTACTTTACCATCTTTTGCAAATAGATCTGTACTGGAAAGGATGCCCAATCCCGCAGTTGTAACTGCTGTAGATTTTATGAAATTTCTTCTGTCCATAATTTTTGTTCTTTTATAATGAGGGTATTAAGTACCCTTTTTTAATAACATGTGAGTTTAGTTTGATATAACTTAATTCGCTATTAAACAAATATATAAAATTGGAAATATAAACTTAATGTGCAAACGTTTGTCTAAAATGAAAAAAAAGAACAATCGTTTGTGTTAATATTTTATTAGAACTTTTCACAACTATTTGGGATATTGCAATCCAGTTAAAAACTTAATTATTTATAGTTAGTATAATTTTTAATGTCAAATTCGAATCAAATAAATGGTCTGAAAGCTGCAGCTGCGTTTTCTTTAAGTGAGGATATCATTAGTGTAGATGCTTTTGGTTCAGGACATATCAACGATACATATCGTGTAACAACAAAAAATACACATGGTAAATCCTTTTTATTACAAAGGATCAATCATTATATTTTCCAAAATGTAGATGGTCTTATGCTCAATATTAAGCATGTAACAGATCATTTAAAAACAAAAATTGCACATTTACCACCAGAGGTTCAAGAATCAAGGGTGTTGACGATAATTCCAACAAAATCAAATGATCTATATCATTTGGATGATGATGGCAATTATTGGCGTATGTTTATTCTTATCGATGACACCAAAAGCTATGATGTTGTGGAGACCACAGTCCAAGCATCAGAGGGTGGAAAAGCTTTTGGCCAATTTCAGTTACAATTAGCGGATTTAGATGCATCCCAGATCGTTGAGGTATTACCTAATTTCCATAATATTCAATTTCGTTTGGACAATTTGAATCGTGCAATTGCTGCAGATGCTCACAATCGGGTTAAAGAAGTGTCTGATATTTTAGATTTTATCTCGTCAAGAGAAGATCGTATGAAAACAATTCTTAATCTAGCTGCTCAAGGAGAGCTGCCGTTGCGTATTACTCATAATGATACTAAATTTAACAATGTACTACTGGATCAAAATGATCAAGCGCAATGTGTCATTGATTTGGATACGGTAATGCCTGGTTACGTTGCATATGATTTTGGAGATGCCATACGAACGATAATTAACCCAGTTGAAGAGGATGAAAAAGATTTATCTAAGATTGTTTTAAATATTCCTTTATATGCGGCCTATGCGGAGGGCTATCTTAATGAAGCGAAGGAGTTTTTGACCGATGTGGAAGTTCACTCTTTATTAGAAGGGGTATTTTTATTACCTTATATGCAAGGGGTACGTTTTTTAACAGATTATCTTGAAGGAGATCATTATTTTAAAACAAAATATAATGATCATAATTTAGTAAGAACAAAAACGCAATTTAAATTGGTTGAGGAAATGGAACGACAAGAAGAAGAACTGAAATCAGCTATTAGCTCAGTTTTACAAGATTAATAATTAACGGTTGAGTTCGTAGGTCAACCAATGCACGCTCTCTGTTTAAATTTAGTATTATTGTATTATGATAAATTCAATCATTATATCGTCAGTTGATCTTGGAATTGAAGATTTAAAGGGATATCAGTCTTTAAATAAAGTACTGTCTGCAATTTCTTGGAATGATATCGCCATTGCGAATTGGAGCGGTGATTACCCGTATGTGCCTGAAGCAAAATTTAGGCTAGCATATGATAAAAATGCAATAATCATCCAATATGAAATAGAAGAAGAGGTTATAAAGGCACAATATTACTTGCACAATGATCACATTTGGGAGGATAGCTGTGTGGAGTTTTTTATTTCTTTTGATAATAAGGAGCATTACTATAATTTTGAGTTTAATCCTATAGGAGCTGGTTTGATCGGTTATGGTACCAATATTAAAGCAGAGCGCTCGAGATTAACAGAGGAACAGATAAATCAAGTCGAAGTGTTTACGTGCATAGAGCGTAGCAAATTGGGCTCGAAATGGAATTTGATTCAATATATTCCATTTAATGCTTTTGCTCATAGTGAAGTGACACCTGCTTTTTTGAAAGAAAATCTAATTTTTGCTAATTTTTATAAGTGTGGAGATCATTTACCAAAACCTCACTTTTTATCTTGGAATAAAATAAATCATCCAACTCCTAATTTTCATTTACCAGAATTCTTTGGTGAATTAGTTTTTGAATAAGGGTTGGATGACTCTTAATTTTGAATTTATTTATATACACTTTCTTTTTTAAATTTCTTAACGAGCATAGCATATACCAGTACTCGGTATTTATTACGATTTGATTTGCCAATTTGAGTGAAAACTTCTTCGATGGCTGTGTCGAGTTTTTCATCATCAGTGAGACCTAATTTTTTGATCAAAAAATTAGTTTTCAATCTTTTAATTTCTTCAGGATCTGAGGAAGCGATTGTTTCTGCATCCGCTTTATAAATAGAAGGACCAAGTCCTTTTGTAACAGATTCAATGAGGGAATCTTCCAAGGGCAATTTTAATTTTTTTGCTTCTGCTATATATGCAGCGATTTTTTCATCTAATTTGCTCATAATAGGGGGTTATTAAATTGATTTTTATAATTGATCATTAAATTAAACAATATTCCTTAAATAAGGAATAAATTTTATCTTTTTTAATGTTAAAATGCCTATCTTTGCAGTAGGCGTGAAGGATAAAAAATAAATCACTTACCTTGAATATTTGTTACGGAATATTCTTGCAAATAAGGTTTTAATAAATTATCTTTGCACCTCAATTATTGAATATACGTAATCATAAGATAAAAATGAAAAAAGATTTGCATCCTTCAAATTACAGATTAGTTGTGTTTAAAGATATGTCAAATGACTATTCTTTCATCACAAAATCATGTGTTGATACAAAAGAGACGATCACTTGGGAAGATGGTATTGAATATCCAGTTGTGAAATTAGAGATTTCTCATACTTCACACCCTTTCTATACTGGTAAAATGAAATTGGTTGATACGGCTGGTCGTATTGATAAATTCCGTAGCCGTTATAACAAAAAATAATTTTTGTTATCCTAAGGGTATCACAATATTAAAACTCGATAATATTCATTATCGAGTTTTTTTTGTTATTTTTATAAGGTGATAGTTGTGTTATTTGATCAATCGACGCAGTCGAGTTATCTGCAATGTTTTAATGGATTGGGGAATCTATTTAACCCTGATTCTTTATGGCCATTTACGAGTATCAAATCTACTGCTTTGCTACGTGTCGGCATATTACCGCTGTTTGAAAAATGGGTACATGCATTAGATGCTGTAGTTTTGTACGATTCCCTGGCAAGTAAAATACCCCTTGATGAACAAATTGCTTCATGGTCACATGAAGCTCAGGAGCTCTTCTTCGTTTCTGCAAATATTATCCCTACTGAATCCTTCGTTGAAAAATTAATTTCTTTGTCAAAAGGACAATATTTACAATCAGATAATGACTTACTCGCATTGAGAGCTGATTTTGACCAACCATGCGAAGCTAAGGTCGAGAAAATATTGTTTGATCAAGATGTTATGCAGTTACAATTTATTGAGGATTTGTATTTAACCATTGGATCTGAAATCATACGTGAATTTGGAATCTTAGTACAGCAAAAAACATCTAAGTTGTACTCAAATACAAATACGGTTTTGGGAGATCAATTGTTCATTGGTGAGTCAGTGGACATGGATTGTGTTACCTTAAATACCAAGATGGGTCCGATTTATATAGATGATGGCGCTGTTATTATGGAAGGTGCTAATTTAAGAGGTCCTTTGTATATTGGTAAAAATGCTGTTGTAAAAATGGGAACGACTATTTATAGTAATGTCTCTATTGGGGATTATGCTGTGGTAGGAGGAGAAATCTCGAACTCAAGTATAGGAGATTTTAGTGCAAAGGGGCATTATGGATACTTAGGTTGTTCAGTCGTCGGTGACTGGTGTAATTTAGGTGCTGGAACAACAAATTCAAATCTCAAAAACAACTTATCTTCAGTCAAATTATATGATTACATGTCTGATTCATTGCGTGATACGGGATTAATGAAGTGTGGCTTATTCATGGGAGATTTTACTCGTACGGGTATTCAATCGATGTTTAATACAGGAACTGTTATTGGTGTGGCGTGTATGTTGTCGATAACCGGTTTTTATCCTAAATTTGTATCTTCATTTACTTGGTTATATAACGAAGGGAAAGGGACTTATCAACTTCAAAAGTTTGTTTCTGATTTAGAAGTTGTATTTTTATCAAAAAATAGAAAATTAGACAAGAAGCTAATTGAAAGAATTATAGAAATTAATCAATCAACATTTAAAAACTAAAGTATTATGCGTAAGAAAATTGTAGCAGGGAATTGGAAAATGAATTTGGATTACCAAGATGGGGTGAGTTTATTCTCTGAGGTAGTGAATATGGCTAAGGATGAAATTGTTGGTGACCAACAAGTAGTTGTTTGCAGTCCATTTATTCATTTACATAGTATTGCGCAATTAGCAAAAACAGCATCACATGTTGCTGTTGGTGCTCAAAACATTCACCAAGCTGAATCAGGAGCGTATACAGGCGAAATTTCTGCAAGCCAAATTAAATCTATTGGCGTTGAATATGTCATTTTAGGGCATTCAGAACGTAGAGCTTATTTCGGAGAGACAAATGCGTTATTAAGTGAAAAAGTGGATGCAGCATTAAAGCATGGTCTATTGCCTATTTTTTGTATTGGTGAAACAAAAGAAGAAAGAGAATCAGGTAAATTTTTTGACGTAATAAAAACACAATTGGAAGAAGCTGTGTTCCATCTATCGAAAGAAGAGTTCGCACAGGTTGTATTAGCTTATGAACCAGTATGGGCTATCGGTACTGGCTTGACTGCTTCTCCAGAACAAGCTCAAGAAGTACATGCTTTTATTCGTGCTACTGTAGCAGCGCAATATGATCAATCTGTAGCAGATGAAACGAGTATTTTATATGGAGGTAGTTGCAATCCTAAGAATGCAGGTGAATTATTTGCACAGGCTGATATTGATGGGGGATTGATCGGAGGTGCATCTCTTAAGTCAAGAGATTTCTTGGATATTGTAAAAGTCTTTAATAAGTAAGAATCTATTATGAAATATAGTGAGGTAATATTTACGAGAAAAGTAGGGGGAGAGTGGCAACAGGATCTGTTTATTGCCGAACTAGCTGATATAGGTTTTGATACTTTTGAACATACCAAATCAGGGTTTGCAGCCTTTATTCCAACTGCAAACCTTGATCTTCAAGCTTTGGAAACTGTTTTGATGCAACAAGATGGTTTTGAAGTTGATTACGAGGTGGTAGATATTGAAGATCAAAATTGGAATAAACTATGGGAAAGTAATTTTAGCCCAATTTTAATCGATGATCAGTGTTATGTTAGAGCAACTTTTCACGATACCAAACCTGAGATTCCTTATGAAATTGTAATAGATCCTAAGATGTCTTTTGGTACTGGTCATCACCAGACTACGACCATGATGCTTCGTTATATTTTGGAGAATGATTTTGAAGGTAAGGAAGTGTTAGATATGGGATGTGGAACAGGTATATTAGCGATTTTAGCTTCTCAAAAAGATGCAAAACAGATATTTGCAGTAGATTTTGATGATGTCTGTGTAGATAGTGTGGAGGAGAATAAGCTGTTAAATAATATTACTAATATAGAATCAAAATTAGGATCTTATGAAACGATCGTAGATCGTCAGTTTGATACCATTTTAGCTAACATTAATCGTAATATATTAATGGAACAATTTCCACAATATAGTAAATCTCTACGATCAAAAGGAGAATTATATATTAGTGGTTTTTTTGAAGGGGAAGATTTATCAATTTTGAAAACCCGTGCAGAAGGACTTGGATTGGAGTTCGTTTCTAATCAGGTACTAGACAATTGGTGCTCGGCAAAATTTGTGAAAGTAAATTAATCATATGCGCATACATTTTATTGCGATAGGTGGAAGTATCATGCATAACCTTGCGATCTCTTTAGAGAGGCAGGGCCATCAGATTTCTGGGTCGGATGATCAAATTGTAGAGCCTTCTCGTAGCCATCTAATTGATGCGGGATTACTTCCAGAGCAATTGGGATGGTTTGAAGAAAAAATTACCGACGATATCGATGCCGTTATTTTAGGTGCTCATGCTCTTATCAATAATCCTGAATTGATAAAAGCTCAGGAATTGGGTCTTAAAATTTATTCATTTCCAGAATTTATTCAAGAGCTTTCTCAAGATAAAACGCGGGTAGTCATAGCGGGTAGTTACGGCAAAACGACTATCATGAGTATGGTCATGCATGTTTTGAAAAATCTCAATAGACCTTTTGATTATTTAGTTGGGGCACAGCTTGAAGGTTTTGATAACTTGATTGAGATAACAAAAACAAATAAAATTATCTTAATAGAGGGCGATGAAAATGTAGCTTCTAGTTTGAGCAGTAAGTCTAAATTTATGTTTTACAAACCCAATATTGCCTTGATTAGCGGTATTAATTGGAATGAGTATAGCACTACAATCACTTTTGATCATTACTTAAAGCAATTTGAAGATTTTATTAATACGATAGAGGCAAAAGGAACTTTAATCTATAATAAGGAAGATAAATATCTGCAGAAGATTATTGCTGATACTAAATCATGTAAAATTAATCGACACGGATATCAAATTCCTGAATATGCAATTAATAAAGGGGTAACCTCTATAAAATCAGCCAAAGGGGATGTTCCGTTGCAAATTTTTGGTAAACATAATCTTTCTAATATCGCTGGCGCTTATACAGTATGTGAATGGCTCGGAATAAAAAAGGAAGATTTCTTTGAAACAATAAAAACATTTAAAAGTTCTATTCGTTATTTGGAATTTGTATCTAGTTTTGAAGGTTCTGTAGTATACCAGGATTTTGCTCATACACCTAAAAAACTGAAGGCAAGTATTCATGCTATTAAAGAACAATTTCCAAGTCAGAAGTTAGTTGCCATCATCGAACTAAATGCCTATGATAGCTTAGATGAAAAGTTTGTAAGTCAGTATAAGGACACTATGAATGAAGCCGATCTTCCTGTTGTGTTTATCAATATGGAATCAATTAAAGAAGTTAATAAGTGTACTACGCATCTGTTGGAAGATATTCGAAATGCTTTTAATCGGTCGGATTTGGATATTGTGACTAACTTAGGAGACCTATACAAGTTCCTTGAGAATTTTAAATCAAAAGGCAATAATTTGTTGCTGATGAGCTCTGGCAATTACAGTGGGGTTAATTTGACAGAGCTAGCGGATCATTTTTTTAAGAATTATTAATAAAATTGCGTTAACGCTTTGATTAAAGAATTTTTTATTTTATATTTGTTTTGTAAATAAAAAATATCTACCAAATGAATGCATTAGGAAAAAAAATTAGGTTATTGAGACACCAAAAAGGGTGGAGTCAAGAAGATGTTGCGAAGAGATTAGATATCTCGATTCCAGCTTTTTCAAAAATTGAGACGGGGATTACAGATGTTAATCTTTCTCGTTTAAATCAGATTTCAAAATTATTTAATTTGTCAGTAGTTCAACTTTTATCAACTTCGGATATGGAAGAAGATAAAGAAGCTGTAAATGAATTGGCTGAATTAACTAAGAAATTGCAAGTGCGTGAAACAGAAGTGATCGAATTGCAAAAGAAAGTAATTGATCTTTACGAGCAGTTACATAAGAAATAGATTTTATTCAATTTTGGGAATGAATAAAAGAAAGGCTTGCAGATTATCTGCAAGCCTTTTTACTTTCTTCTAATTGACAACTTAATTTGTTTTCTATAGATAGCGTGATTGATTTAGATTAAAAGTCGTCTTCGTCCCCGAAATCGTCAAATCCACCAATAGGATCAATGTCTTCTAAATTAAAGTCATCTTCTAAGATGTCATCAGAATCATCATCAGGTCCATTGAATGAACCAAATTTCTCTTCATCTACTGCATGCATAGATTCACTTTTCATCATTGCCGTGTTCATAAAATTATACTTTATTTTTGCTTATTTAATATTGTAAAATTATATAACAAAATTCGAAGTTTAAACTTTTTTTGAAAAAAAATAATTGACGTAAAATGTTGATTATTAGTGTAATTTGATAATTTGTTAATGATGAAAAAAATGACTATTGAAACTATTCAGCCACCTCGCCGATTTCATTTTCGACAGTAACAATATCTTTCAGTTGTGGCAGATCCCGAACACCATTGATGCCAAAATGATTCATGAATTGCGCACTAGTGCTATATAGGAGCGGTTTTCCAATAGTGTCAGATTTTCCAGTAATCTGAATTAACTTTTTCTCTAAAAGACGTTGAATGGAATAATCACAACTAACACCTCTAATTTGCTCTATTTCCAGCTTTGTAATCGGTTGTCTATAAGCTATAATTGCGAGTGTTTCTAATGCAGCTTGGCTTAACTTTTTCTTATCACGATGTAACTGTAATTGATTGATCGTTTCATGATAAGATGATTTTGTCAAAAATTGAAAAGTATTATTAATAATCTTCAATTCCAATACTTCGTCTTCACTTTGATGCTTATTGATTATTTTATCAATAAAGCTTTGCAATTCATCTTTAGAAATCTCAATAGCTAATGCTTCTTGCAGAACATGTTTGATATCCTGTAAAGTAACACCATCTTCCGAGGCATATATAATGGCCTCTATATTACGAATAATATCTTTCACAGCTTAATAATTGATAACTTGTTCCACCATATTTTCAGGAAGTTCACGGAATTCGTAACGCTGTGTTCTAAGTTGAGGTTCAAAACCAGCTTCTTCTATAGCCATTTGAATAGAATTTGCTGTAAATCTATGTGGAGCCCCCGCAGCAGAAACAACATTCTCCTCAATCATAATCGATCCAAAATCATTAGCACCCGCATGTAGGCATAATTGAGCTGTTCTCTTTCCTACAGTCAACCAAGAAGCTTGAATGTTTTTGATATTTGGAAGCATAATTCTACTTAAGGCAATCATACGAATATATTCTTCTCCAGTTACATCATTAGTAATTCCTCTTAGCCTTTTTAATAAAGTGCCATCATCTTGAAATGGCCAAGGAATAAATGCTACAAAACCAAAGTGCCCTTCAGGTTTTTCTGCCTGTACCTCCCTGATCCAAACCAGATGTTCAAAACGTTCTTCAATCGTTTCAATATGACCAAACATCATCGTTGCTGAAGTTGGTAGATCAATTTGATGGGCAGCGCGCATCACATCTAACCATTCTTTACCACCACATTTACCTTTAGATATCAGGCGTCTAACACGATCATTTAAAATTTCAGCCCCAGCTCCCGGTAACGAGTCTAAACCCGCTTCTTTCAATGCTTTTAGAACCTCAATATGTGACATGTTTTCTAATTTAGCAACATGCGCAATTTCTGGTGGGCCTAAAGAATGTAACTTTAATGTCGGGTATAGTTCTTTCAATTGTTTAAATAGATCAGCATAAAATGTTAATCCTAGGTCGGGATGGTGTCCACCTTGCAACAATAATTGATCTCCACCATACATAAAGGTCTCTTCAATCTTTTGCTTATAGGTTTCTATATCTGTAATATAACTCTCATCATGACTAGGTCTACGAAAGAAATTACAAAATTTACAGTTTGCAATACAAACATTTGTTGTATTTACATTACGATCTATTTGCCAAGTAACCTTACCATGAGGTACTTGTATTTTACGTAACTCATTTGCAACATAGCTTAAATCAGCTGTGGCTGCATGATGATATAAATATATACCTTCATCTTTGGTTAAAAACTCAAATCTTAAGGCTCTTTCTAATAAATTGCTTACATCCATTAAGAACAAATATAAGCACCTTTTGCTTTATATTTATTGATTGACTGTAAGTTTTCATTAATACTAATTTGAAGGCTTTAAAACCAGCGGATCTCTTTTTTGTTGGTTATGGCATCACGATGTCGTCATCTTTCGATCATTAATTTATGATCATCACGTATTATAGTTGTCAAAATATAGATTGCAGCAGACTTCAACTCTTTTTAAATTGATTAAAAGATGTTAAATCAATTTTATATATCAATTTTCGTAGTTTTACGCTGATGAAATTTTTAAAGAAGATACTTTTTTTTCTAGCTGTAGGTACATATAGTTTTAGTTCTTTTGCCCAACAGTATAATGACGTTTATACTAAACTACAGCAATCCTCAATACTTAACGATCACTTTTTTGGATTTTCCTTATACGATTTGGATAGTAATCGATTTGTTGTCGATATCAATGGGCACAAGCATTTTACACCAGCTTCCAATACAAAGGTGTTCACACTTTATGCCGCTTTAGAGTTATTGGGTGATTCTATTCCAGGATTGCAATATGTAGAAAAAGGTGACTCTCTTTTATTTTGGGGAACAGGTGATCCGACATTTTTACATAGTAAAATGGACTCTCACATCGTTTATAATTTTCTAAAGAAAACAGATAAAAAACTATTCTATGTTCCAAGTCCGATGCGAAATCGATTTTTTGCTGCTGGGTGGTCTATGGATGATTTTGATGCATATTATCAACCTGAGATTGCCACATGGCCTATTTATGGAAATGTGGTAACGTTTAGAGCGACGGGAAATAATAAAATGAGCATCGTTCCAGCTTATTTTCAAGATAAGCAAACCATACAACCCATGCTTGACAAAGGTCAATTTGCATTGAGTCGATCATTTACTGAAAATGAATTTTTACAATCTCGAGAAAATATTCCTGCCAATTATGTGAATGAAATCCCATTTAAATACTCGGATGATTTGGCGGTTAAATTATTGTCTGATACGCTAAATAAAAATATTCAAATCATTGATTATAATAAGCCCACAGAGGTAAAAACACTATATTCTAATGCTACAAATTATGTTTTACGTGAGATGATGTTACCAAGTGACAACTATCTTGCAGAACAAATTTTAATGATGGCATCTCTTCAGAACTTTAAAAAATTTGATACCTATTTAGTTCGAAAATGGATGCAGGATAACTATTATAAATATTATTCTGATGAGACTGTATTCCATGATGGATCCGGACTATCATCCTATAATAAAATAAGCCCCCAAAGTATGGTAGATGTTCTAGTTGCAATAAAGAATAAAATTCCTGATGAAACGAAAAGATTTAAACTATTTTCAGCTGGTGGTGTCGATGGGACATTAAAAAGAGCATATAGTAAAGATCTTGGTGTTCCTTTTATATTTGCAAAGACAGGTACGATCACTTCTGTATATTGTCAGAGCGGCTATTTAATTACAAGATCAGGTAAAAGATTAGCATTTTCTTTTCTAAATAACAATTTTATTGATGAAAATGGAAGTAATATTAGAAAAGAAATGGTCAATATCATGACCTACATCAGACAAAATTATTAATATTTCAGTTTATACGGGTTAATCATTATTTTTATCAACTAAACCATAAGTATGTCTGTCATCCAAAAAAATAATAAAAAACTAATTCGTTCATGGGCGATGTTTGATTGGGCTAATTCAGCCTATAATCTGGTCATTACTTCGACGATTTTTCCTGTTTATTATACTACAATTACTAATACAAAAGAACATGGTGACGTGGTACGTTTCTTTGGTATTGAGTTTGTCAATACAGCCTTATCAAATTTTGCTTTGGCCGTTGCTTATCTGGTCATGGCATTGACCCTGCCGTTTATTTCTTCCTATGCAGATGCTAACGGAAAGAAAAAACAAATTATGAAATTTTTTACTACGGCAGGAGCTATTGCTTGTATGGGACTATTCTTCTTTAAATTAGAAACATTAGAAATCGGTATTATTTGTTTTGTGATAGCTGCTATGGGGTATATTGGTGGTGTTCTCTTTAATAATTCATATTTACCTCTTATTGCTTCTGTTGATCAGCAAGATAAAGTGAGTGCACAAGGTTTTTCATATGGTTATGTCGGATGTGTGACGTTGCAGATTTTGTGTTTCATTGTTGTATTGAAGCCGGAATGGTTTGGCATATCAGACCCTTCTTTGCCCGCAAGGATTTCATTTTTAATGGTTGGAGTTTGGTGGTTAGGATTTTCACTTATTCCATTTAAATATCTTCCCCATATTCCTGCAACAAGAAAAGGAGAAGGCTTATCTTTAGTTGAGAAAGTAAAAGCTGAAATTACTTCTGTTTGGAGACATATTCAACAAATTCCAGAAATAAAAAAATTTTTACCTGCATTTTTCTTTTATAGCATAGGTGTGCAGACTCTAATGATCGTAGCGTCTGCATTTGGAGAGAAAGTACTACATTTGGGTGCCACTAAATTAATAGGAACCATCCTGTTGATTCAACTTGTTGCGATAGCTGGAGCATTCATCATGTCAGCTATTTCAGCTCGTATTGGAAATGTTAAAGTATTGATGTTAGTCGTTGTGATTTGGATCAGTATCTGTATTTCAGCTTATTTTTTAACAACAGAGATTCAGTTTTACATATTAGCGGCATTAGTTGGCTTGGTAATGGGTGGCATTCAATCACTTTCAAGATCTACATTTTCAAAGTTAATTCCTGAAGATATACAGGATACGACCGCATTTTTCTCCTTTTATGACGTGACGGAAAAAATAGCCATTGTTGTGGGATTATTTTCATTCGCAATGATAGAACAAATCACACATAATATCAGATATTCGGCATTATCCTTATCTTTATTTTTTATAATTGGATTGTTACTATTAGTTCGTCTATTGCGGTACAATAAATCCTAAATTTAAATTTAAGAATATACGATATGAAAGTTGAACTTTTTGTTCCTTGTTTTATTGATCAGTTGTATCCGGAAACGGCTTTTAATACCATACGATTGTTAGAGAAAGCAGGATGTGAAGTTACTTATAATGCTGAGCAAACGTGTTGTGGCCAACCGGCTTATAATGCTGGTTTTTGGGATGAAGCAACGATAGTTGGGCAAAAGTTTTTAAAGGATTTTAGTGCAGATCATTATATAGTTTCTCCATCAGCGTCATGTACGGGGATGGTCAAACATAGTTATAATGATTTGTTCACAGGTTCCATAGAGCAGTCGCATTGTCGATCGATTCAGAAAAATATATTTGAAATTTCTGATTTCTTAGTCAATGTAGTAAAGAAAGATTATTTTGGAGCAGAATTGGAAGGAATCGCAGTTTATCATGATGCATGTTCAGCATTACGTGAATGTAAAATCAAAGAAGAGCCAAGGCATCTATTGAGTAAAGTACTTGGCTTGGAAATGGTCGAAGTCAAGGATAGTGAAGTTTGCTGCGGCTTTGGAGGAACATTTTCTGTTAAATTTGAAGGAATATCATCGGCAATGGCAGAGCAAAAAGTGAGAAATGCTCTTGATATGCGTGCGGATTATATCATTTCGACAGATGCCTCTTGTTTGTTACAGTTACAGGCTTATATCGACCAATATAAATTGCCTATCAAAACTATTCATTTGGTTGATGTGTTGACAACTGGCTGGGGTAATATTTAAAAGAACTTAAACTAAATACTAAAATTATGAATTCAAGAAGAGATTTTCTCAAAAATTTGGGTTTAACTGCTGCAGGAGTAGCGTTAATGCCGAGCCTAGATTTGCTGGCTGCTCCTAAGAACTGGTTTGATATTTCATTGGCTGAATGGTCATTGCATAAAACACTTTTTAAGGGAGATCTGAAAAATATAGATTTTCCAGAACTAGCAGCTAAAAAATTCGGAATTTATGGTGTAGAATACGTGAATGCCTTTTTCAAAGATAAAGCGAAAGATATGACGTATTTGAAAGATCTAAATAATCGTGCGAAAGATAACGGAGTTCGCAACGTTTTAATTATGATCGATGGTGAAGGAAATCTAGGAGATGAAGATGCAACCAAACGTAAGCAAGCAGTAGAAAATCATTATAAATGGATAGATGCGGCTAACTTTTTAGGATGTCATGCGATACGCGTAAATGCTGCTGGTAAAGGAACTCCTGAGGAAGTGAAAAAGGCAGTGGTTGAAAGTCTTTCAACATTAGCCGATTATGGTAAAAAATCAAAGATTAGTATTATCGTTGAAAACCATGGTGGGATTTCATCTCATGGTGATTGGTTGGCAGATACTTTAAAAACTGTCGGTAAGAAAAATTGTGGAAGTTTACCAGATTTAGGTAATTTTTATGAGTACGATCGTTATCAGGGAGTAGCAGATTTAATGCCTTATGCTAAAGGAGTGAGTGCTAAAACACATGATTTTGATGTTAATGGTAATGAGACTCAGATCGATTATGCACGTATGCTTAAAATTGTAAAAGATGCTAAATTTAAAGGTTACATCGGTATTGAATACGAAGGAAGTAAGCTTAGCGAAGAAGAAGGAATTTTTGCAACAAAAAAATTATTAGAGCGTTTACGTCCAACGATTTAAGAATGATATCGTAATTTTGGTATTAAATTTTACGATCAATATCTATATATTAGAAAGGGGAGATCAATGATTGATCTCCCCTTTTTTGTTATCATTATTTTCGCCCTATATTCATTAGACTTTTTAGATATTCAATGAATCCAATCGTTATCTAAAGATATACCATCTAGTATAAGTTGAGGTTTAACGATTATCAAATGAAATATTCACAGATCTGATATGTGATAATTAATAGCGAAATTTAAGCCAATAAAATACTAATTTAATTCAGCAACTGAATTAAATTAGTATTTTGCGACACCTTTAAAAACAATCAATAAAAAAACAAACCATACCTATGAGTCAATTAAAAGATGAAGCCCTTGTTTCACATTTGGAGCAACTGCAAGTCGATAATATTTTAGTAAAAGGACATCCTGCCGGTCTATTTGTCTTATTTTTTACTGAGATGTGGGAACGTTTCAGTTATTATGGCATGCGTGCCTTATTAACAATTTTTCTGATTAGCGAAATTGTAAATGGAGGATGGGGGTGGAGTAATGAAGAAGCGATGAAGTTGTATGGACTTTATACGGGTTTTGTATTTTTAACACCACTGATTGGAGGAGTAATTGCAGACCGTCTGTTGGGTTATAAAAAAGCAATTTTAATTGGTGCGCTAACCATGACAGCTGGCCACGCTGCTATGGCTTTGGAAGGAATTCATGCTAATTTTTTCTTCCTTGGATTGATTTTGATGATTCTGGGCAATGGTATGTTTAAACCCAATATTGCCTCCATGGTTGGAAAGCTCTATCCAGATTCCAGTAGTAAGAAAGATGCCGGTTATACCATTTTTTATATGGGTATTAATGGCGGAGCGTTTTTAGGAATGATGCTTTGTGGATATATCGGAGAAAAGGTGGGTTGGCATTTTGGATTTGGTTTAGCAGGTATTTTTATGTTCTTGGGCATGTTGCAATTTTTCTTCGCTCAAAAAATATTTGGCATTATCGGTGATACTCCACAGTCTACTAAAGAGAAGGAAATAAAAGAAGTAAAGGATAATAGTGAGGTAACAACACCAGCACATGTTACTCGCGACAGATTAATTGTGATCGGTATTTTCATGTTTGCAAGCATCATCTTTCACTTGGCTTTTGAACAGGCTGGAGGTTCGATGACTATTTTTGCAAAGAATTATACACAACGTATTTTAGAAGGCCAAACTGCAGTTATTTTTAAATGGGTCGATGCAGCTTTGACTGTTTTTCCAATTCTTGTTGTATCGGCAGTTTTGTTTGCGTTAGCAAAAAAAATCTGGTTTAAGTATCCCCTTATTGTCATCTGCTCAGGACTGTCATTCGCGATCATCTGGGTGCTTTGCGGTTGGAAATTATATCGAGAATTTAATTCTCTAAGTTCCGAAGTTACTGTATCTTGGTTTCCTATGTTGAATTCCTTTTTTATCATCACTTTAGCAACTTCTTTTAGTCGTATTTGGGAAAAGGTATGGAATCCTTCAGGTCCCATTAAGCTAGCATTGGGTTTGGCAATTGTTGGTTTAAGTTTTGCCGCATTATCCTATGGAAGTTTAGCTATACCTCCGGGAGCAAAAACAGCATCTGTTAGTATGATTTGGCTGGTACTGGCTTATTTTTTACAGACCGTTGGTGAACTTTGTTTATCACCCGTTGGGCTATCTTATGTCAGTAAATTATCTCCTCAAAAAGTAATAGGACTTCTATTTGGCATCTGGTATTGTGGAAATGCCATCGCCAATTTTATAGGAGGTTTTATAGGCTCTTACATAGATAATATTACAGCAACACACTCGATGTCTTATTTCTTTGGGATGTTTACCGTTGTTTCTTTTATATTTGCTATTATTTTAGTTTTGTGTAGTTCGGGTATCAAGAAAATGATGCACGGAATTCATTAATTCGATATCTTTTTATTATTTTGCTAAAATTATAACTTAGAGAACCCTATTATTAAATATATGTATCAAGAAAGAGATGAAGCTCTTGTTATCCATTTGAAAAAACAAGGTGTGGATGATAAGATGGTAATTGGACATCCTGCGGGATTATTTGTCCTATTTTTTACCGAAATGTGGGAACGGTTTAGTTACTATGGCATGCGTGCTTTATTAACGCTTTTCTTAATCAGTTCCCTTGCTGATGAAGGATGGGGCTGGAGTAATGAAGAGGCGATGAAACTATATGGTCTTTATACGGGACTGGTTTATTTAACCCCGTTAATAGGTGGTATGATTGCCGATAAATTAACTGGATTTAAAAAAGCCATTTTAATTGGGGCACTAATTATGACCATGGGGCATCTATCCATGGCTTTTGAGGGAATAAATCCAAATTTCTTTTACGTAGGTCTTGGTTTAATGATTCTCGGTAATGGAATGTTTAAACCCAATATTTCTTCGATGGTTGGTAATCTTTACCCAGATGCAAGTTCCAAGAAGGATGCTGGTTATACCATATTTTACATGGGTATCAATGCCGGTTCATTTTTAGGTATGCTTTTATGTGGATATATCGGAGAGAAAGTAGGTTGGCACTATGGTTTTGGATTAGCAGGTGTTTTCATGTTCTTCGGTATGTTGCAGTTTTATTTTGCTCAAAAGATTTTCGGTGTTATTGGAGAATCTCCAAAAGCGACTAAAGCTTTCCATGATGAGAAAATCAAAAATCATGAAGAGGAACCCGAAGAGGTGATTCCTGCAAATGTGGTGAGAGATCGTTTGATTGTGATTGCTGTTTTGATGATCGCAAGTATTGTTTTCTTTTTAGCATTTGAGCAAGCAGGAGGATCGATGTCTATTTTTGCTAAAGACTATACGCAACGTGTCCTTTCAGGAAATACAGCTACTACTTTCAAATGGATCGATACGATTTTGACTATTGCTCCAATGGTAATTGTCAGTATAGTATTGCTAACACTAGCAAAGAAAATCTATAAGCAATATCCATTAACGATTATCTTCACAGGAGTTTCATTTGTTGTTATCTGGTGTCTAGGTTTATGGAAAGTTTTTAGAGAGTTTGGCGCAACAGAAACAGAAGTAGCTGCTTCTTGGTTTCAAATTCTAAATGCATTTTTTATCATTTCATTGGCTAATTCCTTTAGTAAATTCTGGGAAAAAATATGGAACCCTTCAGGACCGGTGAAATTTGCTTTAGGACTTCTTCTTGTTGGTATTGGTTTTGCTGCATTAGCTTATGGTGCAAGTGAAATCCCACAGGGCGCTAAGACTGCAACCGTGAGTATGGTTTGGTTAATTATTGCTTATTTCTTCCATTCTACAGGAGAATTATGCTTATCACCGGTTGGATTGTCCTATGTAAGTAAACTATCACCTAAGAAATTATTAGGCCTGCTATTTGGATTTTGGTTCTGTGCATCAGCTATTGCTAATTTTATAGGAGGTTATTTGGGATCTTATATTGATAAAATTACAGCTGAACATTCGATGTCATATTTCTTTATGATTTTTGCTATAGTTCCAGCAGCTACCGCTTTAATATTACTTATTTTAAATCCGGTGTTGAAGAAAATGATGCACGGTATTAATTAATCCATGCTCATTATATATTATTTTAAGAGACGTTTCAAAAGAAACGTCTCTTTTTGTTTCAAAAATGATGCCTTATAATAGAGATAATACAATTATTCAGTAAAAAATGCGATTGTTTTTTGTTTCTTTGTAGACTGTTATTAAAATTTTCAATACGCTTAATTAGATTTAAATTGTAGATATGAGTCAAGCATCTAAGGCTTCATTTTCAGGAGGGACCACTTCTGATTTTTATAAATCAAATGTTTTAGGACAACGGTCAGGGCTATTTGTCCTCTTCTTTACCGAGATGTGGGAACGTTTTTCGTTCTACGGCATGCGGGTATTATTAATTCAATTTTTAACGGCTACCGTCATACAAGGCGGATGGGCTTGGAGCGCAGAACAAGCCGGTGCTTTGTATGGTACATATGCGATGATGCTTTATTTAACACCAATATTAGGCGGTATTATTGCCGATAAATATATTGGATCACGCAAGGCAGTTATTATTGGTTCTGTGATCATGACGATTGGTCACGCTGCTATGGCGTTTGATACGCAGGTCATGTTCTTTATTGGTTTAGCATGTTTAGTTATCGGTACAGGTTTTTTTAAACCGAACATGCCATCAATTTTAGGAGAGATGTACAAAGACTTGCCCGAAAAGAAAGATGGCGCTTACACGATCTTTTATATGGGGGTCAATGCAGGTGCATTTTTTGGAATGATGTTATGTGGTTATGTTGCAGAAACACAAGGGTGGCACTGGGGCTTTGGTCTAGCAGGTATCTTTATGCTTTTAGGTACATTGCAGTTTGTATTTGCAAAACCGCTGATGGGTAATTTAGGTGTTTTAGACCAGTCTAAAGAAATGAGTCAGGAAGATCAATTATTAGCTGATGCAGATAAGAGAAATCCATTTACTACCCTAGATTATATTTTAATAGCCATTATATCGGTCGTTGGATTCCTCTATGCCTTTAATGATCCCCTGTCTAAAAATGGAATTATTGATATGTTTAGTGCATTAGATCTGCCATTTTTGAGAGGTCAATATCTGATGATCATTCTTGCTTTGATTCTTTTTATTTATCTGATATCATCTCGTATTAGAAGATACGATAAAGTGGTACGTGACCGTATGATTGCAGTTGTTTTCTTAGCTTTCTTTTTGATTTTCTTCTTTATGAGCTTTGAGCAGGGGGCAACATCTTTGGTACTTGTTGCACGTGATAATATAGATCGAAGTTTATCTGGAGGCGCACTTCAAATTTTTAATATTTTGAATGCCTTGTTAACTGTTGTTCCTTTAGCATTGATATCTTGGGTATTGGTGAAATTGGCAAAAGCTACATGGAGCAAAATTGCTTTATCAAATATCATCCTCATTGTTTGTTTTGTGTTGATATGGGGAGCTGCAATCTGGATGTTAAAAAATGAGTTTTCAAAAGAAGTATCTGAAATTAAGGTTTCTTGGTTTTCAACATTAAATTCGTTCTTTATTATTGCATTGGCTTCTACCGTTTCTAAATTATGGGAATCAAAATACAACCCTTCTGCAGCAATGAAGTATGGTTATGGATTGATATTAGTTGCCATTGGTTACTTAATTATTGGATTAGGATCTTGGGGAATAGCTGAAGGAGTTAAAATATCTATGGTATTTTTAGTCTTAACCTATTTGTTTCATACGTTAGGAGAGTTATTCATATCACCAGTTGGTCTTTCTTATGTTTCAAAACTGGTTCCAGCGCGTATGTTAGCATTTATGTTTGGGATCTGGTATTTAGCAATAGCGATTGCACAGAAAGTTGCCGCAGTATTAGGTGGACAAGTAGAAACTATTCAACAGGAGTATTCTTTGAGTCATTTCTTCTTTTTGTTTACCGCTATTCCAGCAGCAGCAGGTTTATTAGTAATGATACTCAATCCAATCATTAAAAAATTAATGCCTGGTATTAAATAGTAAAATATGATAGAGCTTCCTAAAATGGAAGCTTTTTTAATAATAATCGAAATGTCAAAACAAGGACAACAAACATTAGAACAGGTTCAACAGTTTGAAGGGAAATATCCAAAGCAGATTTGGAGTTTATTCTTTTCAGAGATGTGGGAACGTTTTTGCTTCTACGGAATGCGGGGTATGCTGGTTTTCTTTATGATCACTCAGCTTAATTTTGCAGAAAAGGAAGCAAATTTACAGTACGGTGCGACACAGGCATTTGTATACGCATTTACTTTTATCGGTGGATTATTTGCTGATAAAATTTTGGGATTTAGGAAATCACTTTTCTGGGGTGGAACTTTGATGATTGTTGGTAGTGCATTATTGGCAACAGATCCGCATCAATTTTTCTTTTTTGGATTAGCATTTATCATCATTGGAACCGGTTTTTTCAAGCCCAATATTTCGACGATGGTTGGCGAATTGTACCGTTCAGATGATAATCGTCGAGATGCAGGTTTCTCTTTATTTTATGCAGGAATCAATTTAGGAGCATTCCTTGGAGGTTATATCTGTGTGGCTATTGGTAAAGGTTATATGTTAGCTTCCGTTATTGATGAAGCGCATCGTTGGAATGTTGCCTTTGGTTTAGCTGCTGTGGGTATGCTTATTAGTCTTATCAATTTTCATTTTACTAAGTTTCACTTGGGACCTATTGGTTTGAAACCCGGTCATCCAGATGCGATAGTTAAAGTCAAGGAATTGCCAAAATGGGCTGAGTATGCGGTATATATAGGTACCTTATTATTAATTCCACTGGTACAGGTTATGGTTTCTAAAACGGAATATACGGATATCTTTATGTATCTGATAGGTCCATTGACACTAATCTACCTATTTTATGAAATGACAAAATTGAATAAGGTAGAAAGAAACAAATTAATTGCAGCTTTAGTTTTCATCTTGTTTTCTATCATTTTTTGGGGTATTTACGAACAAAGTGGTGGTTCATTAAGTATTTTTGCCGCAAAGAATTTGAACGATTCCATATTAGGAGGTTTATTTCATTTAGATCCAAATGGTGTAAACAACTCTGGAGGAGCATTTTTTATTATTATTTTAGCGCCAATTTTTGGGCTTTTATGGATTTGGCTATCGAAAAGAAAAATGGAACCCAATACCATTATTAAATTTGGATTAGGATTTATATTTCTTGGGCTAGGTTATTATGTGCTATTTGGAACCAAGTTTTTTGCGCAGGATGGTATTGCCTCTTTAGATGTATTCACCTTAGCACTTTTGGTGATCACTGTGGGAGAGTTATGTTTATCACCAATTGGTCTATCTATTATGACGAAGCTATCTCCTGCGAAGCTGCAGGGCATTATGATGGGGATGTGGTTTTTGGCCAGTGCTTACGGTCAGTATGTTGCAGGTTTAATCGGTGCAAGCATGGCAGAAGCTCGAGAAGGAGATTCTTTAGCAGATAAATTGATCACTTATACAGATAGCTACAAACAATTGGGTGTCTATTCGTTGATTGCAGGAATTGTCTTAATTGCTTTATCGCCAATCGTGAAGAAACTGATGAGCGGAGTGAAATAATCCTCTACTGATAATTTTTTGATAAAAAAAAGCTCGATACTTTATATCGAGCTTTTTTTTATTTCTGATCGTAGATCCATTTAAATTTATATTCCTTTTCTGGGATTTTCATTCTATCTGCCAATCGTAGTAAACGATCAGGAAGTCTCATTAAATAATCCCTTGCTTTTTCTCCCTTTTCGTTTAAGCCACTCACTTGATCTATTTTCCAATCCGCATTAAGCTCTTTTAAAATGTCAACATAATCAATCGCAGTATAGATATTAAGACGTTGAGCCGCATCAGAGAAGTGTGCAAATGCTTCGCCTTGTGGTTCTCCAGATTCTCTTAAAAATTGAGCTGGCATTACAATTTTCTTGCGCATCATGTCTTCAAAAGCAATCATCACCTCACTCGGATCAACGACCAACGCATGAGATACAAAAGACATATATGCTTTAGCATGACGTGCTTCATCTGCAGCAATTACACCGCACATCTTTGCTAATAACTTATCCCCATTTTTCTTAGATAGCCCAGCTACACGTCTATGAGAAACGTTGGTTGCTAATTCTTGAAAAGAAGTGTAGATAAAGTTACGATAAGGATCGGCACCTGTACCAATGTCAAAACCATCTTTTATTAAATACTGGGTTGATATCTCGAATTGACGCATGTCAATTCTTCCTGATAAATAAAGATATTTATTTAAAAGGTCTCCATGACGATTTTCTTCTGCAGTCCAAGCACGTACCCATCTCATCCAACCACCTTGTTCATTTTTCTCCACATCTTCGACCATAGTTAACCAAGATTCGTAGGTAGGTAATGCTTCTTCTGTAATGGTATCACCAACTAATACAGCAACTAAATCATATGGAAGTTCTCTCGCACTTTCTTGTAAATCTCTAATTTCATCAAAAAATGTATCTCTAGAAGCATCCGGTAGAAAATCTGCTGGTTGCCACATTTCGTCTACAGGCTTTAAATACTCGCTCATCTCATTCAGCATGAACGGTTCCAAGTAGCTCATAACTTCTTTTCTTGAGCCTTCGGGTAAATTTAGAGGTAATTCTTGCATATCAATACAAAGATAATTAAATAGCTTCAATAAAAATTGTATTAAAGAAAGATTATACATTTATGTTGTAAAAAATCAGTAATGTAGCTTAATTGAAATGTGCGCTTTAAATGTTGGTCTATATTTAAAAAGTAGATAATGAAGACATTTTTATGCTAAAATACTCTTAACTTTGTTAATATCATGGAGCAAAAACAATTGAAAGATTTCGATATAAATAAGGTTCGGGCTGATTTTCCCATTTTGAAAAGGGAGGTTAATGGAAAGCCTTTAGTTTATTTGGATAATGGAGCGACTACTCAAAAATCGCAATCTGTTATTGATGCAATTACTCACTATTATTCAGAGATGAATAGTAATGTACATAGAGGTGTTCATTATTTAAGTCAAATTTCTACGGATGCTTTTGAAGTGACCAGAAGGAGTATTCAGGCTTTTATTAATGCAAAATATGAACATGAGATCATTATCACCACAGGTACTACGCATAGTATCAATATCATCGCCACTTGTTTTGGAAAGGTGAACATTGCTGCTGGAGATGAAATCATTATTTCTGCCATGGAACATCATTCTAATATTGTTCCTTGGCAGATGATCTGCGAAGATAAAGGAGCTTTATTGAAGGTGATTCCTATGAATGATAAAGGAGAGCTGGATATTGAGGCATATAAAGCACTATTTTCAGAAAAAACGAAGATTGCTTCTTTTACCTACGTTTCAAATTCTTTAGGAACGATCAACCCCGTAAAGGAAATGATAAGAATAGCACATGAACATCATGTTCCTGTGTTGTTAGATGCGGCTCAAGCAATTCAACATGTGAAAATAGATGTTCAAGATTTGGATGTTGATTTTCTTGCTTTTTCTGGACATAAGATGTATGGACCTACTGGTATAGGAGTGTTGTACGGGAAAGAAGATGCCTTAAACGCAATTCCACCATATCAAGGTGGAGGAGATATGATTAAAGAGGTTACTTTTGAAAAAACAACTTATAACGAACTTCCTTTTAAATTTGAAGCAGGAACTCCTAATATCGAAGCTGGTATTTGTTTAAATGCTGCCATAGAATACATCAATGCTATTGGACTTGAACAAATTGCAGTATATGAGGAAGAATTATTGAATTATGCAACAGAACAACTTGCTACTGTACCTGGAATCCGTTTTATAGGTACCGCCGCGCATAAAAGTTCCGTTATTTCTTTCCTGATAGATGGTACTCATCCATATGATGTCGGTGTGATCTTGGATAAATTGGGTATTGCTGTACGTACAGGTCACCATTGTGCACAACCCGTTATGGATCGGTTCGGAATTCCAGGAACCATTCGAGCTTCTTTTGCGCTGTATAATACAAAAGAAGAGGTAGATGCTTTAGTTACTGGTCTTAGAAGAGCAGTTAATATGTTAGTTTAAAAAAATATAAATAGTAATGACTATTAACGAAATACAAGATGAATTAATGGATGATTTTTCTTTTTTTACAGATTGGATGGAAAAATATGAATATATCATTCAATTAGGAAAAGAGCTTCCATTAATCAGTGAAGAACATAAGAAAGATGATTACATCATCAAAGGGTGCCAGTCAAAAGTATGGTTGTTTCCTGAAGTAAAAGATGGTAAAGTATATTTTACTGCTGATAGTGATGCTATCATTACAAAAGGCTTGGTAAGCTTAATGGTAAAGGTATTATCTGGTCATACTGCTAAGGAAATTGTGGATGCAGATTTATACTTTATTAATCAGATAGGTCTAAACGAACACCTTTCTCCAACACGTGCGAATGGGTTGCTTTCGATGGTTAAACAAATGAAATTGTATGCTTTGGCTTTACAGGCGAGGGGATAAAAAATACTTTAGAACCGTTAACTATTGTATGAATAAAAAATCCCGATGTGAGCTTTTCACATCGGGATTTTTTATTTATCACCTACTTTATTTATACTTCTAATAATAAACGAGCAGGATCTTCTAATAGTTGTTTTACACGTACTAAGAAGCTTACTGACTCACGACCATCAATAACACGGTGATCATAAGAAAGAGCGATATACATCATTGGACGGATGACCACTTGACCATTCTCAGCAACTGGACGTTGAATGATGTTGTGCATACCTAGGATAGCAGATTGAGGAGCATTGATAATCGGCGTCGACATCATTGAACCAAATACACCACCATTTGTGATGGTAAATGTACCACCAGTCATTTCATCAATCGTTAATTTATTGTCACGTGCTTTTACAGCTAATGCGCCAATTCCTTTTTCGATTTCATGTAATGACATTGATTCTGCATTTCTAAGTACAGGTACTACTAATCCTTTAGGAGCAGAAACTGCAATTGAAATATCTGCAAAATCAGAATATACCAATTCGTTTTCTTCAATTCTAGCATTTACAGCAGGCCATTCTTTTAAAGCAGTTGTCACTGCTTTAGTGAAAAATGACATAAATCCAAGACCTACACCATGTTTCTCTTTGAAAGTATCTTTGTATTTAGCGCGTAAATCCATGATCGGTTGCATATTGACCTCATTGAAAGTCGTTAACATAGCCGTTTCATTTTTTACAGAAACTAAACGTTTAGCAATTGTTTTGCGTAGAGAAGTCATTTTTTCACGACGTTCATTACGAGAGCCAGCCACAGCAACCGGAGCAGCAGCTTTAGGTGCTTCTTTAGCAGGAGCAGCAGCTTTAGGAGCTACTTGTGCTTTTTCAGCATCTTCTTTTGTAATACGTCCTTCTTTACCTGTGCCTTTAATTGTAGCAGGATCAATTCCTTTTTCTCTTAAAATTTTTGCAGCAGCAGGAGAAGCAGTTCCAGCGGCATAAGAATCAGGGTTCTCATCGGCAACATTAGCTGTTGCAGCAGGAGCACTAGCTTTCTCTTCAGAAGCAGCAGCAGCAGGTTTTGCATCACCAGCAGGAGCACCACCTTCTTCGATAGTACATACTACAGCACCAATTTCTAAAGTATCTCCTTCTTGAGCAATGATTCTTAAGATACCTGCTTTTTCAGCTGGTAATTCAAAAGTTGCTTTGTCAGATTCCAATTCCGCGATGTTTTCGTCCATTTCAACGTAATCGCCATCTTGTTTCAACCATTGTGACAAGGTTACCTCAGTAATGGATTCACCTACGGTTGGTACTTTAATTTCTAAGCTCATATATAATGTTCTTTACAGACAATTGCGTCTTTTTGATAAAAGACGCAATTGGATAAAAATTGTTTTTATTCGAATGATTTATTTAAAATTTCAGCTTGTTGTGCTACGTGTTGTTTCATGTAACCCGTTGCCGTACTTCCACTTTCCTTACGCGCTACAAAACCAGTAAATGCAATTTCTGTATTCATCAGTTTACGACAATAGTAAGACCAAGCTCCCATGTTTTCGTTTTCTTCCTGAACCCAAACAAATTGAGTAGCTTTAGTGTATTTTTTGCGAATTGCTTTCAATTGCTCCTCAGGAATAGGGAATAGTTGTTCCAATCTGACAATGGCAATATCTTTACGTTTGTCAGCTTCTTGCTTCTCTAATAAATCATAATATACTTTACCAGAACAGAACAATACACGTTTTACGTCTTTTGCATTTACATGTGCATCATCAATTACTTCTTGGAATGTATTTGATGTAAAATCTTTCAACGGTGATACCACTTTAGGGTGACGTAATAAAGATTTTGGTGTAAATGCGACCAATGGTTTGCGGAATTCGCGAACTTGTTGACGGCGTAATAAGTGAAAATAGTTAGCTGGTGTAGTACAATTTGCTAGAATTAAGTTTTCATTAGCACAAAGTTCTAAGAATCTTTCGATACGAGCAGAAGAGTGTTCTGGACCTTGTCCTTCCATACCGTGAGGTAATAACATGACCAATCCATTCGAACGTTTCCACTTGGTTTCTGCAGATGATAAATATTGATCCACGATGATTTGTGCACCATTATAGAAATCTCCAAATTGAGCTTCCCAAATCGTTAATGCATGTGGATTAGCAGAAGCATAACCGTATTCAAAACCTAATACTGCATATTCAGAAAGAAGCGAATTGTAGATAGAGAATTTGTCTCCACCAGTGATATTTGCTAAAGGTGTATAAGTCTCTTCAGAATTTTCCAATGTTAATACTGCATGTCTGTGCGAGAATGTACCACGTTGTACATCTTGACCAGAAATACGAACACGACTACCTTCATTTAATAATGTCGCGTAAGCCATTAATTCACCCATTGCCCAATCGTAAGAATCTTTTTCAATCATCTTAGCACGATCTTCGAATAAACGAGAAATTTTACGGAAGAACGTTTTATCTGTAGGAAGTGTTGTAATCTCTTTCGCTAATTGCAAAAATGTTTGATCTGAAACATTAGTTTTGACCGGCGTGAACGATTCTCCTTTTTTAGCAGGGCGTAATCCTTTCCAAGCTCCAGAGAACATAGGAGTCTCTTCTGTTAGATTAACAACTTCTTTAGATTCCTCTAGTTTTTCTTGTAATACAGCTTTGAATTCTTTCTCAATTTTTTTAGAGTAAGACTCATCTATGCTTCCCTCATCAATTAATTTTTTAGCATATACCTCTTTTGGATTAGGATGCTTTTCAATGAGTTTATATAATAAAGGTTGAGTGAACTTAGGTTCATCTGCTTCATTATGACCAAATCTTCTGTAACATAACAAGTCAATGAAAACGTCAGTTTTGTATTTTTGACGATATTCTACCGCTAGTTTAATCGCATATACTAATGCTTCTGCATCATCACCGTTTACGTGAAATACAGGAGAAGAAGTTATTTTTGCTACATCAGTACAGTAGGTTCCTGATCTTGCATCTTTATAGTTTGTTGTAAAACCAATTTGGTTGTTGATAACGATATGAATAGTACCACCAGTTTTGTAACCATCTAATTTAGACATTTGTGTTACTTCGTATACCACACCTTGTCCTGCAATTGCAGCATCACCATGAATAGCAATAGGAGCGATTTTTGAAGAATCTCCCTCATATTTCATGTCAATCTTTGAACGGACCAAACCTTCAACAATAGGATCTACTGTTTCCAAGTGTGATGGATTTGGTGCTAAACTTAAATGAATCGTTTTACCATCATCAGTTTTAACATCTGTGGAATAACCTAAGTGATATTTAACATCACCACCAAAGTTTACTTCAGGATCTTCTGCATATGTCTTACCTTCAAATTCTGAGAAAACAGTTTTGTAAGGTTTTCCCATGATATTGGTCAATACATTTAAACGGCCACGATGAGCCATTCCAATAACAAATTCTTGGATACCTAATTCTGAACCTTTTTCAATAACGGCATCTAGAGCTGGAATTAAACTTTCTGCACCTTCTAATGAAAAACGTTTTTGACCTAAAAACTTTGTTCCTAAGAAACTTTCAAAAGCAACTGCATGATTTAATTTATCTAAAATTCTTTTTTTGATATCTAAAGAATACGTTGGTTTGTTGCGGTCAGCTTCCATACGATCTTGTAACCATTTAATTTTTTCAGGGTTACGAATGTATTTGAATTCTGCGCCGATAGAACGACAGTAGGTATCCTCGATGAGTTGTCTGATATCTTTCAATTTGGCAGGACCTAGGCCAACTTCAACACCAGCATTAAAAATGGTGTCCATGTCTGCTTCAGAAAGACCAAATGTTTCTAATTCTTTTCCAGGGTAATATTTGCGACGCTCACGTACCGGATTTGTTTGTGTAAATAAATGACCACGATCTCTGTAGCCATTAATCATGTTCAATACATTTATTTCCTTTAAAACATGATCTGGTGTTGCATCTGCTGAAACACCAACACTTTCGCCCGCATTTTGACCAAAGTCAAAACCTTCGAAAAATTTTTGCCAGCCAAAATCTACGGATTCTGGATCTTGTTTGTACGCTTGATATAACCCGTCGATGTAGCTCGAATCGGCGTTACTCAAATATGTAAGTTTGTCCATCTATTTGAAAAAATATGAATGTGTCAAAGTTAGGAATAAAAATAGAGTTTTAGGTACTGTAATTGATTATTTTAGTGAGGAATCTAAATTTTAATCTCGTTTTAATAAAGATTAAAATTGTGACGATAAATCATCAATGATCTTATATTTATTCAAAAAAGACATTAATTTATTTGTCCTAAATAATTCTCTGGTACTTGAATACCTTTTGGATAATGCGTGTTGATGAGTTTTTGCCAATCTATCGGCATATTATCTTTCTCACTTGTACCTACCCCTGCTATATGTGACCAATTGCCATAATTAGTAGCTGGCGAATAGTCAAATATATTTTGTTCAAACCAATACGCTCCTTTCAACCAGTTGATATTGTATTCTTGTACCAGATAGCTAGAAACAATGATTCTGGCGAAGTAAGGTAAATATCCAGTTTTTTGAAGAAGTCTCATGCTTTGGTTAACAAAATCATTTTCCGTTTCTCCAAATCTCCATTTGTCAAATAGCAATTGATCGTTCTTACTCATGATCTGTTCTTTCTTAAATCCTTTTTCTTTAAAAAATACGTTTGGATATTTTTTTAGCATGAATCTAAAATAATCTCTCCAAAGCAACATATCGATGATTTTATCAAATCGCTTGTTCTTCTTCCCATTTTCTCTTTTTTTGATTTCATGGTACAATTTAATTGGCGATAATGATCCTAATGCAATAAAAGGTGACAATAACGTGTAATCATGCTCTGAGCCTTTTGGGTCATCTAATATCATTTGCATCGTCTCCAGACCTAAATCTTCTCCACCTTCGATTAATTTATTGCTGACAAGAGCAATTTCTTCTTGGCTATAGCCTAATTCTTCTAAAGTGGGAAGGGGTGTTTTTTCGAGATGAGGAGCAGTCACGAAATTAGTTGGATAATCTGCTGTATTTCTAACAAAACTCTCGCGTTCTATTTTCTTTTTGAATGTTGCAAAAGAATTTGGAATATCACGTATAGGAAAAGGTAAGTCCTCCTTGTGATACAAGGTATGACCAATAATATGCTTTAAGTTAATTCTACTTTTCCACAGTTCTTCTTCAACTTTTTCGGAAATAGTTGTTTCTCTATGAGCAACCTCACGATGATGATACACTTCATCTACTTCATATTTTTGAGCAATACGCGGTATGATATCTTCTGGATATCCTACAAAAGTGATTAAATCACTTCCAAGAGATTGCAATTTTTCTTTTAGTGCTTTTACGGTTTCTAGTTGAAAAGCTGCTCTTATGACATTTGTATTTAGAAAATCGTATTGATTTTTAGCGTAATATCTAGGGTCGAAACAAAATACGGGTATGATAAAGGTACTTTTTGAGGATGCTTCTAAGAATACTTCATTATCATGAAGCCTTAAATCATTTCTAAACCAAATCAACGCAGCCCTTTTTTCCATACAGATATAATTTTTTTGTACTATTTCCCCCAAGAAAGCATATAGGATGTACAAATATATAAGGTTATTGTTGGTTTTATTGACATTATTGACATATTTACAATAAAAGGACAATAATTAAATATGTAAAAAAACGGTTTCAATTAAACCTTACTGCATTTTATTTGTTTAATTTGTGATTAAGGAAATTTTAATAATTCATTCATGGATGTATTAATTACAGGTTTAAATACGTATTTGGGAAGACGGGCTGTTAGCCATCTACATAGTGATGAATTTAAGGTTACCGGATTAGTGCGGAATTTGAAAATTTTTAATAAACGATTGGATGAATCTGTAACGGCAGATCTAATTGAAATTGATTTATTTAAATCGAATACGCTACCTCAAGATTTTTACTTAGAAGATTTACAATTAGGGATCTATTTTACTCAGGTTCCCGGATTAAATGATCCCTTGAATATGCAGATGGAGCTTATTTCACTTCGTAATTTTATTGAAGTATGTAAGCAAAATTCTTGTGATCGAATTGTATACATGGCCCAATTGATGGATTCTTTTTATATTGATGCTATTCAGACTTTATTTGAAGAATATAGAGTTAAATATACGGTGGTATTAAAGAGTAGTGCTATTGGGAAGGGAACTATTTTGAGTGATATTTTTAGCAAGTTAGCGAAGAGTAGATACATACCTTATTGGAAGTATATTGGCAATCTTAAATTTAGACCCATATCCTTATTAGATGTTTACCGTTGGATTAGGATAATGCCATGGAAGAATGATTTTATTAGTGAAGTTATTTATTTAGGTGGGGACGAGAGCTTAGATTATAAGCAACTTTTTTCTCGTTATATGCAAGTACATCATCCGGGGGGAACGTATCAAACGATCTCTATTAGCAAGTGGATGGTCAAATTGTTTTATACCCGTTTTTACAATATCCATAAAGAAAACTTTGATGAATTTCGGCGGATAATGAAATATGAGTCTGACGTTGATAATACAAGTTGGTCTAGCAAAGTTCATTTTACTTTTACAAGCATGCATCATAATTTTTTGATCGATAAATAATGTCAATGTATGTGTCATTTAAACTTTATCCTGCCAATTATTCTGTTATTTTTGTAGTAGAATAATAAAAGGGGGCATTATGGGGTACAAAAGTTTAGCGGAGTGTGTTGCCGACTTAGAGCAGCATGGACATTTGATTCGTATCAAAGAAGAGGTAGATCCTTATCTAGAAATGGCGTCAATACATATGCGTGTATTTGATGTTGAGGGTCCAGCTTTATATTTTGAAAATATAAAAGGTTCTGAGTTTCCTGCTGTTTCAAATCTATTCGGTACTTTGAATCGCTCTAAATTTATGTTTAGAGATACACTTGACCATATAAAAAAATTGGTCGATGTTAAGATGGATCCTACTTCGGTTTTAAAAAATCCATTTAAGTATTTAAGTTCATCGGCTGTTGCGTTAGGAGCTTTACCCTGGAAAAAGAAAACCAATGCCCCGATTCTATACGGTAAAACAGCGATAACTAAGCTTCCTCAGATAGTCAATTGGCCTATGGACGGTGGTGCATTCGTTACTATGCCTCAGGTTTATACAGAGGATATTACACAGCCGGGTATTATGCAGGCTAATCTAGGTATGTATCGTATTCAGCTTTCTGGTAATGATTATATTCAAGATAAAGAAATCGGTTTACATTATCAATTGCATCGTGGAATTGGAATTCATCAACAAAAAGCAAATCAATTAGGAAAACCTTTAAAAGTTAGTATTTTCATTGGTGGTCCACCTTCACATCCACTTTCTGCAGTCATGCCTTTGCCTGAAGGATTATCTGAAATGATTTTTGCTGGAGCTTTAGGTAATCGTAGATTTCGTTATTTCTATGACAAAGAAGGTTTTTGTATTTCTTCTGATGCTGACTTTGTTATCACGGGTACTGTATATCCCAACGAAACTAAACCCGAGGGACCATTTGGTGATCATATCGGTTATTATAGTTTGACCCATCCTTTTCCATTGATGAGGGTTCATAATGTCTATCACAAGAAAGATCCTATTTGGTCATTTACAGTTGTTGGAAGACCTCCACAAGAGGATACTAGTTTTGGTAATTTGATCCATGAAATTACTGGAGCCGCAATCCCCAAAGAGATCAATGGTTTGCAAGCTGTCCATGCCGTAGATGCTGCAGGAGTTCATCCATTACTTTTTGCGATTGGTAGAGAAAGTTATACACCCTATCAAAAAGTAGATCGTCCGCAAGAAATTTTGACCATAGCAAGTCAAGCTTTAGGTAAAAATCAGCTGAGTTTGGCAAAGTATTTATTTATAGCAGCAATTGAAGATGACCCATCATTGGATATTTATAATGTTGCAGGGTTTTTTATGCATATGTTGGAAAGAATCGATCTTACCCGAGATTTGCACTTTCATACCAATACAACAATAGATACTTTAGATTATTCTGGAGATGGACTCAATGCTGGATCAAAGGTTGTTTTTGCGGCCGCAGGTTCAAAGAAAAGATCGTTAAGTAAGGAGATCCCTGTGGGTTTAACCATCCCAAGACCATTTAACAATGTTAAAATAGCTTTGCCAGGGATTCTTGTAGTTGACGGAGCTGCATTTACATCTTATGAGCAGGAGGAAACTATTTTAAAAAATTGGTGTGATGCCATGAAAGATGAAGATTTTGCTGGAATTCAGATGATTGTTTTGGCTGATGATGCTGACTTTACTGCAGCAAATGAGAATAATTTTGTTTGGGTAACATTCACTAGGTCAAATCCTGCTTATGATATTTACGGGGTTAATAGTTTTACCAAATACAAACATTGGGGCTGTCACGGACCAATTATTATTGATGCTAGGCGTAAACCACATCATGCTCCAGATTTAGTTAAGGACCCTGCAGTAGAAAAAAGGGTTGATAATTTGGGGGCAAAAGGCGGCTCATTGTACGGGATCATATAAGAGTTAAATAAAATCAGGTGACAGTTATATCATTACAGATCCTGATTTAATTAGATTAAAAGGAACGCTTCTAAATAGCTAGTAAATTGCAAAAAGTCATTTGATTATTCCTAGGTTTGTATAGGAAAATATTAATAAAATAGCTATGTCAAAGACAAAACTTACGATCAACAATAATGGTTCGGTAAAAATAGAAGGCGATTTTGAAATCGTTGATAGAAATGGAGATACTTATGGTTTACAGGGTAGAACAGTGCTTTCTATCTGTCGTTGTGGATTATCCAAAAACAAACCATTTTGTGATGGTGCCCATAATGGACATTTTGAACATGAAGCTATTGCTTTTGACCTTCCTCCAAAAAAAGTATAAAAGCCCTTAGTAATCTTACAGAATTAGGATTTTTTTTAATCTAAAACACCCATTTGTACTTCATTGATGCAAATGGGTGTTTTATTATCTTTATATGTTTTAAGAGATTATCATCATTAACCTTTTGTCTTAATGATAGTTATTTTAAATCTTGTTGTATCGCCATGTATAATCGTTAAGTGAACGGTTATTTTATACTATTCCTCAACATTCACTTTAAAGTCTTCCGGAATTACTCTTCTACAGATATGTGATCTTATATTTTTTATGGACATTATGCCATTTACGTATGCGTGTTGATTTGTCAAAAGTGTAGATTAAGACGTCCAATACCATATTGATATGGTGTGCATTATTAATGGGTATGAAGTTAATATCTTATTAATATATGATAGAGCTCTAATAGTGTAATTATAGAGGGTTGATAGAGGGTTTCTATAGGGTTTGTATAGGTAAAACTCTATATAGCCTCTATTATAACATAAGAATAACTAGATAAATACTGGATTTGATTATCATTCGTTCCCCATATGATAATAACTTATCAAGGGATAGCATTATAGCCATATTTATTGGCTCAAAAAGTCCATACTTTGTCAGAAATGATAGTAGGAGAATACCGTCTAAATTTTTTGTTACGATCTGGAATTGATATTTATCGTTCGGAATAAAAAATGAAAAGATATTGAACAAAATACCTTAGTCGAAAGATGAAGATTGTTGCGGAGCGTTAGGGATTATTACATGATTTCGGAAAGGGGGAGGCTAAATCAAAAACTAAAGCTATCCGCTTTGCTTATTTCTTTTGCTGTGAATATTTTGTTGTTTGATCAAGTTCAGGAGGAGACATGTTTCTTTATTTCGAATAAAGTTTGAAATATGCTCATATTCCATCAGGGAGAATATGAGCATATCTCCATTATGATGATGTTATTTAAATAACAACGGTGCTAGTTCGCGCAAGCTACGGCGCCAAGTCTGAAATTCATGTCCAGTATTTGGTGATACGTAAGATACGGCATTAACGCCAGCTTTTTTTAGTTCATCAACCGCTTGTTTTACTTTATCTGGGTTTTCTTTACTGCCAGAACTGAGAAATATCAGTTTTACATCCGGTTTATGAGCTAAATCGGATGCGGCGTATGTACCTCCGCTTAATAATGCGTAGTGTGCGAAGACTTTTGGATTGCGTAGTGTGATCATTTTTGTCTCCATTCCACCCATTGATAATCCCGCCATGGCACGGTTTGCCTTATCCGTTAATGTTCTAAAGTTAGCATCGACATAAGGTATTAGTTCTTTAATTAAAACGGTTTCGAATTCTTCGATTTTAAATTCATTGATTCTTCCCCATTTCACTTCATTAGTCATACCATAGGTCATGACAACGATGAATGGTTTTATTTTTCCTTCGGCAATCATATTATCCATGATTAGATTTGCTTTTCCTTGATTAGACCACGCCGTTTCATCTTCGCCCCAACCGTGTTGTAGATATAAAACGGGATACCGCTTATTGGTGTCTTTACTATAGCTTGGCGGTGTATAGACAAATGCTCTTCGAGAAGTGTTTGTACTAGGGGAGGGGAACAATATTTGAGATACCTGTCCATGGGGCACATCTTTGAAGGAATAAAAATCTTCATCAGGTGCTGGAATTTCTATCCCACTTTCCCAGCGTACAGATCCATAGTAATTCATCGATCCTGGATCGTTGAATTTTCCTCCATCTACCGTAATGTTATAGTAATGGAATCCTTCATCCATTGGGCCTTCTGTAGTGCCTGTAAAGAATCCATCATTTTGTTTTTGTAGGACTGTGCCACTTCCTCCGCCTAAACCTAAGCTTACCCGTACACTGTCTGCTTTTGGTGCGTGTATTTTAAATCTGGCGTACCCCTGCGAGTTAACCTGTGGGAAGAGTTGTCCTGGTTGATTAGTTGCTGCTGGTTTAAAATCCTCTTTTAAAGATTGAGCAGATAGCATATTACTGATGAATAAGCCTGAAAGGAGAATAATTAGTTTTGTCATTAGAAAAAAGGTTTTTTTATATAATAGGTTGTAATTGTTAACTAAATATAAGGTTTTTTATTTCCATATGAAAAAAAATAAGAAAGATCAGAACTGTTCTAAAAACTTGAAAAAATGGCGGTAAATACAAATTCTAAAATTTGAGCAGTGAATTTAAATCGTCTTCAATAACGGTTCAGGGGAAAAAGTATTATATTTTGGAATGTTAATAACAGTTATTGCTCGTCAGTTAAGAAAAAGCTTGATTTGTAGTTTAAGACTTAGAGATTAGATAAATGACTCATACTGCTCATCATAAATTAGTTAGTTTTATTCGGTCTATTTTCGATGATTGCCTTCGCGGCGTATATGTGCAGGGTAAGTATCATGATATAAACTTTTAAACTATGGAACCACAAAGTAATCTACTTATTTATCAAAGTGAAGATGAAGTTAAGGTTGCTATAAGTTAACATTTTTCTATTTATTTCGTTACCTTGCATGGTAACGAAAGGCGTTGTGATGTATTTTTTTTGAGAGGATATGAGTAAAGGAAAAGTGTATCACGCAGCTTTTTAGGATGAGAGATATTAGAGCAAATTACATGTTTAATTATTAACTATGAAGAAGTTGTTGTTTTTGTTTTCTGTTTTGTTTTTTTCGATTAATGTCCAAGCACAAGTGATAGACCGATTGAATAGTAATGAAAATAAGCTTTTAATGGAGCTTCTTTTTTCACGAGGTAATAAAATAGATAATCATCGAATAGAGTATGATATTCACAATCGAATTAGCCGCGTTGGGGATAAACGAATAGAATATGATATCCAAGACAGGGTTAGTCAAATTGGTGATGAGCGGGTTGAATACGATATTAATGACAGAGTTTGTAAAATTGGTGATAAGCGGATAGAATATGATATTCATAATAGGGTTCGTCAAATCGGTGATAAGCGGGTTGAATATGATATCAATGATAGAGTTCGCCAAATTGGAGATAAGCGGATTGATTATGATATTAAAAATCGGGTTCGCCAAATTGGAGATAAACAGATTGATTATGATATCCACGATAGAGTTCGTCAAATTGGTGATGAGCGGGTTGAATACGATATCAATGGTAGAGTTCGTCAAATTGGAGATAAACGGATAGAATATGATATAAACGGAAAGGTTCGTCAAATTGAAAGCGATACCTTGGTCCTTTATAAAATGATTGAAAATTATAATAGAAAGTAAATTTATTTGGATTCATCCCAAGTACTGAGATACTCCATCGAGAGTGTAATTGAAACAAATTTTTTGTTTTTATAATTTATCATATTGTTGTTATAGACTTTCGTAATGTAAAACTTGCGGAAAAGGACTGTAATAGTTGTGCAGCAAGGATTTCTATCGTTCGTTTTGTGTTGAGATGACGAGATCTGACTTTATGCGCTTCAAGTGAAATACATTCCACTAATAAGAGATATTGGTTGAAATCCACCTGTATCTGTACCTCCCCAATCTTGGAATAGAGATCCTTTTCCTTAGAATTATCCAGACCTGAAGATTTCTCCGAGGTAAAAACGGATTCTTCATTACCTAGAACATTTCCGTTTCAAGGTATTGATCTGCGTTGGGTACAATTCATATTTAATCGCTAACTCCTGAATAATCTCTTGCTCATTAGTAGCTTCTATGTTAACCTTTGCCATAAAGTTTGCACTGAAATTCCTTCCTTCTTTTTTCATTGTCAATTGCTAATTTAAATATTTATGCAATTGTCTAGCAATTGGTTAGTGTGATAACAAAAGAAAAATCCTACAAATTGTACAATTTATAGGATTTTAATACTTTCTCCTTGTTAGGATGCGGAGCGCTCGGGATTATTACATGATCCCTTAAAGGGGGAGTCTTCATCATAAAATAAAGCCATTCGCTTTGCTCATTTCTATTGTTGTTTATGTCTTATTGTTGGAGCAAACTCACAAAAGTCCATACACAGCAAAAGCCCAAATTGCTTTGGGCTTTATTTTTTTGGCGGAGAGCGAGGGATTCGAACCCCCGGACCTATGACAGTCAACAGTTTTCAAGACTGCCGCATTCGACCACTCTGCCAGCTCTCCGCGACAAAAGTACAAATTTTAAGGTTGCAACCAAATTTATTTTTGTATTTATATGCCTTTTAATCCCATTTCCATTGTATCTTATTGTTTTTTAGTTACTTTAATTTTGATTTTTTTCTTTAAATCTTTATCCTTAGTTTGCAATCATGGAGAAGGATTATACTTTATTACGATCATCACTAATGGAATCATGTAAAATGCATGTTGAAGATCGGATTGCAAATTTGGAATTAGCTTTGAAATCGGCTCATGAAGCAAGTACTGATGATACAAAAAGTAGTGCAGGAGATAAATATGAGACCACACGCGAGATGATGCAACAGGACATTGCACGATGTCAGATGCAACTTGCTGAGGCAAAAAAGGATGAGTTAATTTTAAATAATCTTGTTGAACCAAATCATACTGATTATGTTCAAAATGGAAGTGTTGTTAAGACAAATTTGGGTATTTATTTTATTGCAATTAGTATTGGCGTTGTAAAAATCGATGAGGAGAAGGTATTTGTTATCTCAAATCAATCTCCTATTGGAAAGTTGTTATTACGAAAGAAGGTCGGAGAGTCATTTATCTTTAATCATGTAGAACAACATCTACTTTCTATAAATTAGTATTTAAATCGAAACCATTTGCTCTTTTAATTGTTAACTTTAAGTGTCTATATAGGATAATTTAGGCTTTTAAAAATAATAAAAATGTGTGATTATGAAGTTAAAAAGAGTATTCCCAATGTTAATGATGGCGGGCACTTTAGTTGCTGCAATGCCTTCTTGTAAATCTAAAGTTTCTGATGCTGATTTGAAAGCAAAAGTAGAAACAGTGATTACTAGTCATCAAGGTATCACAACTTCGGTTAAAGATGGAGTTGTTACCCTGGAAGGTTTCGCTTCTTCAGAAGCTGAAAAAGCACAGATCGAGACCGATGTTAAAGCAGCTGATAAATCAATCAAATCTGTTGTTAATAATATTATAGTACAAGTTACTGCTCCAGCAGCAATATCTGTTAATACTGTTGATGAATCGTTAGCGAAAGGTATTGTTGATGCAACCAAAGACTTTCCTACTGTACAAGCTACTGTGAAAGATGGTATCATTACCGTGACAGGAACTATTGAAAAAGCTAAATTAGTAACATTAAAACAAGCTTTGGACAATTTACATCCTAAGAAAGTAGATCTGAGTGAAGTTGTTACTAAATAATTATTTCAAAATCGAATATCATGGCTTTACAAGAAAAATATAAAGTATTATTAGATACTGCAAGATCATTAGGCACTAAGGATTTAAATTTTGCCGAACAAGACGGTGTTCTCCAAATTAGGGGAACAGCACCATCTGCTGATGTGAAAAATAAATTATGGGAAGTATATGGAAATATAGATCCTAATTTTGCATCTGGAGATGTCGTTATGGATGTCGATGTCACTACGGAAGTTCCAGGCAGCCAAGTAAAGGTTATTACGGATAGTTCAAATTTGAATATTCGTAAAGGGCCAGGCACAGATCAACCGATTGTAGGAAAAGCGGCTAAAGACGAAATTATAACGTTGATTAGTAAAGCTAATGATCAGTGGTGGTTGGTTCGTACTAAGGATAACGAAGAAGGATATTGTTACGCGCAATATTTGCAAACTGTTTAAGTTTATTTTTACATTCAGCAAAGCCTAAAATAATTCTATTTTAGGCTTTGTTATTTTTTTGAATGGTTGTAGTGAGACGTTGACAATAATTGCGCTTGTCTTAACTAATTATAATATCATTTGAAACATTGTTATCTTTGACTTTTTAAGCAATTTCTTAATCATATTATGCGAAATTTAGGGCTTGTATATTTTTTGTTTATACTATTATTTACTTCTTGTCAAACTAAGGCTCCTACTTATGGAGATATTTTAGCGACATCATTAGATCAAAAGCTATTTAAAGATTTTGATAGTACAGCCTATTTCAATACTATTCAAAATGAATTGAAAAATGGAAATTCCCATTTATTTAATCCTAAATGGATGAGTGAAATAGCCGACTCATCTCGGGGTTTTACATGGATCCAGAATCAATTAGTTAGTGGTGGTACAGATACATTACTGCATTATTTGGAAAAATCAGGTGAACATGGCATTAATCCATCAATTTTTCATACAGAAGAAATTCGCAATGCACTTAACCGTCTTCAAAGTAAGGAAATTAAAGATATAAATGAAGCCTATACGATATTGGCTAAAATAGAACTTCTTTCTTCTGATGCCTTAGTTGCCTATGTCAATATACTCGAAAATGGACTTATAAATCCGAAGAAACTCTATGGAAGATATTTTGTCGGGCATAACCGTTATACATTAAAAAAAGCAAAACAGTTATTAGACAGTACATTAAATGTCTCTCATATTGCTCAGGAAGCCCAACCTAAAAATGCTTTCTATAAAAAGTTTCAACAACTACTGATAGCTGGTAATTTGAGTACGGAAGATCGTAATCACGTCCTCATGAGTATGGAACGTTTACGTTGGATGGGAAAAGATTTTCCAGATAAATATGTATTCGTCAATATTCCCGAAATGAAATTGCGCATGATTGATGAAGGTGCTGTACAGCAAATAATGAATGTTTGTGTGGGAGAAACTGAAAATAAAGCCTTCGCTAAAACAGGACAAAATCATGAAACACCAATGATGAGTGGCGTATTAGATCGAATGCAGGTAAATCCGGTATGGAATATTCCTAAAAGTATTGTAAAAAAGGAATTACTAAATAGTGTGCGGGCTAATCCAGGATATTTGGAAAGTCGAAATATGGTTGTTTACAATTTAAAAGGACAAATTGTAGATCCATATACAATCAACTGGCAAGCCGACTCAGTAGAGAATTTTAAATTCAAACAAAATCCGGGTTTTGATAATTCATTGGGAAATATCAAGTTTATCTTTGCAAATCCTTATGCAATCTACTTACATGATACCCCCTCTAAACAAAAATTTAAAGTCAGTAACCGTGCACTGAGCCATGGTTGTGTTCGTGTAGAAGATCCCGCTAGTTTAGCTTCTTTTTTAGTTAATAATGAAAAGGAAGCAGCTAAAATTGCTACTGAAATAAAAGATTCAGTTAATAATTCCCGATGGGTTAAAATGAAAGTAGGTGTTCCTGTTTATTTGTCTTATTATACAACCTGGTTAGATAAAAATAATAAAATTGAACAGTTTCCGGATATTTATGGTTATGATGATAGATTGAGAATAGCTATGAAAAAATATCTGAATTAAAGTTCAAAATAAAAATTAAAGTCCCTTTTCTTTAATAAGCGAAGGGACTTTAATTTTATTCAGATTTGCTTTTACTAGCTTTTTTTGTTTTCTTTTCAGCTCGTTTTTCTTTTAGCGTCTTTTCAGCTTTCTTTTTATCATTCTTTACTGCATTTTGTTCTTTTGCCATAACAGTTATGTTTAAGTGAATAATAACATTTCTTACTAAAGCTACTGATAATAAATAAGATTATGCCCATATTTGCATATTTTTAATTATATAATAAGACTTTTGTATTTTATTGAAAATAAATAATATACTGAATACTTCTTATTGGAATATTTAGATTAAACTTTAATCCACTGTCTGAGTCATATTTAGTGGATTTTTATAATTTTGAACAAATGAAGAAACAATTTCTAGGTAAAGCATTGGCTTTATTTGAAGGATTTAGAAAACATAAAATTACGACGGCGGATTTAGAGGCTGCTGAGCTAAAAGCAAAAAAATTAGATGTTCGAAAAGAGGATTTTCAAATTTTAATTGCTATGTGTAAAGATACATTTTCAGGTAAATATAAAATGAATAAGTGGAACTTATCTGTGATAGTTGCTACAATTGTATATGTAATATCACCATTAGATGCCATTCCAGATGTAATTCCTGTTTTGGGATGGGTAGATGATATCACTATTATTGGGTATGCTGTTGCCAAACTATCGGAAGAAATATTACAATATAAGTTGTTTAGAAAACAAGCGTTAGTGAATCAATCATAATACTTAAATTTACTGTTTTTAAGAAGCCCTTGTTAAGATAATTTTCAAGGGCTTCGTTTTGACTTATGGATTCTAATTTATTTTAGCATTATTTAACTTTATTTTTTTGTTTTAATTTAGCTTTTGAAATTATTTTAATTTTATTTGCAATCACAAGTTGTTCTTTTTCAGTGTTTTAAACCTGTGTAATTTAAACAATAAGCTAAATTTTGTTTGTATCTATCTATTAAATTTAGCTAGATTTGGACAATATTTTAAAACAAAAGTATGACTTTATCAAAGATTAAACAGTTAGCTACTTTAGGAATCCACCAACCTAAAGAAGTATTTTGTCAGTTGGATAGAACCGCCCTTATTGCGCATGCTATCCAAAATGGAGAAGCTTCTCTTGCCGAAAATGGAGCTTTGAATATTTTGACTGGAAAATTTACAGGTAGATCGCCAAAAGATCGATATATCGTACAAGATGAAATCACTGAAAGTAGAGTTTTTTGGAATGAAGTTAACCAAGCAATTACTCAACAAATCTTTAATAGATTATATGATTTCACTACCAACTACCTATCGGCTAAAGAACTTTTCGTAAGAGACTGCCAAGTTGTATCGAGTGATGATTTAGCAAAACACATTCTGGTTGTATCGACAAAAGCAACTCAGGATCTTTTTGCTTCTAATATGTTTATTTCAAACCCTGTTATTGAAAATACGGAAGTAGATTGGACGGTGCTAGTAGCTTCTGATCTTCAAGTTTCAAATTATCAGGAATTGGGACTTCATGCTGCTAATTGTGTAGCTATTGATTTTACACGTCACGTTGTTCTAGTTATTGGTACGGGGTATACTGGAGAGATTAAAAAAAGTATTTTTTCAATTCTCAATTTTGTTTTACCAGTTGAAGATGGGGTTTTATCTATGCATTGTTCTGCTAATGTAGGGAAAGAAGGCGATACCGCATTATTTTTTGGATTAAGTGGTACGGGAAAGACAACATTATCTGCAGATGTCAACCGCTATTTGGTAGGGGATGACGAACACGGTTGGTCAGATCATGGTGTGTTTAATTTCGAAGGAGGTTGTTACGCAAAATGCCTAGGATTAGATCCTAAACATGAACCAGAAATTTGTGGAGCCATTAGGTCAGGCTCACTATTGGAAAATATTAAATTTCATGAAGGTACGACTATACCTAATTTTCAAGATGCTAGTATAACCGAAAATATGCGCGTTTCATACCCATTGTCCTATGTTTCTTCTTACAGAGATGTTAAATTGGTTGATGCTCCTCATAATATTTTCTTTTTGTCAGCGGATGCATTTGGTGTATTACCTCCCATCTCAAAGTTGACGGTTGAACAAGCGATGTATTATTTTATTAATGGTTATACTGCTAAGGTTGCTGGTACGGAAATGGGTGTTTCAAAGCCTACAGCGACATTCTCAGCTTGTTTTGGACAAGCATTTATGCCTTTGCACCCCATGGAGTATGCCGAACTATTGCGAGATCGGTTAAAAAAGAATCCTGATACAAAAGTATGGTTAGTGAATACAGGTTGGATAGGAGGTCCTTATGGTGTTGGTCGTAGAATCAAATTATCTTATACACGTAGTTTAATCCAAGCAGCCTTGTCGGGAGAACTAGAAGAATATCCAATGGAGTTGCATCCCATATTTGGTTTAAAATATCCAACATTTTGTCAAGAAGTACCACAACAGGTTTTAGGTGCTAAACAATTGTGGAACAATGATGAAGCTTATGACGAGCAGGCTAAGGCGCTTAAATTACTTTTTGAAAATAATTTTAAAAAGTATCAAGACACCTACTTTACAACTGTTTAATATATAAGCTATTTTAAATCAATAATTGATATATGAAAACGTTAGGTCAATTTATTATTGAAAAGCAGGCGGATTTTCCATTTGCGAAGGGGGAGCTATCTCGATTACTTCGAGATATCGCTATTGCTGCAAAATTGGTTAATCGAGAAGTCAATAAAGCAGGGTTAGCTGATTTATTGGGCGTCCATGGCGATATGAATATCCAAGGTGAAGTACAGCAAAAGTTGGATGTATATGCCGACGTTCAATTTATTTCAGCCCTGCAAAGAGGTGGAGAATGTTGTTATTTAGCTTCAGAGGAACATGAGTTAGGTATTGATCTATCTAATGATTATGTTTCTAAAAATGCAAAATATATGGTCTGTATTGATCCGTTAGATGGCTCGTCAAATATAGATGTAAACGTATCAGTGGGAACCATTTTCTCTATCTATAGGAGAGCTTGCAAAGAGCAAGTGACGATGGCTGATGAATTGCTTCAGCAGGGAAAAAAACAAGTAGCTGCTGGCTACATAATTTATGGCTCATCAACGATGCTTGTATATACAACTGGCAATGGTGTGAATGGATTTACGTTAGATCCTTCAATAGGGGAGTTTTGTTTATCTCATCCTAATATGAAGATTCCTGAGCATGGACAGATTTATTCGATTAATGAAGGAAATTATATTAAATTTCCGCAAGCTATTAAGAATTATATCAAATATTGTCAAATTGAAGACTCTGATACCAATCGACCTTATACTTCACGCTACATTGGTTCTATGGTTGCTGACATTCACCGTAATTTGATTCGTGGTGGAGTGTTTATTTATCCTGAAACGTTATCTTTTCCTAAAGGAAAGTTACGTTTGATGTATGAGTGTAATCCAATGGCTTTTATTATCGAGCAAGCGGGAGGAAAGGCTACAACTGGTAGTGATCGTATCTTAGATATTCAACCTACTGAATTACATCAGCGTGTTCCTATAGTGATTGGCAGTAAAAAAATGGTGGAACAGGTCGAGTATTTTTATAGTATGGAACTTGAAACCGTGTTAGATGCTTAAAAAAATAGGTACATGATGTTCTTTATTTAAATCTCCTTTCTTTAAATTTGATTTTATATTTAAGTAGAGTCATTTTATATGCAAAGGATTATAAAAGTCATTGTGCTATGCTTTGTTTGTATCAGCATTCAACAAGCTAATGCGCAAACAAAGTCAGTAGTAGAGAAAGATACGTTATCATTTCCATATGATCCAGAAGCGAATGCAAAAGAGGATTTGGACAAATTAATCACTCAGGCAGCTAAAGAATCAAAGCATATCATTATTCAAGCAGGTGGCAATTGGTGTATCTGGTGTTTGAGATTCAATGATTATATTCATAAGACAGCAGATATTAAGCAGTATCTACAAAATAATTATTTGTACTATCATCTCAATTATTCTAAAGAGAATAAAAATGACGATGTGTTTCAAAAATATGTTCCAGATTCATTAAAATTAGGCTATCCTTTTTTTATTGTTTTGGATAGTAAAGGGGAAGTGCTCAAAATTCAAGAAAGTGGTGCTTTGGAAGATGGTAAAAGTTATAGTAAAGATCGGGTAATGGAATTTTTTAGAACTTGGGCTAAAAAATAATTATTCAATGGATATGAAAAGGCTTTAGAATTTTATTCTAAAGCCTTTTTTGTTTTGATAATAATAGCTTAATAGTATTATATCTTAATGTCTTTTTATGGATAATAACATCATTATTATTTTATTTGGACTATTTAGTTAGTTTTGCGAACTTATTCTCTTCATATTTTGTTAAAGAGATATTCTTGTCGTTAAAGGCGAGCACTATTTATGATAGATTGGAATGGAACAAAAATTGAGAATATTTGATTTAATAGATCGGCAATTGGAATTATATCCAAATTTAGCCATGTTTTCTAGTAAAACAAAGGGTGACTGGAAAGCTTTAACTACCACAGAATTTCTAAATCAGGTTAATACTATTTCAAAAGGATTGATTGAACTAGGAGTTAAACCAAATGAAAAAGTTGGTTTAATTGTAGAAAGTGGTATACAATGGCATATTGTGGATTTTGCTATTCAACAAATAGGTGCAGTTGTAGTCGCCATATATCCTAATATAACCGACGCTGATTATCAATATATCTTTAATGATGCAGAAATTAGGGTAGCTATTGTGAGTACTAAGAGCCTGTATCAAAGAATTGTTAATCTTAAAGATTCTATTTATACATTAAAATATATTTTTTGTATTGAAGAACACGATCAAATCAGAAATTGGAGTGAAATTGTTCAAATTGGACGATATATAGAGGATATTGAAGTTCAAAAACTGAAAGATCAAGTAAGATCAACAGACCTTGTAACATTGATTTATACCTCAGGTACGACAGGTAAACCCAAGGGAGTCATGTTATCTCATGATAATATTGTAGCAAATGTAAGGTCTGCAACTGAGATTACACCATGTAAAGCATATGATAGAGGGTTGACATTTTTACCCCCTTGCCACGCCTATGAAAGAATGGTTATCTACACTTATTTTTATCTCGGTATTACCGTGTATATAGCGGAGTCATTTGACAAAATCGGTCAAAATTTAATGGAAATAAGACCTAATATTATGACTGCAGTACCAAGAATTCTGGAGAAGGTGTATGAAAAGATCATAAAAAAAGGGCATGAGCTGAATGGGATAAAAAGAAAGATATTTGACTGGGCGGTATCTGTAGGAGAAAAGTATGATCCAGTTTCTGAAAAAAGAAGTTTTGTGTATGATTTAAAATTGAATTTAGCCAGAAAGCTCGTCCTGAATAAATGGTATGAAGGTCTTGGTGGTGCATTACAAACCGTTGCGTCTGGGAGCGCATCTTTACAAAGTAAATTGATACGTGTATTTTTAGCAGCTGGAATCCCGATTTATGAAGGGTATGGTATGACCGAGGCATCTCCCCTTATTTCTGTTAATCATTATCTAAAAGGTATTCGTGTTGGAACTGTTGGTCCTGCAGTGAAGGATGTTGAGATCAAATTGGCGAGCGATGGCGAAATCTTAGTCAAAGGACCGAATGTGATGATGGGGTATTATAAAAATCCCGAGGAAACGAGTAAAACCATTATTGATGGGTGGCTATATACTGGAGATATTGGCACTTGGGAAGATGATATATTTTTGAAGATTATCGATCGAAAAAAGGAACTTTTTAAAATATCTGGAGGTAAGTACGTGACTCCACAACCTATTGAAAAAAAATTGGTGGAATCAAAGTTTATTGAACAGGCTATGGTAGTAGGAGAGGGGATGAAGTTTGCATCTGCTTTTATCGTTCCTGATTATGGACATTTGGTAGATTGGTTTAAATCAGAAGATCCAAGTTTAGTGCAATTATCTAAAATTGATTTTCTTAAAGAAGATAAAGTTATAAAAAAAATAAATCAAGAAGTTAGGATAGCAAATCAGCATTTTGGCAATTGGGAACAAATTAAGAGGCCTATTATTATTGCGGAAGAATTTACTATTGATGGAGGTGAATTGACACCGACACTAAAATTAAAACGGAAAATGATTTTGCAAAAATATAAATATGAATATGATCAACTTTATCAAAGTGTGGTCGATTAACTATATTTTATAAGTTTTAAAATCTAAACTTAAGATCAAGAATCTGAAAGATACGTATGATTAAGAGGAGCAAGACATGTTTATTTCTGCTCCTCTTTTTTTTCTATTAATTGCTTTCAAGATCAAATTTAAAGATGCTATGATTTAAGAAAAATAAGCATGTTTTCCATATTAAAAAATAATGCTTAAAGTTATATATTAAAAATTGCCATGTTAATCGATAAATCGGAATTGTTTTTACCATAAATTCAACAATTTAATAACTTCTTATTTTAAATAACTTGATAGTATGGACAGGAAATAATCAGAAATTAGCTTGCGAATTGGGGTGCTGTTCATATAAATGAAATTTAAAATATTAATTATGAACGATGTAAAAATTTATTGCAAAAAAATATTAGAAACAGTTTTTAAATACCAATAATTGTTCTACTTTTGTAGCACAAACACGGTAGATGTAGCTCAGTTGGTTAGAGCATCGGTTTGTGGTACCGAGGGTCGTGGGTTCGAGCCCCATCATTTACCCAAAGCCAGTACATATTGTACTGGCTTTTGTTTTTTCAAAACTTTCTATTCGCATATTCACTAAACATTATCCTTTATTTTTTGTTAACTTTAGCTAAAGAATCTAATGAAAATATACTTCTGCTTACTTTTTATCTTGAGTATCGGTCATGCTACTATCTTTGCTCAACAAAAGTTACCAAAGGGCTTTAGTTATGTACAAGATATTATACCAGAAATCAATTTTGACTTACGCTATTATGGTTCACATAATTTTGTTGGTAAAAAAATTGAAGGTTATGATTCTCCTACCCTTATTCTAAGTACCGCTGCAACTCAAGCCTTGGAAAAGGTGGAGAAAGAATTGAATAAAAAAGGAATGGCTTTGAAAATTTTTGATGCTTATCGGCCTCAAAAAGCAGTTGATCATTTTAAAAAATGGGCTACCGATGTTAATGATACCTTGGGTAAAAAGGAGTTTTATCCAAAGTTAGATAAAAGAAATTTATTTAAACTAGGTTTTATAGCAGGTAAGTCTGGGCATAGCCGTGGTAGTACTGTTGATCTCACCATTATTACAATCCATGATCACCAGGAAATAGATATGGGAAGTCCTTTTGATTTTTTTGGTTCTATTTCACATTTTGATAGTAAAGATATCGATCGTGTTCAAAAAAAGAATCGCACGTTATTGAAAAATATCATGTCTAAATATGGTTTTAAAGGTTATGCTAAGGAATGGTGGCATTTTACTTTGATCAATGAACCTTATCAAAAAACTTATTTTGATTTTAATGTTAATTAATGAGAGATTTTTAGTGAAAATAAGTGTATTTAATGGTGCTTTGCTCATGCTTTTAGGTCTTCCAAAGCTTTTGATAAATGTGGTCGTTCTTATAATTAGTGTAACTTGAATCGCTATACTTAAATTGGCATTAACACGTTTTTTTCTTTTTGGATTAATTGATAATCTTCTTCCATATTTTTCAAAGTAGGATCTGGATGCAATTTTTCCGAAATTCTTTATAACACTTAAATATCGGAAACGCGCATTTCATTACGCATATTTTTAGCATCCTGTAGATCTCCATTGCTTTTTGGCAGTTAATAACGCTTGTGCCTACAATATCAAGCATAATTAATTATTTTTGCAAATTTGACCACACTTCATATGTTTGTTCTCATACCTTTGTTTATAATTTATAGTACATATTAAATGAAACAATCAAAATATATCTTAGTATTATTTTTATTACTTTTTTTTGTGGAAAGCGGCTTTACGCAGGTTTTTGTTGATACTAGCAATGCAAAGAAAAGTACTCCTGTTACAGGGAATTCTCGAAATCGTAAAGATTTAAGTCGTCGAGAGAGTAGGGTACGACGTAGCCATATTGATACTGCAATTGTCCAGTCAGATCCAGCTATCGATAGTTTGCGAATGGACCTGTCAAAAATAAATGTTAAATATATTACGAATATTCGTGCGGCCGCGCTAGAAAATGAAGCTGTACATAAGCGTGATCTTCGTACAGAATTTATTGAAAAGGTAAATGCTTTTTCAGGAACCTTACCTCCAGATTCTGTAGAAAGATGGACTATGCATGCTAGAAGTCAAATAGCAGATTTGAATACTTTTCAGGGAAGTTTGGATAGTTATAATCGAAGTCTTCACCTGACTTTAAGTCAATTGAAAGATTTTAGATCAAAGTATAGTCAGAGTGAAACGAGTACTAGATTGAATAATTATCTGACGACTGCCGAGCTGGAAGTTCAAAGTAAGATTGATTCGTTAAAGGTTTCTGTTGATATTACGAATGAAAATTTGAAAGCTTACTATAGTTTATCTCACCGTGTAAAGGAAACAGCTAGCAAACAAATTAATAAAGAGCCTTCTGATTCAGCTACTGTGAAAAGTTCTTTGTGGAAAGCCGGTAGTACAACAGTAACAAAAGAGAAAATTTTAAACAATTTAAAAAATAACTACAGAAAGAGTAAGTCAATAGATACTTATGTCAATAAAACAGCATGGACAAGTAGGATTTTATTGATTATTTTGGTTATTGCATATTTATATTGGATCACATCCACGGCCTTTGTTTTAAATAGAGATAACAATAGTAAGAGAGAGGCAAAATTACCATTGCATATATGGCCTCTTATTGGAAAAGCAATTATTTTATTTTTGACCTTATTACCCATTGTCTCGATCGTTACTCCAACGTTAGTTATTCAGGCAACACAACTGCTACTAATGGTATTTTTTGGGATTTTACTTCGGAAAAAATTTACGCTAAAACATGGTAAAATTGTTGGTTTTCTATTGTTGTTTTACATCTGTGATGTATTTGTAAATTCTGTTGTAAGTGAAGATCTTATCATGCGAATTGTCTGTATTATATTTAATATCGTGGCTCTTTATATTGGTTTTTATTTAAAGAAACACATTAAAGACCCTGCTGCAGCCGGATATATTCAATTACCTGTTTTTATCATATTTGCCATTTTAAATGGTGGTGCTATCTTTTTGAATATTTTAGGATATGTAGATCATTCTCGCAGTTTTAGTATTGCTGGCGCTGTTGGGCTTGCCCAGTCTTTTACGTTGACGTTTTTTATACATATGATCAAAGATGATGTCAAAAATCAATTCGCCAGAAATCGAGTGAAAAAAGGTTTTTGGTTGCGATTCAATGAAGAACGAGCATTGAAAGCTACAGGCGATGCCCTGAAATTTTTGTGTCTTCTATTAGCGATTATTGTACTGGCAAATAACTTGCAATTTGCAGCTTCATTGGCAACATCTGTTTCTAAGTTTTTAAGTAATAATCACCAACTCGGAGGTATCAATTTTAATTTTGGTAATCTAGCGTTGGCTGTTATCATATTAGCTGCAGCTAATTGGTTTCAGAAGAATTTGAATTTACTTTTGATTGGGGGAGAAAATGGAGCTTTAAGCAAGGATTACGATCATAAAATGACGCTTTTTCCTTTGTTTAGGTTGATTATAATAGTCATTGGATTTTTTATAGCGATATCTGCTCTAGGTGTTAGTTTGGATAAGCTAACGGTTATAGTAGGGGCTTTAAGTGTTGGTATCGGTTTAGGGATGCAAAATATCATCAATAATTTTGTGTCTGGAATTATTTTAGCTTTCGATAAACCTTTTCGGGTAGGTGATCGTATTGAATTGGCTGATAAAAAAGGGCGCGTAAAAGAAATTGGTATTCGTGCAAGTGTTTTGAATACAGGCGACGGAGCGGAAGTGATCATCCCTAATGGTGATTTACTATCTGGTCGGGTCGTCAATTGGACGTTGTCAAATGATGATGCAAGGACGAGTTTTGTCGTTCAGGTCGACCGCTCTGCTGATCTGGAAACAATGAAATTATGGATTAAGGAAGCTGTTGGGCATAGTAGCCATAGTAAACCTGAGATGGGGGTAGGTATTAGTGTTCAGGATATCAGTGAAGAAATGATTTATTTGAGTATAGGTTGTTGGATCGATAATCCAGCCAATGGTGGAGATTTTAAAAATGATGTTTTGATTGAATTGAATAATCGATTCAAAAATGAGGGATTGAAATTCTTTAGTATTGTTACACCGACTAAGTAGTTGAAAAATAAATACAGAAATGAAAGGTCATCATGAAGATACATCATGTTGACCTTTTGTTTTTTAGAACTAGATAGGTGCCTATGAAATAATTTAATAAGATCACAGAGTGCAACTACTTATAGTGATTAAAATGATCAAAGACATTGAAGTAGATTCATCATGAATAAAGAATATGTATTTTAATAGATACAATCTATTATTTTCAAATCTCTTTCCTACATTTACATACCTAAAATACAATTTTAAAACAATCTATTATTTAACGTCTAAACAGCTATAAATAAAATAAGAAAACACAAAATTGTAATATAATGTATAAACAACACAGAAAGGTGATGCTTGCTTTGGCATTTCCTTTAATGGTAAGTATTGCTCCAACACAGGCTCATTTTAAAACAATGGCGATTCAGCAGCAAACTAACCCAATGTTAACTATTGTCAGTGCAAAAAAAATAAATGCTACGACTGTAGAGGTTTTATTTTCCAATAATCAGCGCTTGACATTCGATTTTTATGGTAACCATATTTTTCGATTATTTCAGGATAATGGAGGGGGGATCATTCGAGATCCTGAAGCTAAACCTGCTGCTGAAATATTGGTGTCAAATCCAAGAAAACCCATTCAACAATTAAATCTTAGCGATACCAACAATCAAATAATAATTGCTACAGGGGAGATCAATATCCTGATTGATAAAACCACAAATTTGTTGAAAGTGATCAATGAGAAAAATAAAGGTGAAGCAGTTGTTTTTACGAAGCCTATTATCTTTGAAAAAAATAAAGTTACCTTAAGCCTTCAGGAGAAAACTGATGAATATTTTTATGGTGGAGGCGTTCAGAATGGTCGTTTTTCTCATAAAGGAAAAGTCATTTCCATTGAAAATCAAAATAGTTGGACCGATGGAGGAGTAGCTTCACCTACTCCTTATTACTGGTCGTCAAACGGGTATGGTTTTATGTGGCATACTTTTAAACCAGGAAAATATGACTTTGGATCAAAAGAAAAAGGACAAGTTCATTTGACACATGATAGTGATTATTTAGATGTTTTCTTTATGATCAATGACGGGGCAGTTTCTTTATTGAACGATTTTTATCAATTAACGGGAAATCCAATTTTACTTCCAAAATTTGGTTTTTATCAAGGTCACCTGAATGCCTATAATCGTGATTACTGGAAAGAAGATGAAAAAGGAATTCTATTTGAGGATGGGAAGCGCTATAAAGAAGGTCAAAAAGATAATGGTGGTATTAAGGAATCATTAAATGGTGAATTGAACAATTATCAATTTTCGGCTCGTGCTGTTATTGACCGTTATAAGAAGCATGATATGCCATTTGGTTGGTTATTGCCTAATGATGGTTATGGAGCAGGTTATGGACAAACAGAAACATTAGATGGCAATATTGCGAACTTAAAAAGTTTAGGAGATTATGCTCGTAAAAATGGTGTCGAAATTGGACTATGGACACAATCTGATCTGCACCCAAAATCTGAAATTAGTGCTTTGCTGCAACGTGATATTGTTAAAGAAGTAAGAGATGCAGGAGTTCGTGTACTTAAAACTGATGTGGCATGGGTAGGAGCTGGTTATTCCTTTGGATTGAATGGAGTGGCAGATGTCGGTCATATCATTCCTTATTACGGAAATGAAGCTAGACCGTTTACTATTTCATTAGATGGTTGGGCAGGTACTCAACGTTATGCTGGTATTTGGTCTGGAGATCAAACAGGCGGTGTTTGGGAATATATTCGATTTCATATTCCCACTTATCTGGGATCTGGACTATCAGGGCAGCCAAATATTACTTCAGATATGGATGGCATATTTGGAGGTAAAAATAATGCGGTCAATATTCGTGACTTCCAGTGGAAAACTTTTACTCCAATGGAGTTGAATATTGATGGGTGGGGTTCTAACGAAAAATATCCACACGCATTGGGGGAGCCAGTTACCTCAATAAATCGAAACTATCTGAAATTGAAATCAGAATTGATTCCTTATGCGTATAGTATAGCTAAGGAAGCAGTAGATGGATTGCCAATGATCAGAGCATTATTCCTAACCTATCCAAATGTTTATACACAGGGGACAGCCACGCAGTACCAATATTTATATGGTCCATCGTTTCTAGTGGCCCCAATCTATCAAGCTACAAAATCTGATGATAAAGGGAATGATATCCGTAACGGTATTTATTTACCTGAAGGAAGTTGGATTGATTACTTTAGCGGAGATAAATTTGAAGGAAATGTCATTCTTAATAATTTTGATTCTCCGATTTGGAAATTACCTCTATTCGTTAAAAATGGCTCTATTATTCCAATGGCAAACCCAAATAATAACGTTCATGAAATCAATAAATCTCTTCGTATTTATGAAATCTATCCAAAAGGAAAAAGCTCATTTACGGAGTATGATGATGATGGTATTTCAGAAGGATATAAATCTGGAAAGGGAGCTTCGACATTAATTGAATCTCTTTTAGGTGAGCAGGATAAGCTTTCGGTAACTGTAAATCGCACGACTGGTGATTTTGATGGGTTTGTGAAAAATAAACAAACTGAATTTAGAATCAATGTTACAGAGATACCTAAAAAGTTAAAGGCTACAATAGGTAAAACTAAAATTAAATTGGTGGAAGTGAAATCTATTAACGAATTCATTAACCAAGAAAATGTTTATTTTTATGATGCTGCCCCTAATATGAATAAGTTTGCCACTAAGGGCAGTGAGTTCGAAAAACAAATCATAGTAAAAAATCCAGTTTTGCATATTAAATTAGCCAGTACTGATATTACTAAAAATGAGGTCAATCTATTATTAGATGGTTTCAAATTTGAACCTGTTAATCGATTCCGAATTTCGCAAGGAGCATTAACCACACCTCAACATGCACTTGTTACTGAAGATCATAGAGCAGCATATACATTGACTCCTTCTTGGAGTAGCGTAGACCATGCTGATTATTATGAAATCAAATTTAATAATATGCTTTATTCGACAATAAAAGATAATGCATTGCTGTTTGAGGGGTTGGCCCCAGAAACGACATATACTTTTAAATTGAGATCGGTTAATAAACAAGGTTTTTCTGATTGGACGGAAATTCAGTCTAAGACGAAGGCAAATCCATTGGAGTTTGCTATTCGCGATATTAAAGGAGAAACTACAGCTGAAAATCAGGATGGTTCTGGTATTGATAAGTTGTTAGATTTTGACGAAGGAAATATGTGGCACACTGCTTGGGGTAAAAAAGCCATACCATTTGATATGATCTTAGATTTGAAATCAGTGAATCAATTGGATAAGTTTCAATATTTACCACGTACAGGACGCGGCAATGGGATCGTATTGAAAGGTAAAGTTTATTATAGTGCAGATAAGGATAATTGGACTGAATCGGGAGTTTTTAATTGGGCAAATAATGATGAAGTAAAAACTTTCAATTTTGATGGTCAACCTACTGCTCGATTTGTAAAATTAGCAATTACAGAAGGTGTAGGTGGTTTTGGCTCAGGCCGAGAACTTTATATCTTTAAAGTACCTGGTACTGAAAGTTATCTTCCAGGCGATATCAATAATGATCGTTTGATTGATCGAAATGATCTGACATCCTATACAAACTATACCGGACTAAAAAGAGGAGATGCTGATTTTGAAGGCTATGTGAGTAATGGCGATATTAATAAAAATGATTTAATAGATGCTTATGATATTTCTGTTGTTGCTACTCAGTTAGATGGTGGTATCAAAGAAGCTCAGGTTGATAAAGTGGCAGGTCAAATTAGCTTATCAACTGCAAAACAAAATTATAAGAAAGGTGAGATCATCGAAATTATGGTCAAAGGTAAAGATCTTAAATCTGTGAATGCAATTAGTTTTGGATTACCTTATCTATCACAAGATTATGAATTTGTTTCTGTTCAGGCATTAGCCGTTAAAGATATGGATAATCTAACAAATGATCGCTTGCATACGAGTGGTGAAAAAGTATTATATCCCACTTTTGTACATGTTGGAGATCAGAAGGCTCTCTATGGAAATGAAGATTTATTTGTGTTGAAATTACGAGCGAAGCGTGATATTAATTATACATTGAAAGCTATTCAAGGATTTTTAGTTGATAAAAATCTGAATACGATAAAGTTTTAATCTCAAAAATTTTCATCTTAAAAACAGGCTTAGAAATCACTTTCTAAGCCTGTTTTATTTTCATGAGCTCCAATTGTTTGCTCCGTATTTATTGATGTAAAATAATTATCTTTATATCAACGATTATGATTAAATTTCTATTTGAACTAGCCTTTGACAAAAGGTATTAATATGTTACCAATATACTTATTGGCAATTGATTCGAAAATATGAAAGAATTCACATGTGATATATGAAAAGATCCATTAAAATTATCAAGAATAGGTCAGATATAGGAGCGGGTACAAGAGGGTCTGATTTGGGGATTGATGCTATTGAAATTGCTGCTATCAATAAGGGAAGTCAGTACTTTCACCACTACCCATTTACGGATGTCAAAACACGAAATGATGTCGTATACGATCCTGCTCTGCATCCATTTGCAAAACGTATTAAAGAGGTTTTGAAACAATGTGGTGAAGTTGCTTCTATAGTAGAGCAAACATTGAAGGATGATTTCTTTCCTCTTGTATTTTCGGGAGATCATTCTTCGGCTATTGGCACGATTTCAGGAATAAAATCTGCATTTCCAGAAAAGTCATTAGGCGTGATTTGGATTGATGCACATGCAGATATTCATTCCCCTTACACGACACCATCTGGAAATCTGCATGGAATGCCTTTAGCTGCTACATTGGCAGAAGATAATTTATTGTGTGCTATTAATAGGATTGATGAGGAGACGAAGGAATATTGGCAAAAGTTAAAGACGTTAGGTCACATTACCGGAAAGGTCAAGTCAAGTGATCTCATTTATTTTGGTGTGCGAGATACTGAGCCTGCCGAGGATATTTTAATTAATGATTTAGAAATTAAAAATTATATCGTAGAAGAGGTTCGCAGATTATCTGTTAAAACATGTGTGCATGAGGTAATAAAAAAACTTGACGATTGTGATCTGATCTATGTTTCTTTTGATGTGGATAGTATGGATAGCGAGTTGATCTCAGATGGCACAGGTACTCCTGTTCCTAAAGGTTTTTATCCGGCTGAGGTTATTGAATTGTTGGAAGAGCTATTAAGTTTAAAAAAGGTTGTATGCTTTGAAGTCGTTGAGGTAAATCCGTTATTGGATCATAAGGGAAACAAAATGGCTGAAGTGGCTTTTGAAATATTAGAAAAAGCAACTCAAGCAATTGAAGGGTGACGTACTTTGCATTTATAATGACAATTATACTTATATTTTCACTGTTTGTAAAAAATAAAAAGAGATCAGGCTGATATATCCTGATCTCTTTAAAATATACTATGTTATAAATCTAAAAATATTATTCTTTGAATTTATTATATATAAGTCGTGTTGTTAAAGATTTGCATGATAGCAGTGATTGTTATCATTATTGCATTTTTTTATTGCCTTCAAAGTGAATCATCCATGAAATACCATACTTGTCTTGAAATGATGAATACAGTTCTGCCCAAAATTGTTCTCCCAAAGGCATTTCAATATTTTGTGCCGCCACTGTAAGTTTATTGTATAAATCTTTGGCCTCTTCAGCAGTTTGGGTGTCTAACATTAAATAAGCGTTTGTACCTGCAGTCGCTTTATGACCAAAACCTTCTATGCAGTCGGAGCCCATTAACATCACCGAATCATTGATTTTTATTGCCGTATGCATGACTTTGTCTGCGACCTCAGTAGGTAAAGGGGAGTTGGGATCTGCAGGCATATCTTTGAAGCGATACACACCTAAAGAGGTGGTGTTGAAAACAGATTGATAAAATTCGAAAGCCTCTTCGCAATTACCATTAAAATTTAAATAAGCATGTAAAATAGCCATAATTTTGTTTTTTAATTTATGTTTAATCAAAGTTAGGTGTTCCATTGACAACTGAATGTCAGTAATAAATACAATGTAATTTATTTTAATCGCATCATTCTAAATTTTTTATTTCTCAATCAAGTCCAATTATTTAAGCTGAATATATTGATTTTGCCGTTTATGGTTAAAAGTTGGTGCCATTTCTAAGTCAAAAATAATGTAAACATCGATCAATATACTTCGCATATGACAAGTAATGGTCAGGAGGATATTAAAATTTATTGTTCCTTTCGTATTCGACTTAAGGAAGTGTCTGTAATACCAAGATAAGAGGCAATATACTTTAAAGCCGCTTGTTTGATTATTTGTGGCTTGTTTTTGATGAGATTTTGATAACGCTGGGTTGCAGAGAGTGAAACCATATCAATAAAACGTTTTTTATTGGTATGCAAGGCAAAGGTCATCCAAGAACGGCCCCACTCACTAAATGTTGGGATGGTATGATATAAGGTTTGGAACGTATTGAAATCAATTTTCCATGCAGTACAGTCTGTTAAACATTGGAGATTTTCTGGAGAAGGAAATTGGAGAAAAAGCGACGTGACTTCAATAACGATATCATGATTTCCAAAAAAATCGGTCGTAATTTCATTTCCTTGGTAATCGTGGATAAAAGAACGTACCAGTCCGCTTTCCAAGATATAATATTCATGAGCTTTTTCATCTTTCCGAAGTAAAAAATCATTTTTAGAAAACTGAACGAGTTCGTGTCCCATCATGATTTTATCCAGGTCACTTTGATTAATTGCCAGGTTTTGGTAATGATGAAGTAAAGCTTTCATAATTATCTGTTTACTGTAAAATTCTTTATATGAATTTATATAAAAACAGTATAGAAAAGTAATAATGAAACCATTTATTTAAAGAAAGTGATAGGGTATCCCTATTGAAAGAGTTGTTAAGTTTTTCATATGCATATCGATTTGTTTGTTTTAATGTGTAATTGATAAAGAAATAAATATTTTTATGTTAAATTTTCAATAAAAATTTAAAAATACTATGAATTTCATTATTATTTGTTTTACTTTGTATCAATAATTCAAGTTTGGGATAGAAACAATAAAATAACAATAATATGTGTGGTATCATAGGAGCATTTGATTTAAAGGAATCTGTAGAAATAATCAGACCTCAAGTATTAGAAATGTCAAAGCGTATACGTCATCGTGGGCCGGATTGGTCAGGTATTTATAGTTCTGATCATGCTATCTTAGCTCATGAGCGGTTAGCTATAGTAGATCCAAAATCGGGTAGTCAACCTTTATATAGTCCTGATGGGCAAGTGGTGTTGGCTGTCAATGGTGAGATCTATAATCATCAAGAACTTCGTGATAGTTTGCCTAATTATGCTTTTACTACACAATCTGACTCTGAAGTTGTACTTGCCTTATATCTAGAAAAAGGTCCACAATTTATAGAAGAGTTAAATGGAATTTTTGGTTTCGCTTTATATGACGCACGAAATGATTCATTTTTTGTTGCCCGTGATCATATGGGTATCATACCTTTATATTATGGAACTGACAGTAATGGACAGTTTTTTGTTTCATCAGAATTGAAATCTTTGGAAGGATTTTGCAATACCATAGATCAATTTCCTCCTGGACACTATATCTATAGCATTGAAAGTAAAGAACCAACAAGATGGTATTCTAGACAATGGGAGTCTTACGAGGCGGTTAAAGATGCAGAAACTGATATCGTTCGATTACGTGATGCTTTAGAGGCTGCTGTACATCGTCAATTAATGTCCGATGTACCTTATGGTGTATTATTATCTGGAGGCTTAGATTCTTCTGTTATTGCTGCTGTTACGAAGAAGTTTGCTTCAAAGCGTATTGAATCAGGCGACGAAGAAGAGGCTTGGTATCCACAGTTACATTCTTTTGCAGTGGGTTTGAAAGGAGCTCCAGATTTAATTGCAGCACAAAAAGCAGCAGATCATATCGGTACTATCCATCATGAGATCAATTTTACAATTCAAGAGGGGCTTGATGCCATTCGTGATGTGATCTATCATTTAGAAACCTACGATGTGACTACGATACGGGCTTCGACTCCTATGTACTTATTATCACGTGTTATTAAATCGATGGGTATCAAAATGGTACTTTCAGGAGAAGGGTCTGACGAGTTATTTGGAGGATACTTGTACTTTCATAAAGCACCAGATGCTAAGGAATTTCATGAAGAAACGGTTCGTAAATTGAAAAAACTATACCTATATGATTGTTTACGTGCTAATAAGTCTTTAGCCGCTTGGGGAGTAGAAGGACGTGTTCCATTCTTGGATAAAGAATTCATGGATGTGGCGATGACGATCAATCCAAAGGATAAGATGATTAAAGATGGTCGTATGGAAAAGTGGGTTTTACGTAAGGCTTTTGAAGATTATCTTCCGGAAAGTATTGCATGGCGCCAAAAAGAACAATTTTCTGATGGAGTAGGATATAGTTGGATCGATACTTTGAAAGAACAAGCGGAGGCTAAAGTAAGTGATGCAGTATTTGCTGAAGCTGCGGATAGGTTTCCGATTAATACGCCTAAGAATAAAGAAGAATTTTTATATCGTACAATATTTGAATCTCATTTTCCTTCTGAAGCGGCTGCTAAAACAGTACCTTCGGTTAAATCGGTTGCTTGTAGTACACCAGAGGCATTATTATGGGATGCTTCATTTCAAAACTTAAATGATCCTTCAGGAAGAGCTGTTGCTGCGGTGCATAATGATAGCTATGCTAAAAAAGTGGTATTGGCAGACTAATTGGATTTAAATATTGATCACATAAAAAAGACTCGTTTCCATCAGACGAGTCTTTTTTATGTGACTTTAATGTGTTTGGCATTTATCTTTTGACCGAAAAATATCTCTGCTTTTGATTCAAAATCAAGTGGATCATCAGTTGTATAAAATTTCATAGTTCCATTTTTAGAACTTTTGAGCTCTATATCATGATGCACGTCTAAATATTTTTTCAAGCTCTTAGCAACAAGTGGTCCTTGGGAAATGATCTTGATATGATCGGGTACAAATTGTTGAATTACAGGTAATAATAATGGATAGTGTGTACATGCCAGAACGATGGTATCGATATCTAGTGATTGTTTTAATAATTGATGGATATCTTTTTCTACAAAGTATTTTGCACCTTCTGTATCAATTTCATTATTTTCAACTAGAGGAACCCAAAAAGGACAGTCATGTTGAAAAACTTCAATTTCTGGATAGAATTTATTGATTTCAATTTTATAAGATTCGGATTTCACTGTACCGGTTGTGGCTAAAATGCCTACGTGGTTGGTTTTTGTGAATTCTTTTACAATTTCTGTGGTGGGGCGTATCACTCCCAAAACTTTCTTGCCAGGAGGAAGATCATTTTGCTGAATGGATCGTAATGCTTTTGCTGATGCCGTATTACAGGCCAAAATGACCAAATTGCACCCCAACTCAAATAATTTAAATACACATTGTTTAGTAAATTCATAAACCGTTTCGAATGAACGGGTGCCATAGGGAATACGAGCATTATCGCCTAAGTAGATATAATCATATTTGGGCAATTTTTTTTTGATCTCCTTAAATACGGATAAACCTCCGTATCCAGAATCAAAAATCCCTATCGGACCAATATGTTTTTTTTCTTGCTCCATAAAAAAGTGCTATAAATGTTACCTTACAGCACTTTTAATACTATAGGGTAAAACTATATTTGTTTAAGCAAAGATGGTTTTTCTTTATAAATTTTCCATAATAATTCTCCAAATAAAGTGTTCTGCCAAGCGAACCATTTACGTGTGAAGTTTTTGGGATCATCTTTGTGAAATGATTCGTGCATAAAACCGGTATCTCCATGTGTAGCAATTAACATTTTTACACATTCTACCACTTCTTTATCATTATTTGATGTAAAAGCACGCATCATAATGGACATTGGCCAAATGAAGTCGCGACCAATATGTGGACCTCCAATTCCTTCGCCTGCTGTGCCTTTGAAGAAAAATGGATTATTATCTGAAAGTATATATTGACGTGTACGTTGATAAGTTGGATCTTCGACTTTTACAGCATCTAAGTAAGGTAATGAAAGCAGACTTGGCACATTGGCATCATCCATCATTAAGAATGAACCGAAACCATCAACTTCAAAAGCATAAACTTTTCCAAACTGTGGGTGATCTACTATTCCATGTTTTTGAACAGCAGACTCTACCTCATTAGCAAGAGCTTCCATCTTAGCCGCTAAGCTGTTATTATTTTTGACTTTTCTTAAGATTTCTGCTGACTGTCTTAAACTTACTATTGCAAATAGGTTAGAAGGGATTAAGAAGGAAAATATAGTTGAATCATCAGAAGGTCTAAAACTAGAACAAATTAAACCGACAGGTTTAACAGGGTATCCGTATCCATCGACTTGTAGCGTATCTGATCCACGTGGAGTAGTTCGCATAAATTTATATGGACCTAAGTTCTCTTTACGCTGCTGCTCGACAAATGTTTTGTAAATTTTCTCCTGTGCTAATTCCCATTCTTCATTGAACGGAGTTGCATCGTTTGTTTCTTTCCAGTAGTGATAGGCGAGCCTAATCGGATAACAAAGCGAATCGATTTCCCATTTACGTTCATGAATTCCAGGTTTCATATCCGTGTGGTCACTGAACCATTCTCCTTTTTTTGTTGGATCATTATAGAATGCATTTGCATATGGGTCTATATTGATACATTTGCTTTGTTTATGAATTAAACCTGAAATTAGATTTTTTAGATTTTTATCATCTTTCATAAAAGCTAAGTACGGCCATACTTGAGCACTACTGTCTCGTAACCACATGGCATCAATATCTCCAGTGATTACATAAGTGTAATTACGGTTATTTTCGACATACGGAAATACGGTCGTGTCTAGGGTATTAGGAAGACAGTTACCAAAAAGCCAAGCTAATTCCTTATTATTTGTAGCCTTACCAAATGTTACAATAGCATTTTCAATTGCTTTACTGGAGAAAAGACGTTTATCTGCTGGAATACGCACCGTCGGGAATGAAGTCTGCATCGAAGCAAAAGATGCCTTGCTCGCAAATAATCCAGCTCCCAATACGGCTGAATTTTGAATGAATGTTCTGCGTTTCATTGTTAAATATCAAAAAGGTTATATATTATCATACTGGTTTTTATCAAATGCAAGGTAATAAAAAAAGGTTAAAACAGAAAGCAAATACGTTTTAGCATATTTTTTTTATTACCGTTAAACCTTTTAAGTGCAAAAAAAAGTGTTATTTTGTTTTTAGGAATAGATTTTGCTGTTCCATATAGTTGTTTAAAAAAATCTCATGAAAGAAAAAGTTTCATTAAAATTTATAGCATTAGCAGGGTTACTCTCTACCGCTATGCTAGGTCAAAATGAAGTCCGCGCACAAATTAAAAATCAGCCCTATTCTTATCAGTTGTCACAAAAAATGAATGATGTTTTGTATTCGCCGCAAACACGATTACATACATCATCAAAACCATTTCTTTTTAAAGATGAATTATTGGTCAAGTTTGATTCTATTCAGTCAAATCAACCTGTAGCTTCAGATAATTGGTTTATGCGCAAGCTGTTTAACGAACACCTAATTGAAGTTTCAAAAGAAGACTATACTTTTTATGCCGATTTTTTACCTGATTTGACTATCGGAAAGGATATGATGGGAGATAAACGTCGTACTTGGATGAATTCTAGAGGTTTTCAAGCCGGCGTTACATTGGGTGAAAAATTCACATTCTATACGAGTGCAACTGAAAATCAAGCCGTATTTCCTCAATATCTGAGTGATTATATTGATGAAAAAAGAGTAGTAACTGGACAGGGTACTACGAAATTTGGTTCTGGAAATGAAAAGGATTGGATGAATGCAACAGCAAGTTTGACTTATGACTTTAGTAAGTATTTTCAAGCAACTGTAGCATATGATAAGAATTTTATTGGAGATGGATATCGGTCTCTTTTATTGTCTGATTTCTCTTCAAATTATACACATTTAAAATTTACAGGTACCATTGGTCATGTTCAGTATACTTCGGTTTGGGCGTATATGAATGATCCAACCAATAAAAGGTCAGATCAATTTGGTGCTACTGATCGCTACGGAGATGGAAAGAAGTGGGGTGTATTTCAATATATAGATTACAACGCTACAAATAGATTTTCTATTGGTTTCTTTCAAGCGATTACATGGGCAAATCAAGATGCCGCAGGTAAAAGAGGCTTTGATTTCACTTATATAAATCCTGTGATGTTTTTGCGTCCTGTTGAATCCAATAATTCGAGTTCTCCAGACAAAATGTTTCTAGGATTGAATTCAAAATATAAAGTACTAAAAAATGTAACAGCCTATGGACAGTTCCTTTTAGGTGAATTTACGGCTAAAGAATTTTTTGCTGGAAAGGGTTATGTACATAATAAGTGGGGTGCTCAATTTGGTGTGAGAGGTTACGACATATTTGAGGTGAAAAATTTAAACTTTTTAGTCGAGTATAATACGGCTAGACCTTATACGTATGCCCATTTTGATTCTGGTTCGAACTATAGTAATAATGCTGAACCTCTTGCACATCCTTTAGGTGCTAATTTTAGAGAGATCGTTGGTATTGCTAATTATGCTTGGAAGAGATTTGATTTTTCTGCACAGCTTAATTATAATCAAAAGGGTTTAGATCCTGAAGATGGTACGAATATGGGTGGAGATATTTTTCAATCCTACCGCACTTTTCCTAATCGATATGGTAACCACATCGGTCAGGGGATAAAAAGCCAAGTTGTATATGCAGATGCAAAAGCAGCTTATGTCTTGAATCCTAAATATAACCTTAGGTTTGAGATCGGATATTCACAACGCTATCAAAAGATTGAATATGATACTCCTCTAAAACATAAGTCTGGCGTATTTAGTATCGGTCTTCGTTCGAGTTTTAGATCATTATACAGTGATTTTTAATCTGCAGTCCATTATCGATAACAGGATATCTGCTAATAAAGTTGTGCATATTTCAAATTAATGTTATCGTTTATCATCATAAGTGAACGTAATCTAAGAAAAACAAGTAGGGCTAGCGAGCTCAGTAATAATTATCCTGATGAAAAAAATATTAATCCTTAATGGACCTAATCTAAACTTATTAGGCGTGCGCGAAACATCCATTTATGGGGCGCAAGATTTTGAAACTTATTTTTCAACATTGAAAAGTAAGTATGATGTTGTCGAGCTTAGTTATTTTCAAAGTAATACCGAAGGATTTATTATTGATAAATTACATGAAGTTGGTTTTGAATTTGACGGAATTGTACTCAATGCGGGGGCCTACACGCATACTTCTGTTGCTATCGCTGATGCGATTGCAGCAATTAACACAGCAGTAATTGAGGTACATATTTCTAATGTACATACGAGAGAAACATTTAGGCATCATTCTTACTTAGCTAAAAATTGTGTAGGGGTTATCTGTGGTTTTGGTTTAGATAGTTATCGACTCGGGATAGAGGCACTTCTTGCCCGTTAAATAGTAATAAGTATAAAAAAATCCCCTTGATCAATGATCAAGGGGATTTTTTATACTTATTTTTTATTTCTTCAAATGAAGATCGAAGTATCTTGCAATTTTTTCATACATATGAATTCGGTCTTTTCCTGAAACATTGTGTTCATGAGTAGGGTAGAGAAAATAATCAACTTGTTTTCCAGCTTTGATACAAGCTTCTACAAACTCCATACTATGTTGTTGTACTACGACAGGGTCTTGAGCTCCGTGAATAATCAATAAATCGCCTTTTAATTGATCTGCTTTGTCAATGAGTGAGCTCAACTTATAGCCCTCTGGATTTTCTTGAGGCATATCCATATACCGCTCACCATACATGACTTCATAGTATTTCCAATCCATTACTGGACCTCCTGCAACAGCTGCTTTAAAGATATCGTTGTGGTGTATCATAAATGATGTTGTCATGAATCCACCAAAGCTCCAGCCGAATATACCCATCTTGCTTTGATCAACAAATGATTTGGATTTCAAATATTCTATGCCTTTCATTTGATCAGCCATTTCTGCCTGTCCAAGTTGACGATGTGTTGCGGTTGCAAATGCACGTCCGCGAGCGTCCGTACCTCTATTATCCATGGTGAATACGATGTAACCTTGTTGCGCCATATACATATCAAAATAACCTGCACCGCCTAACCATTTATTCGTTACTAATTGAGAGTGAGAACCTCCATAAAGATAATACATGACAGGATACTTCTTATTTGCATCAAAATCATTAGGATAGATGATACGTCCTGTCAATGGTGTTACACCATCTGCAGAGGTTAAAGTGATAAATTCTATTTTTGGAGGATTGATCTTACCTAAAAAGGGGTTTGTTGATTCGACTACTTTATCTACTTTACCAGATTTTGTTCCTTTTATTTGAACAATATTAGGAGTGGTTAGATTACTGAATTGATCTAAGATGTAAGTGCCATCACTGTTTACTTTAGCGTTGTGTGTACCCGTACCCTGTGTTAACTGTATTGTTTTTCCAGTTTTTAGCTCTACTGAAAATAGTTGTCGATCTAATCCATCGTTTGTAACGCCAGTATAATAGAGTAAATCTCCTTTGGGAGAAAAATCGCCTAATTGTTGTACAATAAGATTTTGATGTCCCAGTTTTTTGATCAACTTACCATCAGTGTTGTACAGGTAAAGCTGATTAAAACCTTCTCTGTCTGATTGATAGATAAATTGTTTTGGGTTATTGGGTAAAAATAATAAATCATTTTGAGGTTCTACCCACGTGGAAGCTGTTTCTTCAAACAGTGTTTTGATAAAACGACCATCTTGTGTATTATACTGATTTAATTTTAGATGGTTTTGTTCCCGATTTAATACTCCAACGTAAATATATTTTCCAGATGGATCCCAAGTGACGGCTGTTAAAAACTGTTCTTTTGGTTCTCCAGTGGATAATGTTACTTTTTGATTTGTTTGGGTATCATAAATGACTAAGGTAACTTCCTCACTTTTCATGCCTGCCATGGGATAGCGAATATCCTTTACAGAAGCTACCCGAGTATCCCACTGTATTAAAGGGTATTTGCTCACCATCGTTTCATCTTTCCGGTAGTACAATAGTTTGTCATTTTGAGGATTCCACCACATGCCTTTTTTGATGCCAAATTCTTGTCTATGCGTATAGTCACTGCCGTTTAGAATACCATCTATTGTATCTTTTGTCACACTGGTTAATTGTCCAGTAGCTTCTTTGATTTGAATATTATTATCAATTAAGTAGGCTACTTTACTATAATCTGTAGTATATTCCTGATTTGTTGCTGTGGCATCTGATGCGAGTAGATGGACTATTTTTTTATTTTTTATATCAAATGCAATGTGATATTGTGCTTGTTTTGTATGAAGTGAAAAACTGATTGTATTGGCATCTTCCCATTTATAGTCACTGGGAAAGATCTGCAAATTAATCCGATCATTTTGAAGTTTTGTTTGCAAAGCACTTTGTAATTCGGCTTTACTTAGTATGATCTCTTCCGCTCCATTATTCGAAGCACTTTTTTGAACTAAATTTTGATAACCTTTGTCCAAATAACTGAAGTTATTGCTATTGGGTACCCAGTTACTGCTTACAAGAGCTGTAGGTGCATATGTACGGGGGCCAAAGACTGTCTCTTCTATATTCAAGTTGCGCTGACCATAAGCCATTGAACTTGCTAATAATAAAAGTAGCGTTAGTTTTTTCATTCTTTTAACGATTTTTTTGTCTAAAATTATTGTTTTCTTTTGACTATTTCTCATTTCCATTACAAACATATCCATTTTATAGGAAATATAAGATGTCGAATTTTGGTGTAAAACGATATTTTATATATGTTTTGTTTAGTTTTATAAACTTTATAGTAGATGAAAATTTCTTTTTGTAGTATTAAATTTGGTACTTTTGCAAAAGTTAAATGATGAGCATAAGCATAATCTTTAATCGACATATTTCCACATTAATAATATAACTTATATTGCGTGATCGTATAGAAAAAGTATGGCAAAAGACACGGTTTTTCGTTAATAGCCAACCGTTTCATGAAGGATTAAAAATTACTATTGCTGTCCTGATTCCAGTTCTCGTGTTCACTTTTTTTGGTCAATTGCACCATGGTGTAACCTTGGGTATAGGTAGCATTATAGCAAGTACTCCAGATTTGGTCGGTCCCTATCGTGAGCGCCGTCAATCTTTGTTTATCAATGTTATAGTTATTTTCGCGATGAGTATGCTTACACGCATATTACCTTTTTCAGATTTTTTCTTGGGTCTATTTATGGCTTTCTTTTCTTTTGCGGCTTGTATGTTGACTGTTTTTGGTATAAGGGCGATGGGCATTGGTGCATCTTGTTTATTAGCGCTATTTTTTAGCTTGACGTTGACCCATGAAAGTAGTCATCCTATTACAGAAGCTTTATTGCTCACTGCTGGTGCAATTTGGTATATGATTTTTGTATTAGTCCTAAGACACATGAGACCATATCGTGTTAGCCAGCAAGTTTTAGCAGAATGTGCTTACAAAATAGGTAGCTTACTTCGTATTAAGGCTGATTTTTTTGATGCTAATACTGCTATTGCAAAGACGCATAAACAAGTTATTCAAATCAATATGGTGTTAAATCAACGTCAGGAAAATGTCCGTGAGGTTTTGTTTTCTGCAGCGACCGAGAAGCAATTTGCAAGTTATCAATATAAACAGCTTACCTTTATTTTCGCAACATTGATGGAATTGTTTGAGAGAATTAATGCTTCCCATCATGATTATTATCAGATTCGTGAAAAATATGGACATACCAAGGTGTATCAAGTCATTCCTGAATTATTGATTAGTTGTGCCCAAGAATTAGAGCGATTGACCACTCCAATTAGTTTGCTAAAATCGCCAAAGAATGCTATTCAATTTACAGGCCTATGGGATAATGCATATGCAGAAATTATTGCTCTTGAAAAGCAAGAAGGAGGGACAACAATTGTGTTGAAAAAGATACTTGTTAATATCAGGTATGTGATGCAAAAAATAAGAGAGGTCCATCGTATTTTATCTAAATCTGAAGAAGTTCATGATCACTCTGAGCTGATCGCACAGAAAGAGCGTTTCTTTAGGCAAAGGACATTTTCATGGCCAATACTGCAAGCGCACCTGAACTTAAAGTCACCAATTTTTAGACATTCTCTTCGTGTGGCTATTGTGATGTTGATTGCTTTTGTGATTACCAAAGCGCTGCCGATTTTCTTCCCTGATTACATTGCCTTAACAAAGCATAGTTTTTGGATTTATATTACTATTATTGTGATCTTACGTCCAGGTTTTAGTTTAAGTAAGCAACGGAGTATTGATAGATTAAAAGGATCATTTTTAGGTGGCCTCTTGGGTCTCTTAAGTATTTTCTTGATTACAAATAGTTATGTACTGCTTGGCTTAATGTTGGTGTATATGCTTTTAACATTTACTTTTTTAAGGAGTAAATATGTTTATGGTTCATTTTTTCTAACTGCTTTTTTTCTTATTGCCTACTATTTCTTTACAGGAGTAGATGATTTTGGAATTCTCCTATTGAAAGAACGCTTATTAGATACTTTAATTGGCTGTGTTCTGTGTTTTTTATCTTTTCATCTTATTTTTCCGACATGGGAAAGTGATTCGGTAAAGAGTTATTTAAAAAATGTCATACATTCTAATGTTCATTTCTTATCCATTTGCTTTCGTAAACTGTCGGGCGATCATATTGATATTGCAGATTATAAAGTCGCTCGCAAAGAAATTTATCTGAGTTTGGCGGAGTTGAATGCCTTAAATGAAAGAATTCTAAATGAACCTATATATCAGCGCCCATTTACTAAAGAATTAAATGATTTTTCAATTTTTACACATCAGTTGATTTCTTATGCAATGGCATTTACCCATATGATTGATCATCGCTCAACTTTGAATTTTCATGATGAGCATGAACGGTTGATGAATAAAATTCTTTTAAAATTAAAAAAAACATATGCTTTATTTGAGACTGAATTATTAGAAATTCTTCCTTTGAAGTCCTCGGTCTCTCGATCGTATGTGCTCGATCAGAGTGATGAGCTATTAATTAAAGAACAATTGCAGCTTATGCTTGGGCTTGTGGAGAAATTGTATCATAATTCATTGGATATCTCTTTATTGGCCAAGAGGTCGCTATAGGTATTTATAGAGTAATAAAAAAGGATAGCTTACGTATAATTTGCTACCCTTTTTAACATATTTTAAGCTAGTGGATTAATTTCATCTGCAACTGGAAATTCCTGACCAGTATTACCAATTAGTTTATTTAACTCAAAGCGAGCATTGTCTGTCATATCTCTGCCTCCAGCTAACTTAGCTTTATCTAATAAGTCCAATGCAAGTTTTTCTTCTTCACGTTGTTCATTAACAAGCCATTGAAGGAAATTCCATGTCGCCCAATCGCCTTCTTGCATGCTTAAATTTACTATTTTATAAATTGATTCGGTATTTTCTATTTCTTGTTGCAATACCATTTCAAAGCACTCTAAAATATTGGTAGGCTCGGGTTCGGGTTTTTTTATTGCATCAATTTTTACAGAGCCACCTCTTTCTTGTATATATTCTATTATTTTAGCCATATGCACTCTTTCCTCTTGGGAATGTTTCATAAGGAATGAATTGATTCCATCTAATCTATTGTCATCTGCCCAGCAGGCTAACATGAGATATACTTGAGCAGAATATGCTTCCAATGTAATTTGATCATTTAAAGCTTGACAAAGTGTCTGAGATAATCGATTGGTTGTTATTGCCATTTTATTAAGATTTAAGCACCACACATTTTTAAATGTGAGTATGTGTAATAGATATTATTTTAGTTGGCACATCATAAAATGTATTCCAATTGTTAAAACAACAATTTGGATATAAAAATGTTTGGAAATAACTTTAGTTCAGCTATGGAATTGTGTATAACGGAATGAGGTATTGATATAAAAAATTAATAAGTATTTGTCAAAAATTTAGTTATATGCCTATTCTCAATTTAAAATTATGGCGCAAATATTATTAAAGTATCTTAATCAAAGTTTTTAAAATTTATCTTTCTCATAAGATCAAGTTTTATAAAGTATGATTATCTAGTTGGTTATGATCTAGTTTTAAAATTTGTGTCAAAGCCATCAAAAGCTTATTTTTATGCTTTTAATAATTCAAGAGCTAATTAAATATAGCATAAAATGAGTGTAGAACAACAAAAAATTATCTTGGTTGAAGATGAACAAGGCGTAGCAGATCTGATTGTTCAAGGTTTAGAGGAGGATGGTTACCGAGTAATACATTTAAATAATTCGGAAGGATTAGAAGTACTACTTTCAACTCAGGATATCTCACTTGTTCTCTTGGATATTTTATTACCCGGTACTAATGGATTGGAGATCTGTAGACAGATCCGATTTTGGGGATATACTGATCTTCCTGTGATGATGCTGACTGCTTTAGGGACTCCAGAAAATGTTGTACTTGGTTTGGATAATGGTGCAGATGACTATTTATCTAAACCATTTAAATTAATCGAATTAAAAGCCAGAATACGATCTTTGATACGTCGTAAACATTCTATTATTCAGGCGACACAGAAAGATCAGGATCATACTCAAGAATACAAATATGGATTTTTGAAAATAGATGATTATAAAAAGGTCGCTTATTGTGATGGTCAGGAATTGAATCTGACAAGTACCGAATATCGATTACTTTTATTATTTATACAAAGTCCTAAAAAAGTATTTGAACGTAGTTTGCTTCTGGATAAGGTGTGGGGGATTAATTTTGATATCGGATCCAATGTAGTGGATGTTTATGTTAATTATTTGCGTAAAAAAATAGAAAAAGTAACCTCTAAAAAAGCCATTCATACTGTGATCGGTATGGGCTATGTGTTAAAAATAGAAGACTAAAATCTGATGCATAATTATAACAGAAAACTTATTTATCTTATTGCCATATTGGTTATTTATGTCAGTTGTTTTGTTGGTTTTATTTTTTATTCCATTTCAAATTTTGCTTTTACAGATTTTTATAAAAGATTGGATCTGAGGCGAAATATAGCTGCAGAAAAGTTCCTGAATATCAATAATGCGTTGCAAAGTAATCAATGGAGTCTAGATTTTATTGAAGATTTGAATAATCAACATGAATTTCTTGTTGAGTTTGACGCAAATGAAAATATATTGAACAGTCATGGCTTTAATCATGAAATATGGAGTAAAATCAATAAGAAGGGAATTTCTAATTTCAAAGTTGACAACCAATTTTATTCTACTAAATTTTTCACCAAGGATAAACGAAACTTTATCATTGGGGCTTCTGCGGAAAATTATTTTTATACCCATCATCTTGCTTACTTAAGGAATTTGTTGATTATTAGTTTAGTCTTAGGCATATTATTTATATTAGTCGTGTCTGTATTTATGAAAAGGTCCTTTTTGAAACCTATTCTTACAATGATGAAGGAGGTACAACAGATTGGTTCTGAAAATCTGGATAAAAGATTGGATGAGGTTAAATATAAAGGGGAACTCAAAGATTTAGCAAGTACTTTTAATAATATGCTAACACGATTAGAAACCTCATTTGAAACGCAAAAAAACTTCATTAGTAATGCATCACATGAGCTTAATACTCCTCTAACCTCTATTATTGGTCAGGCAGATTTAGCGCTTTCTAAAGAGCGAAGTCAAGCAGAATATCAAAGAACGCTTTTGAAAATTATTGAATCTGCAGAGCATTTAGAAAAAAAGACAAAGGCTCTTCTTTTGCTGGCACGTACTGGATTTGTTAGTAATTCATCTTCATTTGGTCCTATCAGGATTGATCAGGTTATAATGGATGCAGAATTGATGGTCAAAGCGATCAATGATAAGTTTAGGATAATCACCGATTTTGATCTTTTACCAGATGATAGTATGCGTCTTAAAGTTAGTGGAAATGCAATTTTACTTCAGTTAGCCTTGTCTAATATCATCAGCAATGCTTGTAAATATTCTAGTAATCGAACGGCCTATATTGCTTTAGGTGCTTTGGATAAAAAAGTGTTTATCCTAATAAAAGATGAGGGAATAGGTATTCCTTCAGAGGATTTGCAACATATCTATGATCCCTATTTTCGGGCATCTAACACTGATGGGATTGACGGATATGGTATTGGATTACCATTGGCCAGAAATATCATTAAGTTACATGAAGGTTCATTAAAGGTAACTTCTATTGTAGGGAAGGGCACTACTGTTGAGATTGAATTACCTACTTTTCTTAAATTTTAATCTCATTTTAATCTTTATAATGATTCTAATCTCATTTTAATACGGGCTTTGATATTCTAATTAAAAGCTAATTTCAACTTCATTCCATTGCAATCTCTGTCTTTTAACTTTGTATTAAAAGTAAAAGGCATGAAAAAACGTATATTGATTCCGAGTGATTTCACGATAGATTCGCTATTTTTTGTTATACAGACCATCGAACAGTCGAAAGCGAATGAATTGGAAATCATATTGGTATATGGCAACAGAAGTAGTACTTCAATTACTGAACTGTTGGGAATTACCCTCGAAGATCATTTAAAGGAACTCCATTCTGAAGATTTTATTAAAGCTTGTCAAATGATCTGTCATCGATATGAAGATCGTAAACTCAATATATATACCGATATCATCGGTACGGAGAATGCCAATTACTTACACAACTATTTGAAGGGTGCTGCGATTGACGAAATCAGAGTACCATCAAATTATGCATTTGAAAAAAGAACAAAACAGTTTTTTGATGTTGGAAAGGCTCTGTTACGTTTAAACGAACGTAAACGAGGTCGTGTTGGGATCATCCAAAAGACCGGGGCAGAGAAAATTGAACGAAATGTTTTATCAGATTTATTCTTTAACAAAAAATGGGATGTCAATTATTAAAAGAAAAATATTATCAAGATTTAATTTCATCTTTCTCGCCTTACTTCTGTTTGTCGCGACGACGATGGTCATGTTTTATGAAAGTCCAGAACGTATGCTGGAAGGTGAGTGGGTAGAGCAGGGCTGGTATTTTGAAAAAGTGGAAAATAATCCATCATTTAAAAAACAAGCTATTATACATGATGAAATAAAAACAGCGGCTATAGCACATCTTCCACCTCTTCAAGATGGTTTGTGGCATTTCGAAAGAAGTGGAAATGATAATTATGTTGCTCATCATGAGGATAAAAGATACAACTGGTTTTTAAAGGGAAGAGGGCATATTCTTGAATTGCGTAAAGACGATAAACTTGTTGAGAGTTTTGTTATCCATGAATTGAATAGAAATGAATTGATCCTATATCTTAATTTGGATCTTCAAGCCAAAGGTATTGCACGTATAGTATTGAAAAAAGGAGGAAGAGTAAATTATGCTGAGAAAATATAGTAATCATCGTACGATACAGGACAATATAAAGTTGGGTGCATTGACTGCTTTTTCAGCGGGAATGGTCAATGTCGCATCGGTCATTGTATTCTTTTCGTTCACTTCAAATGTGACCGGATATTATGCGATTTTTGCACAAGAGATTACTAAAGGAAATTGGTACCAAGGCGCTGTTGTTTTGTTTTGGATTCTACTATTTCTTGTTGGTAGTATGCTTTCAAATATGATCATCATCCACGGAAAGGGACGCTTTAGCACTTATTTGACACATTCTATTCCATTAGGATTAGAGATATTAAGTATTTTATTTGTGGGGATCTATTTAGATTTTTTTTATAAAGACTCTTTACAAGAGACAGAAGTATTGGTGGGGGCTTTGCTTTTTGCCATGGGATTGCAGAATGGTCTGACTGCTACTATTTCCAATTTTGTAGTGAAAACAACTCATTTAACAGGGCTTACGACAGATTTAGCGATATTAATATCGATGTTTACAAAAGAATCTAATCGGCACAATAAGGCATTGGTTGACAAGTTTCATTTGCTTCTTAGCATTGTTGTATCTTATGTAGCTGGTGGATTGATCAGTGGATTGTCTTTTGCATTTTTAACATATAAAACATTTTATGTTGTTTGCTTTGTTTTACTTATTATTGGTTTTTATGACTATTATAAGCTCTACATTATTAAAAAACAGTACTTACAACGGCATCGCCAAGATCCTGTTTCTGTATAGGTTTTCTACCTCAAGTGATGTGCTTAGTAGATTAATTAATTAGATTTTATTTTTAGCTATATTTTCAATTTTGCTTGTTGTAATTAGCGAAGTGTGCTAATCAATCGATTCATTTTAAGGAGTTACGAAGGAGTACAACTGGCATTTTAGCACAAGTATTATTAAAGATTTTCGTTGACTACAAGAAAATGTATTACACAACGAACTGTTCAGTATAGTAAAATAATACTAGTAATCATCCAATCGCAACATGCGATAAAATAATTTTTTCAAAGACTTTAATACGAGTAGTTTATTATATTTTTTTGAAGTGGTTTGTCAGACCTTTACATACCATCTTGTAGCCCTCGTATCTTTCTATACTTATTTTTTTATATATATTGTGGATTAATAAAATAAACTAGTCTTGCTGTATAAAAATCAAGCTGGTTACATGATGAATGGTATTTTAATTATAGAATTATGATTATTTTTATAATTTTTACCATAGAATGGAATTATTATTAAACCATATAAAGAAATTTATTGAATTAAATGATGATCAGATATCCCATATTTGTAATTCATTTTACATCATAACCGCACCTAAAAGAAAACTAGTTTTAAATGAGGGAGAAATGTGTACTCACCTTTACTTTGTAGTAAAAGGATGCTTACGGATGTTCTATTTTGATGAGAAAGGGGTGGAACAGACAGTACAATTTGCTTTGGAAAATTGGTGGATGACAGATATTGATGCTTTTAATAAGAGAGAAAAGTCCATATTTTCTATTCAAGCGATTGAAAAAACGACTTTAATAGGGATTCGTAAAATTGATTTTGATCTTTTGCTTACCGATCATCCAAGCCTAGAGAAATATTTTAGAATGATTTATGAAAGAGCCTATTCTGCTTCACTTTATCGTATGAAATACGCCAGATCATCAAAAGAGGACTTTTATTATTTGTTTTGTTCTAAATATCCTGATTTTATACAACGTGTGCCTCAAAAATTGTTAGCTTCATTTTTAGGTTTTACGCCTGAATATTTGAGTGAATTACGGAAAAAGAATAGTAAAGTTAGGCCGTAATTACTTTCTTAAACCAGCTTAAGTTTTTTAGAAGATGAAATTCTGAATTTTGATGTTATCATCATTGATCACAATTTAAATAATCGAAAAAATGGAAACTCGAATTAAAATTCAGGAGGTACAACCTGCAGCATGGAAAGCAATGTATGGTTTATCAAATTATTTGACTCATACTGATTTAACGAAATTACAGATGGCACTCATTAAAACTAGAGCTTCACAAATTAATGGATGTGCTTTTTGTATTGATATGCATACCAAAGATGCTATAAAAAACGGTGAAACTGCCCAACGTATCTTTTTACTTAATGCATGGAATGAAACAGATCTTTTTACTGATGAAGAAAAAGTCCTGCTTGCTATAACTGAGGAAATAACCTTAATCAGTAAAAATGGCTTAACGACGAAAACTTATAATCAAGCTAAGTTGTATTTTTCCGAAGAAGTAATTGCACAGATTATCATGACAATAGTGATCATTAATAGCTGGAACCGGATTGCAATCAGTACTCAAATGCCTGTAGAAATTTAATTGTTATTGGAACTATCAAAAAACTATTATTCTGTAATTAATTTTAGAATAGTAGTTTTTTGATAGTTCCTTTTTTATAATCGAATAATATTTCTTTTTTGATTGTTTATATTGAATTGTATCTATTTCTTTTTATTAAATCATTGTTAATTTTAATTATTGAAGATTTTCAACTGAAATAATTGTTCAAATCATCTATTATTACATTTCGATTGCCAATATAGTAATGAATTTTTATAATTATGTCTATATTAAAGTGTCTATTTTTAGCATTTAAGATGTTTTTTACCATTTTTATGGTTTTATTTAATCTTTAACAATATAATGAACATCTAAACGCTATAGGTAGCTGTTGCAGCTTAATTTAGATATTTTTAAAATAAGTTGTAACATAACGTAAAAATAGGCGACTAACAATAAAATAACTTAATGAATTATGAAGCAGATTTTTTATACAATTGTATTAATAATTTTGAGTATGTCAAATACAAATGCACAAATTAAAGGTGATTGGACAGGCACTTTAGACTATCAAGGAACCGCTGTCGCTATTATTTTTCATTTAACAGAGACTAATGGAGCGGTTCAAGGTACTATGGATGTTCCTCTTCAGGGAGCTGTAGGTATTCCGTTAACTTCAGTAACTTTTGAAAACAATCAGCTGGCTTTGAATATCGAGCAGGCTGGAATCAAATATGAAGGAACATTGGAGAATAGTAAAATCACTGGCACGTATAGTCAAGCTGGTGTTAAACTACCTTTGGTTTTAGCTAAAACGATGATTACTAAGCCTGGTGATACCACACTCGTGTCCACTAAAACACAATTAGCAGAACTTATAGCCTTAGATAAGGGTAATCATAAGTATCAGGTGGCGGATTATTTTGCTAAACCTAAACTTTCATCTTTTCAATTGTCACCAAATGGTAAGTACATTTCTTATCGTGAAAAGGATGACAAGAATAAACGCCACGTGATGGTTAAGGAAGTCAAAACTGGCAAAATAATTCGTGCGATCGAAGAGAAAGATGAACTAATTCGTGGTATGGGATGGATCAATGACGATCGTTTGGTCTATGTCATGGATCAAGGTGGTAATGAGAACTACCACCTATATGCGATTAATATTGATGGAAGCAATAATATAGATCTGACTCCTTTTGAGAATGTGCAAGCTTCTATCTTGAATATGCTAAAAGAGCAAAAAGACTATATTATTATCCAGATGAATAAAGATAATAAGCAAGTATTTGAGCCTTACAAAGTAAATATTAATACAGGAGCTTTAGAAAAACTATTTACAAACGAAGACCCTGCAAATGCCATTGTCGGATATGATTTTGATAAAGATGGTAACCTTCGTGGATATAGCAAAATGCTCAATGGTATCAATACCCAATATTTCTATAGACCACAAGGAGCTACAAGTTTTGAATTGTTTCATACGACCAAGTGGGATGAAACATTCAATGTTGTCTCATTCAATTATGCTTCAAAAAATCTTGATGAAGCTTATGTATTGACCAATTTGGATTCTGATAAATCAAGAATTGTTTTGTACGATCTTAAGAATAAGAAAATAATCAAGGAAATTTATTCCAATGAAGAGTACGACGCGAATCTAATTTCGTTATCGAGAAAACGAAATTGGGAGATTGACTTCGTCGGTTATGAAGGTGAAAAAGTTATAATCAAACCCATCAGCGAAACATTCAAAAAAATATATAATAACTTAGATAATCAGTTTAAAGGTTATGAGTTTTCCATCTCTGGAAAAACAGATCAAGAAGATCAATTACTTGTAATTGTTCAAAGTGATAAATTATATGGACGCTATTACCATTACGACACTAAGAGCGGAAAAGCAACATTATTGGTTGATTTGATGCCGCAATTGAAAGAGGAGGATATGGCGGTGATGCGTCCAATCTCTTTTAAATCCCGAGATGGTTTAACACTACATGGATACATTACTTTGCCAAAAGAAGCCCTTGACGGCAAGCGAGTACCTTTGATTGTCAATCCTCATGGAGGACCACAAGGTATACGCGATAGTTGGGGATTCAATCCCGAAACTCAGCTTTTCGCAAGTCGTGGATACGCTACGCTTCAAGTCAATTTCCGTATTTCTGGTGGTTATGGAAAGGATTTTCTTCGTGCTGGTTTTAAACAAATTGGACGTAAAGCGATGGATGATGTAGAAGATGGAATACAATATGTCATCGATCAAGGGTGGGCTGACAAAAGCAATGTTGCGATCTATGGCGCAAGTCATGGAGGATATGCCGTATTACGTGGACTAGCTAAAACACCTAATCTATATAAAGCGGGCGTAGATTATGTCGGAGTTTCTAATATTTTTACGTTGATGAGCTCTATTCCGGAATATTGGAAACCGTATAAAGAAATGTTGTATGAGATTTGGTATGATCTAGATAAAGAAGATGAAGCAGCTATAGCAAAAGAAGTTTCTCCAATTTTCCATATTGATGCGATCAAATCACCATTATTTGTAGTTCAGGGAGCAAATGATCCACGTGTCAAAATTGCCGAGGCTGATCAGATTGTAAAAGCATTGCGTGATAAAGGAGTAGATGTACCTTATATGGTTAAATATGATGAAGGTCATGGATTTGGTAAAGAGGAGAACCAAATTGAATTTTATAAGGCCATGATGGGATTCTTTAGCAAGCATCTTCATTAATAAATATACTATGTAAAAGATTAGGAAAGCTGTCTACTCAATAGGAGGGGCAGCTTTCTTTTTTATCATTATTTTGTGATCTCTTAAGACAAAGGCATTTCATTTATTTCTAAAATGCAGTATGTTGGAAATATACACGATACATCATATTTGCTCAGGACAAGTAATCGGAGCATATCCAAAATGATAAAATTTGAGCATATATTGATACGAAGTAGCGATTGATTTAAAATTTTTAAAGCGTTATTTGACTAATAAAATTAAGCTATACTTTTTAGAATCATAATACTCCTTGAATAACTTATTTTCTTGAGGTATTGGCTTATTTGAATTTAATAATATGTTTTAATCCTTTTTAATAAACCTAATTACTGTGATGAACGAATTAAAAAAAATGAATATTTGGTGTTTTTTGACCTTTTTTTTGACCATATGTCAAGTACAGGGGCAACATAGAAAAGCGCCTGCATATCCTCTAATTACGCACAACCCGAATTTTAGTATATGGTCAACTACTGATAATCTGCATGAATCAACGACTAAACATTGGACTGATGCCGATCATTCACTATTAGGATTAATCAATGTAGATGGTCAAATCTATCGTTTTTTAGGAAAGGAAGAACCAAATTATAAAACGATACTAAATGCGTCTGATACCAAGCCTTATGACGTGCAGTACACAGAAGTTAAACCTAGTGAAGATTGGATATTATCGGACTACAATACTAGTCATTGGAAGTCGGGAATGGCAGCGATTGGTGATGATGAAAAACATGTGAAGACGCTTTGGAAGACAGATGATATTTGGGTAAGACGTACATTTAATATTACTGATCCTTCCAGTATCAATGATCTCTACTTAAAAATAAATCATGATGACAATATCGAAGTATTTTTGAATGGGAAAAAGGTATATGAAAAAAACGGATGGACCAATAGTTTTCAATATCAGTCAATTAGAAAAGCTGATTTGAAAAAAGGACAAAATGTGCTTGCTATTCATGTAGCAAATACTGCAGGTGGACGGTTTCTTGATTTCGGTTTGGTAGATAAATTGAAAGAAAGCGGACCAAATGTGCAGATAGCGGTACAAAAAGATGTGGAGATTACTGCAACTCAAACCATCTATAACTTTATAGCAGGAAAGGTTAATCTTAAGCTTACTTTTACATCACCTTTGCTTATGGATGACCTGACATTATTGTCTAGACCAATATCGTACATTACTTACAGTGTAAGGGCTAACGATGGTAAATCGCACGCTGTAGATGTGCTTCTAAGTGCTTCATCAAATATTGCTGTATATAAACCATCGCAGGAAGTAAGTGCTCAAAATTATAGTACAGACCACTTATCAATATTGAAAACAGGTACTTTAGAACAACCTGTTTTACAAAAGGGTGCGGATGATATGCGAATCGATTGGGGATATTTCTATGTAGCTGCATTAAAAAAAACAGGTGCAGTTCAGTTTGTCACTCCTGTTGGTGCTGCAGTTGATGCTTTCAGAAGAGGATCTAAAGTTTCAACTGTATCAAATGGTACATCACTAGCTTTGAATACAGTCATATCGTTTGGTAGCGTAGGCAATACTGAAGTAAATCGTTTTGTTGAGTTGGGCTATGATGAAATATATGCTATCCAATATTTTAAAAATAATTTGAGACCTTGGTGGAATAATTCAGGTAAAGAAACAATAGAAGATCAGCTCAATAAAGCTGCTGTAGATTATCAATCTGTGATGGACAAATGTGCTGCATTTGACAAACAAGTTTATGCAGATGCCATTAAATCCGGGGGTAAGGCCTATGCACATCTTAGTATCGTAGCTTATCGTCAAAGTATCGCAGCTCATACACTGGTTAAAAGTCCAGCAAATGAACTTTTATGGCTTTCAAAAGAAAATAATAGCGGTGGTTTCATTAATACCGTGGATGTCACTTATCCATCAGCTCCGCTTTATTTAATCTATAATCCCGAATTGTTGAAGGGCATGTTGAATGGTATTTTCTACTTCAGCGAAAGTGGTCTATATCCGCATCCTTGGGCTGCCCATGACTTAGGGACCTATCCTTTGGCCAATGGTCAAACTTATGGAGAGCCCATGCCAGTAGAAGAATCTGGCAATATGATTATTTTGACAGCGGCTATTACTAAAGTGCAACAAGATGGTAGTTATGCTAAAAAGCATTGGAAAACGCTGACAACTTGGGTTAATTATCTTGTTCAGGAAGGATTTGATCCCAAAACCCAATTATGTACAGATGACTTTGCTGGGCATCTTGCTCGAAATGCTAACCTTTCTGTAAAAGCTATCGTAGGTATTGCCTGTTATGCACAAATGGCTGAAGTATTAGGAGAAATTGAGACCGCTAAAAAATATCGCAACATTGCCGAAAATATGGTTGTCAAATGGATTGATCTTGCGGATGCTGGAGATCATTATGCGCTTACCTTTGATAATAAGAATACTTGGAGTCAAAAATATAATTTAGTTTGGGATAAAGTGTTGGGATTAAACCTGTTTCCACAGCAAGTATATGATACTGAAATAAAATACTATTTAACTAAACAAAATAAATTTGGAATACCGTTAGATAGTAGAAAAGCTTATACAAAAAATGATTGGATTCTATGGACAGCAGTTTTTGCGCCTAAACGTGAACAATTTGATGCTTTGATACAACCTGTTTATAGGCATGCTATTGAAACCGAATCACGTGTTCCACTCAATGATTTTTATGATTCCAATACAGGTATTCGTGAAAACTTCAAAGCTCGGAGTGTAGTAGGGGGATTTTATATGAAAATCTTAGCTGATAGGATTCAGAAAAAATAAAACTAGTTATATGATGTGAAAAAAGATCTTAGAATCTGAGTAAAGCTAAAACAATGATCGGGCAACAATTCCGAAATTGTTTTAGCTTATTTATTTTGTTGACAAGTCTTCCTTGTTAGACTCGTTTAGAGTCATTCAAATTTTCCCATTTGAAATTCAAAAATCAAAATCCTCTTCATTTAAATAATTTTAGGACCAACCAGAGGAATATAGCACATCTCATTCAAATGGGCGTTCTTCATAATCTATTAGATTAATCTCAACTGTTCTTCTTGAAAAAAATAAAAGAAAGTTTATAAGGTAATCGTCCATTATTGCTATAGATCATGCTTTAACATGTTAATATGATGAATTTATCTTTAATATTTAAAGAAATTAGTAATTATTTCATTACGATATATAAAACTTTAATCCAATTTCTTATTGATAACTCAAGATGAATTCATGAAAAATTAATGGTGTAGAAATAACAAAATTGATTTGTATATTTTGGTATTGTTTGTATATTTGTTCACTATATTTAATTAATCTAAATAAGAATGAAGTACATAAAACACTTGTTAAACATAGTCATGATGCTATTTGTAAGTAGTCAAATCGTACAGGCACATGCTATATGGATCGAAAGTAATCCCGTAGGTACCAAGAATCAATCGCATACCATCCGTATTTATTATGGAGAATATGCAAGTGGAGAAATTGAAAAAACGGAGGATTGGTATTCGGATTTAAGTCAATTGAAATTGAATTTGTTAGATTCAAAAAATAAGCAAGTTGAATTGCATTTGACGGATAAAGGAACGTATTTGGAAAGTAGTTTTATTCCTGTTGAAGATGGGATTTATCAAGTTTTCATTTCTCATCCTGCAAAAGAACTAGGAGGAACTACACGTTATGAATTTATTGCACAGAACCGTATTCAGGTAGGCAAAACTGCAGCCTATTCTTCAATTCCTTTGGACACCTACTTCGTATTTGCTAATCAATTATTGAAAGTAAAAGATCAAGTAGAAATTCAATTGTTACGTGGAAATAACCCAGTGGCAAATGAAGAAATTTTATTGATGTCTCCAAGTGGTTGGAGTAAAACCTACAAAACAAATAATTTAGGTAAGATTCAAGTGGAGGTTATTTGGCCAGGTACTTATGTGATCGAACATAGTCACATGGCTGATCAGTCAGGAACTTGGAATAATAAATCTTACACTAAAAATTGGCAAGGACTAACCGCAAGTTTTCAAGTAAAGTAAGCTATAACAGATGATGTGATAATTGTGCTATAGCGATAGAGCAAGATTTGAATGTTGTATGTTATGGCGGCGCTTATGAAAACGCTAGTATCCTGTTCTATTTTTTCAATATTATTTATTTTATAAAATCATGATGAGTACTGTTTGCTTTATTTTATTTTTAGCTTTTATGTTATGGATGAATACCTCCAAACGCATTGCTTGGAAAGATAAATCTAAACTTTTGACCTATATGTCTGTGCGTGAAAAGCAGTCGCGCCTAATGGCAACAGCATTGTTTTCATTGGCTGTAATTATATCAATTTATACTGTAGGAGTGGCCTGTGGGTTATTTGCCTTTATTGTTATTTTGATGTGTATGGGATGCCTAATTGTATTATTCTTTCCATTTTCTTATTTCGGAATTCGAACTGTTTTAGGTCTCTATTTATGTTCATTTCTAATTGAAATCCTTATTCATTAATATATGCCTGCTAATAAGAAATATTTAACAAAATCTCCTTGGATAAGGCTTTGTAGAATTTTATTGGGAACCATTGGTGGTTATACGGTCATGCTCAGTTTTCACGTTTTGCTAACCGAATTTTTTCCGAAAGAGAATGTGATTGCTACAGCTTTTTTTACTGGATATTTGCTTTGGGCATTTTTATTGTTTTGGGCTTTTTTAGAGCCTAAGTTGCTTCGTTTAGTCCTCACGTACATCGGTCTTACTTTGCTGTTTTCTTTGCCTTACCTAATCAATCATTAACATTATGGATCAGAGAAAATACAATATTTATTTTCATACACACACGATCAGTGGTATTATCATTGCTGCATTGCTTTTTGTCATATTTTTTGCAGGTTCATTTTCATTTTTTAAAGATGATTTAACCGCATGGCAAAAGGGCAAATCTCATAGCCATGTACAATCTCAGGCTGATTTTAATTATGTGCTGGACTCGATGGGCACTAAACATCATTTGCTTGGTAGAAATTTTGACTTCTACATATTGAGAAGTGGGCAAGAAACTTATGTCAATATGAGTGTCTCTCAAGATACAACCATTAGTAAGCCAGAAGTAAAAAGTGAAAAATCTAAGGGACGTCGCGGTAGAGGTTCGAAAAACGAAGATTCAGCATATTTTCTACACTCATTTGCTGATAAATCTCAAAGTTCGTATGAGGAAGGATATAATATTGGTGAATTCTTGTATCGATTACATTTCTTGGCACAACTTAATCAAATTCCAATTCGATTGGGAACACCTTTTGGATATCTAATTGCTGGGATTGTTTCATTTTTATTTTTATTTGCTTTGATTACCGGGGTATTCTTGCATTGGGATAAAATCAAAAACAATTTCTTTCTATTTAGACCTTGGAGTAAGTGGAAAACTGTGTGGACTGATATGCATACCGTGCTTGGAGTCATAGGGTTTCCATTTCAACTCGTATTTGCTATTACTGGAATTATTCTTATTGTCAATTTTGCTCTTATTGGCCCTTTTAGTAAATTACTTTATAATGGTGATCAAGAAGAATTATACCAGGATTTGCAGTATAATCGTAAAATGGAAGTAACCTATAGTTATCAACCCTTGTCCAAGTCTTTTGATGTAAATGCGTTTGTCAACAACTGGATGAAAGAGTGGCCTGAATCAGATATTTCTAGACTCTATATACGTAATTATGGAGATAAAAGTATGCAGATTGCATTGGAAACAAAACCAAAGTCTAATGCCAATTTTGCGGGGTCTGGTTATGTTAGAATGCAAGTTCTTGATGGAAAGCAATTAGAAGTCAAATCTCCAAAAACGGATGCGACTTATGTGGATTGGGTGAAAAGTTTGGTTTATCACTTGCATTTTGGTGATTATGGCGGTCGTACGCTTCGTATCGTTTATTTTGTACTAGGCCTATTAGGCTGTGTTGTGATTATTTCAGGTATTATGATTTGGTTAGTTGCTAGGGAAAAACCCAATATTCCAACTTATAAAAGAAAGTTTAATTTCTGGGCAGCAAATTTATTCGTATCGATTTCGTTAAGTATGCTTCCAGTCACTGCATTTACGCTGATTATGCTAAAATTCTCTCCAACTATTAACCAAAGTTTGATTTACAATCTTTATTTCTATAGTTGGCTAGTCATGATTATCTATTTATTGATTTTACGAGATCTGACGAAGGTAAATAAGCATACGCTCGTGTTATCAGCTATTTTAAGTCTAGGCGTTCCAATTGCAAATGGTCTAACGACAAACTTGTGGCTATGGAATACGCTACAGGCAAAGTCTTATGATATTTTCTTCATTGATATGCTTTTTATGACGATTTCCTTATTAAGCGTATTCGCATTTTTCAAAGTAAAGAAACAAGGAAAAACTTTTAAAATATTGAAATAGCTCAAATCTAAATTGGAAATTATACGATTTTAATGATTGCTTTTAGCTTCATCTCTGAATAAGAGATGAAGCTTTTTATTATTGATTTAATATCAGCAGGTAGAGCAATAGGAGCATAGAGATAATTACCTTCCCAAAGTAAAATTTTATAATTTATATACTTTGGTTAATAATTTAAGATCACATTTTGGCTTTTCAGATGATAGTTTATGACAATATGAGCCTTCTTTGGTTAAGACTGTATCGCTAATTGATTTTTCTTCTTTACATAAACCTTTTATATATCTCGCGTCAAATCTATCATCAAAATCACATTGAACTCGATGCTGAATCAAAACGATGTTTTAATTTCCCAGGAGAAATTCCAAATTTCTTTTTAAATGCTGAAATAAAATGTTGCGGATTTTTATAACCGATATAATCAGCCACTTCATTGACATATTTATCTTCTTCTAACAAGAGACGTCTGGCTTCTTCCATTTTCATTTCGGTGATATAACCATGAATAGTAGTTCCAAAGAGCTCTTTAAAGCCCTGCATAAGCTTCCTTCTGTTCATACCACTAAGTTGAGCCAATTTTGAAATGGTTAAAAATTCATTGATATGTTGCTCTATGATCTCCTTTGTTTCATATATACGATCTCGATCTCTCTGTCCATATGAAAAAGAGGTATGCTGTTTATGATCTATATTTTGTTGCATTTGCAATAGAAAAAGTTCGGTCATTTTTGCTTCCAAGAATAATGCTTTCATCTTTGCGCTATATGGATTATTTATTATTTGCGAAAGGATACCGTACATTGTCGGGGTAATGGCCATCGCATCTCCTCGGTACAAATTAGGGGTATGCTTCGTAAACTCATACATCAACTTTTCAAAATGGGATATGCCGATTCTGATTTCAAAAAAACTACCATCTTTTACCGGACACATCAAGATCTCTTGTTTATTATCTTTTTGATAAGTAAGCATATTGTTTCCATGTGTTAAATCTATCGGTTTTCCTGAGCGTTGGATACAGCTTGCTCCACTGATTCTAAAATGCATCTCTAAGACTTCCTTTTCTATATCAATATGAATCTGTTCATTATGGTTTAAAGAATAATCGCATTGTATAAACTGTAACGAATCAAAAATGGTTTCATGAAATAGAAATACTCCTCCTGATTTTGTTTCGACCTGATTTTCTTTTTCTGAATAATTGTCTTTTCCTGATTTTGCATTGTTACGTTACTTTTAATCACGATGGCGTTATCATCGCTACATATGGAATTATAACCTTTGTACAAAGCTAAACAATAAGTGTTTGAGAAGCGAGATGTTCATATTCAAAACTAATTAATAAGGATAAATATTTGTCTTAAGTCTACATAACTATTAAAGGCAGAATATGTCAATAGTTAGTGAAACAGACATCTGAAATTTTCCGGAATGTATATGTTCATTAAGCATAATTCAGCAAAGCGGTTTTAGCGGATGGTGATATTTTGACAAAAGGTATTTATAACACTATAGGAAATGATAGTATCGCTATTACAACTCAGAATATTTCAAAATCTGTTTGCAATGGCTCACTCAGATCGATGAATTGATCCTCGAAATGTAAATTTTCCTCTGTTATGCAAGTATAGAATAAAAATTGAATTTTATAGATAATTAAAAAATGGAAATATTTGATGTTATAATTATTGGTGCTGGACAGGCTGGACTTGCAACTAGTTTTTATTTAAAACAGCATAAAATCATACATGTTGTCTTAGAACAAGATCGTATTGGTTCTTCGTGGGAAAAACAACGTTGGGATTCTTTTAAGATGAATACACCAAATTGGATGAATATGCTACCAGGTAGGGAGATTCATTCTCAAAAAAGACATCATTTTATGTCCAAAGACGAATTTGTAGATTATTTGAAAACATATGTTTTACAATTTGATTTACCGGTTTTAGAAAAGCATAAAGTAGTTGCTGTTGAAAAAGTATCCGAAATTTTTATGGTAAAGATCGATGAGGAAGGAATGCAACATAATATCTTGACAAAAACAATAGTTGTTGCATCTGGTATTATGAATAAGATTTTATTCCCAAATTTATCAGACTTGATTCCAAAGCATATTTTGCAAGTCCATGCTGCCAATTATAAAAATCCTATGGAGCTACCGGAAGGAAATGTACTGATTATTGGGGGGGGGCAATCTGGCTGCCAACTAGCTCAAGAGTTAATCTTGGGTAATAGAAAAGTATATCTAGCTGGTAGCAAGGTGGCTAGAGCTCCTCGTCGTTACAGAGATAAAGATATTATGGAGTGGATGGATCAGTTAGGAACAATGGATATATCGACAATAGAATTAGCAGATAACCCAAATTTGGATGCTACACAACCTCAGGTTTCTGGTGTGGGCTTGTTGGGACATACCATAAGTTATCAATCTTTGCATCAGATGGGGGTGACTATTCTAGGAGGATTAAAAGATGCTGATCATGAAAATTTATATTTTGAAGATAACTGTAAAGAGCATATTCGATATGCAGATGAGACTTCAGATGCGATTAAGAAGAATGTTGATCAATATCTTAAGAAATATCCTGAGATCGCTGTCTTCTATACTGATGAAGATCCTTCAGATGTTCCTGATCATGCTTATCGATCAGCGTCAGATCTTAAAGTGATTAATTTTAATGACTTTGGAATAACTACAGTACTTTGGGCTACAGGATTTGGATATGATTTTAGTTATTTGAACAGTTCTTTGCTGGATAAAATTGGAAAACCTAAACACGTCGAAGGTAAAATGATGATAGAAGGGCTTTATTGTATAGGTTTTCCTTGGCTAAGGAAGAAAAAATCAGGGTTAGTGTATGGCGTAAATGAGGATGCGAAAATAATTGTAGAAAATATTTTACATCAGCTTCAAAATTTGAGCTAATGTTTACCTGTTTTTTATGCAGTCTTACTTTAAATCTTTAAAGAAATTTTTTCATTTCAAACTGAGCTAAATAATCGACAAGTCCTAGTTGTTTAAAAAATGATATGGCTTCTAAAGAGATATGATCTACATTTAATACATATATTTCTTTAGAATTGATCTGCCGAGTCATCGTCTGTACAAGTTGTGTAGCTATACCTTTCCGTCTATGCACTGAAGAGATTGCGATTTGTTGTATTTTTTTTGAGTTAGCATTATAGATGAGATAACCAATTAATTTTTCGTCTATAAAAGCACCTAATATCGTGAGATATGGTCGAGCTTTTTCTAAAGTTGGTATAGCATTTTGCCAAGAAGGTCTTATTGTCCAAAAACAAACAAATTGATCCCATTGAAAATCCTGTAATTCTCTAATTGTAGATGTACAGGATTTTTTAGCAGTTTCCACAGATCCTTTAAAACAATCTAATGTTCTATTAACTTGATAACCTAATTTTTCATACGCTCGTATCGCGGCATTGTTACCTATTATTACTTCCAAAAGCATCTGTTCTACTGCAAGTGTTTTCAATTTTGGTAATAAATAATGATACATTTTACCGACTAAACCCCTACTGCGATATGCAGGAATAATACCAGTCGCAGCATTATAAGTTGATAATTTTCCATCAACAATATTTAGTGCATGAAGCATAAAACCAACTAACTGACCAGATGAAAAAACTCCAACTGATAAGTCTAAGTGTATATTCTCGGTAACAATTTTATACTCTAATTGCTCGATATTAAGGTGTAAGGGCACTATATAATCTGAAAATGATGCATTTAAAACATCTGCTATATCTGCAATTGTACAATTTTCTAAAGTGGCAATCTCCATTATATATTAATCTTCAAATTAGTAGTAATCAGTCAAGATTTACTAAGTTAGAATATTTCATGGCAGTTAGTGACTTTTCTCGGTTGTTTATTTTCTTATTTCCAGTTATACTTTGTCGGAGATACACCTATAATTTGTTTAAATTCTTTAAGAAAATGATTGTAGTCATAGTATCCTGAAGTAAAAGTATGTGATAATACATCCTGTGGCTTATTGTTTTGACACTTACCGTACATAAATATAAATCGTTGTAAAGAAATATATTTTTTAGGTGAAATTCCTAAATACTTAATAAAACTCCTTTGCAACCATTTCTGGTTTACTTTCCCCCCAAGTTCAAGGATTAAATCTGATACTGTAATATTACCTTTTTTGTTATCAATTTTTTCTAATGCAGATTGTAAGAGATAAGGGTGATTTTCAGCTATTTTGTAGGTGCTAAAGATGAATTTTAATAGTTGCATTTGCTCAGCAAGTGTTTCTTTTTGATATAATTGATTGAGAATTTCTGTCCAGTTTTTGTTCATGATATCACTAAAACTACAGAAAGGTTTTTTTAGAAAAAAATGGGGCTCTATATCAAAAATTTTATAAAAAGAAGCTGGTTTAAAACGTATTACAATCATATGGGATAAATCGGCTGGTAATTGCCAATGCGTATTCTGTATAATACCACAGCACACCCACGCTGCATTCAGCTTAATAAGCTCTTCGGCATTTTTAAGATGAACAACATCAGTTTTTTTTGGCAGAAAAATTAAACAAGGATTTCCATCATTAAATAAGGGTTGACTTGGTTGTATATCTATACATGAAAATACATAAGCCCCAAGGATATGTTCAGATTTAAAAAATAAATCGGACATGCTTAAAGTGTCTAATAATTCTGGATTAAGAGACTCTGATAGTTTAATATTTCCTAAAAAATTGATGGGCATAGTTTTACAAAATTACTTAAATATTTGTCAATATTAATACAAAATAATTGTCCAATTTTTACTTTTTGACTCTAAAATATTACCGTATTTTTGTTTAAAATGATTTAAAAATCAATTGGTTATACAGTTCGAAGTATGGTGTGTAGCTTATCTCCATATTAAAGAAAATCGTTCCATATTTTAAGTCCACTGACATTACGGAAAAATTAAAGAAATATTTAAAATGAACCCTATCACCTATAAAACAGAAGAAGAAATAGCATTAATGACCATTAGTACCAGATTGACTAGTGAAACATTAGCAGCCATAGCAACTATGATTAAACCTGGTATAACAACTGTTGAGATTGATAAATTTGCCAATGAATTTATACGGGATCATGGAGCATTACCTTCTTTTCATCAATTCGGTGGGTTTCCATACCATATCTGCACTTCTGTAAATGATGCTATTGTGCATGGTATGCCAAATCATCAAATTTTAAAAGAAGGAGATATTGTTTCTGTTGACGCAGGGGCGTATAAAAATGGATTTCATGGTGATCAAGCGTATACTTTTATCCTTGGAGAAGTAAATCAGGACGTAATGCAATTGGTGAAAATTACTAAGGAATCCTTGTTAAAGGGTATTGAACAAGCGGTGCATGGAAATAGAGTGGGAGATATTGGCTATGCGATCGAATCGCATATTGCTCCCTATGGATATGGAATAGTCAGGGAATTGGTGGGTCATGGACTAGGGCGTAACTTGCACGAGGGTCCAGATATTCCTAATTATGGACAGCGTGGCAAAGGCAAGGTCTTGAAAGAAAATTTAGTGATTGCTATCGAACCCATGGTCAATTTGGGTACACATTACAATCATAGGGCAGAAGATGGTTGGACGATCCGAACAAATGATGGAAAACCTGCTGTCCATTTTGAACAAGATGTATGTATCAAAAAAAATGCTCCTTTGATGCTAACAGATATTAAAATTATTGAAGAAGCTGAAAAATCAAATTGTAACTTAAATTCTTCTTATTACTAATCCATATCGTTTTTTCTTATCCGAGTGATATCTATATCACCCGTGTGGATTATTAAAAAAAAGAGGGGTTTCTTTTTGATTGTGATTTGCTTCGCATATATTAGATGTTAGTCAAAAAAATAGACTTTAATAATCTGTTTTTTACGATTGTATGTATATAGAGTTTATATCTCTAATATTACCCTGCATAAGAATTGTGAAAGAAATGAATAAGATTAAACCCATGCATATCGGTTTAATCTTATTAAATAATATCCACCAAACACAATTGTAATGCTCTATCTTTCTTTGCGGTTGGTTTTTAAGTTATCCCTATCACTATTACTGTTTTGGATGGTAGTGGAGTAAAGAGATGATACAAGTTTTATAATAGCCTTGTGATCATATCTATATAATCTATGAAGTTGTTCTTGCGTACCCTGTATTGCAAATTTATCGGGTAAACCTAATCGTTTTAAGGTTACATTATAGCAGTTTTCTATCATAAATTCCATTATTGCGGATCCTACTCCACCAGATATAGAGCCGTCTTCAACAGTAATTACTGTTGAAAATTGGCTGAATACTTCATGAAGAAGATCCTCGTCAAGAGGTTTAAAAAATCGTAGGTCGTAATGCGCGATATCGATCTGTTCTAACAACAATTCTTGACAAGCTGCTATTACATATTGACCTACGGGGCCAAGTGAAAGTATAGCAATATGTTTTCCAGGCTTAATTCTTCTACCTTTCCCGATTGCTAACTTCTTAAAATTACTTGTTGGATTTCCAGATCCTGAACTTTTTGGATAACGAATAGCGAGAGGTCCTTTTATTGTATTAGACTGTGCTGTAAATAGTAGATTTCTGAAATCTTCAAGATCCATGGGTGACGCTCCTGTTATGTTTGGTATACAACGAAGAAAACAAATGTCGAATGCACCATGATGTGTCGGGCCATCTGCACCAACTACTCCTGCTCTGTCTATACAGAAGATAACAGGTAGGTTTTGTAAGGCGACATCATGGATAATCTGATCATATGCACGTTGTAGAAATGTGGAGTATATGGTACAAAATGGCAGCATGTTGTCAGCAGCAAGCCCTGCCGAAAAAGTGACAGCATGCTGTTCGCTGATACCAACATCAAACACACGCTTAGGCATTTCGATTTTCATTTTATTTAATGCACTACCCGAAAGCATAGCTGGCGTGATCGCCATGATACGCGGATTATCTTTTGCAAGTGCGATTAGCGTATCACCAAATACTTCCTGATAGGTTGTATTAGGGCCTTTAGTACTGCTTTTATTTATTTTTGCTCCTGTATATTTGTCGAAAGTGCCTGGTGCATGCCATTTAGATTGGTCATTCATTGCAGGAGCAAACCCCTTTCCTTTGACTGTAATACAGTGCAATAATTTCGGGCCAGTTATATTTTTGAGCTGTTCAAATGAGTTAATCAGTTTTTTTAGATCATGTCCATCAACAGGTCCAAAATAACGAATACCTAATGTTTCAAATAGATTGCTGTAACGCATTGCTCCAGCTTTAATCGCTTTTTCTAATTTTCTAATGGTGCCAATAGCCCATTTTTGAGATGGATTTGCTGATGAAAGGAGAGTTTTTAGGTATAACTTTAAATTGTTCTCATGCTTTTCGCTCGTTAAATCTGTGAGGTAGTTTTGTAGTGCTCCGGTATTGTTATCAATGGACATATTATTGTCGTTTAATATTATAAGCATATTTGGCTGCTCATAACCAGCGTTATTCATGGCTTCAAAGGCCAATCCTGCCGTCATTGCACCATCTCCAATAACGGCGATATGTTGACGGTTGTGCTCTCTTCTGTATCTGGCAGCGATAGCCATCCCAAGAATTGCTGAAATAGAAGTAGAGGAATGTCCTGTTCCAAATGCATCAAATTCGCTTTCATCTATGTTTGGAAAACCGCTGATACCTCCTAACATTCTATTGCTATAAAATTTTTTTCTTCTTCCAGTAAGTAATTTATGAGGATAGGCCTGATGTCCAACGTCCCAGATCAACTTATCTACAGGTGTATTAAATATATAGTGTAACGCAACGGTGATTTCGACAACCCCTAGACTAGAACTAAAATGCCCGCCATTTTCTGAAACATGATCGATAAGGAAAGCTCGTAAATCTTCACAAACTTGCTCTAGAGATGGAATTGATAAATTTCGTAGATCGACTGGACTATTGATGAGATGGTTTTGTTGCATGTACTTTTTTTCTCAAAGGTAAATTACTTAGATTTGCGATACAGATGCAGAATGTGTAAATACTAACAGTACAGATATGAAGGCGTATAAATTTGAACTATTTACCAATACTATTGAAAAGAATATAAGAACTGGTATTTTTAAACCAGGCCATAAATTACCTTCTGTACGCGAATTAAAGAAAGAATATAGATTAAGTATTAGTACCATACAACACGGATATGAGTATTTGATGATCCAGGGTTTGGTAGAAAGTGTTCCGAAATCAGGTTATTATGTTTGTTACCGCCCTGCGTCTTTTAAAAAGGAATTAAAATCCAATCTTATTTCAACTGTCAGAGATGCCATATTCAGTAATCATCTTCAACTGACAACCTCATTACGTTCTTCTGGTAGTAAATTTTCAGAATTTAATGTAGCCGCTCCAGGCGACTTATTGATCCCACAGAAGTTAGTTTTACGGACCATGCAGCAGGTGGTGAGAGAGCAGGGGGCACGCTTACTACGCTATTATCCATCAAATGGTTCACTCGAATTAAAGGAAAATATCATTAAACGTGCGGCTGCACATCGTAGCGTTATCCATATAGATGAATTATTGGTTACAGACGGCGCCCTACAAGCCCTTTATATAGCTTTAGCTTCTACATGTATTGCTGGAGATATCGTAGCAGTAGAAAGTCCCTGTGTATTCTCGATCTTGGAGGTCATACGAGTTTTAAATTTGAAAGTTATCGAAGTTCCAATAGATCCTGATATCGGTTTTGATATTGACTTTTTTAGAAATTCCTGTCATCACAATAAGATCAAAGCCGCAATCTTAACACCTAATTTTCATAATCCAACTGGAATATTGATGTCTGATGAACATAAATTGGCTTTGGTGACTATAGCTTATCAATATCATATAGCGCTTATCGAAAACGATATTTATGGTGATTTAAATTTCTACGGCACACGACCTACAACATTAAGAAGTTTTGATGAAAGCGGTCTGGTCCTTACTTATTCATCTTATGCGAAAACGTTAGCTCCAGGAATACGACTTGGCTGGTTAGCAGCAGGTAAATTTATGGAACGAGCAGAACAGATTAAATTCTCCTTGGGTAGTACCGTTTCACCAATTTATCAAGAAACGGTCAACAAGCTGTTAACTGGCAGCAGTTATGACCGTCATATTCGAACATTTAAGGCAAAGCTTGCCAAGAATGCTTATTGTACAGTTAATTTGATTTCGGATAATTTTCCTCCAAAAACAGCTGTTATAATGCCTTCTGGCGGTTACAATATTTGGGTTAAGATGCCTGATCATACAGATATGCACTATTTTTATAGACAATGTGAGCAGATTGGAGTTCGGTTTACCCCAGGCTTCACTTTTTCTTTTTCAGGTGCTTTTGATCACTATTTTCGAGTGGTGTTTGCTGATAAATTTTCTGATAGAAAAATTGAAGGAATTAAACTTGCCGGACAGCTATTTAAGTAATTTCTGTACTGGTGTATGTTTCACAAGCTGTACGGGTTATTGTTTGTAAAGACCCCTAGTTTTGTAGGTGTACATTTACTTAGCAATATGAACATAATAGCAAAATTTACAGTAGCAACAGAGCAAAGTTTAGACATTCTTGTCAAATTAACACGTCAACTAGCAATAGAAAAGTTTTCCATGCTCCTTGATCCACAAGTCATGGAGAATTATATAACCCAATATTTTAATGCAAAAGCTTTGGTCGTTGAACTGAATAGCATGTCAAATCAATGGCTAGTGGTATATGTGGATGATCAACCGGTGGGCTATGCCCAAATTACTTCAAAAGGTCAGAGAACCTCTTATTTAGAAGAAAAAAGAGCTATTCGTATTGCCAATTTTGGAATATTAAAACAATATAATTTACCTGCAGTTTGCGACGTATTATTTCAAAAGTGTTTAAGTGTTTGCAAATCATATGAAGTAATCTGGATTCATGAATATATTCAAAGTCCGTGGATTGAACTTTTTGAAAATAATGGATTTTCGAGAAAAAAGGAAACCTATCAACTTGATGAATTGCCCTTGACTTCGCTATATTTAATGACATAGGGCACTTATCAAGTTTCTATTATCTGATACAAAAATAAAAGTAGGATAGTGTTCCGTTTTTTGCTAGATTATATGACTATTTGATCGTTATTGTCTATGGTATAAAATTTTGCAGAAATATTTTTTTTTTAAATGTCCCGAATTGTTAATCTAATTTGTCATTAGGATAGATAGTTTATTTAGTAACCTTTAAAAAATCAAAAATGAAAGAATTCCTAATGCTAATCCGTGAGTCTGCTGATTATGGAAATTTATCTGTAGAAGATATGCAAGTTGATATTCAGGCGCATATCAATTGGGTTGAAGAATTGGTCGCAAATGGACATTTTTTAGAAGGAAATCCATTAGAAGCTACTGGTGTTACTTTAAAGCTAAATGTCATTTCAGACGGTCCATATATGGAAACTAAAGAATGTGTAAGTGGCTATTACAAATTATTAGCAAACAGTTTATCAGAAGCAACTGAATTAGTAAAAAGTTGTCCAGATCTTAAGAATGGTGCAACATTAGAATTAAGAGAGATTATCAATACTGATGAATAATAGCGATCATAAGACAATTTACAAATTTGCAGATCATCTTTTCAGGGAATCCCATGGAAAGATGATTGCATTGTTGTCTGTGAAATTTGGTTATCAACAAATCGATAATATCGTTGATGCGGTACAAGAGGCTTTTGAAGTCGCATTAAATGAATGGAAATACAAAGGAATCCCAAATAATAGTTTTGCATGGTTGATTCAAGTCTCTAAAAACAAATTAATTAATAAAATCAAACGAGATGCTGTTGGTAATCAAATTATACTTCAATTTCATACTGAAGATCTACAGTTAGATCCAGATGAAGCAGAAGATAGTCTGATTAGACTTTTAGTTTACTTTTCTAAGATTAATCTATCTGATAGAAATAAGTTAATCATTGCATTGTTTTATTTATGTGGATTTGGATATGTGGAAATCTCTCATGCATTGATGCTATCAATTGAAGCCATAAAAAAGATAATAGATCGTAGTAAGAGCCTGATTAAGGATTTTGCTGTTCAATATGAAGATTATGACCTGAAAGTTTTGCAAAATGAAATGCCTTATTTGCTTCATGTCTTATACCTGATGTTTAATGAGGGGTTTAAATCATCCCGAAAAAATGGCTCCATACATCATGACCTTTGTTTTGAATCCATTCGATTAGCAATTTTGCTTAAAAACTATCAACAAGAAAGTTGCGAATTAAATGCGATTATAGCTTTATTTTTCTTTCATGTAGCTCGATTTCCAGCAAGGATGCATAATGACATTTGGATATCTATGGAGCATCAAGATCGAACATTATGGGATAAAAATTTAATTGCAGAAGGTTTTGCTTATTTGAATCGAATAGATCTAAAAAAGAACAAACTTAATAAATATTATTTAGAAGCACTGATTGCCTCCGTACATTTATCTGCAGTTAATTATAAAAAAACAAATTGGCAATTGCTTTCAAAACTATATACACAATTGACATTATTAGAGCCCACAATAGCGGTTCAAATCAACAAAATCATTGTTGAAAGCAATTATTTACCTATAGCAGGGTTAATAGAAAAAATAAATAATTTTGAACCTGATCTAAACGAGTTCCTCAAATTTCCCTTTTACACAACATTGGCTCATCTTTATGAAAAAAATAAGATGAACCAATTGGCTTCAACATATTATTTACGCGCTTTGTTACATACCAAAAATCATTTTGATAGAGATTATATTCAGCAAAAAATAGCTCAGATAGGCCAGTCGCAGGGTATAATTTGAAAATATCCGTTTTTAAGTTAAGCTTGAAAAATCCAATAAACGAAAAAAACCAACTAGGCAGTTGGGTTTATTTTTTGATTGCAGAGAGGGAGGGATTATTTCATGATTCCTAATGTAGAAGGTTCATCTAGCGGTTCATTCTAGCGAGACCCTAGCAAACCATCTTTTAGGGTCTCGCTGAAAATGAGAAGTATTGAAAAAAACGATAGGGCGTATAAAAGAAAAACCCTACAAATTGTACAATTTGTAAGGTTTTGATATATTTTCCTTGTTAGGATGCGGAGAGGGCGGGATTCGAACCCGCGGTACCGTTAAGTACACACGCTTTCCAAGCGTGCTCGATCGACCACTCTGACACCTCTCCGTAGTCTGTTGGCAAAAATAGAAGTATAATTCTATTTTCCAAAACAAATTTCAGTAAAAAGTGTTATTTCCGCATTAATAAAAAAACTACCTTTACTTAAGGTGTTTGAAATTAGAAAATTATGGTCAATAAAAAATTATGGGCAATATTGCCAATTGCTGCCTTAGCATTTGGTTGCCAATCCAATAAAAGTTCAGATCAAAAGCAAGCAGATCGAACTGTATTTTTAGATGTATCAGGAATGGATACCACGGTACATCCAGGCGATAACTTCTTTATGTATGCCAACGGACAATGGTTAAAAAAGACAGTTATACCACCATCAGAATCAGGTTGGGGGTCATTTTATACCCTTAACGATGAAAATTTACAAAAGCTTCATGGTATATTGGAAAAAGCGGCACAGTCTAATAGTAAGAAAGGAAGTGATCAACAGAAAGTTGGAGATTTCTATACCAGTGGAATGGATACGATCACGATTGAAAGGCTTGGCATTAAACCTATTGAAGATCAATTGAGAAAAATTGATGCGTTAAAATCTATTGATGAACTTATTGCTTATAGCGCTGATGGTTTTAAAGAAGGAAATGGAGATCTATTTTCTTTCTATATTGCAGCAGACGAGCGTATGAGTAATAAAAATGCAGCTACCTTTGTTCAAGGTGGTCTTAATCTTCCTGAAGCTAGTTACTACTTAGATCAAGATGATAAAGCTAAGAAGATCCGTGAAGCATATACGAGTTACCTTACCAAATTATTTACATTAGCAGGACAGCAGCCAACAGCCAAGGTTGATGCCGAGTCTGTTTTGAAAATAGAAACTGCTATTGCTAAATCTCATATCAGTCCTGTTGAATTAAGAGATCCTATTAAAAATTATAATAAAGTAGCTGTGGCTACATTTCAGAAGCAAACGCCAAACCTGAATTGGAATGATATTCTAGGAAGATTATCGATAAAAACAGATACATTATTGGTGCAGCAACCTAAGTTTTATGTTGCTCTAAATAACTTGTTGAAATCGGAGTCATTGGATACATGGAAACTGAAGTTGAAAGCAGACCTCTTGAACAGCTCTGCTGCAGCATTGACCAAAGATTTCCGTAATGCAAAATTCGAATTATATGGTAAGACCTTGCAAGGTCAAAAAGAGCAAAAGGAACGTTGGAAATTGATGGTGAGCACAGTAGATGAAAGCTTAGGAGAAGTCATCGGTAAATTGTTTACAGATGAATATTTTAAACCTGAGGCCAAGAAAAGAATGCTCGAATTGGTCAATAATCTTGAAATCTCTTATCGTGACCGTATTGAAAAATTAGATTGGATGACTCCTGAAACTAAAAAAAGAGCCATTGAGAAACTGCAATCTTTTACTAAGAAAATTGGATATCCGGATAAATGGAAAGATTATTCAGATGTTGAAATCAATAAAGATAGCTATTATGCTAATCTACAATCAGCATCACGTCACGCTTATAAAGAAATGATCGATAAGATGGGCAAACCGGTAGATAAAACAGAATGGCTGATGACAACGCCAACCGTTAATGCCTATTACAACCCTCCGTATAACGAAATTGTATTTCCTGCAGGAATATTACAGTTCCCTTTCTTTGATGCCAACGCAGATGATGCGATTAACTATGGTGCTATTGGTGCAGTCATTGGACATGAGATGACTCACGGTTTTGATGATCAGGGTCGTCAGTATGATAAAGAAGGAAATTTGAAAGATTGGTGGACTCCAGAAGACGCGACCAAGTTCACTACAAAAACTAATCAGGTGGCAGCGTTATATGATGGTTTTACCTTATTAGACAATCAGCATGTCAATGGAAAACTGACATTGGGAGAGAATCTCGCTGATATAGGAGGGTTAAATATTGCTTTTGATGCTTTCAAAAAAACAAAACAAGGTCAAGAATCAACTAAAATAGACGGTTTTACGCCCGATCAACGGTTCTTTTTAAGTTTCGCTCAAGTTTGGCGTATTAAGAATAGCGATGAAAGAATGAGTATGCGCTTGAAAGTAGATCCACATAGCCCAGAAGAATTTAGAGTTAATGGCCCTGTTTATAACATGGAAGCGTTTTATCAAGCATTTCAGATTCCTAAAACTGCCAAGATGTATGTGGCACCCGAGAAGCGTGTCGCCGTTTGGTAGGAACAGAAATAAAAAGTGTAAAATATTTTAGAAATTGAATAATAATTGCTAATTTTGCCGTTCATTAACAATAAACACATTTAATTAATTTATTAACAATGTACGCAATAGTAAATATAGCAGGACAGCAATTCAAGGTTGCAAAAGACCAATTTCTTTTTGTGCACCGCTTACAAGGAGATGAAGGCGCTAGTATTGAATTTGACAATGTATTGTTAGCAGAAGATGGTGGTAAATTCACAATCGGTACTCCGAACGTGGCTGGTGCTAAAATTTCGGCTAAAATTTTGTCTCATTTAAAAGGTGATAAAGTTATCGTTTTCAAGAAAAAACGTCGTAAAGGCTACAAAAAGAAAAACGGTCACCGTCAACAATTCACTAAAATCCAGATCACTGGTATTACATTATAATTGAATTTTTAATCAGACATTAGTCTTAATCTAAGATAAGAAATGGCACATAAAAAAGGTGCGGGTAGTTCTAAGAACGGCCGTGAGTCACATTCGAAACGTTTAGGTATCAAAATCTTCGGTGGTCAAGCTGCTATCGCTGGTAACATCATCGTTCGCCAACGTGGTACTAAACACAATCCTGACTTAAATGTTGGTATTGGTAAAGACCATACGTTGTTCGCTTTAGTTGATGGGAAAGTACTTTTCCGTAAAAAAGCTAACAATAAATCTTATGTTTCTATCATTCCTGCAGAGGTTTCTGAAGTTCCTGTAGAGAAAGCATAAGTTTTTGCTACACAATATTTAAAAGGCGTTAAGTTTACTTAACGCCTTTTTTGTGTTTTTAAAGCTTAATTACGAGCTCCTTAATGAGATTGTACATATTTATTTCTAAAAGAATCAAAGTTTGGTACAATTTTATACAGGAATAGCAGTTTATAGATAATATTAAACGTTCATGATTTTTAAAAGTCTATCATACAGTATTACAGCTGTTAGCTTATTACTACTATCATCTTGTAGTTCGATGTATATGCCTAATGTACCAGCTGCACCCATGTTCAAAGATGCAGGTGAGGTATATGTTTCCGGGAATATCAATTTAAAAGGAAATGTTTCGGCAAGTGGTGGAGTCGCAGTTTCAAATCATATTGGAGTGATTGCAAATGGTTCTTATGTCGATAGAAAAGATAGTCCAACTGATTTTGCTCAAAAAATGGGCGAATTAGGAATTGGATATTTCACTACTTTTGGACAGCGACGCAATCGTATTTTAGAAGTATATGCTGGATATGGAATAGGGGTAGTGAATGAATTGGATACCAGAACATCAACTGCTGGACCTGCTGTAGTTGAAAGTAGAGATATGGATTTTGATAAGATATTTGTTCAGGTCAATTATTCTTCTACAAAAAAAGAGAAAATTCGTTTATTTGGTGGAGATCGCGCATTGAATTATGGAACTATTTTAAGAGTGTCACATGTGAATATGACTGATTTTAAAATTGATCAGGTAGATGCGCATAAGGAACGCAATGTGTTAATCGAACCTGTCTTTTATACCCGTATGGAAGTGGGGCGTGGTTGGCAAATTCAATACATGACTGGAATGAATTTTGGATTGATGAGTAATGATTATTTAAAAGCAGGTCATCCCATCAATAGCTTAGGAATTCTTTATAAATTTGGAAGGAAAAATTAAATTATGATAAACGTGTTGAAAAAGAATTGGTTATTCGCATTTGTAAGTATAGCAATTTTGACTAGCTGTGGAGTTAGCAGACAAAAAGCCCAAATTGAAAATCTGGGCAAATGCAAATACGATATACAGTCTGTAGATAGTATCCGTGTGGCAGGTACTTCTATTCAAAAAATTGTAAAATCAGATGGTATTGATCTGTCAGCATTGCCAAGTGTAGCATTAGGAATGTTGCGTAAAAATATACCTTTAGATGCTGTGGTTCGATTGAGAATTCAAAATCCTACCCTTAAAAAAGCTGCTATCAATCAATTTCAATATATTATCTTATTTGAGAAAAAGCAATTAGCAGAAGGTATTGTCAATCAATCGATCTCGATAGATCCAGGGCAATCAACAATAGCATCAGTGCGATTGAATACTAATATTTATGAATTAATCAATAATGGTGACTTAGCAGGATTTATCGGATCTAATTCCAATACAAAAAAGGGATTATTTACGATTAAGATAAAACCCTCGATCAATATTGCAGGTAAGTCAATTTTTTATCCAGGATATATTACTATAGATAAAGAAGTAAGTCGTAATATTTTGTTGTAAAAACAGGTTAATAATGTACTTAAGGCTTGTAAAACTTTGTTTTACAAGCCTTATTTTTTTTGTGCACTTGCTACTTTTAAATTTTGTAATAAAAAAGTTATGAGACTTATTGTTTATAATACACAATCAAATTAATATCTTAGACAAATAATACGTCTGGATTAGTGGTAGGGTGATGACCAATTATTTATAGAAAAAAATAAAATGCATAAAAGTTTACTTGCTCTTATCTTGTTAGGAATTTCTAGTACGTCGTTTGCACAGCAAAAGTTGGAAAGTTATGTACAAGAAATAAAGGGTACAAAATTGAAATTTGATATGGTTGCAATTCCTGCTGGAGTATATAAACAAGGCGGAAATGTGCAAGCAGATGAAAAACCTATTCATGAAGTGAAAATAGCACCATTCTGGATTGGCAAGTATGAAGTAACTTGGAATTTATTTGAACCTTTCTTGTATAAGGATTACGAACTAACTCAAAGTTTAGATGGCAAGATAGCACCAGAGGTTGATGCAGTTACACGTCCCACAAAGCCTTATTTGGACATGACTTTTGGTATGGGTAAAGAAGGTCACCCTGCTTTAGCCATGACACATTATAATGCTATTCAATTTTGTAAATGGTTGTATGTTCGTACAGGAGTTTTTTATAGACTTCCAACTGAAGCAGAGTGGGAATATGCTTGCCGTGCAGGAAGTGACAAGGCATATAGTTTTGGCAATGATGCAGCTCAATTAGATCAATATGCTTGGCATAAAGGAAATAGTGATGGATCTACACATCTTGTCGGTACTAAGAAACCAAATGCATGGGGTTTATTCGATATGCATGGAAATGTTTCTGAGTGGACTTTTGATCAATATATTGAAGATTATTATAAACAATTTGAAGGTAAAGTAGCAGACAACCCAGTAGCAGTACCTACAAAATTATATCCAAATAGTGTAAGAGGTGGTTCTTTTGATAGTGAGCCTGTGGATTTGAGAAGTGCGGCTCGTTTGGCATCAGATCCTTTCTGGAAGCAATTAGACCCACAGATTCCTAAAAGTAATTGGTGGTTTCCTGAAGCTCCATTTGTGGGGATGAGGTTGGTAAGACCCGTTACTCCACCTTCACATGAGGAGATCATGGCCTATTATGATAAGGCTCCAATTAAAGATTATTAAAATATCAATTATAACCCTAAATACCTAAAATATGGAAAAATTTGAACGTCGTGATTTTTTAAAAACGACAGCAGCTATTGCAGGTGGGACAGTTTTAAGTTCCATGCCTATCGTAGGAGCATTTGCAGCAGGAAGTGATGTGATTAAAGTTGCATTAATTGGTTGTGGAGGTCGCGGTACAGGTGCAACTTTTGATGCCTTAAGCTCTGGCTTCAATATTAAAGTTGTAGCACTAGCTGATGCTTTCAAAGATAATTTGGATAGCACTTATAAAACTTTAAAAGATAAGTGGCAAGATAAGATCGATGTATCTGATCAACATAAATTTGTTGGATTTGATGCCTACAAAGAAGCCATTAAGTTAGCGGATGTTGTTATTTTAGCAACTCCTCCAGGGTTTCGCCCGATGCATTTTGAAGAGGCAGTTCGCCAGGGCAAACATGTATTCATGGAAAAGCCAGTAGCTGTTGATATCCCAGGAATTCGTAAAGTTTTAGCAGCAGCTGAAATTGCCAAAAAGAAAAAATTAAATGTCGTTGTAGGTCTTCAACGTAGATATCAAACAAATTATAGAGAAGCGATCAAAAGAATTCATGATGGTGCTATCGGTGATGTTGTTGCAGGACAAGTATACTGGAATAGTGGTGGAGTTTGGGTAAGACCACGCAAACCAGGACAAACTGAAATGGATTACCAAATGCGTAACTGGTATTATTTTAACTGGTTGTGTGGAGATCATATTGTAGAGCAACACGTACATAATATAGATATTGCCAATTGGGTAAAAGGTGCATACCCTGTGCGTATCCAAGGTACAGGTAGCCGTGCTCATAGAACAGGTAAAGAGTACGGAGAGATCTATGATAATTTTGCATTAGAGCTAACTTATCCTGATAATTCGGTTGTGTACAGTCAGTGTGCTCACTTTGAAGGTGTCACTAATCGGGTCGATGAGCAGTTCCAAGCAACAAAAGGCCGAGCATACTTATCTGCAAATGGACAAGCTGTACTTTGGGATGCCAAAGGAAATGAAATCTATCGTCACGATCCAAAAGGAAATCCCAACCCCTATCAGCAAGAGCATAAAGAATTGTTCGAAGCAATTTCAAAAGGAGAATACAAATTTGATAATGCAGAATATGGAGCTTACAGTACTTTAACAGGTATTATTGGCCGTATTGCTTGCTATACAGGAAAGGTCATCAAATGGGATGCGGCACTGAAATCAGATATTGATATTATGCCGACAAATTATGCCTGGGATGCTTTACCAAAAGTATTACCAAAAGAAGATGGTTCATACCCGGTAGCCATACCTGGTCAGAATACAAATTTATACATTTAATAAGGGGATGCATTCATGTATTTTAAATCATGGATACTGCTCTCAATTAGTTTGTTCAGCTTATGCGGCATCGATGCTGTACGAGCTGAACAAACTCATTATTTTCTAAAACCTCTCCGGAAAATTGTCTTATCTGGTCCTGCACAGGGTACATCCTATCACATTACGTATTTCGATCAATATGAACAAGTTTCAAAAAATGATGTAGATAGTGTGCTGAAAGTGATCGATTTATCCATGTCAATTTACAATCCTTTATCGACAATCAGTCAGTTTAATCAGCAGGAAACAAGTGCTGTCAGATTGGACCAACATTTTAAAAATGTAGTTGAAGCATCGTTTTACTACCATCAGATCACGAAAGGTATTTTTGATATCACTGTAGCGCCACTTGTCCAGTTATGGGGATTCGGTACTAAACAAATCAAACATTTTCCCGATTCCAATGAAATTAGTTCCACTTTATCGTCGGTTGGGATGAGCAAATTGATATGGGAAGAACCCTATCTCAAAAAATCTCAACCCAGCATTAGTATTGATGTAAATGGTATTGCTCAAGGATATTCGGTAGATGTATTGGCTGAATTTCTTGAACTTAGAGGTGTTAAAAATTATATTGTTGAGTTGGGTGGTGAAATGCGTGTCAAAGGCAAAAATTTACAAGGTGACTTCTTTAAGATTGGCATCGAAAGACCAATTTCAAATCATCATCAGCATTTACAAACAAAAGTAGTGTGTATCAAATCTGGAGCGCTAACCACTGCTGGTAATTTTGAGAAATACATGATGAATGGCAAACAGAAAGTAAGCCACCATGTCAATCCATTAACTGGATATATGTTTTCAAGTCCAATAGTGAGTGTAACGGTATATGCAAAAACGGCTATGGAGGCTGATGCTTTAGATAATTATTTTATGGCACTTACACCTGACGAGATACTTGATTTTGTAAAGAAGAGGAAGAATTTAGAAGTTTATATTATATTTAACAATGAAAGGGGAGAAATAGAAGAAAAATACTCAAAAGGGTTTTCTGATTTTTTTCTAAAAAAAACAACATAATGAAATTATGAAAAGATCTGATTTTTTAAAAAATACCTTACTGGTAGCTGGTTCAGCTGTGAGCTTGACTACTTTAGGAGGGGAGCATCAACAGAAAAAAAATAAAGCTGGAGCAACATTTAATTTGGATTATGCACCTCACCAAGGAATGTTCAGTGCTACTGCTGGTAAAAATTTTGTTGATGAGATCAAATATATGCACGAACTGGGATTTCGAAGTATTGAAGATAATGGTATGACGGGTCGTAGTATTGATGAACAAAAGAAAATAGGTGAAACCTTGGCCGCTTTAGGTATGCGTATGGGTGTATTTGTTGTTCCAAAAGGCGGGAACGGTGCCAATACATTAGCAGCAGGAAAACAAGATTACATAGATATCTTTCTAAAAGGTTGTAAAGAGTCTGTGGAGGTTGCAAAACGCGTAAATGCAAAATGGGTAACGGTCGTTCCTGGAGACTATGAACGTAATTTATCTATTGGTGTGCAGACGGGTAATGTGATTGAAGCATTGAAAAGAGGAGCGGAGATTTTTGAACCTCATGGTATTACTATGGTATTAGAGCCATTAAGTGATACCCCTGATTTATTCCTAAGATATTCTGATCAAACCTACGAGATTTGTAAAGGAGTGGGAAGCCCTTCATGTAAATTGTTATATGATGCCTATCATATGCAAAAAAATGAAGGAAACTTGATACATAAAATGAATGAATGTTGGAGTGAGATCGCGTACATCCAAGTGGGTGATAATCCAGGTAGAAGAGAACCTACAACTGGTGAAATAAACTACAAAAATATATTTAAATGGCTTCATGAGAAAGGCTTTAAAGGCGTAGTAGGTATGGAGCACGGCATGTCCAAAGGAGGCAAAGTTGGAGAAGAAACTTTGGTTAATGCATACCGAGAAGTAGATAATTTCTTAGTGTAATTTGTACAATTGTTTTTTTTATGCTAGATTGTCATATTAAAAACCAATTATTGATAGAAATCTCTTATTTTAAAATAAATTAAACATATAATGTCTACATCTATTAGATTTAAATTGTCGTTCATGATGTTCCTAGAATTCTTTATCTGGGGCGCATGGTTTGTTACATTGGGTACCTACCTGAGTAAAAATTTACAAGCACAACCGCTTGAAATTGCGAATGTCTTTTCTACCCAATCATTAGGCGCTATTATCGCACCTTTTATTATAGGTATGATTGCCGATCGTTACTTTAATGCAGAGCGTATACTTGGTGTATTGCATATAGTCGGTGCCGTTCTCATGTATCAAATGTATAACGCTACTGAAATATCATCATTTTACCCTTATGTATTAGCTTACATGGTATTGTATATGCCGACACTCTCGTTGGTAAATTCGGTATCTTTCAGACAACTAAGCAATCCTGAAAAGCAATTTTCCAATATCCGTATCTGGGGAACAATCGGTTGGATCGTTGCAGGTTTATCGATTAGTTACTTATTTAAATGGGATGCTGCAGAAGCATCTTCTGCAGGTGCTTTGAAAAATACCTTTTTAATGGGAGCTGTAGCATCTTTAGTATTAGGTTTATTTTCATTCACTTTACCTAAAACACCTCCCGTTAAAATTGAATCTGATCAAAAACCTTCTTTTGCGTCCATTATTGGTTTAGATGCAATCAAATTATTGAAAGATCGTAACTTCTTGATTTTCTTTATTTCTTCCATATTGATCTGTATTCCATTGGCATTTTACTACCAAAATGCAAATCCATTTTTAGATCAAATTGGAATGGAAAATCCAACAGGTAAGATGACTATCGGTCAGATTTCGGAAGTACTATTCTTATTAGCATTACCCGTTTTCTTTTCTAAATTTGGTTTTAAGAAAACAATTTTAGTTGGTATGCTTGCTTGGGCTTTAAGATACATCTTATTTGCATATGGCAACGCCGGCGATCTTTCTTTCATGTTGATATTAGGTATTGCTTTACATGGTATTTGTTACGATTTCTTCTTTGTATCAGGACAAATTTATACGGATAGTAAGGCTGGTATTAAATATAAAAGTGCAGCTCAGGGTTTGATCACGTTAGCGACTTATGGAGTAGGTCAGCTAATAGGATTCTGGGTAGCAGGATTTATTGGTGAAAAATATGCGTATTTACAAGAAGCTAATGTTGCGGATTTCTGGAAACAAACATGGATTATTCCAGCAGGCATTGCATTCGTGGTTTTTATTATTTTCTTAGTTGCCTTTAAAGACGAGAAAGTAGAGAATAAAGTTATATCCGAATAAAAGTTAATTAAAAAACTAAACTAAACATAAATATAAAATGGCTGAAAATAACACTTATGATGCTATTGTCATTGGTTCAGGAATCAGTGGTGGATGGGCAGCAAAAGAATTGACAGAAAAAGGTTTAAAGACCTTGATGTTGGAGCGTGGTCGTAATATTGAGCACGTGAAAGATTATCCGTCGCCGAATAAAAATCCTTGGGATTTTCCACACGCAGGTGGTCGTACACAACAAATGATCAAAGATCGTCCTGTTTTAAGTAGAGATTATCCTTTAAATGAAAAAAACTTAGACTATTGGGTGAATGAGCAAGAAAGTCCTTATACCGAGACAAAGCGTTTTGACTGGTATAGAGGATATCACGTAGGTGGTCGTTCATTGATGTGGGGTAGACAATCTTACCGTCTTGGTGATTTGGATTTCGAAGCAAATTTAAAAGATGGACATGGTGTTGATTGGCCTATCCGTTATAAAGATATCGCTCCTTGGTATAGCTATGCAGAAAAATTTGCAGGTATCAGCGGTAATCGTGATGGTCTAGATGTTTTACCTGACGGTGATTTTATGCCTGCTATGGCCATGAATATCGTGGAAAAAGATTTAGCAGCTCGTTTGAAGAAAGAATATAATGGCAATCGCCATTTTATTATGGGAAGAACAGCTAATATTACTGTTCCTCATCACAATCGTATCAACTGTCAATATCAAAATCAATGTTGGTTAGGCTGTAACTTTGGCGCTTATTTCAGTACACAATCGGCAACTTTACCAGCTGCAGTAGCGACAGGTAATTTGACATTACGCCCTTTTTCTATTGTCACGAAGATCATATATGATAAGAATACAAAGAAAGCTAAAGGAGTGGAGATTATTGATGCAGAAACAAATCAAACCTATGAATTTTTCGCTAAAGTAATCTTTGTAAATGCATCGGCATTTAACTCAACTTGGGTATTGATGAATTCAGCTACTGATGTGTGGGAAGGTGGTCTTGGAAGTAGCAGTGGCGAATTGGGTCATAACGTAATGGATCACCATTTCCGTTGTGGTGCTGGAGGTACTGTTGAAGGTTATTTAGATAGTTATGTTTTTGGTCGTAGACCAACAGGATTATATGTGCCACGTTTCGTAAACGTTGCCGGTGATGACAAGAAACGTGATTATGTACGTGGTTTTGGTTATCAAGGAGCTGCAGGCCGTGGTCGCTGGTCTGGAGAGGTCGCAGAGATGAGTGTAGGTGGTGCATGGAAAGATGCTATTACTGAAGCTGGTGATTGGAGCGTAGGTTTTACTGCTTTCGGTGAGATTTTACCATACCATGAGAACAAAATTAGCTTGGACAAAACTAAAAAAGATAAATGGGGTCTTCCTGTATTATCTATGGATGTTGAAATCAAGGATAATGAGTTGAAGATGCGTGGTGATATGCAAAACGAGATGAAAGAGATGTTGGAGAAGATTGGTGTTAAAAATACCTACACATATGATAATGTGTATGGTTTTGGCCAAGGTATCCATGAGATGGGAACAGCTCGTATGGGTAGAGATCCAAAAACATCTGTTTTAAATGGTAACAATCAGGTTTGGGATGCTTTAAATGTTTTTGTAACGGATGGTGCAGCGATGACATCAGCAGGTTGTGTCAATCCTTCATTAACCTATATGGCATTAACAGCTCGAGCGGTTGATTTTGCTGTAAGTGAACTGAAAAAAGGTAACCTATAATCATCAATAAATCTAAATTATGGAAAAGAATAATTCATCAAGAAGAGATTTTCTAAAAAAAGCGGCCTTATTTGGTGCTGGAGTAACAATTTTACCTCGTCATGTTTTAGGAGGTACTGGTTTTACAGCACCAAGCGATATGTTGAATGTTGCATCTGTAGGCGTTGGTGGTATGGGTGGATCTGACGTTTCGCGATTTGCGGGTAGTGGAAAAGCTAATATTGCTTATTTATGTGATGTGGATACACGCCGTGCTGCAGATTCAGTAAAGAAATTTCCAAAAGCAAAATTTTATAAAGATTACCGTGAAATGCTCGATAAAGAGCATAAGCATATAGATGCAGTCTCTGTGTCGACTCCAGATCATCAGCACGCAATCGTAGCTTTGGCTGCGATGCAGTTGGGCAAGCACGTATACGTGCAAAAACCATTAGCACATGATGTTTGGGAAGCTCGTGCATTGACACATGCTGCCAAAAAGTATAAAGTTGTAACCCAAATGGGCAATCAAGGAGCATCAGGTGATGGTGTGAGACAGATGCGTGAGTGGGTTGATGCGGGTATGATTGGCGATCTGAAAGAAATTTATTGCTGGACTGATCGCCCAGTATGGCCACAAGGAATCCAATGGCCAACTCAAAAAGCAGAAGTGCCAAAAGAATTGGACTGGAACCTTTGGTTAGGTACTGCACCAAATAAAGATTACGTTGAAAAATTAATTCCTTTTAACTGGAGAGGTTGGTGGGATTACGGAACCGGTGCATTAGGAGATATGGGCTGCCATAACATGGAAGCACCATTTAGTATCTATGGTCTTCAATATGTAAAAGATGTACAGGCAACTGTAGGCTCGGTATATGTTGATGAATTCAAGAGAGGGTATTTCCCAGAAAGTTGTCCACCGTCTAGTTACGCGGTCATGACTTTTCCAAAGACAGACAAAACAACAGGTGATGTTAAGTTGCACTGGATGGATGGTGGAATTCAACCACCTAGACCAGAAGAACTAGGACCAAATGAAGCTTTTGGTGACGGTGGTAATGGTATCTTATTTATCGGTACAAAAGGTAAAATTTTAGCGGATACTTACGCAGCAAATCCAAGATTGTTACCAACATCTGCTTCCTATACCAATCCAAAACAAAAGTATGCACGTGTTAAAGGTGGTGCTGATGGTCACTGGGCACAATGGGTAGAAGGATGTATTGCTGGTTATGGTAATATGCAAATGTCTTCACCTTTTGAAATCGCAGGTCCGTTGACAGAGGCATTGCTAATGGCTAATTTAGCCATTCGTGGATCTGATTTAAGAGTGGATAATAAGTATCCTGGAAGAAACTTACGCCTATTATGGGATAATGATAATATGCGTGTTACTAATTTTGATGAAGTAAACCAGTTCGTGAAACGTAATTACCGTCCAGGCTGGGAAGTAAATTATACATTTTAAGTATTAAAAAGAGATTGATTATGAATAGAAGAGAAGCAATTCAACGTGTAGCCATGTTGATGGGAGGCGTAGTCATTGGTTCAAGCCTTTTTCTTGAAGGTTGTTCACGCTCTGCTACTAAACAAGTAGAAGTTTTATTTGAAGCTAAGACTACTGATCTATTGGGAGACTTAGCAGAGGCTATTCTACCAAAAACTTCAACTCCAGGAGCAAAAGAAGCTGGTGTAGGAAGTTTTATTCCTGTAATGGTTAGAGATTGTTACACTGACGAGGAACAAGCTGTTTTTATGGATGGAATTAACAACCTTGATAAAAAATCACAGGAGTTAATGAAGAAAAACTTCTTGGATCTTTCTGCTGAAGAACGTACAAGTTTTGTAAATTTATTAGACAAAGAAGCAAATGAGTTTAATAAAAAACAGGATGAGGAAACAAAAGCAGACCGTGAAAAGAATGCAGTTAAGCAGAATGAACTATATCGGGAAGTGGTTGGTAAACCACCACATTGGTTCACCATGTTTAAACAGTTAACCCTAACAGGATACTTTAATTCAGAACTGGGATTAACCAAAGCATTACGCTATGTTAAGATTCCTGGAAAGTTTGATGGAAATTACCCATATAAAAAAGGCGATAAGGCTTTTGCTGGTTAATCCATTTACTATGATATTAAAAAGGTGTACTTCTTTAGAAGTACACCTTTTTATTTTGTTTCAATTTCTAAAGCAAAGGAGATGTGTTCCTGCTTAGCAACGGTCATAAAATAGCCTATTTCAGTTGAGTTACCACTAATTTCTACCGTATCGTTATAACGGAGTTCTCTCAAATAGTTCATTTCTATTGCTGCTATTTGATTAGTTAATACCAGCTCCATAGGTAAGCGGTCCATACACCAATCCAAGTATTTTACATTGTTTGCGTGATTGACAATATCTAGATCCGATATTTTAACCGTATAGCTTTCTATCGATTTGACCACCTGCGCTAAATTTAGTTTTGAAAAAGGTTTTTGCGTACTGATGCGGTCAGGAAAAGTTTTAAAATCTCCAAGAGCAATTGCCAATTCTTCAGGTCCTCTTTTTACCGTATTGATTACAGCCCAATAACTGGTTGCCGTCACATACAGTTGATCGTTGACATAAACCTCAAAATTACGGGTAGATTTGGCACCCTCAAGGCGCTGAATCCAAGTCTTAATGGTTACCCTATCCATCCACTTTGGCAAGCGATTTATTTCAAACCGGATACGACTAAGAACCCAAGTCTGATTGTTTTTTGCCATTTCTTTAAAACCAAATCCAGAGATAGTAGCATGCTCACCTGCCGTTAGTTGCAATAAGTTAGAAAGATCAGAATAGCGAATCCGGGCATTTGAATAGCATTGCGTAAAATTGATTTCCCAGTTTTTTTCAAATGTTGAATTGTCCATTTTTGATAAATTTCAACAAATTTAGGGATAATAATACTAGGGGTGATCTGGATTTGTAAAATAAATGTTAAAAATGAAATACTATTGGTATTTTATTTAGGAATCCTTACATTTAAGTAAGGTTAAGTATATGTTATAACAATTAGGACCGTTATAAATGAAATGACTTATTTAATCAAAATTGTCAATTATAAATTATTAGGAGTATGATCGGAGAATTGATAGAAAAAGAACAAATCTCTTCATTCAAAATTGTCGCAGCGAATGAAGATAGAACTCAAACGTTCTTAGAAACACTAAAAGGGGCTTTACGATTAGGTAATGAATTTAAGTCCAAGACAACGATCGCTTTTCAAACAGAGGCTGGTCCCAAGCGAGTGGAAACAACAGTTTGGTCTTTAACAGATAAGTATCTTCAAATTAAAAGTGGTGTGTTGATCCCCCTGAGGTCAATTTTAGCAATAGAGTATTAAGTCACATAAATTGTAATAAGAAAATAAAGTGCTGTAAGATCAGCACTTTTCTTTTTTCTCTTTAGCGAGTTCTATATCGTCTTGATCTACATCTAGAGTATTTTCTTCTTGTTCAATATCAGCAGATCTCTCATATTGCAATTCTGTTAAAATCGGAAAGTGATCCGAATTGAAGTTATACAACCTTTTCATCCGTTTTAATTTAAAATCCGTGCTACAAAAGATATGATCTAATGGAAAACGCATAAAAAAATGATGTGCATGAAAGGTGTTGAGAAAGAAACGCCCCCTTCTTGGATCTAGTAATTGGCTTGTTTTTAAGAATAGCTCAGTCGTATAGCTCCATGCAACGTCATTCAAATCCCCACAAACTATAACTGGTATTGCGGATTTTTCAGCTTCATCTGCAATCATTAAAAGTTCTTTATCTCTTTCCGTTGATCGCGGATTTTCGTTTGGAACAGGTGGAGTAGGGTGTACTGCATACAATTGGATGAGTTCACCACTAGGTAAAATTACCTTTGTGTGAATTGAGGGGATATCATCTTCAACTAAAAACCTGACTTCACTATCTTTTAGTTCCAATTTAGAATACAAAAGCATACCATAGGTATTGTCGATCGGCTTTTCGACACGAAAGGGATATGCATCCGTAGCTTCTCTTAATTCTTCCATCCATTTATGACTGGTTTCGAGCAAAAGAACAACATCTGCACCTGTCTTTTTAATCTCCGAAATACAACCCTCATAATTGGTATTATCCTCAAATACATTGGATATCATAATACTGATCGATTGATCAGGTATATTTTTTTTAGCTCTTAAAATTTGCTTTTTTCCGATTGGAGTAAAGGGTAGAATCTGCCTGATCAAATATATAATAGTACCACAAAGTAGGGTAACATAGACGTAGAAAGTGGTTGATTTTTCGCAGAAAATCACTATAAAAACTAAAGATAAAATTGTCAGTACCAGCTTTTGTAGTCTCGGATATTCAAAAACCCGGAATGTCCAATAATCGTTCCTGATTAAAGGAATAAAACTTATAATGATCAGAATGGAAGAAAAAATATAAAGAGCTGTGTGCATATGTCATCTATTGTTCGATAAAAATATAAAAATAATCGAGAAAAGATGGTCGGTGCACAATAAAATAGCAATTCAGAGGTGCCTTATTAAGGAGATGATAGGATCCATTAATTGCTAATCAAATAATTGATGCAGACCATAAAGGAAAGTTTAAAACATAAAATTTCCTTTATGCTGTAACAACGGATGATCACTCTTATTCTTCATATAAGCGTTCAACTGCAAAACCATTTTGCTTGAGTTGCAAGGCAATTTCAAAAGCTTGAATATTGAGAGCTTCCAATTTTAAAATTAATCCATTACTGAGTCTTTTAATTTTAATGTTAACAATATTTGGGATATTCTTTAAAGTTGTCTCTAATTGATGAATCTTCTCTTCATGAATTAGCATAGTTTCAAAAATGTATATTTCCATAACAATAAATATTAAGGTTTTAAAATTAATGTACTCGGGAGTTGTTTTGTCCACTGTTCTTTTTCAAACGAGATTTGTTTCCATGCTAAGAAACTAATCAGTATAATATCAAATGAAGCATATGCGACATCTTGACGATCATCTTCATCTATGATATTAATATGGTTAGGAGCTGCATAGTCTAGTGATCGAATAGCTTCCTTAAGTTCTACAGAAGTCTTTATCACTTGATCTTCATCCAAGAAACTTATTTTTACATCATTATTTTGAATTAGCTTGTGAATATAAATCAATAAGAAACTATCACTAAGAGTTTTGATAGGTACAAGTATGTTTTTCACGATTTCAGGAAGACCACGATCTACCAATATCCCACAAGGGATATGTATAGATTTTAAAAGTGCAGTTGTTTTATCTTCAAATCCACTGTGATTAAACAGACTTTCTTTTCCTGTCAATGATCCCAATAATCGTTCTGGATTGACCACTTTACTCGTAAATCCGATGATACTCCCAAGGACCGATCCTTCATAAACAGATTGACCAATTCCAGTTAATAATAAGTCAAAGTCTTCTTCGTTAGCCATTTTAGCAATATCATCATTGATATTGTCTGTGCCTCTAAAAATAGGCGTATAGGGTTGATCTATTTTTTGACTTTCATCGTTTAATAATGAAAAATTATCTCTTTCATATTCTATCGAATTAAACGTATTTAATTCATTCCCTAGAGAAAGATGTAAAGCAGTTACGGTACTATTTTCTTTTGATTTTTTCGTGAGCATATTGGCAATGCGAAGCAGGATTTTACCTGAATTAGGATTGCTAAATGAAATTAAAATGTTGTATTTATTTTTCTTAGATATCAGCTCAGCATTATCTTCTATTTCGGGTTTGAAAAATTTATTAATTAAATCTAGCGCAGGTCCAGTCATAAATGTGGTAATCAAGGCCATTAATACCAATATGGCGAACATTTCGTCGGTCAGAACTCCAAGGTCATAGCCTATATTGAGCGCAACTAATTCCATCAACCCCCTGGTATTCATTAATGCTCCGATGGTGAGGCTGCTGTGCCAATTTTGTCCTACAAACCTTGCAGAAAGCGCACTTCCAATAAATTTGCCCACCACAGCAATCATAACTACCCAAAAACATGTGTGCCAATGTTCAGCTTCATTGAGCAATCCAATCTGGGTACGTAATCCCGTAAATACAAAAAATAGTGGTAAAAGAAGTACTTGTGCTACATCCTCTACTTTTTCAATAAATATACTTCTAAAGCTCGTGTTATTGGGCATGATTACACCCGCCATAAAAGCCCCAAATAATGCATGGATACCAATAACTTCAGTCGTCCAGGAAGAGATGAGTAACGTCAGAAAAAATATGCCTACAATAGATTTTCCCAGACGCTCCTTTGTCGTATGCAGGTCTCCAATACGTTGTAGAAAAGGTTTCACAAATCGTACCATTAAGAAAACATAACCGACGGCAAAAGCAATGGTGTAAACAGCACTGATAACAGATCCTGCTTTCACGATAGCTATGACCGCTGCCAAAAGGCACCATGCAGTAATATCATCTGCCGCCGCACAGGTAATAGCCATGGAGCCCAATCTTGTCTTACTCATGCCCCTTTCTTGAACAATTCTGGCGAGTACCGGAAATGCTGTAATACTCATCGATATACCAATAAATAAAGCATATGATAAAAAAGAAACGTTGTCCGGCGCTGTCGATTGAAAGATCACATAAGCCAAGCCCATTCCGAGTAGGAATGGAAAAATAATACTAACATGACTAATGACAATAGCATCATGCGCTTTATTTTTTAAAATTTTTAAGTCAAGTTCCATACCCACTACAAACATAAAAAGGACAAGACCTATTTGGCTAAGTACACCCAAATTACCTAATGAACTAACTGGAAAAAGAAATGAAGATATGTCAGGAAAATAATTTCCCAGCAGAGAGGGACCCAGGGCTATACCAGCTACAATCTCTCCAATAACCGACGGCTGACCTATTTTTTTAAATAATAAACCAAAAATCCGAGCAACAAAAATAATGGTTATGATTTGCAGTATGAGGATTGCTAGAGGATAAGAAAGATTTTCATGCAAATGGTCTAAAAAATGTGACCAGGCCGAATGCATGGGGACATCTGCATTTGAATACGTTTCATTATCAAATCGTGTACCTTGATGGATAATAAAATAGCCAAGCGATATCCCAACTATTAAAATAATCAAGTAAAAAAACGTGGAGCGGTATTTATTTTTTAACATATATTGTCTTATTGAAAACAACAAGATAATAGCTACAAGTTTCTCTACAAACTTAAATGGTATTTTTTGTACTGAACAATAAAAAAAATGTACTAAACAACTAGACTGTTAATAAAATGATCCCTGTAGGGTGCAGATAATGTAAGCTTTATCATCGCAGATGTCCCCTTTATTTTACAAATCACATACTGTGCAGTATACGAAGAGACCGTCGCTAATGCAATCACATTTCGCCTATTGATTCGACAGAATTTTCCAGCAGGTAAAAGCATCATGATTTCGTCTAAACTTATGTTTTTTGCAAGAATATCAGGTCCGTCAGTCATCTTTATATACTTATCCCTTCTATCATGATCTGCGACTTCAATGTAAGCAATTTGTGAAGCAGTAATTCGAGTTTTCCCTTGATTGCTATTCAATTCAATGATACCTTCGCTGGATTCTGTATTTGCGATAATCCATTTCATCGCTTTATCAAAAGCAATTTGCAAGCGATCAGCTTGATAAGGTTTACGTAAATAATCTACAGCATGCAAATCAAATGCATCAGCCGCAAACTCTTTATATGCGGTCGAAAATATAATAGCCTTATTAGGTAAGAGTTTTGCAATATCGAGACCATTAAGATTAGGCATGAGGATATCCATAACACATGTGTTAAAATCAAGCTTGTCGACCTGGTCTAAAAATTTTTGTGGATTATTAAAACTTTTGACAATTTCGACATCTTTAAAATTACCACATAAAGCCTGAAGGTAGCTTAGTGAAGGAAGTTCATCATCCAACAATATACATCTAATCATTCTTATACAGTTTTATTTTTACTGTTACGGTGTAAATATCTTCTTTTTGTTCTGTGTTTAAACTATAATCTTCACCGTAAATACTTTTTAATCGTTGTACAAATGTTTTGTTTCCTAAACCACCTAAAGTAGTCGTTGTACGTTGTTTTGACTGGATACGATTAGATACGGTCAGATAAAAATAATCTTCAACAACTTCAAAAACAACAGAGATATAACTATTTTCATTTTGAACATCGGCATGTTTAAACGCGTTTTCGATTGGATTGATGGTCATAAAAGGCGCTATCAGCATATCTCCAGCTTCAGGGCTAATTTTTTTTCGAATATGCAAATCAAATAAAGGGCTGATTTTAAGTTTGTTGATCTCAATCAGATTTTGAGCAAAAGCAATTTCATCCTTTAGTTTAACAAATGTACCATCTGTTTCATAAAGAATATAATCCAGTACATTGGATAACTTATCGAGGGCATGATAACTTTGATAGGCATGTGATTGAATTGCGTTTAATGCATTTTTTAATAAATGTGGATCTAACTTATAAATGGTCGTTTCCGCTGGAAGCGAAATACTATTTACATCGCGATTCTGTTTAGTGAGCAATTCATTTTGGCGTTTCAAAATTCGGATTTTCCAATATAAAAATACAGTCAATAGCACAAGAACTAAGAATGCAAGAAATAATAAACTATAATAAAAATTGAGCATACTAACTTTATTTTACCTCGAATATAGCAATTTTCTAAAAAGACATTGGATTTTCTGAATTTCAGTTGAAAATTGAAATCGCCAATTGGATCGCTTTAAAACAAGAAAAGCTCATCTTTTGGATGAGCTTTCTTGTACCTAGGGCGGGAATCGAACCCGCACTTCCTTAACGGAAACAGGATTTTAAGTCCTGCGTGTCTACCAGTTCCACCACCTAGGCAGGTGATCTTAATGTGGAGCGAAAAACGAGATTCGAACTCGCGACCCCAACCTTGGCAAGGTTGTGCTCTACCAGCTGAGCTATTTTCGCATTGCTAACAGTCAACAAGTTGTTTTCTGTTTTGGTGATGCAAATATACGGTGATTTTCCTAAAATCAAAATTTGAAATCATCATTTTTTGATAATTATATGTAATCGCCTCAAATATTGCATCTTATTTTTTACTGTAAAATAAAATCAGGGAAAGTGTTGAACTATAAACATGATTATGGAGCATATAATCTCCCTACGGATAATTATTGTAAACATTATGAGCACATCCTAAAAAAGGTTCGCAAGATTAGATAGTCGATTTTATTTAATTTGGAAAATTGAAATCTATAGATTTAGGTATCACCAAAGGATCTCTAATTTTAAGTAAAATCATTGATTATCAAGAGTATTAAAAATTTATCCTTGATACATAACACTGATACATCCTAAAAAGAGTTGCTTTATACAAGATAGTGGCAATATGTCGAACTTTTTTTAGGATATAGAAGCCATGAAGATTTTCAATATTGGTAAACTTTGGAAAATCTTGATTTTTCGATTTCGACAACAAAGATGAGTAGGCTATTCATTCAGCTTCATCTTTACCGCCAGTATGTGTTTGCAGAGCCCTCTATAGGTCTTATTATTAGTAAACCACGTACACGTACATTGCAGTTCATTGCCTTTGCCGATAACGATATGACTTACACCAGCGGTGCCTTTGATTTCCGCTTTAATGCCACTTTTGTCATTTTCTAATACCAGCACACAATCTTCATCGAATAACTTTATCGCATTTCGCAGTCTGGGGTTAAAGCTTTTTAACCGCGACAGTTTGAAGGGAAGCTTCCTATAAAAATAATTGTTGCTCAATAAATCGTAACCCAATAATCCCATACTAGATAGCGAGGCCTGTAAATTTTCCATCGTTCCGATCTGAATATCATGTTCTATGGAAACCAGGGTGGGTTGAAAAACCTCATTCGTTTTAAAATAATTATTGACACCCAATAACCATTCTTCTGGCAGTTGAATCAGCAAATTTTCCATATTCTTACTTTCGCCGGAGAAGCCTCTGTATACACTTTCAGAGAGTAGAAATAGCATTTGTATGTTCTTGAAATCAAGCACTACTGCAGTACTTTGTTGATCTATATGTTTATAAAAGGACATACTGTCTATAAGCACCAAGAGGTTTTCGATCAAATTGAGTCTGTGAATACCGCCTATTTTTAAGCTATTCTGTTTGTTCGCGGCAGAAAAAGTATAGCAGTTGCCGGATTTGAATAAAAAGTAATCGGTCTTAACAGCCGTTTTTGGTACGGCTTTAAAGAGCTGTAATGCTTCAATTTTGTTCAATTTAAAGGCAAGCTCCATTTGAGATAAGTATACCTGGACATTTCCCAATCCTTTAATCCAGCGATTAGGCAAACTCACTTTTTTCTCAGCGGTTGCTGCCCGATTAGTAATGATTTTAAGCTCATTTGAACCTACTCCGACGATCAATTTATCTGTCCGGCCAACGGTATTGAACGCTCGGATTGTTACATCGTTAAAATCCACATTGGTACAGCCGGATTGAATAAACTCTCCATCAATTGCTTCTTGTTGTATGTCAATACGTGTGTAAACACTGTTGCAGGACGAAAATGCTTCAAAATGAAGCTGTCCATTGCCGACAGAAACGATTGGGTCACGCATGCTAATGCGCTGATCGGGGCTTATCGCAAAATGAGAACCTACCGTTTTACCAAGTGTACTTAAACATTTTGAAGCGACAAATGAATTGATGATGTTGCCATAAAAGAAGCAGGGCACTTGATTGTCCTGTTCAATTTCAGAACAATGCGCCAAGATAAACGATTTATCCCGGCAACCGATATTTGTGGTAGAAGTATTTTGATACTGATATTCAAAGTCTAAATTCATTTGCGTTTCATTTTGCTTAAAAATTTCTGATTTACCTCTTTATTAAGTTGCGCTGAAATCTCTACATAATAAGCTACTAATTTCTTACTATTTACAGGAAGATGCCCACAATCAACTTTTTCCAAAGTATTTTCCATACATAATAACTGGAACTCTTTGATCTTCTGCGCTACAAATGGACGATCTAAATATTCTATAAACCTATTGATCGGAGCATATCCTTCAGCAATTAGTTTGCCGATAACATGAGCGAGGTAAGAAAGATCCCGTTGTTTATTTAACAGTGAATACTGAACATATTCAGCAGCTAGATCCCTGGAAATTTTTTTTTCAAACAATAAACAAACTGCAATATATAGCCATCCGCTTCCATGTACATCCAGGCGGTTATCCATCAAAAACTGCATCGGGTATAGACAGTGTTCCATTTCATTTACTTCATTTCCTGAAGCCGTGTCTGGGATATACCGACATAAGATCGGACCAATGTATTGTGGTGTCAAACTCATTTGAAAAGCAATGGCTTCCCGAAATACTGAGGTGAAAGGTGCTGTATTATAGAACAGTGGGGGGTAATGTTTGGTTTCTTCCCTTTTAAACCAGCTATAATTCCAATTATGTTCCAGGAACAGTCTGTGCCAGGTTGCGTATTCGTTTTTGTCGATGACAACTTTGAAAGCTATATCAAATGGCTTAACGACTGTGGGATAATTTTCAGCTGCTGTATTTTGAAACTCAGGAAATAAATGATCAGGCTGTTTAATCCTTGTAGTCTGTGCCCAAAGTTCAAGCACATCTTCCTCGGGCTTAACTTGGTCTGTAGCTCCTAAATAGTACTGCATTGCAGCAGCGTAATTCCCCTTTAAGGTTTTCACCAGACGAATGACCTCTTCATCTGTTTGTTGATATAACAGTCTGTTACAGGCAACGATCAGATCTTCCATTTCAATAGTTACATTTTTTTGCTCATATTGTAGCAAGCGTTCTACCAATATTTTAGGGTGTAAATAAAATGGCAAGTGGCTTGGTGTTGAAAGAAATGGCAAACTGTTGTCGGATGCAAGTTTTTGCCTCATCCAATCCAGTTTATTCTTTGCAAAGGGAATGCTGTCACTTTTATGGCTGTTTTTTTCGATGCTATTTTCGCCAATCCAATATTGAATAAATTCGGCGAAAAAGGTGATGTAGTCAATGTTCCAAAACCGGCTAAACAGCTGCTTGCAATAAGGTTTCAACTGCTTTTTGTAATCTTCCGGAATAGCGTCTTGCAACTGATTCAATCCTTCCAGAAAGAGATCGAAATCTAATGCGGACTTAGTCCTGATGAAGTTACCAATCTGAAATAATAATGCATCCCAGGTAGAAGGAACCGTGACCTGTTCCAGTTGTTCTGCTCTATCTTCAAATGCGGAGACTTCTAAGGAAAGAGTATCCAGATCATGAGCTAAGCCGAGAATTCCAAGGGTTTTAAGTTTTAAATTACTGAGGTGCGGTTCAACAAGATCTTTCAGTATTTCCGGATCACCATGTTCCATTAAAAGCCGTGCGCCTTTTTCCTGTACTTTTGGGTCAGTTTGGAGTAATAGCATGGATAGATCAGCGTAAATGTCAAGCGTCCTATGTTCTTCTTTTTTCAAAATGTGTTCGAGGATATCTAGGCTTAGCAGAATTGATTTCTCTATTTTCTCCTTTGGGAAAATAGTGCTCAGGTTATCAATAAACCCATTTTCATCAAAACCTTCCATTTTATAGATTGTTTTGATCTGTCTGAGCGAAAAATTAATAAGGTTGGTACTACCTGTATTCAGTAGCGAAAACAGTAGCTGTTGCTGTTGTAGATACTCATGTTGCGTTGCATTAAACAGGCCTAACAAGCGGATGTGCCAATCTAAATGCGGCTTCTTCCAGTTGTTGAGCAGGGATTCCAATAAAAAGGGAATGATGGAGCGGTCAAATACATAACCTTTTTCCTGCATGATCCGTATGACTTCTGTCCAATATTCAGTTACCTTTTTACAGACATATCCTTCACGGGCTTTCCATTTGGAAATGTCGAGTACAGGAATTTCATATTTGTGGAATTGAAGAAATACCATGCCGATAACATCCGGATTTTTAAATAAAAATTCCGCCTCCTCTTGCGTATTTCTGTCAAACATAGTTACGGTAAACAAACGCATCACAAAGTAGCTTTCATCAAAATTAATCCAGTCTTGTTTGTAGAATGTCCATAGCAACTTGAAATCAATGCCTCCAAAACGTTCCTTTTGTGAAGCTTTAACGATCTTATCCAGATAATCAGGCGGGAAAAGTTGATAAAATGCCAACAAGGGTTTAACGCCAATGTCCGGTTTTGCTAAGTAAGCATTCAATGGGCGAAAAAGCCATGTAGCATTCATGTATTCAATCTTTGCGATGTCACCAAATTCGCGCGTACAGGCAATCAGTGCAAAGTTAAGCGTACTGGCCACCAGATTCCGGTTCACATAAAAATCACTTCGTGCTTGCCTATCTAAACTGCTGCCATCCATTGCTAAAATATCGAGATCGATATCTAACGAGTGTAAGTATTGTATAGTTGCTGAACGTTCATCGGTATTCAGAACTTTACATTGGTTCAGCACTTCTACCCAATTTTTGTCTGCGATATACTGTTTGAGTTTATTCATACGGTTAATTAAACATTCAAAAATATCATAAATCCGATGCGCTCCTATAAAAAATGTTTTTTTCTTTCTTTGATATTAAAACCAAAACTGGCCAATGGCTCAATATTGCTATCGGAATCTTATTCACGTTATTTACATTACTGGTTGAAATTTCTTTCATGAATGTCTGGAGGACGTTCTATGTATTTTTATTCTTTCTTGAAAGTATCCTTACATTAATTATCGTAATTACTGTCTAGAGTTGGCCCAAATTGAAAGAAGCAAAATGATATGCATGGAAAGAATTTATCTTCCATTAATTGCTGCTACATCAATCTTTAATAAAACTAGTGGTAAGAAAACGCGTTAACCATACCAGGTGAGTTTTAGTATATATTATATACAAGAAAAGCTCATCTTTTGGATGAGCTTTCTTGTACCTAGGGCGGGAATCGAACCCGCACTTCCTTAACGGAAACAGGATTTTAAGTCCTGCGTGTCTACCAGTTCCACCACCTAGGCAAGGTGTATTAAGTGGAGCGAAAAACGAGATTCGAACTCGCGACCCCAACCTTGGCAAGGTTGTGCTCTACCAGCTGAGCTATTTTCGCTTTTGATACTGCAAATATAGGTAGATTATAGAGACTACAAAATGTTTTTTTATAGCTAAAGCGTAATTCCCTCAAATGAAGCGAGATAAATTTTAGTCGTTTTTAAAGTAGGAGACCTTTGGACTCAAATTTAATATCAAATACCCATTGCTGTCTGTAATCTATGATAGCCATCTTATTTTTCTAATGTCCAAAATTTTAAAATTCAATTGTTGTGAATCGCCATAGGTAGGTGTCGACAAGTGTCAGTTTGTTGAAATCGACAGGAAGATCCGTTACTATTTTCAGTACCTGCATAGCCATCATACTACCAATAATACCTGGAAGCGGACCTAATACGCCGTATTGGTCACAAGTTGGTATATCTTCCGGATGCGGAGGCTCAGGAAATAAATCTCGAAGTTGCTTACTACCTTTATAATTAAAAACCGCCATTTGCCCTTCAAAAGCAAAGATACTTCCATAAACTAATGCCTTTTGAGTACGTGAGCAAGCATCATTGACAAGATATCTAGTGTTAAAATTATCTGAACCATCGACCACAACATCATATGCCGCAATGATACCATCTACATTGTCAGTACTAATTTTTGTCATTAATCCGGTCACCTTGATGGAAGAATTTAGTTCTTCAATATAAGCAGACGCACTTTTTACTTTGTCTACATGTATGCTTTTTTCGGTGTGAATAACTTGTCTATTGAGATTATGGATTTCGACATGATCAAAATCAACAATCCCTATATTTCCAATACCAGCCGCCGCAAGATATTGAAGTACGGGTGAACCCAATCCACCTGCACCAATGACCAATACTTTTGCCGCCATGATTTTTTGTTGCCCCTCGATACCGATTTCATTAATAAAAATTTGGCGGGAGTATCGATCAAAAGCACTATGTTTTTCCATGTAATAGAAAATTTAAATTGTTATCCCGAGTAGCTTATGTCCCAATCTTTCATGATAGGGTCGTATCCAGCTTTTTTAATGATATTTTGGATAGTTTCCATACTTCGTTCATCACTGATTTCAAATTGTTCGAGCGATTGGGGATCGACAACATAGCCACCAGGATTTGTTTTTGAAGCGGCACTCATGCTCGTCACACCGATAGGAATAATATGATCCCTAAATTTTTCACGTTCACGTGTAGATATGGAAATTTCAAGATTTTCATTCCATAGGCGATACGCGCATATTAATTGGAGCAAATCCCGATCTTCCATGATAAAGTTAGGCGTTGATACCCCTTCAGCAGGACGTAGCCGTGGAAATGAAACCGAATATTTTGTACGCCAATATTGCTTCTCTAGATAATCAATATGTAATGCGTTAAAAAAACTATCCACGCGCCAATCTTCAAGACCTAACAGTACACCTAATCCGATTTTATGAATACCTGCTTGACCGATACGGTCGGGAGTATCCAAACGATATTCAAAGTTGGATTTCTTACCCTTTGGGTGATAGGTTTTATAGACCTCTTGATGATAGGTTTCTTGATAGACAAGTACAGAATGGACTCCCTCATTATGCAAAATGAGATATTCCTCTGATGTTAAAGGTTGTACTTCAATGGATATCTGCGCAAAATAAGGTTTCAGTAACTGGATAGCATTCTTAAAATAACTGATCTCTACGGTTTTATTTGCTTCTCCGCTCACCAGTAATACATGATTGACCCCCATCGATTTTAGTGCCATCGCCTCCAACAACAATTCGCTATTGGAGAGCGTCTTTCGTTTGATTTTATTATCCATACTAAATCCACAATACGTACAGATATTTTGACATTCATTACTCAGATATAACGGAGCATATAATTGGATTGTTTTACCAAATCTGCGTTGTGTGACCTGCTGAGTCAATCGTGCCATCTCCTCCAATTCGGTTGTCGCCGCAGGAGATATCAAGGCAAGAAAATCGTCTAAATTTCTTTTTTCCTTCCGAAGACTTTTTCTGACATCATCAATTGTTTTATGGTATATTTTTTCCTTAATATCATGCCAGTCGTATTGTCTAAATAGTTGTTGAAACGTTTGCATCATGATAGTTTAATCGATTAAAAATGAGGTTAGAGGACTAGATGCTATCGCCCGATTTTCCACTCCGCCTAATCCCGCATGATAGGCTTTTCTTCCTGCGATCACGGCTTCTTTAAATGCTTCAGCCATTTTCACAGGATATGTTGCCGTCGCGATTGCAGTGTTAACCAGTACGGCATCGGCACCAATTTCCATTGCTTTTGCAGCATCAGATGGTGTACCGATACCAGCATCTACGATAACAGGCACTTGGCTTTGGGCAATAATCATTTCTAAAAAGTCTATAGTGCGTAATCCCTTATTACTCCCTATAGGAGCTGCTAATGGCATGACTGCCGCCGTTCCAACTTCCTCTAGACGTTTACAAAGCACGGGGTCGGCATGTATGTAGGGTAGTACAATAAAACCTAGTTTTGCCAACTGTTCAGTAGCTAATAGCGTTTCAATAGGATCAGGCATGAGGTAACGGGAATCCGGGTGGATCTCCAATTTTACCCAGTCTGTTTCCAAAGCCTCCCGAGCAAGTTGTGCCGCCAATATAGCTTCCTTAGCATTACGCGCTCCCGAAGTATTTGGCAACAAATGTACTGCTGGAATCTGTAAAGCTTCTAGAAATGCATCCGAGGAAGACTCACGATCCAAACGTTTTAAAGCCATGGTAACCATTTCAGAGCCCGATGCAATCAAAGATTCTTGCATTTGATTGAGGTGTCCAAACTTTCCTGTTCCTAAGAAAAGTCGAGATTGAAAGATGCGATCTGCTATTTTTAAAGTATCCATTCCAATTTATTTTTAAGTTCTTGAATAAGTTGAGGTTGTTTTGTGATGAGACCTGAGAGTGCTACGCCATATATACCCATTTCTTGAAGAAGGGTAATATCTTCGAGTAAGATTCCTCCTATAGCAAAAATAGGAGGATAGTCAGTTCCTTCAGTTCTTAAATTTTGAATGATCTCCTGATATCCTGTGAATCCCAATATAGGACTTAGCTTTTCTTTAGTAGAGGTAAAACGTAGCGGTCCAAGACCAATGTAATCACAGTTTTCTGCTATGCGTTGCTGTACATCAGATAGACTATTTGCTGTACCTCCAATAATCTTCTTAGATCCCAGTAATAATCTTGCATCCAGTATACTGCTATCCGTTAATCCCAGATGAACACCAGTAGCATCTATGGCTTTAGCAATGTGAACATGATCATTGATGATCAGTTTTGCACCATATTGAAAGCACAGTTGTTTAATACAGATGGCTAATGTTAATAACTGATCTTCATTGCCCTCTTTCCAACGCAATTGAATCCAATCAGCACCAGCTTGTAGTGCGTTTCTGATATTTGTTTCCTGTTCCAGAGCTGTATTCCCCTGAGATATATATTGAATTTTACTAAACATGATGTTGACCGGTAAGACTTTTTTTGCTCTTTAAAAATTGTCTGATATAGTTTTTTCTAATTGACATAGTTCGATTTTATTATATCCTATCAACTGCTACTGTCGATAAAGCTCCATAGTTTTAATATAAGTGCCTGTATCACCGTCAGGATCAAGATCTGCTATGAGGAGTAGGAAAGGTCTATCTGTAGACATTTTTTAAAACTGATTAAAGGTTGTTCGCTTTTCCAGATGGTTCCCAGTAATGCTACTCCATCAACTCCATCCTGATATAAAGAGATGATGTTTTCGGTGTGGATACCAGCAAGTCCAATTAAATGAACCTGCTGGTTATCCCGGTATTTGAGTTCTTTTTTTACGGTATGTTTAGCCCCATGATTAAGCTTTGAAATGCTTAAAAACATCGGACTAAGCAAAGCGTAAGACCATTGATGATCCAATCTGTTGAAATCATGGATACTATGTACTGATGTTGATCGGATGGTCTGTTGACTGAACTGATTTTGTATCCCCAATTTTCGATCGTGCTCATTAAAATGCAATCTCTTGATGTTAAATTGTTCCGCTAGATGATGATGACTATGCATGACAAGGCGATTTCGATAAGGAGTTGCTATCCCGTTAATAAATTGAGACATTTCATCATCAGAAAAGCTATACTTCCGAATGTGCAACAGTTCCAATCCCGCGTCTAGTATATCATTGATCACCTGTAGTTCACGAGGTGCAGTCTGTTCAGCAGTCAAAACTAGGATCATAGATAAAGCTCCTTACCTTGCTCGATAAATTCTCTAGACATATCCATCATTCCCTGTTCCGCAGAATCCCGTATCTCTTGCGTAATCTTCATCGAACAAAATTTGGGACCGCACATTGAACAAAAGTGGGCCACTTTTGCACCATCAGCCGGTAATGTTTCATCATGAAATTCTCGCGCGGTATCGGGATCTAATGAAAGATTAAACTGATCTTCCCAACGGAACTCAAACCTAGCCTTGCTCAAAGCATTATCTCGGTATTGAGCTCCAGGATGCCCTTTGGCTAGATCAGCGGCATGTGCGGCTAATTTATAGGTAATGACCCCATCTTTCACATCTTTTCGATTGGGCAAGCCAAGATGTTCTTTAGGAGTAACATAGCATAGCATGGCACATCCAAACCATCCGATCATAGCCGCACCTATTGCCGAAGTAATATGGTCATAACCAGGAGCAATATCTGTCGTCAATGGACCCAACGTATAAAAAGGTGCTTCATCACAAACTTCAAGCTGTTTGTCCATATTTTCCTTAATCATATGCATCGGTACGTGACCAGGCCCTTCAATCATAACTTGTACATCATGTTTCCATGCAATTTTAGTTAACTCCCCTAAAGTCTCTAACTCCGCAAACTGTGCAGCATCGTTCGCATCAGCAATAGAACCAGGGCGAAGACCATCACCCAATGAAAAGGCGACATCGTATTGCTTCATGATCTGACAGATATCTTCAAAGTGCGTATATAAAAAGTTTTCCTTATGATGGAATAAACACCATTTTGCCATGATCGATCCACCACGAGATACAATTCCCGTTACGCGTTTTGCTGTCAGATGAATATATCTCAACAATACCCCTGCATGAATGGTGAAGTAGGAAACACCCTGTTCTGCTTGTTCGATTAAGGTATCTCTAAATATCTCCCAAGTCAGATCTTCTGCTACACCTTTTACTTTTTCCAAAGCTTGATATATAGGCACTGTGCCGATTGGGACTGGAGAATTACGGATGATCCATTCACGTGTTTCATGGATATTTTTACCCGTTGAAAGATCCATTATCGTATCCGCACCCCAGCGACATGCCCAAACAGCTTTGTCTACTTCTTCCTCAATACTGGACGTCACTGCACTATTGCCAATATTGGCATTTATTTTCACTAAAAAATTACGTCCGATAATCATCGGTTCACTTTCTGGATGATTGATATTGTTCGGGATGATGGCTCTACCCGCTGCGATTTCTTCACGTACAAATTCCGCTGTGATCGATTTCTTTGGTGTACGAGCACCAAAACTATGTCCCGCGTGTTGGTGTTCCATACCCATTGTCGCCGCTTCTATTTGCTCAATGCGTTGATTTTCACGAATAGCAACATATTCCATTTCTGGGGTGATGATCCCTTTTCTAGCATAATGTAATTGACTTACGTTTTGACCTGCTAATGCTTTTTTAGGCTTATGGCTATATTCAAAACGAAGTTCATCCAGATCCGCATCCGCCAATCGTTCTTGACCATAATCGGAACTGATCTGCGGTAAAATTTCAACATCTTGCCTGTCCAATATCCAATTTTCTCGAGTGCGTGGTAGACCCTTACGGATATCGATTTTTGCGTGATCATCGGTATATGGACCTGATGTATCATAAATGGTTACCGGAGGATTGATTTCCACACCACCTTTGCTTAATTTAGTAGGGCTAAGCGTAATTTCACGCATAGCCACCTGAATTGGGAAGAGTTTTCCTGGGATGTAGACTTTTTTCGAATTTGGGAAAGGGGTCTGGGTAATGTTTTGTTCTAACATAATGGTTTAGTATAGGTATGAATGATTTATCCGCCTTGCGTTGCGGAAATGATGAGAATTGAATCCTGATGCTGTAATTTGGTCGTTGCCCAAGCCGTTTTGGGTATGACTTGGTTATTAATGGCAACAGCAATTCCTTTGCTTTTTTCTGGAAATTCCAAAAGCATCAAACCTTCCAAAGAGGAGGGTGGCTGTTCAAAAAAACGTGCTTGGTGATTGATCGTGAGTTCCATTCCTTTTAAAATTTTTAAATAAAAAACTTTAGGAATGGCCACAGTTATGCAGGTATATGCACAATGAAGACATCTTACTTTTCCCTACGCCAGTATGATCCGGATCAGGTTCTAAGGGTAAAATCTCAGCCTGCAAATCTTGCAGACACCCCTAAAGTTTCCACTAAACTAGGTAAAAAAAATTAATAAAAGAAAAGAGGTAGATTTATTTTAGTCTATCCATTGTTTTGTGACAGAAGAGTATATCCACCTCTTCTCCTTGACAGATCATAAAATAGAGCAAGTAGAATCGACCAGAATTACTAAAGGAGCTTATAAAATATCGTTTAATTTAATATATTGAAGCAACATAATTGTTTTAGCATCTTTGATCTCACCGTTCGCGACCATCTGCATGGCTTCGGAAATATCTAATTCTAATACCTCAATGTTTTCTTCTTCATGATCCAGTCCTCCACCTTCACTCACCTTCATTTCTTTTGCATATTCGGCTATAAAGAAATGAAGAATTTCTGTAACCGATCCAGGAGACATGTAAGCTTCGAATATCTTTCTTACATCTGTAATTTTATATCCCGTTTCTTCTTCCGTTTCTCTTCTAATACAATCTTCCGCATTATCTTTATCCAGTAAACCTGCACAAGCTTCAATCATCATTCCTGTTTCATTTCCATTAATAAATGTTGGAAGGCGAAATTGTCGGGTAAGGATAACCGTTTTTTGCTCTTTGTTGTATAGTAAAATAGTAGCACCATTTCCTCTATCGTAGGCCTCTCTACTTTGACTTATAATCGTACCATCCTTTTTTAAATATTCATAAGTAATCTTTTTGAGAACATACCAATTATCAGACAAAATTTTGGTATCTGTGATCTTGATGTTAGTTATCATATGTAAGCTGTTGCGGTGTTGTGTTGAAAAAGTTTTCGTTTGCTAAAGATATAAAAAAATACAAAATCACATTTTATTACAACATAGTAAGGAACTAATTTTAAAGAAAATTTTACCATGATGGTTGAATTTCTAAGATGATAATAACTGTTTGATATCGAGTAGAAGTTGAGAATGGTATAATTGAAATTTAATAGTGGATTATTATAGGGTTTTAACTTTATGAACCTTCTATAAGATCACGATTATTTCACTGCATATTTATATCATGATAAAAAACCAGAGAATACGTTTAATCAATTCAATCAAAAAAGACAGGGTATAAAACAAGAAAAGCCCATCTTTTGGATGAGCTTTCTTGTACCTAGGGCGGGAATCGAACCCGCACTTCCTTAACGGAAACAGGATTTTAAGTCCTGCGTGTCTACCAGTTCCACCACCTAGGCAGGTGATCTTAATGTGGAGCGAAAAACGAGATTCGAACTCGCGACCCCAACCTTGGCAAGGTTGTGCTCTACCAGCTGAGCTATTTTCGCATTGCTAACAGTCAACAAGTTGTTTTCTGTTTTGGTGATGCAAATATAGAGCTAATAATTAAAAAAACAAATTTTCATCCAAGCTTTATTTTCTTTTTTTTATAAGCCCTTTTCTTTCAGGACAGAAGAAATGATATCACTTTCAAAACCTCGGGATAAAGCATATTGAAATAGCTTATTCTTGATTATATAAGGATCTTTATCTTTTATTAAAAGCTGTTTTTTATCGACCAGCTCGCTGAGTTTATGCTCATATTCATCTAAATCAATTTTCGAAAATGCAATTTTAATCAAAGGTTCTGAAACTCGTTTAAATTTTAAAGACTGTTTGATCTTTATTTTTCCCCAGCTCTTTATCCGCAGCTTACCCAAGGTATAAGCAATCGCAAATCGTTCTTCATTTAAGAAATTCTCTGATACCAATTGCGAGATGATTTGCTCAACATCTTCTTGGTGTAATCCCCAGTCATATAATTTATCCCGTACTTCTTGTTGAGCCCGTTCTTGATACGCACAATAACTCTCCGCCTTGAGCAATGCCTGCTTAGGTGTGTATATTTTTTTTCTCGTTTTCTCTTCGTCAAACATCTTTACAAATTTCAAAAATATATTGAACTTACTGAAAAAATGTGGAGCTTTGATTGAATAAAATTTTTAATCATGTACAGCATAGCGGATATTTCGGAGATTTTAAGCCCTCAAAGATCAATTATAGTTAATGATCAATGTATCATTCAAAATTTGATATATGATACACGTAAGATCGTCAATGCAGAAACAGGATTATTTTTTGCTCTGGTCAACCGTCGGGATGGACATGAGTTTATTATGGATGCCTATAGCAAAGGAATTAGAAATTTTGTGTTACAAGATGATTTTCAACAAGAACTGGTATTGCAAGATGCTAATATATTATGGGTGGCCGATACTTTCTTGGCATTACAAGCCATTGCTGGTCATCAAAGGATGAAATTTAAATCCCCGGTCTTAGGTATTACAGGGAGCAACGGTAAAACTATTGTGAAAGAATGGCTTTTTCAATTATTATCTCCTGAATATAAAATATACCGCAGCCCAAAAAGTTATAACTCGCAGCTTGGAGTTGCTCTATCATTGTGGGAATTGAATGACCAATATAATTTTGCGATTATAGAAGCCGGGATCAGTGAAGTAGGAGAGATGGCAAAACTTCAACAGATGATCAAACCTACACATGGTATACTGACCAATATCGGTGTGGCACATAAAGAGGGGTTTGACTCTAAAGAGCAAAAAATTGCTGAAAAACTGAAACTCTTCACGGATGCTGAAGTATTGATCTATCCAAAAAAATATTTGGAGCATATATATATGCCTTCCCAGATCTATAAATTTGCATGGGGAGAAGATGACAGCTGTCAATTGGAAGTCTATTCTGTTAAAAAAGAGGAAGATCAAGCCACATTACTCAGCTTATGTTTCTCCAGACAATTTTTCACGGTAAAGATCCCTTTTGTCGATCAAGCATCTATAGAAAATGCCATTTCATGTATCGCTGTCATGATTACATTTGGTTATGATTTCAAAACCATAGCAGAACGAATAGCGACATTACAACCCATGGAAATGCGTCTTGAATTGAAAAAAGGGAAGCATAACAGTTCCATCATTGATGATTCGTATAGTAATGATTTAGTTGCACTGCAGATTGCTTTGGATTTTCTAAAACAGCAGAAACAAAATCAGCGTAAAGTATTGATTCTTTCGGATATCCCGGGTGTTCGATTGCACGATGAGAAAAGCATCAATAAATTGAAACGCTTGATTATAGACAGTGATCTCACGGATCTGATTTTTATAGGTCCGGTACTGAATCAGTTGTCAGCTCAATTTTCATTACCAGTAACTAGTTACTCAGATACAGCATCGTTTATAGAAGATTTTAAGCATATTGAATATAGTAATGCCACCATCTTGATCAAAGGAGCACGTGATTACCATTTTGAACAAATCAGTAAACGACTGGTTGCAAAATCCCATGATACCATTTTAGAAATTAATCTAAATGCATTGGAACACAATCTTAATGTCTACCGAGGATTATTGCCAGCAGGAGTAAAATTAATGGCTATGGTCAAAGCCTTCTCCTATGGTAGTGGAAGCTTTGAAATCGCTAATTTGCTGCAATTCAATCATGTGGATTATTTGACAGTAGCTTTTGCCGATGAAGGTGTTGATCTTCGAAACGGTGGGATTACACTTCCAATAGTAGTTATGAGTCCTGATGAAAATGCTTTTGATGCCATTGTACAGTATAAATTGGAACCAGAAATCTATAGTTTTAGAATTTTAGCTTCATTTCTTCGTTATTTGGAGCTACATCAATTAAAAAACTTTCCTGTCCATATCAAAGTAGACACGGGTATGCATCGATTGGGATTTATGCCAGAGGAAATTGATGAATTACTCGCAGTGTTGAAAGATCAAGAGTCAATGAAGGTTCAGTCTGTTTTTTCACATCTGGCATCAGCAGGAAATGCAGTGGATCATGCGTTTACAGAAAATCAAATTCATCTTTTGGATGTATTTGCGACCAAGCTTAAGCAGGAGTTAGGATATTCTTTTATAAGACATATAGCTGCGACATCAGGTATTGATCTATGGCCTAGTGCATATTTTGACATGGTCAGATTGGGGATCGGTCTCTATGGAATTGATATGGATCGTGATGATCTACCCGTTCGAGAAGTCAGTGTTTTGAAAACTAATGTGACACAGATCAAATCGCTTGCTGCTACAGAGACTGTAGGGTACAATCGTGCAGGTGTGTTAAAGCGTGCTAGTCGTACAGCTACTATTAAGATTGGTTATGCAGATGGTTATGATCGTCGTTTTGGAAACGGTGTGGGAAAGATGTCTATCAATGGGCAACTGGTACCCACAATTGGTAATATCTGTATGGATATGTGTATGTTAGATGTTACTGATATTGACGTCAATGAAGAAGATGAAGTTATTGTCTATCCAGATATGAAAGAGGCTGCATTAGCAATTGGGACTATCCCTTATGAATTGTTGGTGAATATCTCCCAACGGGTTAAAAGAGTTTATTTTTACGAGTAATTCAAGGCTTATTTCGCATCTTTGCAGAGTCTATAGGTACAAGTGATATGTTATCAAAATTAATTAGAGCTTTTTTAAATTATCTTATAAAAGGAACCTTGGTCGTTGTTCCTTTAGCAGGTGCTATTTTCTTAATTGTCTGGATTGTAGCTTCGGTCGATTCGGCACTCAATCTAACAGGTTTATTTTTAGAAGATGAGACTGGGCATCCTTTATATATACCAGGCATTGGTATTTTAACGGTTATTTTAATCTTGGTTGTAGCAGGAATTGTTTTTACCAATTTTGTTACGGATCCTATTAAGCACTGGTTGAATAATCAGATTAATCGTATTCCATTGTTGAATACTTTGTACTCATCGATTAAGGATTTTACAGAAGCATTTGTTGGTGATGCCAAAAAATTCAATGTACCTGTTTTGGTCAAAGTGAATGAAATTGGGGTGAGTAAGATTGGTTTCTTGACACAATCGGATTTATCAAAAATTAATTTGACTGATGAAGTCGTTGTTTACTTTCCTTATTCTTACTCGTTCGCAGGACAAGTTGTTGTCGTGAAATCCTCCTTGGTAACAAAATTAGATATGTCTGCTACAGACGCGATGAAGCTAGTTGTTTCTGGTGGTGTCAGTGGTTTGGAGTAATATTTGGATAAATTATTGTATAAAACAAAAGGGAATCATTGGTAAAATGGTTCCCTTTTGTTTACATTTATTTTGTATTTTAAGATCATATTAACGATGAAGATTGACTTTAAAACAGTAGACGAGTATATCGCTTCTTTTCCAAAAGACGTTCAACAGATTTTGTTGCAGATGCGGAAGACCATTATGGATCATGCTCCTGACGCTAAAGAGAAAATTGCCTACGGTATGCCAGCTTATCACTTCAAAGGAAAACCACTCGTTTATTTTGGAGGTTTTCAGAAACATATTGGGTTTTATGCAACACCGACAGGTCACTTGCAATTTGAGGCCCAACTTGCTTCTTATAAACAAGGTAAAGGTTCAGTCCAGTTTCCGTTACATCAACCAATTCCTTATGAACTAATCGGAAAGATTGTGGAGTATAGGATTGCGGAGGCATTAGAAAAGTTAAAATAGCGCGTTAAATTTGATAAATTAGAGTCGTATGGATCGATTGTGGAATCGTTTATGGAGTAGTAAGGTTCCTGAAAACTTACAGGAGCAATGGAAAGATAAGGCAACGCTATCTTATGTAAATAGTCAGGTAGATGTCCCATTATTGCGAGGCTGTCTTAATAAAATTAAGGATGATCCCAATAATAAGTCTTTTTTACAAGATTTTTTAGATTATCAGGATATCGCTTTCCAAACAGAAACTATGATTTCTGCTGATGCAGAAATCAATTTTATAGAGCGGTATGTTTATTTATTTAGTCAGGTTTTTGTAGGACATATGTCCATTGTGTGGACTAAAAAGATCGAATATCCTGACCTATCAATACCTCGTTTTATATTACTGCCATTAATTCAAAATGCCTTATGGCAGGGGTATCATGCCATAGAAAAATATCCCATGAAAATTAAGATTTCAGTGTTTGAAAAAAATCTTTTATTGGATGTAACCAATCATGTCAATCACCATATTGTCGATCAAAAAATAAATGATACTATGGAGAACTTTCAAGCACGATTACAATTCGAATTTGGCGATCGACATACGTTGATCATGAATAGTAATGCACACACATTTCGCTCAAATCTTACTTTAAGGTTTTAAATAACCTCAAAGTGCGCTAAAGCATTAAAAATACCGTCATTGTCGACATCGTCAGTAATATAGTCTGCGATGGCCTTCACCTCAGGATTAGCATTACCCATTGCAATACCATATGCCGTATGTTTTAACATCGTGATATCGTTTCCACCATCACCAAAGGACATCGTTTCATTGATATCAATATCAAAATGATCGATAAATACATCGATTCCTACTTGTTTACTCTGGCCTAAAGGATTTACATCTGCAAATAAAGGAGTCCAACGGCTTGCCACAGAATTAGGCATGACCTGGTTCATAAATGTTTCCTGTTCTTCCGGTTGAATAAAGATATTCGTTTGGAGCACCGATGCCATATCAAAGTCAGCATAAGATCTTTGTGGAGGAACAGGTAAGTTTAAAAGCTCATACATCGAAGCGATCTCAGGGGTAACTTTAAATATAGAGATTTCTTGTTCTGACATCAGTGAGAAGCTTACTTCATGTTGCGCAGCATGGTCGATCAAGGATTTAATATCTGTCGCATCTATTCCTTTTCTGAAGAGCACATCACCTTCTTTTGTAATACAATAACCACCATTGAAAGTAATAAAACCATCAAAGTCCAAGTATTTGATATGATCTAAACTATTAATAGATCTACCCGTGGAAACAATGACTTTTATACCTTTTGATTTTAACTTTTGAATGGCTTTTTCGGTTGAAGTTGGTACTTTATGGGTGTCGAAACTAAGAAGGGTACCGTCGATATCAAAAAAAACTGCTTTAATCATGCTACTATGTAAATGTTTGTGGTACAAAGTTAATCATTAGAAAAATGTTTTTTGCCCTATGGATGTCATAATGAAGATTAGGGTCAGATAACACCAGAGGCAAGAAAAAATAATATGAATTAATGTTTCAAAATTTTTGCCTTTCCAAAGTTTACTGGAATATCCAAAAAATTGAATAAGTAATCTCAACAACCAAAAAATCCCCATTCCCAAAGATAATTTGTTACCAAGTTCTGTTTCGACGAGTTCTTCAGAAGATGATATACAAAGAACGCCCATTAAGATTATTGTGATTGCGATAAAGAAAGTGTGGATGAACATCATCTCTTTGTTAATCAAACTGAGTGATTTTAATTCTTCTTTCCAATTAAAATATTTGGGGAAATATAGATGTATGATACCTAAAAAGATTAAAATAAAACCAATGAATTTAAGGTGTACAATCATTTTTCATTAATTTAAATATGCTCATAAATGGAGTATGTTTTTTTTCTTCAACGATATCAAAACCAGAGGCCTTAAAATTTTTTATCCAGTTTTTTTTACTGTAAAAGTGAAAAAAACCGATATTGAAAGCTAAAAAATTAGGTATGTTCCTTAAATGCTCTACAACATATACCTCACCATTAGGTTTTAAAATCCGATGTATTTCTTTAAAAAATAGAGTTCGTTCATTTAAATTACGAATTTCATGTGCAGCTAGAATAAGAAATATCAAATCTATGGATTGATATTGAATAGGAATATGTAGCGTGCTGATCGTTAAGCAGGATTTAGCTAATGGATATGCTTTTCGAGCTCTTTTGATAGAAATTTCTGTGTGTTTTTTTGCATCATAAAAATCAAGTATTTGTATCGTTGATTGTGGAAATACCTGTTTTAAATATATAGTTGTTTCGTCAAATCCTGCATTAATATTCACAATTGATCTATTTTTATAAGATTTTTTTAACCATTTTAAAGAATAGAAATCGCTGAAATCATAAATATAAAATGATGCAATTAAAGACAATCCCGTAGAGAGGCAGACCATACTCAACAGTACCAAAAAATAAAATTTAAGATGATCATCAACGAGAAAATAACCCCATAGTAATAAACCTATACATAATAAGGCAATGAGATAGAAGTGCCAATTGAATCGGATGATATTTCCTAGACCTTGAAGCGGTTTCCTTAATTGCTGCATTTTTCTTTAATTCCTTTTTTCCAAGAATAGGGTATATGATTAATAATAAAAGCATTTGCTAATATAGCATCATCTAATTTTAGCTCTTTCAAAAATTCGATATGGTATTGAGATACTGTTATCGGGATAGGTTTCCAGTTTTCTCTGATTCCTTCAATAATTAGCATTTCGTTTTTCTTTGCATCATAATTAAAAGTAAATGGAAGTGGTCCAGCATATTTCCTGGCCTTTTTCCAATCAATAAAGGGAGATTGTGCCGGTAATTCACTGTTAATATCTCCCTCGCTATACTCGATCTGAAAATTAGATTTTTTGGAAGAAACGCAATGCTCTTTACCTTTTTGTTGCTGTTGGATATCGGTTGTCCTATAATTATAATGACTAAAGATATTGCCCAAAATTTCCATTTTTTTTCGATTGGTTTCGGATTTTAGAATATATAATCCACGACGTTTCTTCCCTTTTTCATTTTCATATTTTACAAAAATTCGATATCCAATAAGAAAGAAATCATTTCCGAATACCTTCGGAAAACCTTTAGGTCTTAATTGAGTTGTTTTCACTAATGCTACAGCCAAAAATCCATAGCGGTCATTAAGTGTATCCAATGTCAATGTTTTAGGAATCAGTTCCACTAATTTCTCCTTAGAAACGGCAAATGTTAAAACAATAGAACTTTCGAAATATGCTTCAACAGCAAAAGGGTGATTTTTAAGAAATGCGAACATGGCCTTTATTTTTAGAAAAATGGTATTCGTTGCTGTAGATAATGAGAATAAATATTAAAGCATATAAGATATTCCAGGGACCCCAAAGCAATAAATGAGGTACAAATAATAGTTCTAGACTGTTCATCATAGCAATTACAATAATTTGAACAATACAATTTAAACGTGACTTAAAACCGCTTAAAATCCATATAGCCATAATAATTTCTGCGAGACCGATAAGTAACGTTAATACGCCTGCATATTGATCACCTAAAATCACGGAGACAATTTTTTGATGTCGTGGAACTAAATTCAGCACTTTACAATATAAACCATTTGCAAACCAAACGAAGGCAATACTATAAGTTAAGAAGGTGTGCAAGGAACTATTTCGCATGATTGATGAAGTTTTTTACTAACTATTCAGGATTTCAATTCAGTCAATATTTAGTGATACGCTATTATAGCTCATATTCGTCACCATCTTATTTTTCTGACTGTAACGTTTTCACCTTTTCAAGGATTAGCGCTATAGCTTCAGGAGATCTTAATATTTTTTCATGACCAACAGCGTTCAGGTTGATAGCTTCTATTTGAGGATGATCTTCCAAATATGATTGCAGATAATCATAGGGAGCAATTTTATCTTCCTTGTCGTACAGTAACAGATGCTGTTGGCTATTAGGGAAGGTGTATAAACTATTTAAATGAAAATAAGCAATTTTCATATTGAATTTTTCTTCAAAATTCTGGAAGAAGTGCTCTTGAACATCTCGGGGAACATCTACATAATCCATGCTGGCCGCAAAATTCGCTTTTAAGTTTACTAGAGGAGTAAGGCTAATGATCCAAGTTGGCTCATGTTTGATATGGGCTAAAGCCGCGACATTGGCCATAGCCCCAAGAGAATGACCAATCGTTATGGCAGGCATACCGTAGGCAGCTATAATAGCTTGCACAGCTTCTATATATAAGATTAAGTTGGATAGCTCACCCTCAGCCTCTCCATTTCCAGGGGCATCAAATGCAATTATCGTTAAGTCTGGATTTTCCAATAGCTGCTCAATAAGCATGGAAAAATCAGCAGCTTTTGATCCCCACCCATGTGTTAACAAAACGATGTCCTTACCCGCTCCCCAACGAAAGACAGGAAAGGATAATAGATGGCCACTGAAAAACTCATCTTTCACCGTCAATTTATTTTTTGAGGCTAATTCAATCAACTGTTCTTGATGATGTCTCAAAGGCATTTTAGGAGAATAGCAGATATAAGACCAAATATCGTGTATGTTTTCTGCAACAGAAATCTTTTCTAGAGATTTCAAATATTCCATGGTTTGCTTTAATTTTTTCATCGGTGCAGTAGTTCTTTCTAAATTTCCTGTCTATTCAAATAGAGCAAGTAAACGCTCTTTATTCATAAAATCCGCAATTGGATTGTATTTGCTGGAAATGATATTATCCGCTATGACTGTTTTATTTGCCTGCAGTTTCATGATTTTGTCCTCGACAGTATCTGGGCAGATCAAACGTATAGCGGTCACATCTTTGGCTTGACCGATCCGGAAAGCACGGTCGATAGCTTGTGCTTCAACAGCAGGATTCCACCAGGGGTCTACCAGATAAACTAAACTCGCGGCCGTTAGATTTAGACCTGTTCCACCAGCTTTTAAACTGATCAAGATAACCCTTTGCGCATCATTTTCCTGAAATTGAGATACAATATATTGCCTATCTCTTGTTTGTCCTGTCAATTTTAGTGCCGTGATATCGTGTTTTGATAAAGCCATTTCGATTAGATTTAACATATTGACAAACTGTGAAAAGATGATAATTTTTTGATAAGGACTTTTATCCAGCACCTGTTCCACCAGCATTTCAATTTTACATGCATCTTGCTCCACACTTAGATCTTCTGTTTTTAGCAATTTTGTTGAGTTACAGATCTGTCGCAGTTTAGTCAGTCCTTTTAAGACATGCATGGGACTTTTACGGATTTCATCTCCATCTTTTACAGATATAAATTCTCGAAATTCTTTTTCATACGTATCATAGATATGCCTTTGCGCAGGTTTCATCTCGCAGTAAAGTACGATTTCATTTTTTGCAGGCAACTCTTTGGCGACCTCAGTTTTTGTGCGTCTTAGAATAAAAGGTTTTACTTTGCGTTGCAGTTCTTCCAGTCTTTTTTTATTACTAAATCCATCGATAGGCGTTGTGTAAACATCTTTAAAATATTTTTTTGAACCTAATAATCCGGGGTTAGCAAAGGACAGTTGAGCAAACAAATCCATGGTACTGTTTTCGATTGGTGTTCCAGTGATGACGATACGATTGCGCGCAGTGAGTTTGGTGACCGCTTGGTAACGTTGTGAATTGGGGTTTTTTATCTGTTGCGACTCGTCTAAAAAAATATAGTTGAAAGCATGTTTTTTTAAATGATTGATATCGGTCAATAGGTTATGATAAGAAATTAATATCAGTTCATATTGCTCAAATCCTTGGGTGTTTTTTTGCCGATCTGTGCCTTGCAGTACAAGTGTTTTAATCGATGGTGCAAATTTCTCCAGTTCATTTTTCCAGTTGAAAATAAGCGTAGTTGGCAGTATCAGTAGATTGCAATTGTTTTTAACTTTGATACGCTGGTTTAAAATAAAGGCAATGATCTGGATCGTTTTTCCAAGCCCCATATCATCTGCTAGGCAACCTCCAAAATTAAACTCATCTAAAAAATTCAACCATTTCAGTCCATCATGTTGGTAACTTCTTAGGCTGCCTATAAAATCCTTGGATAGTGCTACCGGTTTGACCTGATCGATATTTTTGATTTTACTTTTGATTTCCTCAAGCCGTTCTTTTGCTATTTGGGATAACCATTGTTCCTCAAAGTACTGATCGATAGCTGAATAATTAGTTTCCGCAATCTGTAAGAGGCTATCATCGATTATTTCACCAGCTAAAAAAAACTGTTCAAATTTATTAAGCCATTCTTCCGGAAGCATACCTTGCGTACCATCATCTAAGGTGATGAATTTTGATTTGTTACGAATGGCTTTTTGAAGGTTTTTAAGAGAACCTTTACTTTTGCCAAACTGTATATCCACATTGACATTAAACCAATTCTGCCCACTGAGCACATGAATAGCTATTTTGCCCTTAAAGGAATTATATTTAATTGTTTTTATTTCGTTAAATCCGATGATAGAGATGTGATGATTACGCCAATCCTCAAAAACATTCAGAAACCAGTCCAATTCCAGGAAATGTTTACGATGCAGATAGAAGTGCAGAAAATCTTCATCCAGCTGCTCCTCAAAATAGGGATGTTGTTTGATGATTAAACTGACAATCTGGAGTTCAGCTTCGAGATCCCGTTTCACTAAAAACTTCTTTCCATTTTTATCAAATCCAAAAATGGACCGTCTACTACGTACCGGCACCTCTACATCAGCGTAGCGCATGGTTGGGATCAGATTGATGTAATCACCAGATTCTTCAAGATAGATAATCGCTTCAGTATCGCTGTAGAATTGCTGATCTTTAATTTGTTTACTGCTAGCCTTTGGGATGTATAAATAATTGACTTCTACGACTTCTTCCATGACCATTAAGAAATCTCTCTTAAAATCCTCAAACTTCGATTGATGTACTTTAAGGTGATCAGCTGTAGTATGGAACAGTTTGAAAAGGGTGAGGATCTGTCGATTTTCAATAAAATAAAAATGCTGCTGGACTTGGGTGAAATAATCAAATACTAACGCAAGTTGCTGTAAAGGATGATCTTGTCCTGCGATTTGGATGGAACTCCGAATAGTAAAAAAATTACCAACTTGATCGATATCGATACGAATTGTCTTTGGAAGTTCTCTTAATGTAATCTGCGTTAGACCATTTGCCGAAATACTTTGGGATTGAGATTTATCCTGCTGATAGATCTCCAGTCCCAGTGGATTTTTAATCAACTTTTTAAATGCTATAATCTGTTGATTCCCTTCTTCTACGGTATTTTGTGCTAAAAAATGAAGAGCCGTGAAGAATTGGCTTTCCGTGATATCTTTACTTTTCCAGATCATTTCCTCACAAGAAATCTGTTGTAATGGATTTTTTAAAGATCCATTCTTAGCACGTGTAGCACGATAAAGCAATACCTGTGGATGTTTGTAGTATTTATGCTCTTTCAGGACCAAGATATTGGTCTGTTGTTCGACTTCTTTGTCAATACGTGTTAGATCAGTACCAGTTGCGGTGTTAAGGATATCCAAAGACAGATCCAGTAAATTATCTTGCTTTTTGTGAATTTTTACATTTCCATCGACCCATTCGATCTCGAAATAGTCTTCCAATTGCAGTTCATGTTCTAGTCCGTATTTAATCGCTATTTTTTTCAGATGATCCTGATAAGCATTAGCTGAAAAAAATAAATACACGTGATCATTCTTATAGATTTCATTTAAAATCAGTTTTTGATGGATACAGAATTCTTCGCGGTCAGAACAATTACAAAATAAGTTAAGCACGGGGCTGTCATAGACCACAATGACATCGTATCTAGTGCCTAAAGAAAGAATCAAAAAATGACCTTCATTTTTCTTAAGTGAAAAAATTTGGATAGGAGCTTGGTTATCGGATAAGTTCGACATCCAGGAATAAAAGCTGTATCGATATTCATTGTCAAAATGAATATCTGAAAACCGAAACTGGTGAAAATCATCTGAACCCTGTGGCGAATCGTCTTTTTTATACATGCTATTCAAACTTAGATAAATTTGTTTTATTTACCATTTTAATTCCGTCATTTAAAACCAATTTATTCATAAATATTCGTCTATCGTATAGTTACCCTTGTTTTGCAAGTGTTGATCTCACTTCTGCTGAGTAGAATCATAAAGCAACTAGAAAAGAGTAAAGAAGAATATTTTTTAAATTTATAGCACTGAGCTGTAACATTTGATAATCTGTATGCATCTAATGAGAAAAATATAAATTATGAATGAAGAAACAGTGATTGCTATTATGGTTGTATCCTTATTTAGCACAATTTTTTTTACACTTTATTACTATTTTCAAGCTCGCAACAAAGAACGTATGGCATTGATAGAAGCTGGGCTTGATTTATCTCAGTTTTATAAAAAGAAGGTGCAGATCTCACAATGGTTACGGTTAGGTATTTTAGCTGTAGGAATCGGAATAGGACTGTTTATTGTTGGTTTAATGACACAGTATCAGGTGCAGCCAATTACTGCAGTTTTAAAAGTTTCGATTATTGTACTTTGTGGTGGTATTGCGATGGTTCTTGCAAGCTATATAGATAAACCCAAGCAAGACAGGGATTGATGGATCAACAGTATATTGATAAAGTCTTAGCGGGAGATCGGCATTCCTTTCGGTATTTTTTACAGAAGTATCAGGATATGGTCTTTTCTGTTGCAATGAGTATTGTGAAGAACGAATCGCTTGCAGAAGAAGTCGCTCAGGATGCTTTTGTCAAATGTTACCATAAATTGGACACGTTTCACCAGCAGTCTAAATTTAGTAGCTGGTTATACCGAATTGTAGTCAATACAGCCTTTATGCGATTACGCAAGATCAAAATTGAAGTATTAGATTTTCAGCCTGATTATAATCAGGAGGTGATCGATGAGCATGAACTTACGTTACTGGAAGAAGAGGAGCGAAGTCAACTTATTAATGAAGCACTTTGCTTACTACCTGCCAATGAAAGTTTAGCATTACGCCTATTTTATCTGGAAGAAGAAAGCATTAAAGAGGTTTCCCTAATAACCGGATGGACTGATGCCAATACACGTGTGATCTTACACCGCGGTCGTAAACGCATGTATGGCATATTGAAGAAATTAATGAATAAAGCAAATGTGTAGCATGGAGAATAAAGATGAATTAATGAAATCGTTGATGCAGAGCAGCAAACTTAAAATGCCTTTCTCAGATTTTGCAAGTCGAGTCATGTTGACTATCGAGCAGGATGATAAAAAGTCTATTGCCGTTTTGCAAGATAGAAAAAAAGGAATTTACTTTTTCCTGGCCGGAATGCTATTTGGCGTAGTATTGAATTATTTACTAAGCAGATCTTGGAGAGATCTTAACATCAATTTGCCACAACAGGAAAATGCACTATTGGTTTCCCAAATCATTTATGCTTTATTGATTCTGTTTTTTATTGATAGACTTGTCAAATTATATCAATTGAACCGTTTAATAAAAAATTTATAAAGAAAAAAGGAGCATATACTATCTATATGCTCCTTTTCTATATTATCCCCTTTCACGTTCGAGTAAGATCATCATCATAAAACAAAGAATTAATCTAGTTTCATCTTTGGGATCGACCTCTGCGAGCTTATCCAACGTGAATTTACGACCGAAAAAAGAAGGTTTTTTCTGGAGTTGTAAGACCTTATTTCCCTCTTTATCATACATAGTATAAGAAGGGTTGAAAAGATATCCCGTGAGAATATTGAGGATCGGGATCTCTCCCAAAAAGCTATCCCCAACTTTTACCCATCCATTATCTTCTTGGATCTTGTAATCTTCTAAACCATCTCGGTCAAATGCATTATAATTCGCTTTCCAAATCGATCGCATGCCTTTTCGTCCTACCTTTCCAATTATTTCAGTCGTTTTATGATCGGTAAACGTGTAGTTTGCATTGAAATCTAACCAACGGTCTGCTTTAATACTATATTGTTGTTCTGACCGACTTTCATCAGAAAAAATCATGATTTCCTCTTTTAACTTGAACAGTTTTTGACGAACGTAAAATAGCGTACGATCCTCACTATCCTTTATCGTAAAATCATTATGAAAAGTAGAAATCTTAAATAGAAAGTTTAATGGATAATTGAAGTTGCTCATGGTTTTAGATACGCTTTTATATAAAGCTAGTATTTTTAAAGGTATATATAAATGTTTAGATTAACGATATTCTATGCTTAATTTGTACGCGTTTTTAAACAGTATGAAAAAACAAGCATATGCTTCATTTGTATCCCGTTCTCTATAATAGGGGCAGTGTAATGGTCCAAAAAGAAATTCTTACGGATATGATCCATCTCAAATCCATTGCGCAAATAGAATCGATGCTGTAGGTGTCCGATATCAGCGGTCCCTACCCATATCTGTTGACAATGCTGATCTCGTGCGTAAGATTTTAAGAAAGATAATAAATCAGTTCCAAAACCCTGGGACTGTTCCTGGGGCGCAATTGCAATATTTTTCAGCTCAACAGTATCTTGATCTAACTGTACGATCGCCATGACTCCAACCAGATCATTAGACTTTTCCTTGATTAAGGTAAAGATGGTACAATCAAAAATATACTTGTTTATAGCTTCTTTGGTTTCATCCGCGAGCAACAATAGCTCATAAGGAATAGGAGTACCATCAGCAAGTTTTTTAATAGCATAGTTCTCTTTCATCTAATAACTCAATTTTAGTCCAGCAAAAAAGTTTCGAGTAGGTGCTGCATTATAATATCGACCACCAAAAGCATTGATATCGTTGCCGAGGCTATATTTTTCATTCAACAAATTGTCAACACCAAGATAAAGGTTAGCCTGTAGATTCGTTGAAAATTTAAAACCCCACTGCATTTTTGCTTGAATCAGATGGAAAGATTCTGCAAAGGCTGTATTAGCATCATTTAACGGCATTTTTGAGGTGTAATTATGCTGCAGATTAAAGCCAATCTGATGAGCAAGATCGAGCTGAAGTGTATGTACAATAATCCAATCGGGCACAGCCGTAAGTTTGTTGTTGTCATAGCTGTCTTTTCCTACTTGATAAGTTCCAAATCGATAATGATGGTAGGTCAAACTAGAATTGATATAGAGTGATTTTACAACATGATTTGCCGTAGACGGTGTCACGATAAAACCTGTGATCGAACTCTCGATTCCTTTTTGTTTGATCTTGCCCGCATTCTGATAATATTCGACAGCATTCTCATTCAATTGTCGAATGATGGCATTATTCATTTTGTACTGATAGTAGGATATATCAGTGATAAGGCGACGGTTCATCCATTCCCATCTTAAGCCAATCTCTTGATTGTAACCAGACTCGGGTTTTAGTTCTGTATTGATCCGATTATCTGAAGATCGGATTTCAGCAATGGTTGGAGCTGAAAATCCGGAGGATATAGAACCACGTATCGCAAAATTTGGTGTCAACAAATAGGATGTGGACATCTTGGGCATCCAAGTCGTTCCGAACGATATTTGGTCCTTTTGTAATGAAACCGTAGGATGCAATTGTTTATAAGCAACTTGATTTTTATTTAATCCAATAGCTCCTTCTACTGTCCACTTATTGGCAATGATCATTTTAGCCCTTGCATAATAAAAATGTTGCCAATTTTCCAATTTATCCTCAGCTTGAAGATCGGTAGGAGTACCACCATGGTTATTATAGTTAGCGATATCATACCAGCCCTTTTGACCTTCTGTACCAACTTGCAATTGCCAGTTCCATTGATCTTGGGATTCATAAGAAAAATAACTTCGGTAACCTAGATTGCGCTCGTCCCTAAATTCGTAATTGGTAATAAATGGATTTTCAACTTTGGATGAAGAACCAAAAATAGTAGTTGTATTGCTCAGTCTATCCCCGATTTTGATTTTATGAGATAGTCCTGCGTATAGAGTTTTATTGTCGATAGCTGCTTTTTGTTGTTTTGCAGATGGAGCGTTTGCTGTTGCAGGTCTTGCTGCACGTGGGTTTTCTTGATATTGTTCTAGTGTGAGTCCACCCGGTGTCTGGTAGTTTAAATCACTATAAAGCGCCAATAATTTTAAACTTGCTATTGGTGTATAATCCCAGTAATGTGCTGTCTGAAACGTTTTTTTATTTAATGCTGTCTGCTCTCTATAGCCATCAGATCGTGTAAAACTTTGATCAACGGAAAAACGATATTTTTTATTGATATGTTGAACAGTAGAAAATTGCTGCTGTGCAAAACCAAAAGAGCCACCCGCCAAATTGATTGCAGTTTTAGATTCCCCATCTTTTTGAAAGCCGTTGGGTTTTATGATCATGACACCGCCCGAATTAGGTCCAAAAATGGAACCATCAGGTCCTTTGAACACTTCTATCTGTGCTATGGAGGCTGGATCGATCAGATTCAGGTAGGTATTTCCGCCAGCATCTGTAAGGGGAAATTCATCGCTATATATTTTTACATTTCGGATACCAAATGGCGAACGGATGAGGCTCCCACGTAGTGCCAAACGATAGCTACCGGGCGATCGTTCTTCCATGCGTAAACCTGGGACGATATTTAAACCCGATAGTAAAGTGGCACTATTTTGACTAAGAATTGCTTTTTGACCAAGTATTGATACCGAGCTTGGCGTGGTCAGTAAAGGTTGTTCTGTCAAATAACCTGAAACTTTCGCTGTTTCTAATTGATAGGAAGTGATCGTGTCTTTTTTTGCATCTTGGGCGTAGAGGCACGTCGGAATAAATAATAAACAGGATAAAACAGATTTAATCACAGGCATAGGGTATCGGGTCTCAAAATATTTGCTCTAAAATAATGAAAAACTTCCATTAAGCCTTTTTTAAAAAGTTTCATTGAGTCCTAAGAACACACCTCTTTGATGATATCCTCCTATAGCATAATCAATACATAGATTCGTGCGGGTCGCTTTATTAAATAGAATGCGTAAGCCTGCACCACCCGCAGCCCGCCATGATTTAAACAGTTTGCTGTCCATATCATTGTTCGTAGATTGAATATTGAAAAATGTGGCACCACTAATAAATTTGTTTCGAAGGATCGGGAAACGATATTCAGCTTCATTATAGAAGTATGATAGTCCTTTGAAAAAACCGAGGGTATAGCCCCTTCCTGATCTCAGCGAATTATCTTTTGCAGTTCCCGGCAGATCTAAGTACGGGAGTCTTCCCGATATTCGGTATGAACCATAGTTCCAAAAGGCAAGTACATGCTCTGGGTTTTCCTCCGAAAGGCTGAAGTATTTTCTAAAATCGGTCGTAAGTTGTATGGCATTTTTACTACTACCCATCCACTCTTGGTTCATCCGTATCCCGATGTCCGAATATATCCCTTTATAAGCACGATTTGGATTGTCGCGGGTCATGTACTGCACATTGAATAGCAGACCATTGGAATTGTATTTTTCCGGATTAAATCCATAACGCTGGCTATAGACATAGTTCGGGTTGTCGTTATTTTCCGTTGATGCTGTGATATTTTTGCGAATATCGAACGCAAACCCGGCACCTAGAAAAAGATTATCAGAAACGCGTTTATATAACTTTTCATTGATACTGAATGAAGTGTATTTATATACAAACATGTTCTTGTCTGGATTGGTCAGGATATCATCGTCGCTTTGCCCCGAAAATGTTTTTGTCATCCCTAAACCTGCGTCTGGATTGACCATTTTAACAATAGCCCATCCTCCTTGAATATTCCATTTATTCTCTTTTGTATAGATGTTGTGACTGACGTAAAACACGAGAATACCTTTTGTTGTAACAGAAGCTGTCGATGCTGCAGTTGACATCATGGTATTTGCTTTATCTCCCAATACAACGCCTGCTACACCTTTGATCCCAATTTGGGCTCCAATGGTTGGATTTAGCGCAATTCCTGGCATGAGGGTAATTCCTGAACGTTTTTTATTTGGATTTCGTTCTTTCTTAGGATGAAGAATATTACGAAATAAATCCGAAATATCGTATTGATAGGTGGAGTTGGAATCAATTTTATGCTGCACATAGTTGGATTGGGATTCAACACGTGACGAATCCGATACAAGTGTAACTTGAGCTTGAGTAGGATTAATGAAAGTGATGAAAAAAAGCGCTAAACCGGCTATTGAGATGTCAAATGTGTTGAATTTAAGTAGCTGTTTTTTCATTTATCAAGTTTATAGTGCCTATTTTTTATAAATTTTATCGGATTTTATTCGTACAGATAGTCTACAAATATAGTTAAAAGAAAGAATTATGATATTTCTTGGTTACTAATTTTTCATATAGGCAGGTTATCTGAGTTGTACGGCGTTATCTAACTCCTTATCTTTAACAAAAAAATCCATTACATGAAAATTAAGATTCTCTTTAGTTTAGTATACGTTTTCACTTCTAGCATTTTAGCACATGCGCAGGAGCTTTACACACCGCGTCATATCAAACAGGCATACCAAAATGAGACCCGAAGTTTAACGGGAGCTCCAGGTGCCAAGTACTGGCAAAATAGAGGACAATACAACATCCAGGTAACTGTTGATCCAGAAACAAAAATAGTGTCTGGCAAGGAATATATTGTGTATGAAAACCATAGTCCCCATGCCTTGCGTGATCTCGTTATTCACTTTGCTAATAACGTTCATAAACCCACTGCAGCAAGAGCATCAGACGTCAGTACAGATTTTCTTACTTCCGGATTGAAGTTGAAGTCATTTAAATTGGATGGTCAGGTATACCAGATTGATAGTAAGGATTGGACAACCGCCAATCGGGTGATATTGAAAAAAAACATAGATGCCAAATCAACTGTAAAGGTTGAAATGGAATGGGAATACCCCTTGTCATTATCAAGTGACCGTGAGGGACAAATCGATCCTGGAACATATTATTGCGCTTATGCATATCCGCGTATTGCTGTTTATGACGATTATAATGGATGGGATATGTTAGAGCATAATGGTCGTCAAGAATTTTATCATGATTTCAACGATTATCAAGTTGAAATCCGAGTACCTAAAAATTATGTGGTCTGGGCTACAGGAAGCTTTTTAAATCCTGAAGAGGTTTTGCAGACAGCAATAATGGACCGCTTTAAAAAATCATTAAACACCGATGAAGTCGTTCAAGTCGCGAGTTTAAAAGAAATGCAAGGCCAGCGCGTTACAAAACAACAGGATTGGAATAGGTGGAAGTTTAAGGCTGATCATATTTCCGATTTTTGCTTTGCTTTGAGTAATCATTATGTTTGGGATGCTTCTAGTGTACAATTGAAGACCAAAAGAGTCAGTGTACAGGCAGCATATCGAGATGGTACCAAAGATTTTGAACAATATGTGGATTGGGAACGTTATTGCATAGATTGGTTCTCTAAAAATTGGCCTGGAGTAGAGTATCCATTTACAACCATGACTGCTGTGCAAGGATTTGCTGATATGGAATATCCAATGATGGTCAATGATAGCAGTGTACCAGATAATTTTATGGATGCAAGGCAAACAGTAGATCATGAAATAGCACATACATACTTTCCTTTTTATATGGGTACTAATGAAACCCGCTATGCATTTATGGATGAAGGCTGGGCAACCGCTTTGGAGTTATTGATTGGAATAGAAGAGAATGGTGAAGAGGCGGCGAAGCAGTTATTTAAAGAATTTCGTGTGCAAGGATGGATTCAAGATCCTGCCACCGAACAGGATCAACCATTGATATCTTTATCCTCGCAGTTAAGTGGCAAAGGTTATGGTAATAATGCCTATATCAAATCGGCATTGTCCTATTTGGCATTGAAAGATTATTTGGGAGATGAACTCTTCAAAAAAGCTTTACATCATTATATGGACAACTGGAATGGTAAGCATCCAACTCCCTGGGATTATTTCTACTCTTTTAATACAGGTGCTGGGAAAAATCTGAATTGGTTTTGGAACAATTGGTATTTCAGTAATCATTATATTGATTTGAAGTTGGAGAAGGTAAATCAGAAAAATAAAATCATGACGTTACATATTCAAAATGTGGGAGGTTTTGCAATTCCATTTGATGTGATTTTGCATTATGCAGATGGTCAACAAGAAAAAGTTCATTTTACCCCACAAGTATGGGAAAAGAATCAAAATTCAATAGCGTTAAAACTAAAAACAAAAGGTCCGGTAAAAGAAGTTGTTTTGGATAATGATATTTTTATGGATTACACAGGCGATGATAATCGGGTAAGACTTTAAGTTGCTTTTACCAATTCTTTTTAAGTGATCTTATTGATGACGGTCTGAATACTGTTATTTTTATCGAATAAAAATAACAGTATTCAGACCGTTTTTTATTAAGTTCTTTAAGTAATCAAGAGTCTTTGTTATCCGATGAGATAGGATAAAGATAAGATGGATCACAAGAAATCAGTCAACGCAATTTCTTGTGATGATGTCTTCTTCTTTTTTCCTTGAACATCATGCTACGAAGCTGAAAGAAACCCAGGGTCATTTTATGATTGGATCGTAGATATGGTATACTCATGATGACCAGTAGCGAGATACAGGCAGAAGTCCCTAAAGCACCTCCAAAACCATCAAAAAATTTGCTGGTATTGATATAGATCACACTGTAGACGAGACCAGATAGGGAAACACCGATAAAGGTAGACAATTGATTGCTCGAAACCATACCAACAAAAGATGAACCGATAAAAATCAGTGGAATATGATTCACCAATTCTGGAGGGATATAAGAAGGGAAAAAGTGAACAAATCCAGCTACTATGCTGCTCAGTAGGGAAGAGGAGAGGACACCTCCCAGTTTCAGTTTATTATTAAAATAATAAGTCAGTAAACTTCCGAAGATTCCAGTAAAGACAAGGATTGCTGTATAGATCATGATCTTGAAAATAGAAATAATATCAGATAGGTAATGGCAACCCCTGCAAAAGCAAGTGTTCCTAACTTGCCCCCAACTCCATTCAACAAACTTTTTGATATGATCAATAGCACTGCTGTACAAATACTGGCTGCTAGGATAAAATAAATATCGTGTGCTACTTTAGTATTGGACATCCCAACAAATGAGCCACAGTAAATAGCTGGGGGTAGGTGCGATAGGTAGTCTGACTTTTTATTCAGATACGGGATTAGCGCCCCAGCTAAGCCAACCAAACTAGCTGAAAAGACGGAACCTAAACCAAACTGATGATTTAAGAAATAACAGCTGACAGCCCCAATAGGTACCCATAACGCAATATAAACTTTTTCGTAAGTTAATTTATGATGATGGACAGGCGACTTAAAAAATGAATAGAGTAATAGAAATGAAATCAGAACAATGAAGAACGATAGCGCAATAGTGGAATTGTTTTCTTTAAAAATCGCTAATAAAAACAATAATTGTATGATGAAAAGCATCACCAGAGAGGTATAGCGAATAACTCTATTTGAGGATATTTTTGACATTATTGTGCAAAAATACAAAGAAAATTGACAAAGAAACACTAAAAGCCAACTATTGTTAAATACTTGAAATCGATAGCCTCGGGATTTTACTTCAATAAATATGAATTTCTGAAATAAATATTTATATATTTAGCCTCAATTTCATAAATAAATCTAATTAATCTTACATAATGAATACTATTTTAAGTACGAAGGATTATATTGTATTTTTTGTATACTTTATAATTGTTGCTTCTTATGGTTTGTGGATATACTACAAAAAGAAGTCAGCTTCAGAGGGTGCAAAGGATTATTTCCTAGCAGAGGGATCATTGACCTGGTGGGCAATCGGTGCTTCATTAATTGCGTCAAACATTTCTGCAGAACAATTTATTGGGATGAGCGGTTCCGGATTTAAAATGGGACTAGCGATTGCTGCGTATGAATGGATGGCTTCCATAACCTTGATCGTTGTGGCTATTTTCTTTATGCCTGTCTATCTTAAAAATAAGATATTCACGATGCCCCAGTTCCTCAACCAGCGCTATAATGGTACGGTAGCGATGATTATGGCTGTGTTTTGGTTGATGCTCTATATTGTGGTCAATTTAATGTCTATCCTTTATCTTGGAGCTGTTGCTATTAGCGGTATTTCTGGATTAGATTTGACCTTATGTATCATGTTGTTAGCTGTTTTTGCCATCATTATTACATTAGGAGGAATGAAGGTAATCGGTTATACAGACGTTATTCAGGTATTTTTCTTGGTATTAGGAGGTTTAGTCGCGACGTACTTGGCGTTAAATATTATATCAGATGGCAATGGTGTATTGGCAGGTTTCACCACCTTACATAATGATGCTCCAGAGCATTTTCATATGATATTCAAAACGGATAATCCAAATTATATGGATCTGCCAGGTATCAGTGTCTTGATCGGGGGTATGTGGATCGCAAACTTAAGCTATTGGGGCTGTAATCAATATATCACACAGCGTGCATTAGGAGCTTCCTTGCCTACAGCAAGAAATGGTCTATTATTCGCCGCCTTCTTAAAACTATTGATGCCGGTGATCGTAGTCATACCAGGTATAGCTGTCTACTACATCGTCAATAAAAATTTAGGAGCTATCGATTCTTCAAGTTTATTGACTTCAACCGGAGCGCAAGATCCAAATAAAGCATATCCAGCATTGCTGACACTACTTCCAGCAGGTTTAAAAGGTTTATCTTTCGCTGCTTTAACAGCTGCTATAGTTGCATCTTTAGCAGGAAAAGCGAATAGTATTGCGACTATCTTCACCTTAGATATCTATCAAAAAGCAATCAATAAAGATGCTTCTGAAAAGAATTTGGTCAATGTTGGTAAACTAGCTGTCATTGTTTCCATGATCTTAGGTACTGGGCTAGCACTTATTTTGGGAGAATCATTAATGGGCGAAGGAAAACAAGGATTCCAATATATCCAAGAATATACAGGATTTGTTTCTCCAGGTATTTTCGCCATGTTTATTCTAGGTTTTTTCTGGAAAAAAACAACTTCAAATGCAGCGATGTTTGCGACAATTGGTGGATTTATTTTATCCGTACTTTTCAAAAAACTACCCGATCTTATGGATCTTTCCTTTTTATCAAGTACAGGTTTCTCAGTATTAAATCCAGCTACAGGTATTTATGAAATTCCATTCATTGACCGGATGAGTTTTGTATTTATCATCTGTGTTATCTTTATGGTGATCATTAGTTTAATTGACAACAAACGCGGAATTGTTCCTAAAGGACTGGAAATCGATACAAAAATGTTTAAAGCACACAACGGTTTCGTAATCGGGTCATTACTGGTTGTGATGATTGTGGTTGCGTTATATTCGATTTATTGGTAAAAAATCTCATATGGCTTTATAATATGATAAAAGGCATCCATTGGATGCCTTTTATCATTTAGCCAGTTTTTTATCATGCTAATAACTGCTTTTTGTAGCTTGTGGACATGACTTAAGCTGTGTCGTTTTCTGGACCAGTTGATGGAATAGGCTCTTCAGGAATAAATTCCTTGGGACTACAATTAAAGAAAAGTGCTAGTCTATTCAATTGGTCATAAGAATACATACTATCCGAATTTTTCATTTCTATTTGACCAATATAGCCCGCAGAGACCTGTATCAGGGAAGCAAGCTTAGCCTGACTCATATTTAAATCTTTCCTTTTTTTACGAACAAGATTGACTATTTCAAATTCTATAAGTGATTTAGACATAATAATTTAAAAAAACATTTGCTTAGTAAATACTAAGTAATTATATTTGTTTAACTTAGTTGTTACTAAGTGATTTTGTGGCTTATTCTGTATGTTTTACGAATAATATGAAAATAAGATAAGCCGAGCAAGATTCAATAACCAATTTAAAATCATGAAAATGCAAACTAAATTTACTGGCTATGTCAATCTCACATTCAGCTTCATTGCTTTTTCCAATTATTAGTTACAAGAACATAAAATGTTATCGAGAATAAATTTATGAATCTTTAAAAATGAATAGGTAAGAGGTCATCCTGTACAGCATGTTTTCGCCTTCATGCTGTATGATCCAACGTAAATTTCTTATGGATGGTGGCCTACCTTAGAATTTTTACCGACCTGCTTTGCTATCGAATGATGCGATAACAAGAAAGCAAGATGCTATTTATTCTTGACACAATAAATATAGCATTTTTTTCTTGGTAAGCCAATGATAGCCTTATGTATTTAGACCTCTTGTTTTAGCATAAAGAAGGCGGGTCGGTTTTTAATAAAAATGGATTTGGACCATATAAAGATGGAGAAAGATTTGGTATTGGGACAGCTTTGTGGTGATTGTTAAACAGGTAGGTTAACCAATTATAAATAATTAAAATGAAAACATTACTGCTAGAACGCTTTAAGACTCGTCAAACGAAAGAATTTCAATGCCATAATCGGGAACAACCGCTCAAAAGTATTTTAAAGATAAAGCCTAAAGAACGCTATTATTCGCAGTTTACTCCACTACTGGCAGATTTGGATTCTTACAGTTGTGTGGTCCGAGATGAGCAAGCAGATGTGCTCCGCATCTCCTTAGTTAACATGGCCATTTATGAGTTTTATTTATTTGCCTTTGGTCTTTCCGGTACTTTTCCTGTCTCCCGTATTTTTGTATACAACTGCGATCGATGTAACTATGTGCACGATCACGACTGTGGTGATCATGAGATCTGGAAAGAGAATCATCTTTATTGCTATGAACTCACGTTGCCAGCAGCTACTGAGAGGGAAGAGTATCAGCAAAAAATCTTAAATGATCTCCATAATAAATTTCATCTGGAGGTGAGAATAGAAAAAGAACAGGTCGTTTCTGATGTTTATTTTAATGAAATTATGGGCTGTCCAGCAGCGACAAGCTGGCACGAACAGACTGTTATGACCATTAAACCTAGGATCATGATGTCGTGATAGGCAGGATGATGATACCTATTGGAGTCTACTTTTTCAAAACAATTTTGGAGTTAAATAATTCGTGCTGAATTATTTAAGATCTTATTTTTACCAATTATTAAATAAAAGCGTCAAACGCTAGAAAGGCGTGTACGCGTTGTACATGCCTTTTCTATTTTAATTATGCAATCTGTTTTGCTATCTCTGTCCAGGTAAGTAGATTTGAAAACCAAGTCCTACACCTAAACCAGAAGCTTTTTCACCTAAGTTTACATTTGATTTTGTATAGTTATAGCCAACAGTCGCCTCCAATGCTACTGTTCTCGTGATGAAGTGGGCATAACCTAGATTTGCTCCTAATGCCAACGAAGCTCCTTTTCCAACTGAGCTACCAGCTATACCGATATCTCCCTGTCCAAAAAAGCGACCTGATGAAGATGAACCCTCAGGGAAATAATATCTTACGAATGGTGCGATACCGTAATTCCACTCGTTGTCATGTCCTTTTACACCAATAAAACCTAAGTTAGCTTGAGCTCCAATAGCGATACCATCAGAAACGAAATAACCAGCTCTTGGTTGTACATTAATATTAAACGCTTTTCCTTCAAAACTATAACCTAGATTCGCTAAGGAACCACCGACCATCCAGTTACCCTTTTGTATTGGGGCAGTACCAACATCTGCTGAACTTTGTGGAATGGTTTCGATTTTTTGAGCATTTGCACCGAAAGCTATTCCCCCCATAATTGTAAGTAGTAGTGCTAATTTTTTCATGAGTCTTAAGTTTTTCTATATAATTAACGATTCTTGTTTATTATATAACAGTAAAAGAAAACAAAAGTTTTATTTTTTTTAGCTTTAACTTACAAGTTACCGCTGCAACAATTTATTTTTAATTTTTAGCTGTTTAATTTTCCATTACTAATAAGGCACAGGATGATGTTTTGATGTTATCCGTTTCTTACCCTCAAAATTGTCATTTTTACCTTGACCAATGTCATCAATCATGCACTATCGATGCCATCATATTTTTACATTCAAAAAGCTGATGTGATTTTTTTTTAGTCGTGATTGAAGTCGTTAAAATATTTGTAAATCAGCTTATTATTACTTCCTGTTTATACTGTGTACTGCATACAATTTCACTATATTTCATCTTGGTAATTTGCATTTTCGAGTATTATTTTTCTTATCTTTAGCAGGAAGGGGGGCTGGTCAACACCTGATAAAGTGCTGAAAATAGCCTTGAAAAATAATCAAATAGGTTTAATCCATTACAGCTCGGCTTTCGAGCTAATTTGATAAGATCCAATTATATGATAAAAACCGCAGGTCTTCTTTTTAGAGAAGCGATCAAGAATGAAAAACCATTACAAGTGGTTGGTACTATCCATGCTAACCATGCACTTTTAGCCCAGCAGGCGGGTTTCCAAGCCATTTATTTATCAGGAGGGGGCGTTGCAGCTGGATCTTTAGGAATCCCCGATCTTGGGATCACAACACTTGAAGACGTATTGGTCGATGTTCAACGGATTACCAATGTATGTACACTGCCTTTATTAGTTGATATTGATACTGGATTTGGTCCATCGGCATTTAATATTGCCCGAACCATTCAATCCTTGATCAAAGCTGGTGCCGCCGCCGTACATATGGAAGATCAGGTTGGAGCAAAACGTTGTGGCCATCGACCGGGAAAAGAATTAGTGTCAAAAGCAGAAATGGTCGATCGTATCAAGGCTGCAGTAGACGCCAGGACGGATGGTACATTTGTCATCGGTGCCCGTACTGATGCTTTGGCCTCTGAAGGATTGGAAGCCGCATTGGAAAGGGCTGTTGCTTACAAAGAAGCAGGTGCAGATTTTATTTTTGCTGAGGCTGTACATGACTTGCAGCAATATAAAAGTTTCAGTGACGCTACTCAACTTCCTATTTTAGCCAACATCACCGAATTTGGTCAAACGCCCCTGTTCACCCGAGAAGAGTTATCCCAAGCGGATGTTTCGATTATCCTATACCCACTTTCTGCTTTTAGAGCTGCAAATAAAGCAGCTGAAAATGTATACCAACATATACGACAGGATGGTACGCAAGCTGCTGTAATACCCCATATGCAGACGCGAGAAGAACTCTACCGTAGCATTAATTATTACGCATATGAAAATAGATTAGATCAATTGTTCAATAGTAAACATGATGATAGAAACAAATGAAAAGGGTTTTAAACCCAAGAAAAGCGTCGCATTATCCGGTGTTGAAGCTGGCAATACAGCTTTAAGCACAGTCGGGAAAAGTGGTAACGATTTACACTATCGCGGTTATGATATTTTGGAACTTGCCGAGCAAGCTAGTTTTGAAGAAGTAGCGTATTTGTTGATTTATGGAAATTTACCAACCAAAGCACAGCTCACCAGTTATCAAGCGCAGTTAATTAGCCAGCGTGGATTACCGATTGCGATACAAAAAGTATTAAAACAATTGCCAACTACAGCACATGCGATGGATGTGCTTCGTACCTATGTTTCCGTATTTGGGAGTATTCAACCAGAAAAAGAGAGTCATCCCATTGCAGGGGCACGCGATATTGCCAATCGCTTGATGGCCTCCATGGCGTCTGCTTTGCTATATTGGTACCATTTTAGCCAACATGGACGTGAAATTGACGTTGAAACAACGGATGGAACTTTAGGTGCACATTTTTTGCATCTTTTACATGGAACTCCCCCGCCAGCATCATGGGTCAAGGCGATGCAGGTATCTCTAAATCTGTATGCAGAACATGAATTTAATGCTTCAACCTTTACCGCACGTGTGATAGCAGGTACTGGTTCTGATCTTTATTCGAGTATTGCAGGAGCTATTGGAGCACTGCGTGGACCAAAACATGGCGGAGCCAATGAAGTTGCTTTTGAAATACAGAGCCGGTATGCCGATGCTGACGAAGCAGAAGCTGATATTCGAAAACGGTTAGCCAATAAAGAAGTAATCATTGGTTTTGGACATCCTGTTTATACGATCTCTGATCCACGCAATCAAGTGATCAAGCAGATTGCTAAAGAGCTTTCCGAAGAAGCAGGTGATATGACATTGTATACCATTGCCGAACGTTTGGAATCAGTGATGTGGGAGGAAAAGAAAATGTTTCCAAATCTAGATTGGTATTCTGCTGTATCCTACCATTTGATGGGGATCCCAACCGAAATGTTTACGCCTTTATTCGTGCTGTCGCGGATTACAGGATGGTCGGCACATGTATTTGAACAACGACAAGATGGTAAGATCATTCGACCGAGTGCACACTACATTGGTCCTGAAAATAGATCCTTTGTTCCTATTTCTGAAAGGTGAAAAATACTTTCAAGTCAGAGGATTAGCACGATAATTTAATATATACACTTATAGTTTTTATAAATAAAATGGCATCACAAATTTCGAATGACAGACCGCAAGCAGATCAGGTATTAGCTGATATTGCGGATTATGTCCTTCATTACAACATCGAAAGTAAAGTGGCATGGAAAACCGCATTTTACTGTTTTTTAGATACATTAGGATGCGGGTTTGAAGCGTTGACCTATCCCGCTTGTACCAAATTATTAGGACCCGTTGTACCGGGTACCATCGTTCCCAATGGGGCCAAAGTTCCAGGTACTTCTTATCAATTGGATCCGATTCAAGCAGCATTTAATATTGGAGCTATTATTCGTTGGTTAGACTTTAATGATACTTGGTTAGCTGCCGAGTGGGGGCACCCTTCGGACAATTTGGGAGGGATCTTAGCGACCGCAGATTGGTTGAGCAGAACACGGATTGCGCATGGAGAAAAGCCTTTGAAAGCGAAGGTTGTGCTGGAAGCCATGATCATGGCGCATGAGATCCAAGGCGTATTGGCATTGGAAAATTCGTTTAATAAAGTCGGTTTAGACCATGTAATTTTAGTAAAGGTGGCATCTACGGCTGTTGTTGGAAAATTGTTGGGACTGAGTCGAGACGAGTTGATCAATGCGATTTCTTTGGCCTTTGTAGATGGTCAGGCACTTCGTACCTATCGTCATGCACCTAACACAGGTAGCCGAAAATCATGGGCTGCCGGTGATGCTACATCTCGCGCGGTGAAGTTGGCATTAATGGCCCAAACGGGAGAGATGGGATACCCTTCGGTACTGTCAGCGCCTGTATGGGGATTTTACGATGTATCCTTTAAAGGACAAGCTTTCAAATTTCAGCGACCTTACGGATCTTACGTGATGGAAAATATCCTGTTTAAGATTTCTTTTCCAGCCGAATTTCATTCTCAGACAGCAGTTGAAGCAGCTATGCAATTATACGATCAACTCAAAGCTATTGGAAAAACAGCAGCAGATATTGCCCATATTCAAATTCGTACCCATGAGGCAGCCATACGTATTATCGATAAGAAGGGACCGTTGCACAATCCTGCTGATCGGGATCATTGCATACAATATATGGTTGCAGTTCCCTTGTTATTTGGTCGATTGACAGCGGAAGATTATGAAAATCAGGTAGCAGCAGATCAACGTATCGATGTATTGCGCGATAAAATGAGCTGTGTGGAAGATGTTCAATTTACAGAAGATTACCATAATCCTGAAAAAAGAGCCATTGCCAATGGACTTACGGTCACGCTAAACGATGGTACCGTACTCGCAGAAGTCCTGGTCGAATATCCAATAGGTCATCCTCGTCGTCGCGATGAGGGAATTCCTAAACTGATTGAAAAATACAGGGTTAATTTAGCTCGTATCTTTGCAGATAAGCAACAAAAACAGATTTTGAATGCGACATTGGACTACGATACTTTTATTGAAATGGATGTGAATCAAGTGGTTGATCTGATGATGAAATAAGGTTAGAAGGTTAACAGGTTAGAAGGTTATAGTGTTAGAAAGTTAGGAATTCGCTTTGTTACTGCGTTACTGGTCACTATAGTCACTGCGTTACTAATCACTTTGTTACTGCGTCACTAGTCACTGCGTTATTAGATCACTATCGTCCATAAAAAAGGCCTGCTTATCAAATGAATAAGCAGGCTTTTTTATGTGTTAATTTTTATTTTCAACAGGCCAGTTTGACTGTAGTCCTGAGTAGAAGCTGTAGTTTTCTTGAGCCAACTTTTGGAGAGATTCAGGAATGATCCATTGCTCACCTAAGGGTGTAAAAGTTTGACAGTCCTTCACAAATTTTTCAAGACCCACTTGATCCATATGACCAAATACTCCGCCTGTATGTACAGGATATCCTATACCTAAAGTAGCGCCAACATCAGCATCGATGGGGCGATCCAATACCCCCTCTATTAAGCATCGGTAACTATCGAGTGACATCACGTGCAATAACCTATTTTGTATGGTTTCCAATTTTGGTAAGGGTTCTATTAGGGGTAAAGTGTTATCGTACCAGATTGTTTTTTTTCCAGATCCCATATCATAATCATAAAAACCCTGACCTGATTTTCGTCCATTTCTTCCTGCATCTACTAATGTTTTCAAATAATGGTAGCACCGTTTTTGGCTGGGGTGCAAATGTGGTAACTGATCGTACACATGTAGCATCAGGGATAGCGATATCTCATCAAGTACCGCGAGAGGACCAACTGCAAATCCGGCATATTTCGCTTGTTCATCAATTAATGCAGCCGGAATACCTTCTAACAACATCGTGACCGCCTCCAAGAGATAATTGAAAAAAATACGGGAGGTAAAAAATGCAGGGCCATCATGAACAATAATTGGGATCTTTTCCAGTTTTCGTACGACTTTTAAAGCTTTAGCTAGTGTTTGCTCGCTCGTTTGTTTTCCCCTTATGATTTCGACTAAAGCCATACGATCTACAGGCGAAAAGAAATGCAGACCAATAAAGTTTTCTGGATGAGGACTTACCAAAGCCAATTCACCGATCGGAAGGGATGTGGTATTGGAAGCAAAGAAACCGTTCTTACTAAGAAAAGGAAGAGTTTCATGACTGACTGCTGCTTTGAGTTTTTTATCTTCAAATACAGCTTCGATAATGAGATCCACTTCACCAAAATTGTCAACCTGATCTGTAGGATAGATACGGGAGAGGAGTATCTGTCTTTTTTCTTCATCCATTTTTCCCAAGGTTACCCATTTCGACGATACTTTTTCGGCATAGGCTTTTCCTTGTTCTGCTTGCTGTAGAGTCACGTCTTTTAAGATGACATCAATACCCGCTCGGGCTGCTTCAAAAGCAATTCCAGATCCCATCATCCCAGCACCCAAAATCGCTATTTTTTGGAGACTGTACGAACTGTTGTCTACAGGTCCGGAAGAACTTATTGCTTCTTGAACAGCAACATATTGTGTTCGGATGATACTCCATGTTTTGGGATCCTGAAGGACCTTGATGTAATTTTCAATTTCGAGTTCTAGCGCTACTTTTTTTGAAATATCCCTGCTCTTATCCATTACTTGTAGACATCCTTCGATATTAGGTCGAAGGCCAGCATGACGTTTTCTGATGGGATCAGAAAGTTTTTTCCAAAGTTCGTCATCCCATATAGTTGTAGATCTTGATCTAGTATGATGGAGATTTTCGAGGATCCAGGTTTGAGCATGTTGTATAGCAGCATCATCGTCGGGTACGATTTCGTCAATAAGTCCTATCGACTTGGCTTGATGAGTTGATAGGTTATCACCTTGCGTCAATAAGGGAAGTGCCGCCTCTAATTGAAGTAATTGCGTCGCCAGTACCGTAGCCCCCAATCCTGGAAACAGACCCTGTTTTATTTCTGGGAATCCCAATTTTACATCACTTAAAGCAATGCGGTAATGTGCCCAGAGCATCGTCGTAAGCTGTAGGCTCAGACAATCATCGGTTATGATCCCCACGATAGGTTTACGTTGTTCTTGAAGGAGATCCCATGTGTTGATCAGCGATGTTAACCGCTTTTTAAAGGGATATGCTTCTTTTGCTAGATTAAGCAATATTTCATAGTCGATTCCTTGTTTGTCAAGTGGGGGAGTGAAGATTATTCCTTTCACTTCAGCATCCTCGATATTTTTTGTCAGAACAGCTACAAATTCTTCCAAAAGATCAAGGCTTTTTCCTTTGGGGGTATCAGCAGTATAAATTGGGCTGATGAATACCATTCCTTTTTCATTTCTTTCACTCTGGAAATGAATGAAGTCGGTATTTTTCACAATGTCCATAATAATCATTTATGTAAAAGATCAATCTTAAGTATCGATCTAAAAACTAATTTGAAGAAATAGGTGTACTAGCTTGTTGCTGATAGTTGACTTTATCAATCGTCATTTTAGCAATAATTTCCAGCATGATTTCAGAAGTGCCACCAATAATCGTACCCACTCGAACATCACGGTATAGGCGTGCTATTTTATAATCTTCCGTAAAAGCATATCCTCCAAAAAATTGAAAACATTGGTTTACGACACGAACCGCGAGTTCACTGGCTTGTAGTTTAGCGATTGAACATTCTTTTACCGCATACATTCCCGACTGTTGTAAATCGCAGCATGAATAGATAAAAGCTTTAGTAACCGCTATATCGGCGACCATCTGTGCGACACGATGTCTGACAACTTGAAAATCCTGAATTTTTTGTTTGAAAGCCTCTCGTTTATTGATATACTCCATCGTATACGCTAAAGCCGATTCCGCAGTAGAGATACTGTGAATCGCAGCAGTAAGACGTTCCAATTGCAATCCATCCATCAAATAGCTAAAACCAGCACCTTCTTCACCAATCAAATTTGATACGGGTACTTTTACTTGATTAAAACCCAGTTCCACGGTATCCGAAGCGTGCCATCCCATTTTATTGATTTTAGTAGCCGTTACGCCAGCAGCATGTCGATCAATCAAGATTAGACTGATACCTTTACTCCCTTTACTTGGGTCAGTCTTCACAGCGGTGATAAAAAAATCACCATAATAACCGTTCGTAATAAATGTTTTTGAACCATTGATCAGGTAATGATCTCCTTCACGAATAGCAGTTGTTTTGATTTTTTGCACATCTGATCCCGCACCTGGTTCAGTGATGGCGACAGCACTGATCAAATCTCCTGCAATCACTCCCTTTAAATATTTTTCTTTTAATTCTTCAGAAGCGTATTTCAGTAAATAAGGAGCCGACATATACTGGATCACTAATGCAGTAATGGTAAATCCTCCAGAAAAACAGTGGGAAAGTTCCTCGCACAAAATCATGGAATAATAGAAATCCAAATCTAGTCCGCCGTAAGCTTCGGGATAATTAAGTCCTGTAAATCCCATATCGCCCATTTTTTTCCAAATAGAGCGGTCTATTTTTCCCTTTTCCTCCCATTGATCGATATGGGGGAGGATTTCTTTACGGATGAATGCTTTTAAACTTTCGCGGAATACGTGATGCTCAACGGTTAATGATGTTGCTTGCATATGCTATTAAGTTATATTGGTTATACTTTACGTTAGACTTAGTGTTCCAAGTAAGTTTGAAGCTAAATTAAATTAAAAAGATGATGTTTTCATTTATTTGAAGGTTAAATATTTGTGAAACTCTTTTGAACAGAGCTAGTTTCCTGTTTTTAGTAGCTTTAGAACTGTTTTTTAGGTGGAATTAAAATATATGCTTCAGCTGTTGATTTCCTGTTTACTATTTTTGTACCTTTAAACATAACTTTATGATAAAGCTATCCCCAAACGATTTTGTCTAAGTGAACACCGATCGGTATACAAAATATGCAGATTTGATTTTTACACAAAACACGGTAGTAGCATAGATAACCAAAATAATAAACGATGACTAAGAAAGTATTTATTGTCGCTGCACAGCGTACAGCAATAGGAAGCTTTGGTGGCGGACTATCCACCCTGAGTTCAACAGAACTGGGGGCTCATGCTGCGAATGCAGTTTTGAAACAGGCCGTTGTAGATGGAGAAGAAGTTGATGAAGTGTTAATGGGTTGTGTGTTACAAGCAGATCTGGGACAGGCTCCTGCACGTCAGGTGGTGAAATATGCCGGTTTATCTGATCATATTCCAGCAACCACCATTAATAAAGTTTGTGCAAGTGGGATGAAGGCAGTAGCCTTGGGTGCGCAAGCTATTTTATTGGGCGATGCGGAAGTAGTACTAGCCGGAGGTATGGAAAGTATGAGTCGGGTTCCTTATTATGTACCAGCGGCACGTTGGGGTGCGAAGTACGGAAATCAAACTTTGGTCGATGGCGTACAACGAGATGGACTTAGTGATGCCTATGCCCAAGAGGCTATGGGTGTTTTTGGTGAATTATGTGCTGCGAAATATGGTATTAACCGGGAAGAACAAGATGCATATGCGGTATCATCCTATACCCGAAGCCGTGATGCTTGGCAGCAAGGAAAGTTTGACAAAGAAGTTACACCCGTTACCATTACCACACGTAAAGGAGAGCAAATGGTGAAACAAGATGAGGAATTTACCCAAGTTAATTTCGATAAAATATATACCCTCAAACCAGCTTTTCAGAAAGAGGGAACTATTACAGCAGCTAATGCATCTACATTAAGTGATGGTGCTGCTGCATTACTGTTGATGTCTGGTGAAAAAATGGAAGCACTGGGTCTACAGCCTTTAGCCGAAATTATCGCCTATGCTGATGCGGAGCAAGAGCCAGAGTGGTTTACAACAACACCAAGTCTGGCGGTGAAAAAAGTACTACAGAAAGCAAATCTGACTTTAGCTGATATCGATTTCTTTGAATTTAATGAAGCATTCTCCGTTGTGGCGTTGGCTAATGCTCGAATACTGGATATTTCCTTAGAAAAAATAAACGTATACGGTGGAGCAGTATCTTTAGGGCATCCGCTAGGCTGTTCAGGTGCTCGGATTCTAGTAACCTTAACAAGTGTACTGGAACAAGAAGGAGGACAATATGGATTAGCAGCGATATGTAATGGAGGAGGAGGAGCATCCGCCATGATTCTTAAAACATGTAACTAGTCTTTTCGAGATTGGTTTTGATGCTTTTCCTAAAATAGTTGACAAACCAAATCAGGTCACATGAGCTATTAAAAAACCGAAGATTACAACAATTACTGAAATTGTATTGAAAAAAGACCGTTTATCCATATAGCATGGGAAGCGGTCTTTTTATTTGACCTGCTTGATGAATTAAGATATCGCACTATTACTCCTTCTGATTTGACGTCACATCAGTTATCATAATAAAAAAAATAAAAAATAATTGCATTTTCATTTTTCCTTTCTATATTAGTGTATTAATTAAATAATACAGTAGTATGATAACTATTAAAAACCTAAATTTCAGCTACAGCAAAACGCGACCATTATTTAAAAATATGGACTTAACATTAAAAGAAGGACATATTTATGGTTTGTTGGGGAAAAATGGTGCAGGCAAGTCAACCTTACTTAAGAATATGGCCGGTTTGGTCTATCCTGTAAGTGGTACGATTGAAGTGTTACACTATAATCCTTGCCATCGCGAACCTGCTCTGCTTCAGGAAATCAGTTTTATTCCTGAGGAATTTCATTTACCTGCAGTGAAATCCGCCACTTTTGTAAAGGCCAATGCTGTCTTTTACCCCAAATTTGATCATCAGTATTTTCAGCAGCTGATTCACGAATTTGAGATTCCGATAGAACAAAAGTTGGCGAACATGAGCTATGGTCAGAAGAAAAAGTACATTATATCATTTGGCTTGGCTTCCAATACCAAAATCATGATTATGGATGAACCGACCAATGGTTTGGATATTCCTTCAAAAGTTCAATTTCGTAAAATTATGGCTTCAGCGATATCGGACGAACGCTGTGTTATTATTTCGACCCACCACGTGCGTGATCTCGATAACCTCATCGATGCAGTTATCCTATTGGATGAGCATCGCGTGGTGCTGAATGCAGATGTGAATATCATTACGGATCGGATCAGTTTCAAAAAAGTACGCGAATTAAGTGACGATGTGCTCTATGCCGAACCTGCATTAGGCGGCTATAATACGATACAGCTAAATACATTGGGGGACGATTCTAAATTAGATCTTGAACTCTTGTTTAATGCCGTTTTACAGAAAAAAGAATTGATTACAAACCTTTTAAACGTTACAGAAGATGTCGAACGTATTTAATTTTAATCGCTTATGTGCATTGATCCGTCGGCAATGGATTGCTGTGGGGAAAATCTATATGATGTCGATAGTGATCATTGCTGGGATCTTTATTGCTTTTTATGGATTTAGTATCAGTATGAGTTATGAAGATCTCAAAACTAATCCACAAGTTATGGCTGGAGTGTTGAGTTTTAGACAACCCTTATTTTATTTTTTAGGATTGTTTTTTATTACGATCATATCGAGCAGTTATTTTTCTGATTTGGGACAAAAGACAAAAGCTATTTTTGAATTGATGATTCCGGCTTCAAGGCTAGAAAAATTTCTTTCTGCGGTATTTTATACCGTTTTTGTGAGTATTTCAGCCTATATACTACTTTTCTTTTTAGTCGATCTAGCATTTGTATCTTATTTGAAAGGTTTTGGAACCTACACCACAACTGAAATTTTACCATCGGGAGAAGAAGTGGTACGTGTGAATTTGACCTATTTCTTTGAATTGAAAAAATGGAACTTCCTACACTATTTTTACTTTTTACCCATTTTATTAAACGGAATATTTTTACTGGGATCTATCGCTTATCAAAATTATCAATACATTAAAACAGCCATTTCTATGATCGTTTATGCCGCCATTTGGATGATCACATTTGTTTATGTGATGAAATTAACAACGGATAATACCATTGGGCTAGAGAACAGTAATTATTTTCAAGATGAGGGTCATGTATTTCAACTCTTCTTCGGAATAGGGATTATTTTATCATTGATTTTTTTAGGATTAGCATTTTTGAAATTAAAGGAAAAGGAGGTTTAAAATGGATTTTAATGCTAATAAAGCCATTTATCTCCAGATAGCAGCATATGTTTGTGATCATATTCTGCTGGGGACTTGGAAAGTGGAGGATAAACTGCCTTCGGTACGTGAACTTGCCGTACAATTGGAAGTAAATCCAAATACCGTGATGCGCACTTATGACCTGCTGCAACAAAAAGAAATTGTTGTCAATAAACGAGGAGTTGGATTTTTTGTGACCGATACATCGGTGGAAAAAGTTAAGGCATATCGCAAAGCTGTTTTTTTAGAAGAAGATCTCAATCCGTTTTTTAGAAATATCTATCTCTTGGAAATTAGTTTAGATGAACTCAAGCAACGGTATCAATCTTTTATCGAACAAAATTTTAAAAATAACGAATTATGAAACTGAGTAGTAAAATATTGATAGGCTTGGGGATAGCATTATTTATAATTCCTATAGTCACCACTTCTTATATTGTTGGCCATGATCGAGTGGATACAAAAGTGTATGAGGATATCCTTCGTCAAGAGGGGACTGATCCCAATAGCAAAGATACGTACCTAAAAACCTTCAAGACTAAAAATTTTAATAACGTAAATGTTATCGGTAATCAAAAAGGATCGATCGGTCTCTTCCTGGTAAAAAGTGATAAATATGCCGTTAAGATAGATAAAAATAGCGAGAGTGAAGTTGCTGTTTCTGTCAATGCGGAGGGTCAGTTAAATATCGAGCTAAAAGATAATGCAAAATCTTACTATAAACGCATTTATATTTTTACTCCAAATATCGCCCAGATTAAATTGTCTAACCTTATTGTCAATGACTTCTCTGGACAGTGTGACCAGTTGGAAATCATCGGAGATAGCATAGAGGAATTTAAATTTAATTCAAATATAGCGATCAATAAATTGACCTTACATTTGAAAAAATCTCTTCTCAAAAGTAGTGAGTCTGAATCCTTACAGATACCAGATTTTACCTTGGATTTAGATAGCAGCGTTGTCAACCTTGTCAATCAAAATAATGGACAAGTCTTTGTTCAGGCAAAAGATTCTAAAGTAAATTTCTTTGCAAAGGATCCAAATGTAAAACTCAAGTCTTTGCATTTGAAAACGGTGGGAAATTCGATCATTAACCTGAATGATTCTCAATTCGAAAGTATAGATGGGCAGCTATCTGAAGAAACAAAAACAGATTTTTCGATTGGTCTTCTTAGACGAATTTTGAAATAATGAACGATAAGTTTTTATCATCTTTCATCAGGATAAAAAGACTCAATTGAGCATCTTAATACTGGATACAACAAAAAGCGCTCTTCAAACTTAAAGAGCGCTTTTTGTTGTATATCAAATCCAACTATTTTGTACTTTTAACAGCAACCGCTGCAGCTTGATATGTTTCAGGTTCTGCTTTATAAATTTTGAATTTCACTTCATAACCTTCCGGTGCGTAAATCACGATTGGCATTCTTCCATTATACTCCGTCATGATAGATTGAGCGGGCACAAATGTGTTCTTCTTTTCTCCTTGACAAAACATTTTGGTCATGCCTACATTTCCATCCGTTTTAAAAACATAGTATTGATAACCCCAACCTTGCAAATCTTTTTTTTCAAATTCTCCAGATAGAAAATAACTATTGCATGCATCCGTATCCATATATTTACCAGCAAAAAATTCAATTTTTTTATTGCTGTCACCAGCTATTCCAGCATGTGGCACTTCGATAACATATTTGACCATTCCCTTTTCTGGAGCAGGGAATATTTGAACGTCCTGTTTAAGTAAAGTTTGCGCCATACCAGATATCGAAATCAATAAAGTAGCAACGATTATTCCTGTTTTTAACATTAACTTTTTCATATCTATTATTTTTTACCATGTTTAGTATATATGATTAGAGAAAAAATTAATGTATTGGTTTAATCAATTGCCTATTTTTTTTATCTTGAAAGACTATTAATATCTTGATTGTAACGTTATTCGTTTGATAAATAAGATGTTGCTTTTGTTTATTGTAAAATGATTTTTTAGATAACCTGTGCTGATTAATTATTCCCTTGATGGGGCAAAGGTTATTGTGGCAAATAACTCGCTTTTACGGTAATGTTCGCCGTCTTCTTTCTAGAAGTGGTATTGAACGCTCCTCCATATGAAAATTCTTCATTGTCGTTCTGACCGGTGATCTGAAACACACCCAAATCTGCCTTCACCAACTGACCTAATGAAGATGCCGATTCTGATGCAATATTCGCTGCACGTTGATGTGCATTTTTCGAAGCCTGAGAAATAAGTTCCAATTTTAAATCTTCTAACTTAGAATAATAATAATTGGGGGTACTAGAGCTTAATTCCAATCCCTGTGAGATCAATGTCGATATCTCACGAGATGCATTGTCAACTTTGTTGAGATCCCGAGACTCAACACCAACAGTCTGCGACAGGGTATAACCTGAAAAAGTATTATAACTGCTTCCTTTACCATCGGTATGGTACTCAAAATCCTTAATGATATTTACCGCTTCAAATCTAATCTCTTCCGATTTTAACCCTTGAGCGATTAAAAACTTACGGACTAACTCCCGATCTTCAGCAAGTTGGTCAGAGGCACTTTTTAAATCAAAATTTTTGCGGCTATAGCTCGCATTCCATTTTACTAAATCAGACTCAAAATCTTTCTTTGCATTTCCATTTACAGTGATGGTCTGCGATGACTTAAATTTATAGCGGTAGGCATTACTGAAAAGACAGGCAGCTACAATAATGACAATACCTGCAATGAGGGCAATGATGATTGGATTGTATTTCATAATCAGATATTCTAATAAGGTTATTTCTATTTAACAGACTCTATATGTAGCAATCATGATACCAAAAAAAACTGCTAAATTTGAATTTAAATAGATAATTTGCGGTTTTTGAATTAGAGTGTTAATATAAGTGATAAATAATGAATAAAAAAATCATTCTTATAGGATTGTTTGCGATGCATGGGGCAGCATTATTAGCCCAAAAGAAACCACTAGACCATACCGTTTATGATAGTTGGCAGAGTTTGAGTGCCAGTGAAATAAGTGTAAGTGGCAAATACATATCATTTCAAGTTATACCTCAAGAAGGGGATGGCAATTTTTATGTAAAAGATAATTTAAATAAAGCTATATTTTCCCTGCCTAGGGGCTATAATGCTCGTTTAACGCGCGATGAAAAGCATGTCATTTCATTAATCAAGCCTAAGTTTGTCGATACACGCCAAGCAAAGATCAAGAAAAAGAAGCCGGAAGATATGCCAAAAGATTCTCTTGCAGTCTATGCTATAGCGACAGGCAAACTGACCAAGTATGCTGATGTTAAATCATACAAATTGGCAGAAGAGGCAAGTGGATATTTCAGTTTTTTGACTAACGGAAAAACAGCTGCACCTGCAGATACAACCTCGTCAAAGACTAAAAAAACAGCTAAGATCAGTACCTTACATCTTTTTGATTTAGCAACAGGTGATACCCTTAATTTTCAGCAGGTAGATCAGTACGATTTTAATAAAACAGGAGATAAACTAGTTTTTACCAAAAAAGCAGAAGCGAAAGACTCGACTTCCAATATTGCGGGCGTTTATCTATACGATCTGACAAATAAAACCCTTAAAAAGATCACAAATGGTCGCGGTACGTATAAGAACTTTACATTTGATGACATTGGAAATCAATTGGTCTATTTAGGTGATCGAAGTGCAGAAAAATCGTTGGTCAAGGATTTTAATCTATATTATTATACCGCTCAGTTGGATACAGCACGTATTGCTGTTCAAAAAAATACCACTGGATTACCTACGAATTGGGCTGTAAGTGGCGATGGAGATTTAAAATTCAGTAAAAATGGTCAAAAGCTATTTTTAGGTTTGGCTCCTATACCACGTGTCAAAGACACCACATTAGTTGATTTTGAGCATGCAAAAGTTGATGTATGGCATTGGCAGGACGACTACCTGCAGCCGCAGCAATTGGTTAACTTAAAAAAAGATCTTGCCCAAAGTTATTTAAGTGTATTTTATCCGCAGCAGGGAAACCGAGTTATCCCTTTAGTAGATGACAAATTCAATCCAGTACGTACAACCGTTGAAGCAGATCAAGAGTATGTGTTGGCAACCACGGATTTTGGTAGAAGAATCGAAACACAGTGGGATTATCGCAGCAAGCAAGATGTATATGTCGTATCTACCGTTTCAGGAGCTCGTCAACTGGTGATTGAAAATTTATCCGGACAAGCGGTTTTATCTCCTGATGGTCAATATGTACTTTACTTCAACCAAGATAATGGCAATTGGTATTCCTATCAGATTGCTTCAAAGAAAGTCACCTTATTAAATGATGGTCTTCCAGTATCTTTTGTGGATGAAGATAACGATATGCCTGCCAAACCAAGCGGTTACGGTATGGCCGCATGGGCAGTGGACGGAAAAGGGGTATATCTCAATGATAAATTTGATATCTGGTATTTTGCCTTAGATGGATCAGATAAATATCTAGCCACAAACGGATATGGTCGTGCATCAAGTACAGTATTGCGTTATAAAAATTTGGACCATACGCAAACTAGTAAATGGAAATCAAACACACTCGATGAACGTCAACGAGTGATCCTGACTGCTTTTAATGAAAAAACGAAAGAAAATGGATTTTATGAAATGCGGGGAAAACGTAAAGATCCGAAAGCGATCCTGATGTCAACTAACGTTTATAGAAACCTCCAAGCATCTGACGACCAAAAGCAGTTCATCTATACTAAAGAAGATTATGTTCATAGTCCTGATTTATATGTGAATACCCATACATTTAAAAAGGAAGAGCCATTAACAGCATTAAATCCGCAACAGGCAAATTACAATTGGGGAACAGCAGAGTTGGTACAATGGTCGACACCAGCAGGTCATCAAGCAGAAGGAATTCTTTACAAACCCGAAGATTTTGATCCGAACAAAAAATATCCCGTAATTGCTTATTTCTATGAAAAGTTGACGGATGGTTTATATAATTATCAAGCTCCAGCGCCTACACCATCTCGTTTGAATATCCCATATTTTGTGAGCAATGGGTATTTGGTTTTTGCACCTGATATTTCTTATGTAACAGGAGAACCAGGAAAATCAGCTGAAGAATATATCAATTCGGGTATGAAGCATCTGGCTCAGAATAGCTGGGTTGACTCCTCCAAATTGGGGATTCAAGGACAAAGTTGGGGTGGTTACCAAGTGGCACATCTCATCACGGCAACAGATATGTATGCCGCAGCATGGGCGGGTGCACCAGTTGTTAATATGACTTCGGCTTATGGTGGTATCCGTTGGCAAACCGGTATGTCAAGACAATTTCAGTATGAAAATACGCAAAGTAGAATTGGAAAGACATTGTGGGAAGCACAAGATGCTTACTTGGCCAATTCACCGCTTTTTCATTTAGATAAAGTGAAAACCCCAGTTGTCATTATGGCAAATGATAATGATGGAGCAGTGCCATGGTATCAAGGAATAGAAATGTTTACGGCGTTGCGTCGTTTACAGAAACCGGTTTGGATGTTAAATTACAACGGTGACGAACATAATTTGTTGTTAAGACAGAATCGAAAAGATATCCAAATACGCGAACAGCAGTTTTTTGACCATTATTTGAAAGGCGCTCCTGCACCAAAATGGTTGAAGTCCGGAATTCCTGCTAAAGAAAAAGGAATAGATTGGGGTTTTTCCGTAGATTGATTTTAAAAAAGAGCTTATTTGTTACAAATAAGCTCTTTTTTTTAGCGCTTGTTTTATTTATTGAAGCTTTTTAGTAAAAAAAATCAAAAAAAATTTCAATTTTTATTGAAAACAACATATTTTTACAAAGTAATTTGATGAAAAATCAAAACAAGGGTATTAAAAACTTAAAATCTGAATCATATAATGTCTAACTTAAGATTTCAATCTGTTGAAGCAGCTGCAACACGCAAGAATGCTTCTCTAAAAGTAGAAACGAAAAAAGCAACCGAAATTTACGGCAAGAATGTTTTTTCAATAGCGAAGATGAAAGAATATCTTCCTAAAAACTCATACAAAGAGTTAGCACAAGCTATTGAGGAAGGATCTGCAATTTCTCGTGATTTAGCAGAGCATATTTCACAAGCCATGAAAAGTTGGTCACTATCAAATGGTGCTACACATTATACCCACTGGTTCCAACCTTTGACAGGATCTACAGCTGAGAAGCACGATGCTTTCTTCGAACCAGATGATAATGGCGAGGCTATTGAAAAATTTACAGCTGATGCTTTGGTACAACAAGAGCCTGATGCGTCAAGTTTTCCAAATGGTGGTATCCGTAATACATTCGAAGCACGTGGTTACACTGCTTGGGATAGTTCATCACCCGCTTTTCTTTATGAGACAGGTTCTGGTAAGACATTATGTATTCCCACAGTATTTGTATCGTACACAGGAGAAGCATTAGATTACAAAGCACCTTTGTTAAAAGCTGTAAGTGCTATTGACAAAGCTTCTACAGATGTTGCACAATATTTTGATAAACAAATTACGAAAGTAAATGCTTCTTTAGGTATTGAACAAGAGTATTTTTTAGTAGATCTTTCATTATATAATGCACGTCCAGATTTACAATTGACTGGCCGTACATTATTTGGTCACATGTCTGCAAAAGGACAACAATTAGATGATCATTATTTCGGAGCGATTCCAGAGCGTGTTTTAGCGTTTATGGTAGATTTAGAAAATGAAGCACTGAAATTAGGTATTCCTTTAAAAACTCGTCACAACGAGGTAGCGCCATCTCAGTTTGAGTGTGCACCGATGTACGAAGAAATGAACCTGGCCATCGATCATAACCAATTGTTACAAAATCTGATGGACCAAGTTGCTTTGCGTCATCATTTCAAAGTCTTATTACATGAGAAGCCTTATAGCGGTGTCAATGGATCAGGTAAACACAACAACTGGTCATTAATTACCAACACAGGTGTTAATTTATTATCCCCAGGTAAGACTCCTAAGACCAACTTGATGTTTTTGACTTTCTTTGTCAATATCATTAAAGCCGTATATGAGCACGCTGACTTACTACGTGCGTCGATTGCAAGTGCGAGTAATGATCACCGTTTAGGTGCAAATGAGGCTCCTCCTGCTATTATTTCGATCTTCTTAGGATCACAGTTAGATGATCTTTTAGAAGAGGTAGAGTCAGCTCGTGTGGCTAAGAAAGTAAAATCTGAAGCAAACTTATGGCACGGTATTCCTAAAGTTCCTGAATTGAGATTGGATAACACAGATCGTAACCGTACATCACCATTTGCATTTACAGGTAACAAATTTGAGTTTAGAGCAGTAGGTTCTTCAGCAAACTCAGCATTGCCAATGACCGTTTTAAATGTCATTGTCGCTAATCAATTGATTGAATTTAAAATTGAAGTTGACAAACAAATTAAAAAAGGAATCAAGAAAGATTTAGCTTTACTTAATGTTGTTCGTAAATACATCAAAGATTCAAAATCAATCCGTTTCGAAGGTAATGGTTATAGCGAAGAGTGGGAGAAAGAAGCAGAAGCAAGAGGTCTGTCGAATATCAAATCTACTCCTAAAGCATTAGATGTATATGTTAAAGAAGAGACGATTCAATTATTTGAAAAATTAGGAATCTATACCAAACGGGAGAGCGAAGCACGTCACGAAATTTTGTTAGAAAACTTCTATAAAAAACTGCAGATCGAAGCACGTGTTATTGAAGAAATCGTTAACAATCAAATCGCACCTGCATGTTTGATTTACCAAAATGAATTGATCAAAAATGTTCAAGGCTTGAAAGAATTGGGTCTAGGAAAAGAAGCATATAGCTCACAATGGAATTTCTTAGAGCGTATTTCCTTCCATGTAAACACTGTTCTTGAAAAAGCGGAAGAGATGCGTAAAGAGCGTAAAAAAGCGAATCAGATCGAAGATATGCGTGAGAAATCTATCGCTTATGACGAGATCGTTAAACCTTATTTTGACGATATCCGTTACCATGTCAATAAATTAGAGAAAATTGTTGATGACCAAAAATGGCCATTACCAAAATTGCGCGAATTATTATTCATTAGCTAATCTAACTATTAAATAAACAAAGAAAAGCGATTCCATCTGGAGTCGCTTTTCTTGTTTTATCGTACTTTGTAACAATCTGCTGTATTGTCATATTAATTTCATTTTATTGTAGGTTATGATCGCATCATTTCTTACATTTAGTCATTAAAAGAAGAAGAAAAAAATGAAGAAAATTAATTTTAAATATCGGAAATTATGCATGGTTACTGCAGTTATTGCAGCAACACTCTCTTTGAGTGCATTTATTCCAAATCAAGAAAAACCAAAGCAGGAAAAGTTTTCCAACCTCAAAGTATTGCCCAAAAATACCACTCCAGATCAACTAAAAGCAGTCATGCATGATTTCAATGCATCCCTTGGTGTAAAGTGTGGGTTTTGCCATGCGCCTTCTAAAGATGATCCTAAGAAAATGGATTTCGCCAGCGATGAAAATAAACACAAAAATGTCGCGCGTGATATGATGAAAATGACCGCTAAAATCAATAAAAAATACTTCCATAAAAACAATAAAGAAGGGGAGATCAAGGCCATCTCCTGTAAAACTTGCCATAATGGACAGAAACATCCCGAAATGAAAATCGCGAGTTTATAAAATCGTACCGAAAAAGGAAGCCTCAGCTTTCTTTTTCTAATCTTTGATGCTCATTTGGGATATTTGAATTTACTCTATTGTTCTATCTGCGCTATTCTGGGGGAGCACATGCATATTTTCTAAGGAATGATTTTATTTGATGTAAAAATAAAATCATTCATAATCAGATATTTCCTTGCTAAGGTGTATTTTTATTTTGCATATATCAAAAGAATATCTACCTTTGCATCACTCCAAACAACGAAATACTTGTTTGAACGGACCGCCCGGATGGCGGAATTGGTAGACGCGCTAGTCTCAAACACTAGTGGGAAACCGTGCCGGTTCGATCCCGGCTCCGGGTACCGAAAAAGGATCTGAAGTTAATTCTTCAGATCCTTTTCTTTTATGCCAGAATTTAATTGCATGATAATGGATGCATATACAGGCTAAATGATATTTCTGGTACATAATTAGCATGCGGTACAATTCTTTTTGCTCATCAGATCATTTTATTATTTCCTATAACTTTTCAGAATTGGGATTCTTATTTTGCCCTTACGAAATGAAGATAAAATATTATATTTGACCATATGCCTGTTTTTCCAACCCAATATTCTACTTTGTCATCCACTGCATTGCAAATCTTTCTTCAAAGCGAATATGGATTTGAGATTCTTGCATGCACGTTTTTGTTGCGTGGTGTAAACGATCATTATCAAATTGAAACCAAAGATCAGAAGTATATATTTAGAATATACAGAAATACCCATAGATCGTTTCAAGAAATAAGCTCCGAAGTATTCTTTTTAAATGTACTGAAGGAAAAAGGAGTCGGAATATCATTTCCTATACGTACGTTAAATGAGGAGCAAATATTAGAGTTTGATGCAGCTGAGGGAACTAGATATGGTGTCTTATTCAGTTATGCACAGGGAGAATCGTTAGACATGCTCAGTGATCAGCAGCTTGCTAATCTTGGAGAAGAACTCGCGCGGATTCATCAGTTCTCGGCTGAAATTACATTGCCATTTGAACGCCGAGAATATAATTTGGATACCACTATTTTACAACCTATACATGCGCTTAAGCCAATTCTCGACGTAAATTCAGCTATGGCTGTATGGATTACTGAAACAAAGGAAAGAGTAATCAGCAAGTTTAAAACATTTGATTTATCTAAGTTTAGCTATGGCTACTGTCATTACGATCTTTTTCCAAAAAACTTTCATTTTGATCATGAAAATCAGATTACTTTTTTTGACTTTGATTTCCTTGGAAAAGGCTATTTAGTTAATGATCTCATGACTTTTTGGCTTCACCTTTCTCTCCATGCTACATTTAAAAAAATAACTCAAGAAGAAGCAGATCGTCAATTTAGCGTATTCATTGCAGCTTATAGAGGTATAAGGCAGCTTCATGAAAATGAAATAGCCGCTATTCCCTATTTAAGTTTTGGTTTTTGGATATTTTTCATGAATTTTCATCAAGAACATTTTGACGATTTTTCCAATCCTTTTTTCAATGCCAGGTATATAAATCAAAGATTAGATTTAATAAAGACTTTAACAGATCGTTATTGCCGCTTTTAACATCTTCATGTTTATTAAACTGAAGAAAACATATACTCCTTTTTCTTTTAGATCCCTTCACACTTTATGCGGATCAGCAGACCTAAGCTAGATTAGAATTTCATTAGATAGCTATATTTTTACCCATTTTACCCCTAGCTTTCTTTAAATTTGTGAATTAAAGTATATTACCATGCAGATTTTAGTTGTAGAAGACGATAAGCGGATCAGTGATTTTCTAATTAAAGGGTTAGAAGAAAATGGTTATATGGTTACCTTGTGCCGATCTGCTGAAGAAGTGATCGCAGATTTTCTGAATATCGCATGGGACTTATTGATTGTTGATATTATGCTTCCAGGTATGGATGGCAGGCAATTGGTGAGTACGCTACGTTACAAGAACTGCCATGCGCCAGTTTTGATGCTGAGCGCATTGAATACGGTACAAGATAAGGTCGATTCTTTAGACCTAGGAGCGGATGATTACCTCACCAAACCCTTTCATTTTGATGAATTATTATCCAGGATCAAAGCATTGACCCGCCGCAGTCAGATTGGTTTCGAAGTTAAAAAAAGTCAATGTATTCAAGTTGGTGCGCTAACAATTGATAAGGATCAGTACAAAGTCTATGACGGCGATCAGGAATTGGAACTGTCTCCCCGAGAATTTAAACTGCTGATGTACCTCGTTGAAAATCAAAATAAAGCAGTCAGTAGAATTCAGATCCTCAATGCTGTTTGGGGAATTAATTTTGATAATCAGACCAATGTAGTTGATGTGTATATCTCCTATGTTCGCAATAAGATCGAAAAGAAACAAAAGTATATATTTACAGTAAAGGGAGTCGGGTATCTATTTAAATTGGAGCAATGAATTTAAAGAATCGTCTTTCTGTATATGCTGCTTTTATTTTTGGAGTGATTATTTTGATCGCTTCGACGATCATCTATGTTTCCTTCTACACCAGAATGGAAGGGCAGGAGTTTCGAAATCTGGAAAGTAAAACCCTGCTGTCGGCACTCTTTTACCTGGAGAAAGATGAGGTTTCCTTTATTGAACATGAAACCATTAAAAATCAGCTTCAAAAGAATATTTCTAAACGTAATATCTTGGTCGTCGATTCGCTCAATCGACGTTATGACGGACAGATGGAAGAAGATATCCCCATTTCTGCTGAATTTTTTGATTTAGTGCGTAAACAAGACGTTGCACAACTCAAAACAGATGCATTTTTTTATAATGGACTTTATTATCATGATAATGAAGGCGATTTTGTAATCGTCACTCGAGCTTCAACCGCTGAATTTCAAGATCAAATGCAATTGCTGCTCCATATTTTATTAGCAGTTTCTTTTATCGGGCTCATCTTGATCCTGATCTTTTCCCAATTTTTAGGCAATATTGCTTATGATCCCATCCTGAAGATGATCAACCAGATTAAAAAGAGAGATGATCAAAATTTTAATGAACCGATCGTTTTAAACAAATCTTATCAAGAAGTCCAAGAGCTGGTGGATACTTACAATCATTTTGTTGAAAAACTAAGCGAAACATTTTCCATTCAGAAGAACTTCATTGACTACGTATCCCATGAACTGCGGACTCCACTTGCAGCCCTCTTAGGTACGCTGGAAGTCAGTAAACAGAAGCCTCGTACCGTAGAGGAACATGAATTGGTCAACTTACAACTCAAACGGTATACCGAAGATCTTCGCGATACAATCGATCATATGATGATCCTTTCGGGAGCAAAGACCAATTTCGAAACCAAGATCATCCGTATTGATGAAGTGCTATGGGAGATTATTGAGCAATTGACTTTGGTGCATGGCGCTCAAATCAATGTTGATATCCAAGTGGTGGACACGGATATCCTAAAAGTCGATGCCAATGATAAACTGTTGCAACTTGCCATTCAAAATATCATTTTGAATGGGGTGAAATACTCCAATAATCAACCCATCGTTGTGCATCTCAAATCGCATACAGGTAGATTATTAGTTGAAATTATGGATCAAGGTATCGGTATCGCACCAGAAGAACTTATTCGGGTCACCGAAAACTTTTACCGAGGAGAGAATGCGCAAGATTTCAATGGAAAAGGAATCGGTCTATCCTTAGCCAATGTGATTTTTAAACTCCACCATATCCGTATGGACATCAGCTCCAATAAACAGGGAACAACAGTTTCCTTGTATTTCTAATCAAATTCTAATCTACTTCGAAATTCCTGTTAATCTACCAACACTAGCTTTGCTAAAAATAGTAAAGAGTGAAGATATATTGGTTTATCGGTGTTTTGCTGTTGACAGTTGGTCAATCTCGAGCACAAACGTACACGTTACAGGAATTGAAAGATATGCTCTTGCAGCATAATGGGCAACTGATCGCTCAAAAATATCAGATAGCAGCCTCAGATGCGCTGATCGTGCAAGAAAAATTATGGTCCAATCCCACCTTAAGTATCAGTGAAGTCAATCTCTGGAAGAATGGTACATCAGAGACATTGCCTTATCTGTTCGGAAAATATGGACAACAGCAGCAAGTTGCGGTAGAACTGGAGCAACTGATTGAAACTGCCGGAAAACGTCAAAAAAGAGTCAATCTCAAATCCTTAGAAAAGAAAGACGCCTTGCTCGAATATGAAGAACTGCTACGCCAATTGCAGTTTGAGCTCGATGAAGCTTATTGGAATTATAGGGGAGTTTCGCGAAAAGAAGCGCTTTTAGATACCATAGTCAATCTCTATCAAAATTTAGAACAGCAATATAAACGTCAGTCGGATCTTAATAATATTCCTAAATCTGACTATCTGCGTATTCAATCGGCATTGATGAATTTTGAGAAAGATCGGGTGGAACTCTATGCTGACAAGAATAATTGGTTGACCAAAATTAAAATTTTGACCCAACAAGAAGCGATTGAAAATCTACAAATTGAACAAGGCGATGTACGCTTGGATTTAACTCAAAAAATTCCCCTTAATATCGAAGATCAGTTATGGGATCAAAATATTGGCTATCAAAAGCAGATCAACGAACGGGATAAAGCACAGCAACAACTACGGATTGAAAAAGCTGAAAAGACCCCAAATCTAACCTTTCAGTTGAACTATGATCGTGGAGGAAATATCATGCGTGATTTTGTAGGAGTAGGGCTGAGCATGGATCTACCCATATGGAATCGCAATAAAGGAAATATCAAAGCGGCAGAAAGTAGGACCAAGCATGCCGAATCCGAACAACAGGTCTTGCTCCATCAACTTAAAGGGCAGCTCAAGGATTTGAAATATCAAGTTCAACTTTATGAAGCGACCCTATTGAAATCACAACAGATCGCATCCGAAGAACGAAAAGCCATGATTGCCAACTACCAAAAACATTTACAAAAGAAGCAAATCACCTTATTGGAGTTTATAGACTTTATTGAAGCCTATCAAGAAACCGAAACGGGTATTGTTGATATGACCCTATCTTATCAATTGGCGTTTGCTCAGCTGCAATATTTAACAGGACAAAAATTTTAATGAGATCATAATGAAAACCAAATTAACATATGTATCGATGGTTGTTTTGATAAAATTGCTATCAGGATGTGCAGCTGATAGCACCACAACTACAACCGGGCATGTTGCTGATACCACGAAATTTTGTCTGAGTGAACAGATGAAAAAAACGACTGTTATCAGTCCAATTGATCTTTTACCGATCACCGAACAACTGTCTTTATCCGGAAAGATCGATTACAATGAGAATGATCTAGTTGCTTTTAGAAGTTTATTGGAAGGTACAGTAGAACGTGTCGGATTTGAACTGGGTGATTATGTCAAGGCAGGACAAATATTGGCCACTATCAAATCAACACATGTACAAGAGCTATTTCAAGAGCAGCGAAATTTCCAGAATCAAATCGCGATGGCGACCAAACAATTGCAGACCAAAAAAGAATTGCTACAGGACGGGATGGTTGCAGGTACCGAAGTATTGACCACAGAACATGAGTTAGCAAGCTTAAAAATAGAATTGGATCGCGTACAACAAGTCTTAAAAATGTATCGCGCCAAGGGGCAGGGATCCTTTGAAATTGTAGCACCCAAAAACGGCTATATCATTCAAAAAGCAGTCAGTGTAGGTCAGAGTATTTCGGCAGATCAAGATCCACTTTTTTCGATATCCAATCTCAAGCAAGTGTGGGTGATGGTCAATATTTACGCCAATAATTTGAAATACATCAAGGAAGGCGATGCGGTAAAAGTAAAAACGATCGCACAGCCCGATATTTTTTATGCCGGTAAAATTGATAAAATATACCATGTATTTGATGACAATGAACACGTATTAAAAGCGCGTGTGGTTTTGGAAAATCAAAATTTACAGTTGATGCCCGGTTTAGCAGCCGATATCATTATCGACAAGTCCAATGCAGGAGCTGAAGCCTATGCGGTGCCCAATGCTGCCATTGTCTTTCACAACAATAAAGAATATGTCGTTATTTATAAAAATGACTGTGCTATTTCGACCAAACGCATTACGACACTCGCATCCAATGAACAATATACATTTGTTCAAGAAAAATTCGAACAAGGTGAGCAGGTCATCAGTAAAAATGCCTTGTTATTATTTGAACAGTTAAACCCCTAAGGCATGCAAAAGTTAGTACAAAATATCGTGACCTTTTCGTTGCGAAATACCACCGTTATTCTTTTTGCAACGATAGCATTGCTATTTGGGGGTATATATGCCTTACGTCATACGGCTATCGAAGCATTTCCTGACGTAACCAGTACGCGCGGTCGTATCATCACACAGTGGCCCGGTAGAAGTGCAGAGGAGATGGAAAAACTGGTCACTTTACCGATATCAAAGGTGATGAATAGTATACCGCACAAGTCCAATATTCGGTCCATATCCTTATTTGGTCTCTCCGTGGTGACCGTACAGTTTGAAGATGGAGTCGATGATTTTTATGCACAACAGTACATCTCCAATAAACTGAGTGGCGTCCAGCTGCCCGAAGGTGCCAGTGCTGAAATTGAGCCTCCCTCGGGAGCGACAGGAGAAATCTTTCGCTATGTGATCAAAAGTGATCTTCCATTGAAGGAAATTACAGCCATACAGGACTGGGTGATTGAGCGCGAATTGCTTTCTGTATCTGGAGTTGCCGATGTGGTGAGTTTTGGTGGAGAAGAGAAAACCTATGAAATCAAAATCAATCCAACAGAATTGAAAAATTTTGACCTTTCTCCATTGGATGTTTATGAAGCCGTATCAAAGTCCAATGTCAATGTCGGTGGAGATGTCATCGAACAGGGAAGTCAAGCGTATGTCGTGCGTGGAGTAGGTCTGTTGGATAAGATCGAGGATATTGGCAATATTACGATTAAATTAAATGGTTCTACTCCCATTTTAATTAAGAATGTGGCCGAAGTGGTCATCTCCCATAAACCCCGTTTAGGACAGGTCGGCTACAATGAACACAACGATATGGTCGAAGGGATTGTGGTCATGCTGCGTGGAGAAAATCCATCAGCTGTAATTGAAAATCTGAAAGCAAAAATTACCGAACTGAACGAACGCACATTGCCCGACAATGTGAAGATCGAAACTGTTATCGACAGAACCAAATTGGTGGACAATACCGTCAAGACTGTATCTAAAAATTTGGTAGAAGGGATCCTGTTGGTATCACTGATTGTTTTTATTTTTCTTTACAACTGGAAGTCCACCTTTATCGTCGCCTCGGTCATACCACTCGCATTTCTGTTTGCGATTATCATGCTCAAAATACAAGGATTGCCGGCCAACCTGATCTCCATGGGATCTTTAGATTTTGGACTGTTGCTGGAGGGAACACTTGTTATTGTCGAAACTGTTTTCGTTGCCATGGCTACCTTATCGCATCGAGTAGGACCCGAGCGTTTTGCCAAAATGAGCAAGCTGGGGGTGATCAAGAAAAGTGCAGGTAGTGTAGCCTCCTACATCTTCTTTGCATTGCTGATTTTGATCGTTGCACTATTGCCTATCTTCTCCTTTCAAAAAGTAGAGGGAAAGATGTTTACCCCATTGGCATTTACATTGGGTTACGCTTTACTAGGATCCCTGATCTTAAGTTTGACCTACGTTCCGGCGATGTGTAAATTGTTGTTTACCAAAAATATGGAGGAGAAGGAAAATATGATCACACGATTTTTCCAGAAAACAATTTTTGGTATGTATGCCACAGCATTCCGATATAAAAAAGCGACCATTGGTCTGTTTTTAGGCATTTTAGCCTTATGTCTTTTCAAATTTATGCACTATGGATCCGAATTTTTACCCAAGCTCAACGAGGGAGCCATTTACATCCGTGCGACTTTGCCCAATAGCGTCAATTTGAAAGAATCGACCCGTTTGACGACAGAAATGAAAAAACTGATGCAGAAAGATTGTGAAGAGATTGATTTTATTTTAACACAAACTGGTCGACCAAATGATGGAACAGATCCTACCGGATTTTTTAATATCGAGTTCAATGTTCAGTTGAAAGATGCGAGCGACTGGAAAAGAAACGTATCCAAAGAAGATATTATTCAAGAAATGCGAGCCAAATTGGATCATTATCCCGGTATAACATTTGGATTCAGTCAGCCGATTCAAGATAATGTGGAAGAATACGTTGCTGGTGTGAAGAGTTCATTAGTGATCAAGATCTTTGGCGACGATCTTTACGATCTGGAGAAATATGCGAATCAAGTGGCCAAATCCATTTCAAAGGTTCAGGGTATTACCGACCTCAATGTGTATAAGAATATTGGATTACCGGAATTGAAGATTCAGTTGCACGATTCAAAGATGGCAAAATATGGGATTCAGACACGCGATGTACAAGCTGTTATTGAAATGACGATCGGCGGACAGGCAGCGACGACCTTTTATGAGGGCGATCGACAGTTTGATGTCATCCTTCGTTTTCAAGAAGCCTATCGCGATACGCCCACCAAAATTGGCAATATTTTGATCCCCACGAGTAATGGACAGAATATCCCTTTACAAGAAATAGCAAGTATCAATTACCAGACAGGACCTGCATTTATCTATCGTGAAGGCAATAGCCGTTATATCGGTGTTGGATTTAGTATCGACGGTCGTGATTTGGGCAGTACCATCGCAGAAGCCAAAGAAGTAGTAGCCGCAGAAGTCAGTCTGCCAAAAGAAAATCACATGGAGTGGGCAGGAGAGTTTGAGAGTAAAGAACGTGCTGCCAAGCAATTGGCTTTAGTAGTTCCGATTTCGTTAGTTCTGATTTTATTGTTGCTATATGCCAACTTTGGAAATGTAAAAGATACCGCTATTGCCTCGCTCACGTTGCCCTTTGCGTTTATCGGAGGATTTATCTCACTTTGGGCCACAGGTACCATCTTTGGGATATCGGCAGGTATTGGTTTCATTATCCTATTTGGAGTCGCCACGATTGATGGAATCGTACTCATTGGAGTCATCCGCGACAACCTTAAGCATAAAATGAAATTGAAAGATTCCATTATACAAGGAGTCCGAAGCCGGATCAGACCTGTAGTCATGATCGCCTTAATGGGATCGATGGGTCTATTGCCAGCAGCCTTATCAACAGGAATGGGCTCTGAAATCCAGAAACCACTGGCCATTATGATTGTCGGTGGATTGTTGATCTGTTTGGTGCTTTCGTTCACCATTTTACCCGTTGTTTTCTATCTCGCTTATCGTAAAGAAAAAGCGTAAACCATATGGAAATATATTCTATAAAACCCTCAATTACTGCATTGAGGGTTTTATATTGATGTTATCTTTGGTTACTATATGGAGGTTTATTCAAGATATCGCGTAGCTCTTCTTCCGAATACTTTTTACCACCCTTAAATGGTAACTTAAAATTACACACGAGGCGAAGACCATTCATAGAAAAAAACCTCTTTTCGTAAATATCTCTTGAATATCCGGTCAGTTCCTGTAATTTATCGCGGGGCATACCATTTGGATATCCATGTGCTAAGCTTTTCGTTTTATAAAGTTCCGCAAGTTGTTTTTTCGTGAGTTTACATCTTATCGGTGTTTTATGTGCAGGTTCATGTCCTATGGATAGGATAAAATCATTCAAAGGTTGGTTGAGTTTCCAAACGATACCACTAGGTGATATTTTCATCTTTTTAGCCAGTTCTTTTGCGGTTGGCTTACTTGTATTTTTCTTCAGGTTCAAGTAGTGGTCTTTAATGCTAAATTTAGTCACCGGTATCTTTGTTCCTGCCATATAGCACAGATTATTCCACCCAAACTTTTCTTTCAGGTACCATAGCGAAGGGAAATTTTCAGGTTTCAGTTTTTCATATATTTTGCCGTATTTAATTTTATGTTTTTTGATGAGGTTAATGACCTCTTCTTTCGCTTCGGCATCAGTCATCGTTGTCACTCTAAAATAAGGACGGAGACCGACATATTCGAGCACATCTGGCCATGAATTAAGCCCAAAATGTGTAAAATACGACCAATGATTGTACAGACCATTCTTGGCTAGGCAATCTGCAATCGTTGGGACCTTATGATGTTTCAGATAGTATTGCAGTAAGGAGTTTTTAAGTTTCATCTTGGACGGTACCCTTCGTGAATTAGGTTCAAAACCAGCTGCTGCAATAAATTTATTCCACGATCCAAAATATTTACATATAGTAACATTTTTCCTAGCAAATTCTCGACGCATCGGGATACGTCCATGTAATTGATAAAAATCATGTACCATTTTAAACAATTCCTCGGTAATCTGTGCTTTTGTTTTTTTTACGTTAGGTTCATACCCTGCAGCAGCTATAAAATTATTCCAGGTTCCAAAGTACCGACGCGCTATCGTATTGATAACTTCACGTTCACGCCTGATCGGAATCCGGCCATGTTGATCATAAAAATCTCTGATCTCGGAAAAGGCATTCGCAATAATTTGATCTTTATTTTTATTCAAGACTTATTATTTTATTGAAAATAGGGTTATAATATTGTCTTTAAATTAAGAAATTAAGTACAGCTTTCAAAATAGACTTTAAAAGGGATGCCTGTTACAGACCTATTTTTAATAATTTTTACAACAGGCTCAGATTGATCGCCAATCATTTCTTCAATTATGAGTAAATTAGCACATAGAAAGAGTCGGATTGCGCATTAAAGACCGCTTATTTGATTTTTCTTTTCTTTTTTATTAAAAACTGATATGGCAACACGTGATATTAAAATAGCCTGTTTTGGCGAAGTATTGTGGGATATATTCCCGGGAGGAGATCGAAGAGCTGGAGGAGCACCGTTCAATGTCGCTTACCATCTCTCTAAAATGGGCGTTGAAGTCAATATGATCAGCAGTGTTGGAAATGATGAATTAGGTCGTGAACTATTTCAAAAAATACAGGATTGGAAAATCTCGACAGCAGGAATACAGGTCAACGATACCTATCCAACAAGCACCGTTGTCGCTACGATCGATGAACATCATGATGCACACTATGATATTGTTAGCGACGTAGCTTGGGATTATATTGAGTTCAATCCTGTCAACCAAGCTATGGCAACCACATCCGATGCGCTAGTTTTTGGATCATTGGCTACCCGCAACGAACGATCTAGAAACACCTTATTCCAATTGTTAGAAGCGAGTTCATACCCTGTTTTCGACATCAATCTGCGTGCACCACATTATGATGTACATGTTATAAAAGATCTCTTGTATAAAACGCATTTGGCCAAATTTAATAAAGCCGAACTGCGTATGATGATTGATTTTATGGGTAAGTCGTATACCACAGAAGAGGATAGTGTAAATTTTCTGAGAGATACCTTTGGCATGGCAGAGGTTATCGTGTCCAAGGGGAGTAAAGGAGCGCTATATGCCGATCATCAAGATTTTTATTCCATACCAACCATTCCTATTCAAGTAAAAGATACCGTTGGTAGTGGTGACTCTTTTTTGGCCGGTTTTTTATCCAAACGATTGGAGCAGGGAACTTCCGCAACCGAAATTATGCATCAAGCAGTTTCCTTAGGCGCATTTGTTACAGCTCAGGAAGGAGCTTGTCCGGAGTATACATTAGCAGATTTTATTTCCTTTCGAGAAGATGCCGCTCAGAAGCAGTGAAAAGAACTGCTTGAGTAGCGTATGATTATTTTCCTTATTGATTTCTAGATGCCTCCATAAAAGCTTATTTTTTAAAATAGCTTTTATGGAGGCATCTAGTTTAGATATATTTTTCAAAACGATTAAACAAATGGAATGGTTGTCAGTGCTTGATCCCGTACAGTAATGATTCCATCTATGGGATTGGATAACGTACGAATTTTAAACCAAGTTTGACAAATCTGAAATGGTTCGGCTCATATTTACCTATATTTCTATTTTTGGCTAGTAAATTGTTTACAGTGAAATATAAATTTTGAATAGTAGTAATACAACCTAAAATAACATGGATCGAACAAATGCTAACCCAGGTCAAGTTCCGAGTTCTGATAACCTTCCAGAATCGAAACCTAAATCCAATAAAAGAACGATTATTTGGATTGTTGTGATTATTGCCGTACTTGCGGCAGCTTGCTTTATTGCATTTCAATATGGAATATATAAACAGCGTCAGGAAGTTTATGAAGAAGAAGTCGCCTATCCCGCTGATAGTGTTTTTGTAAATGGATGGGCCAGTCCAGAAGATTATGCTCACTGGAAAGATGCCGTTTTTACAATTCCTGAGTACAATGATATCCCTATTCCATTTCAGAGAGCAATTGTGAAGATTTTTATGGACAATAAGTTTATTCAAAATGAAGAAAACAATCAATACTTTTTTACAAAAATTAAAGATCGTGCGCATAAAGTGATTGCGTATGGCAATTTTACAGGTCAGGGCGATAAAGAAATGGCTTTTCTGGTTGAAAAACAAGATTTTGCCAGTAGTGCTATTTTTATTATAACCGATCAAGGTAACCTCTTATACTGGAAGGAATTGAATAACGAGTTGCCAACCCTTAAACGATTTGCAAAAGGAGCCCTCATATTTCTGAATGATATGAAACTTGTACCCGCTCCAACTGATGGTATCATCAGACAAAATAAAAACTCCAAATATGTGTTGATTTACAACCGCGAAACAAAAACATTTGATGAACATTATCAATATACAGATGAAGATGTTAAAAATTCAAAACTTGAAGTCGAAGATGATGAGGTGCTTATCGATGAGTTAGATACCGCAATTGCAGAACAACCCTAAGTGTTTTTAAATATGTTGATGAAATGCAATTCAATGTCAAATAGTAGTAATCTACTTTTAATTCATCAGTTCGCTCCCTAAAGAGCAGCAGCGAACTGATGAATTAAAAATCAGAGGATAAAAAAGTGCAGGATCGATTTGATACAAGCTCATCATAAAAGTCAATCTATAGCTTTTAAAAATAGATATAAACCAAAAATATAACTTCAGCAGATCTTGCAATTAATACCTGCATCAAGTCCTGAACCATTCATAAAAAAATATACCATGAAATTACGATACTATTATATTCTCCCGATGATCATGTTGCTGTGCTTGGCTGAAAGCGGAAGCGCACAAAAAAAGAAAGTGAAAAAAGCGACAAAAAAGGAGATCCTGAAACCGGTTAAAAAAGAAAGCGAACCACCCGTTGTGATGGGAAAAATAACAGATTCCATTTTTGAAGAAATGCCTCCGATGATTGCATATCCTATAAAAAGTCAGGATCTAGAAGATGATATAGCAGACGCAGCTAGACCTGCCCGTGAGAAAAAATCTTATGATAAACCTTTTCAGTTTTGGCCATCTATTGATACGGTGATCCACGAAGATGCACAGACCTACTTGGAAAAGAGAAGATCATCCTGGAAAAACTACAGTACAGGTAAACCTTCATCTATCCATAAACCCGTGCTGAAGTCTGTAAATGAACTGTGCTACATATTGGAGAATAATAAAATGGATACGGTACGTTATTATGGTGATGGGTGGAATGAACGTAAAGTATATGATAGCAACGGCAATCTGACTCATCTGTATATTATTTTTGAGGACGAGAACACGAAGCAAGATAGCGCTTATCTCACTACTCAGTATTTTTACGATGGAGATCAATTAAAACTCAAATCATATTATTGGTGGGAGACAGGTCAAAAAGAAGCGGAAGAAGAACTAGAATATAATGACAAAGGACAACTTTGGAAAGTATACTACACTTCGTTAGATAAAAATGGAGATGAAATCATAGAAGAGGGGCGAGGCTTTCGGACGCTTTATAAATACGAAGATCAGCTCCAGATTGAAGAAAATTATGAGCGTCTGGAAGATGCGATGAATGAGTATGTCTTAAATGAAACCATCTATAAAACACTTGGCAAAGGTGGAGTCGTCGTTGAAAGTAAAAAAATAGCATGGCCAGAGGAAACTCCAGCTACGATGACCACTTATCAGTACGATACCAAAGGAAACAAAATTTTTTCGGGAGATCAAGAATCTTCTTACACCTACCAATATAATGAATATGGCGATGTTGTCAAGTCAATTTACAAAACCGCAGTTCCCAGTTCCAGTAGTACCACGACCTATACTTATACCTATGATCAGCATCACAACTGGTTGACGCGAGAAGAGGTCAATATGGACAAGGATCAGGATACGACAACAGAAAAAGTTTATTTATGGAAGCGCGAGCTATCTTATCATGATAAAGATTAGTTGTTAACCGACCTCTTTTTGGAGGTCTACAAATTCCTTTTCAAATTCTTTAGCATAGTTATATCCAAACTGGTAGATCTGATCCACTTTACTGGTGTCAAATGTTTTAAACTGATTGATATCCTCCGGCTGTAAGAATATATCGCAATCACCAGGAGCTTCAGCCCTAATATTGGAGGTCGTGATCCGGATGATACGTTCCACAATCTGTTTGTAGTTGAGTCTACCTTCGGAACGGTTGACCGGATTGACATTGATGCCGATACTTTTGTTGCAGGTCGCTTTGATCTGCTCCACCGGAAAGTTATTCACTATTCCGCCATCACAAAGGAAACGGTTGTTTTTATAAGCTACCGGTTGAAATACCAAAGGAAAACAGCAAGAAGATTTAACCGCAAAAGATAGTGAACCTTGATTGAAGATCAGTGACTCCGCATTGGTTAAATCCGTAACGGCAACATATAACGGCATTTTTAAGCCTTCGAAACTGTCGTGAGGAATATACTTTTTAATGATTTTTTCAAAGATATCTGCACTAAACAATCCATCCGTTCTAATAGAAAAGTCAGAATAGGTGAAAAATTTTTCTACTTTTACCAGTTCCAATATCTCTAGCGGAGCGTATCCTTCCGCTATAAAAGCACCAACCAAAGCACCAGCGCTTGCGCCCGATATCGCATGAAGTTGTATATCCAGTTCCTTCAGATATTGCAGTATGCCCAAATGCGCGATTCCTCTAAAACCACCACCAGATAGTGTAATTCCTATTTTGTTATTTACAATCATTTCAATTTTTTGTAAGAATACCTATTTAACTCACCATCTTCGCAACATTTTTTCTCCGTTATCGGATTGATGGCTTTAAAATCAAATTTAAGTTTATTCGTTCAAATAACCAGTAAGTTATAGGGTTTAAATATCGACTGTACATTGGTGTTAGTTGACTACCCAGTAGCATTAGGGCTTTGTTAAGTAGTTGGAATCAAATTCCTTATAGCAGATCGTTATTTATATTCTGGTTTACCCGTATAATTTGTTGTAATATTTAACTGTATCTTAATGAAATTTTTAACTTATAGAATGAATATGAAAAAATTATTACTATTGTTTTTAGCGGTAGGTACATTAGTGAGTTGCAGTAAAAGTGAAGACTCCAATCCTGAATTTAAAATTAACCAAAAAGAAGTTAAACTAAATTATGATGGTAGTTTCAACTTTAAGGTGGAGAATGCTTCCAATGTTTCTTGGACATCATCTGATGAATTTGTGGGTACAATTGGTTCAGATGGTAAATTTGAGGCGAAACATATCGGAGAAGTGACTATTACGGGAAAAGTAGGTGGTAGCTCAGTTTCAGCCAAAGTTGTCGTTGAGCCATACATTACAGGCGTTGTGGAGCCATTTTTTGATTTTACAAAAGGAGCTTCTAGCGTAAAATCTTATGAGAAAAGAAAACTCATATCGGAAACATCAACATTTATTTATTATAGTGATGCAAGTAAATATGTTACAAACTCTCTTTATAGTTTAGAAGGTGGTGTTCTGAAAAGCTCAGCATTAATGTTTGTCTCATCAAGTGCTGAAAATGTGGTAAAATTTTATGGTGAAAGATATAAATTTGACGGTTATGAGGATAAAATTGGCTTTTTCACAAGTAAAGATGCGAAAATCATGGTAGGAGTTACTGTAGATGCTAACTTAGGATTAGTCGCTCTTTATATGCCTAATACTTCAAAGAATAAGGCTTCCATAAAAATGGCTAGCAAGGATTATCATTCGGTTGTTAAAAATATTAAATAGTCGAATTGAAATTTTAATTTTAACAAAAATCCTTACATCGTACTGTAAGGATTTTTTATGTTAACCTATTTATATAGAGAGAGAAAACCAATATTGTACTTCCAAGATGGTGCGATTAAAGGGAATGAAATAAATCTACATGAGCTTTGTATTCGACATTTCAATTCCAAGATGGTGCGATTAAAGGTAGCAAATGTACCATTACTTAACAAGCTGAATACATCATTTCAATTCCAAGATGGTGCGATTAAAGGCTTTAGATACAGAACCAACAGCAGTAATATTGAGCATATTTCAATTCCAGTATGGTGCGATTAAAGGGTCGATTAAATCTATCAATGATAGCTTTACTAAGTTAATTTCAATTCCAAGATGGTGCGATTAAAGGATTGCAGAACCTATTTTTTGAGGATCGTTTGATTCATTTCAATTCCAAGATGGTGCGATTAAAGGTTGGCTATTTATCGCGTACGCTGTCAATCGGAAAAAATTTCAATTCCAAGATGGTGCGATTAAAGGCAGCAATACGGAATACATCATTTATGCCATCGCCATTATTTCAATTCCAAGATGGTGCGATTAAAGGGTTATAAAGTTTTCTCATCATAAATTCAGGAGGATATGTTTCAATTCCAGTATGGTGCGATTAAAGGATCTAAAGAACTATCTTTTCTTAAAATCTCTTTCGTTATTTCAATTCCAGTATGGTGCGATTAAAGGCTTCAAAAGAAACAGATACAAAGGGTAAAATAGAGAAATTTCAATTCCAGTATGGTGCGATTAAAGGATACTTTCCGAAAAGCAAGCCGCGATAAGAGATTGTTATTTCAATTCCAGTATGGTGCGATTAAAGGGGTAGAAATGGAAGAAGCTAAGATCAAGAAGTATAAATTTCAATTCCAGTATGGTGCGATTAAAGGCGTTCTTTTGTACCTGATTTAAAATAGTAGTTTTCAATTTCAATTCCAGTATGGTGCGATTAAAGGTTTTATTACGATTCTTTCACTGAATCTAGTTCAAAATATTTCAATTCCAAGATGGTGCGATTAAAGGTCTATTCCTAGGGTGCTCCAGCAGAGCTGTTGATTTTATTTCAATTCCAAGATGGTGCGATTAAAGGCCTTGTCCCCCGCCTAAACAAAGAAGGCGTTATTTAATTTCAATTCCAAGATGGTGCGATTAAAGGAATAAAAAGTTGAAATATTCCCTTGTGCATTTGTTAAATTTCAATTCCAAGATGGTGCGATTAAAGGCCAACTCCATAGGAAAAACCTTGTCTTGAAACTAAATTTCAATTCCAAGATGGTGCGATTAAAGGTATTGATAGCTTTGTAAGTGTCTGTCATATTATCAAGATTTCAATTCCAAGATGGTGCGATTAAAGGTTAACTTCACAATCGATGAAATCACGCCTGAAAACTATTTCAATTCCAAGATGGTGCGATTAAAGGAGGGACATCCACGGCAATTGAGCGAGGAGATCTACATTTCAATTCCAAGATGGTGCGATTAAAGGATGTAGCTGCTATTTAAGAGAGTTGCTACCTCATCACTTTTCAATTCCAAGATGGTGCGATTAAAGGGTCCTTAGTTAGAGGAGGAGTTTATAAAACAGCTAGATTTCAATTCCAAGATGGTGCGATTAAAGGAAAAATCGTTTGGTCAATGTAGTCACTTCTATAAATAATTTCAATTCCAAGATGGTGCGATTAAAGGTTTGTATGAGATTCCATTGCATTTAACTGTAACTGTATTTCAATTCCAAGATGGTGCGATTAAAGGGGTGAGGTTGCGGACCTGGATATACTTGCATTAGCTATTTCAATTCCAAGATGGTGCGATTAAAGGTAATTCATCAGGATGTGGAACATAACCTAATTGTTCATTTCAATTCCAAGATGGTGCGATTAAAGGTAATTCATCAGGATGTGGAACATAACCTAATTGTTCATTTCAATTCCAAGATGGTGCGATTAAAGGCAGTTGCTGCATTTGAGGGGATACTTATGGTCTGAGATTTCAATTCCAAGATGGTGCGATTAAAGGATGACCGACTTACAGTAACGACTCAATTTCTTAGCAATTTCAATTCCAAGATGGTGCGATTAAAGGAGCATTGCAAATTCAAATTAAGAGATTTACCTTTGATTTCAATTCCAAGATGGTGCGATTAAAGGTTTATAATTAATTCACTATAAATCAAACTTAAAAAAAATTTCAATTCCAAGATGGTGCGATTAAAGGTTGTTTTCTACATTCTATACATTGTCCGCATCCCACATTTCAATTCCAAGATGGTGCGATTAAAGGAGCGCTATTTGGTCGTGGTAATGTATTTCCTATTAGATTTCAATTCCAAGATGGTGCGATTAAAGGCACCTGTGTTCTTTCTGTTCTTTACAGGCTTTAATTATTTCAATTCCAAGATGGTGCGATTAAAGGAAGGTGCAAACAATAATATTAACATGCAAATATATCGATTTCAATTCCAAGATGGTGCGATTAAAGGTATTTGTATTAAGTGAAGTTTTCCACGTCTTTCAAAATTTCAATTCCAAGATGGTGCGATTAAAGGAGGAATTTGCTTCTAAATATGAAAACAGATTGAACATATTTCAATTCCAAGATGGTGCGATTAAAGGTTGTTTTATCTAAGTTATTTCTTATTGCTCGTGACAAATTTCAATTCCAAGATGGTGCGATTAAAGGGACATTTCTGAAAGTGGATAGTAAATGATATATTGAATTTCAATTCCAAGATGGTGCGATTAAAGGTTTAGCCCTGTGAACCAAATCATCGTATGCTTATAAGATTTCAATTCCAAGATGGTGCGATTAAAGGTAATACGAAACAGAAAGTACTCAATAAATAAAAAAAAATTTCAATTCCAAGATGGTGCGATTAAAGGGTGGTTTAGGGAAGGCAGATACAAGAACGCAGGCTAGATTTCAATTCCAAGATGGTGCGATTAAAGGCGTTACAGAATGTGAACGAAACAGACAGCAAAAACTAATTTCAATTCCAAGATGGTGCGATTAAAGGTTGTGTAATCTAGGAAATCGCTTGTTATTTCTACTTGATTTCAATTCCAAGATGGTGCGATTAAAGGCGGCACAATTATAAGTCATGACGAAGGGCGCACGGCTATTTCAATTCCAAGATGGTGCGATTAAAGGTCGTTTAAGATTGTCGCGAGCATGGCAATCTTAAACAATTTCAATTCCAAGATGGTGCGATTAAAGGTCAGAAAGGTTTGAAGAAACTATTATCCTTTCTAATTTCAATTCCAAGATGGTGCGATTAAAGGAAAAAGAAAGATCACCACTTTACACAATTAAACAATTATTTCAATTCCAAGATGGTGCGATTAAAGGCGGATAAGTTGAAAAATGAAACGGTTGATCTTGAATTTCAATTCCAAGATGGTGCGATTAAAGGTTGGTTTTTCTTTCCCTTTCGTTCACTGTCCTTTCGTATTTCAATTCCAAGATGGTGCGATTAAAGGTTTTCTTTCTCTATTTGGAATAGATAAAAAAGGAATTATTTCAATTCCAAGATGGTGCGATTAAAGGCGTGTTATCATAGAAGTAATTGACGTGATGAACATTAATTTCAATTCCAAGATGGTGCGATTAAAGGGTTATTTTCAAAGCGGACAATTATATGCTTATACCTATTTCAATTCCAAGATGGTGCGATTAAAGGATGTAATACGTCCTGCCTCAATCGATGTGTTGCGGATTTCAATTCCAAGATGGTGCGATTAAAGGTTTCCTTCGATTTAAGAGACTTTCTCCCCTTGTCATTTCAATTCCAAGATGGTGCGATTAAAGGTGTTAACAGGTCAGCAAGAATTCTACCCTAGAACAATTTCAATTCCAAGATGGTGCGATTAAAGGAAACAAAGACAGAGCCATTGAAAATATTAAAAACTAATTTCAATTCCAAGATGGTGCGATTAAAGGTTATCAAGATTGCGGCTTATGTTATAAGTTGACTTATTTCAATTCCAAGATGGTGCGATTAAAGGGTAGGTGATGAAGTTGCTTTACATAATGCAAGGTATTTCAATTCCAAGATGGTGCGATTAAAGGGCGATTCTAAAATATATACCATTCAAGACTTGTCTGAATTTCAATTCCAAGATGGTGCGATTAAAGGAATATTATCTTAGTTTCGTATCATGGGAAAAATAATTATTTCAATTCCAAGATGGTGCGATTAAAGGGATTATTTTTGATTTGATTAACAAATATTTACGACAATTTCAATTCCAAGATGGTGCGATTAAAGGATGTCCACTTTTTGCCACGCCAATTGTGCGATTCTATTTCAATTCCAAGATGGTGCGATTAAAGGCCGAATTTACTATTTGAGTTTAACACGATGCCTCCAAATTTCAATTCCAAGATGGTGCGATTAAAGGTTATCAAGATTGCGGCTTATGTTATAAGTTGACTTATTTCAATTCCAAGATGGTGCGATTAAAGGGAATTATCGGTTGCGATCATAGTACAATCAACTATATTTCAATTCCAAGATGGTGCGATTAAAGGGGTCAAATAAGACATCTATTAGCATCAAAAACAACCGATTTCAATTCCAAGATGGTGCGATTAAAGGCATCAATGCCTTATCTAATTCTTTAACACCTGAAGTAATTTCAATTCCAAGATGGTGCGATTAAAGGGCATATAGGCTCCAATCTTTACCACTACGTTTTTTAAATTTCAATTCCAAGATGGTGCGATTAAAGGGACAAAACAGTTGAAATTAAACGTGTGTCAGACACAAATTTCAATTCCAAGATGGTGCGATTAAAGGTTTAGATCGGGATTGTCGCTATCTGGATTTTCAATATTTCAATTCCAAGATGGTGCGATTAAAGGTAGCAACAGCCTATATTTTAAGACCTGAAGATCTCGATATTTCAATTCCAAGATGGTGCGATTAAAGGGCTAGGATTGGATCACCTTTATACAGCCTTAACCAATTTCAATTCCAAGATGGTGCGATTAAAGGTAATACCGACATCGGATCAACGCAGGATTATTCTTGCATTTCAATTCCAAGATGGTGCGATTAAAGGTAGTTTAAATGCTAAACCTGAAGATAGAAAGTTTTTTATTTCAATTCCAAGATGGTGCGATTAAAGGTTGCTTTTTCAATAGCAGGCTGATTTTTAATAAATGATTTCAATTCCAAGATGGTGCGATTAAAGGCAAAAGATTCTATACTACAGTGGGAAATCTAAGTTTATTTCAATTCCAAGATGGTGCGATTAAAGGCAGATACCTTTATTGTAATATTGTACACAATATCGTAATTTCAATTCCAAGATGGTGCGATTAAAGGTTGTTTTGTCTAAGTTATTTCGTATTGCTCGTGATAAATTTCAATTCCAAGATGGTGCGATTAAAGGGAGATAATTCGAATTGAACCCAAAGTATCATCACGAATTTCAATTCCAAGATGGTGCGATTAAAGGCAGATCCGAAGCGAATGTCTTCGAACGTAGTAGCCTCATTTCAATTCCAAGATGGTGCGATTAAAGGGTTGATGAATATTGTGTATACGTGTAATAGCGCGACATTTCAATTCCAAGATGGTGCGATTAAAGGTCATTTACAAATCAATAGCTGTGCTTTTATCGGTAATTTCAATTCCAAGATGGTGCGATTAAAGGTTTCGGAAGTATTCGACGGCATAGCATCCGAAATACCATTTCAATTCCAAGATGGTGCGATTAAAGGCGTAGTAATTTTTGTATATTTCCCAGTACGCAAGGTAATTTCAATTCCAAGATGGTGCGATTAAAGGCCTTGTAATTGCTCATAAGCTTTAGTACCGTCTACAGATTTCAATTCCAAGATGGTGCGATTAAAGGAAAAGAGCGAGAACTTATACAAAAAGGTTCACGTAATTTCAATTCCAAGATGGTGCGATTAAAGGTTTAATTTTTCAAGATCGGCAATACGTTCTGTCCATAATTTCAATTCCAAGATGGTGCGATTAAAGGTTCAATTATTAATATTATCTTTGTATAGTTGCAAATTTCAATTCCAAGATGGTGCGATTAAAGGTTATTTTTTTAGTCAAGCATCCTACAAATAACGATCATTTCAATTCCAAGATGGTGCGATTAAAGGTCGCGATACCAAAGTTGGGAAATTCATTTGTTCGAATTTCAATTCCAAGATGGTGCGATTAAAGGCAAAATCAACGTGCCGATCATTCCTGCTGATGTACATTTCAATTCCAAGATGGTGCGATTAAAGGTCAAAATTCCCAACGAAAGGAGAAACTATTATGACAAATTTCAATTCCAAGATGGTGCGATTAAAGGTGGCAGTTTTAGGCATGCGAGGGGCCACCGTCCTTATTTCAATTCCAAGATGGTGCGATTAAAGGTTTTATAAATTAACTAAAGGGAAGCAATATTTAAATTTCAATTCCAAGATGGTGCGATTAAAGGTATAATTGTTCCCCACACGCTACCATACTGAGAAACATTTCAATTCCAAGATGGTGCGATTAAAGGCAATTTTTAATGCTAGAGATCACCAAAGCTAAAAGATTTCAATTCCAAGATGGTGCGATTAAAGGATATATGTCCAGGATGTTCTTTACACAGATCAACCAAATTTCAATTCCAAGATGGTGCGATTAAAGGATTAACTCATTTAGTAAACAATTAACATAAAAAATTAATTTCAATTCCAAGATGGTGCGATTAAAGGCGGAACGCCTTTTTGAATAAGAGAAGAAATCAATTTATTTCAATTCCAAGATGGTGCGATTAAAGGACTGTAATAATTCAGATGGTCTAAATGAAGGAACTTTATTTCAATTCCAAGATGGTGCGATTAAAGGATTGCTGACAAGATAAAAGTTGATAATGGTAAATATATTTCAATTCCAAGATGGTGCGATTAAAGGGAGTCTACCCAACAAAGATTTGATGAAAAAATTAAATTTCAATTCCAAGATGGTGCGATTAAAGGCGGGAGCTAAAAACTTGGCCGGATCAGGTTCAAGTGGATTTCAATTCCAAGATGGTGCGATTAAAGGTCAGGTCAGACAAGGGAAATGAACAACGTTACAGGAATTTCAATTCCAAGATGGTGCGATTAAAGGCTAGATTTAGGTGAAAATAAAATATATCCAATCAAATTTCAATTCCAAGATGGTGCGATTAAAGGTTTACGGAGGATCAAAGGGGAGCGGAAAAAGCTACTTATTTCAATTCCAAGATGGTGCGATTAAAGGTAAAGGAAGCTTTGCAACTTGCTAGGGATGAAAGCTATTTCAATTCCAAGATGGTGCGATTAAAGGTATCACTTTGATATAAAACTCGCTTAGAAGCGTTCTTATTTCAATTCCAAGATGGTGCGATTAAAGGAAACATGCAGTCGAGAGACTATAAATCTCGTTCTTTGATTTCAATTCCAAGATGGTGCGATTAAAGGATCCTTCGGGAACGCAAAAGAATCGATATTTACCCATATTTCAATTCCAAGATGGTGCGATTAAAGGGCAGGTAGGTTATCGGGTCCGGCGTTAACTTCATAATTTCAATTCCAAGATGGTGCGATTAAAGGTCAAATAAACCGGCTGATGCGTTTTGACTGATTGATTTCAATTCCAAGATGGTGCGATTAAAGGGGTGGTTAGTAGTTTCTCTTTTTGCTACTTGTGGTAATTTCAATTCCAAGATGGTGCGATTAAAGGTAGTAAAAAAGTATATAAGGTATAATAGGGGGTATATATTTCAATTCCAAGATGGTGCGATTAAAGGCGGGTACGCCTGCTCCTAACTCTTTAATGGATCTTATTTCAATTCCAAGATGGTGCGATTAAAGGTCGTACATCGTAGATGAGTATGCTACTAAGCTGCATTTCAATTCCAAGATGGTGCGATTAAAGGCTTAATAAATTGGGTTATACGGTACACACATTGCCTAATTTCAATTCCAAGATGGTGCGATTAAAGGGAGTTTAGAAATAATGCGCCTGATGGGCGAAGCTTTAATTTCAATTCCAAGATGGTGCGATTAAAGGACTCAAAATATGCCTCCACATCTTAAACTTATTTAAATTTCAATTCCAAGATGGTGCGATTAAAGGCCTTCCATAATAGACGGCAATACGTTTTTTTGTAAATATTTCAATTCCAAGATGGTGCGATTAAAGGCTCTATCGCTAATGTTTTTTGGTTTTTTAGACAAATTTCAATTCCAAGATGGTGCGATTAAAGGCGGGTGATCTACCCAATAACTCTTTTACCTTATCTTTATTTCAATTCCAAGATGGTGCGATTAAAGGTGGTACTACTAACTATCTTGCCCCTGATAGTTCTATTATTTCAATTCCAAGATGGTGCGATTAAAGGACTATATGCCCCATAAAAAAGGTACTTTAGCTGAAATTTCAATTCCAAGATGGTGCGATTAAAGGTTCCGATATGCTTATGATGCGCGCATGGTTTGAATAATTTCAATTCCAAGATGGTGCGATTAAAGGATCCAAATCTATTAAATATTGCAAATTACTTTTATAATTTCAATTCCAAGATGGTGCGATTAAAGGATAAATGAATCTAAGCAGGAAACTCAAAAATTGATTATTTCAATTCCAAGATGGTGCGATTAAAGGTGTCATTTCCCTAATTCGCAATCCTCCCTCTTTTAATTTCAATTCCAAGATGGTGCGATTAAAGGTAATAATGTTATTGTTTTTGAAGTTATTGGATAACCCATTTCAATTCCAAGATGGTGCGATTAAAGGGGACCGATACCAAAAGTTTTATCAATTTTTGTAACAGATTTCAATTCCAAGATGGTGCGATTAAAGGAAGGTTTAAACCTTTCCTCATTGCGATCAAATCCCCATTTCAATTCCAAGATGGTGCGATTAAAGGTTTCGGCAAGCAAGGAGAAGTAATTGCTAAGTATGATTTCAATTCCAAGATGGTGCGATTAAAGGGAAAACTTAGATTCCTACGTTAGTATGGTTAGGTTATTTCAATTCCAAGATGGTGCGATTAAAGGTCCTATATCCTAGATCGGAAGGTGTTTGTCCTAATTGATTTCAATTCCAAGATGGTGCGATTAAAGGTATTATGACAGCTCTAAATGAAAAAGGTGAGGTTAATTTCAATTCCAAGATGGTGCGATTAAAGGTGTCTTTGTAAGACTCATCTGTTGCAAGTGTTAAATATTTCAATTCCAAGATGGTGCGATTAAAGGAAAAGAAATCGCAAAATAGGAATATTTATAATTGATATTTCAATTCCAAGATGGTGCGATTAAAGGTTTGTAGGTATAAGATCCCAAGAGAGCTTAAACAGAATTTCAATTCCAAGATGGTGCGATTAAAGGTAATAAAGGTAAGTCCGATAATTTAGCTCCATCACCGATTTCAATTCCAAGATGGTGCGATTAAAGGAATAAAGCCAGGTAGTTTGCATATGAGTAAAATTAAATTTCAATTCCAAGATGGTGCGATTAAAGGGATGTGGCGAACAAGACTGATTTAATAGGTTACCTTAATTTCAATTCCAAGATGGTGCGATTAAAGGTTTTAGTAACATATATCTATCATGTGTTAAGAGCCATTTCAATTCCAAGATGGTGCGATTAAAGGGAAGGGGCTATAGCTGAGAATCTAGGCTCTCCCAGATTTCAATTCCAAGATGGTGCGATTAAAGGATTTGTTATCCAGGTATACAGGAGCAGCAGCGTTGTCATTTCAATTCCAAGATGGTGCGATTAAAGGTAAATATTGCTAAAAAGATAGCGGCACATTTTATTATTTCAATTCCAAGATGGTGCGATTAAAGGCTGATAACGCAAAGTCGATTTCTCAGGATGATCGGAAATTTCAATTCCAAGATGGTGCGATTAAAGGTTGAGCATAGTGCTGAATCAACTTCATACGCTCCATTATTTCAATTCCAAGATGGTGCGATTAAAGGTAGGATCTCTAATTGGCGCCGTTATTACTGGTGAGTTATTTCAATTCCAAGATGGTGCGATTAAAGGACAAAACGCAACATCATTGCAGTTTTACCCATGGCATTTCAATTCCAAGATGGTGCGATTAAAGGCCAATGCCTTAGCTCCATCTTCAGTACGTTTTTGCTCATTTCAATTCCAAGATGGTGCGATTAAAGGGATTGCATCATCAGGTTGGCCCCTGTTATATTTGTAAATTTCAATTCCAAGATGGTGCGATTAAAGGTAATATTGTTTTCAAAGGCAATACAACAAAGTATTACATTTCAATTCCAAGATGGTGCGATTAAAGGATTATTCCATTAGCATAATGAAGTACCATGGTATTATTTCAATTCCAAGATGGTGCGATTAAAGGTCGATCCTCCACATTGCCACTCGCTATATTGTAAAAATTTCAATTCCAAGATGGTGCGATTAAAGGACGACCCCTCCAATCCGACACCTCCGCCCATCCCGTATTTCAATTCCAAGATGGTGCGATTAAAGGCTAAAAATATGGGAATACTGGAAGTATCCGGTGGCCGATTTCAATTCCAAGATGGTGCGATTAAAGGACCTCTAAAAAGAATGATGAATCGCTCGTCATCGCTTATTTCAATTCCAAGATGGTGCGATTAAAGGCCGTATAAAACGACGTACAAATGTAGCTTTTAAAGGCGAGAAAACCAATGTATCAACCTCTTATTCTTTGTGAAAATTAGTCGATGCACAATAATAAGATTTACCCCTATCAGCGACAACCCTCTTTAATTCTTGTTAAAGGATAAATTAGAAGTATTTTAGTAATTAACATGTCAAAGATCTTTCTTTTGTCGTCCTCATCGACGACATGGTAGATGATTTATAGAAAGGTAGTTAATTCATTTTTTTCTTTTCCGAGAACTTCTTTTTCCATCCATTTTTCCTGTCGACTTTTAAAAAGTATAATGCTATCTTCCTCTAAAATCATTATTTCTTTTGCCTTGAATAGAAGCTCTTTCAATTTAACTTCAGTAATTTCTCCTTCGAAAACAGAATTCTGAATCCAATTGAGGTAGCGTCTGCAAAGTTTGAGCATTTTGCCAACGCGCTTTTCACCCATATCATAAACCAATATCACATACATATTACCACCTTGCTTTGAAAGGTTTATATTCCTCCATCCCTAAAATATGTTTAGTCAGTTTATAACATTCTAGTTTAATCAAGTGTTTATAACTCACATTTCTTTTTAGTACTGGATGTTTAAAGGTTTCATTTATTCTTTCTTCCCAGATGCGAACAAAGGTCTTACGTCCAGACTCCTTCAGCACACAGCTGTTGATTTGATGGTCAAAATCTTTAGCCTGGAGCTCTTTTTTGTTGAGTAATCTGAAAATAATACGATCCACCAGTAGTGGTTTAAAAATCTCTGCCACATCGAGAGCTAGTGAATACCGTCTGTATCCAGGTTCGTGAAGGAAGCTTATCGTTGGATTGAGCTGTGTATGATAAATTTGGCTTAGACACAAAGTATAACAAAGCATATTGCCAAATGAAATCAAAGCATTGATTTCATTTTTAGGCGGTCTTTTACTACGGTTATCCATTTGAAAATCTGAAGATATAATCGAATCGAAAGTCGAGTAATACGTTTGTCTGATATTACCTTCAATTCCCATTAACTCATCAATAGCAGAAGTATCTGTAATTAAATTACCATAGCTTTCCATGACATCGAGTGTAGGAGCTAGGTGCGGTCGCTCCCGATTGATATAGTACTTTAGATTCTTCCCCATATTGAAGGCAGCTCCAGAGACGAATTTTTGAGCAATCTCTATCCGTTTTTTTTTATCTATATATCGCTTGGTTTGTTCAATTTGCATTTTTCCTGCAAGGAGATACTCTTTTGGTGCAAACGAACCTGTATAATGCTCATAGTAGTCGAAAAAGTGAACAGCAATGCCAGCCTTGCCAAGAAAATTGTACAAAGCGCTATTAGCATCTAAGCTTCCAAAACAAAATAAATCAGAGACACCTTCTACAGGAATATATTTAGGAGTTCCTTCTATACCATCTTCATCTACAGGTATAAATTTTAGGGTATTATCTTTCCGGCTCATTCGGCCAGGATTAAACAAATAGTAAGTTTTTTTCATTCTTAGAGTCCTCTGTATTATATTTATCCCAATTTTCGTCTATGAAGGCTATTTGAGGATAGGAGCCAAAACCTTTTGGCGAGAATTGGTAAAGATGATAGTCCTTCCATCCGAAAGCTTCTTGTATAACTTCATGTATCCTGTCAAATGTAAAATGACTTGGTACTAATAATCTTCGCCACACAGGAGGTTTAACAATTCGATTGATCTAGATTTTTAATTGTAATACCATATTTTTATATTTTACTTCATTTATCTATTCTTCTTCTATATAGCAGAATTCGTAGTAACTACAGTTCTTGCAAATGTTCAGTTTAACTAGGGGAGGAGTAGACTCTAGAGCGATAATTTCACTAGCTTCTTTTTCCCATTGTTTTCCTAATGCTTCGATTTCATCATCCCAGTGTACAGTATCTCGTTGTTTAAGTTTAGGATATTCCAATATTGCACTAGGTTCATGAACACCATTTCGTGAAAGTACATACATGTAGTATTTTACCTGAGCCAGATGAGCTCGTTCCACTTTGTTGGACTTCTTAACCTCGTGTATAATACTGTTTTTTGCATCGTAGAAGTCAATCTTGATCCCATCTATTGCTAGTTCAGTATATTTTCTTGAACGATCTAGGTAGGTGGTATCAGCAATTAGCTTTCCTTCAGCTACTGTTTCAGAAGTATGTTCCATCTGGATGCCGTTGGCAAAAAGCCAGAGTTTGCGATGGCAGGTGTGGAGGTAGGCGATATGGGTTCCTGTGATTGGCATTCAATTTGATTAAATATCTTATAAGAACACATCTTCAATACCCAATATTACACCCCTTATTGTGCTATAATTTGCGGAATGTAATTTGTACATTCCACATACCATTTTAGAATTTGCTAAAGGAGGCAAATCGGCCTCGTTGTAAAGTCGAACTGAAACAAGTCTATTACTCATGTTTTTGATTTTTATCTCAATTTTAATTTTTTGCTTCTTTATCCAGGAAAAATCACCTTGTTTAACATCTCTAATTAAATTATCTAATTCTTCGAATCTGTAGTCATCATCTGATTCTGGAACGAAGAATTGGTACTGTGTACCAAACACTTTATTATTTATTAGTTGAAATTTGCCGACATTTTCAAATTGGGCATTGTTAATCTCTTTAACCAAATTTAGATTCTCCTCTGGATAGCTTCCAATTTCAAGATTTTGTGCAATTTTTTTGAAGAACTTTTTCTGAATTTGAAATAGCTCTTTTTCTTGTATCTTTCCTTGAATATTTTCTCTAATAAATTCTAAAAATAAACTGGCATCGTTTCTGTATATCAGCTCTGAACTGTACTTTCCTTTTCGATTCAGTAAGCGAATGAAATACACACTCCCTAAATCTGTTCTTTTATTTCGGTTGCATCTACCCGCACTTTGAATTAAACTTGGTAAAGGACATAAATCTCTATACACAATTGGAAAATCAATATCTACGCCAGCCTCAATCAATTGTGTAGAAATTAAAATTACCTTATGAAAAGTAAGCAGTTTCTTAACTTCTTCAATTCGGTTCTGTCGGTCTTGTGGTATAAAATGCGTGTTCAAAAGAAATACACTAGAGCATTCTGCTAATTCTTCATACAAATCTTTTGTGTCCTGAATTGTGTTTAAAATTACTAGAACAGAATTCTTCTCATTTAATACCTTAACGGCTAACTTCTGAATAGTAAAATCATAATCTAAAACATTGATTACATAACGATTAAACACATCGCTTTCAAAATACTTGTTTGGTTCTAAAAGTTCGTTAGGTAATTGATAATTTTTGAAAAGGAGATTAGGATTTGAGAGTCTATAATCTAAATTCTCAACTAATCCACTCTTTTCGAAAATTTTTAAATCTGGCATTGTTGCAGTAGATAAAACAGCATATGAATTATGTTTTTTGCAGAATTCATCTAACCATGCACTAAAGAAAATATACAATCTGGGAGGTAATGCCTGTAGCTCATCAATCAGAAATATCCGATTGGCAAAATTTGGGAGCTTTAAAAGTGTGGAGTTTCTATTGCTTAAAAATGTTTCAAATAATTGCACAAAAGTTGTAATGATAAGAGGATGGTCAAATGTGTTCTCGATAAAATCTTCTACCAATAATTCCTTTAAAGCATTTTCACTTTGCTCTACTTCTAATTTAGTCTGTGCTTTTTCAATTCTATCATTTATAGATTTAGAGTTGATAGAAAGAACATCGATTTTAAGCACTTCGCTAATTATGTTTTGCACTTGATCAGTAATTGACAAAAAGGGCAAGGCAAAAATAATTCCTACTTTTTGATCATGGCTTTGAATTGTTCTTGCAATATCCAGTAATGTAAAAGTCTTTCCAGCTCCTGTAGGTGCTGTTAGTGTGAAAGTTCTTTGACCATTTGCTAATAAGTTAGAAACTGTATTGACTGCTTCGTTTCTTATAGCGGTTCTAAGTGTATTGAGTTCGCTAATGTTTGATGTAGATGACAAATTTCCAAACAATGTATTAAGCGAATTATCGAGTTCCACAACACTACGCGCTATTAAATTGTTGCAATTGAATACTCCATTGTCTCCAGCATCTCTTTTGTCCGATTCTACTACTGAAGCAAATGAGAATTGAGTTTCTAAAAAGTAGCTCAATGCGTCTTTTTGCCAATATTCAATCTCATGACCTTTGCCATTCTTACCCAAATCGATATCTGGAATATTTGATTTATACCAACCTTTAACGCGTAGATCAAAGGGCTTGTGTTTAAACTCTAGTTGTTGTTCAAGGTATTCAGAGACGGGCAATTGATTGAAATTATCATCTAAAAATATTCTCATTTCCCCAAACGCATGTTCAGGTAAATTTCTGTCCATATTGGGTAAATTACCATGATGATGAAGGATGATAGTCGAAATTATTTTTACTCTGGTGATATCCTTACTTTCAATTTCCAAAATTTTATTCGCAACATCTCTATTTTCTATATACCAATTCAAAAATGCAAATGTAGAAATGTAAGAGTGTGGAGAATATCCAACACCCTTATTTCCTTTTAACTTTTCTTGAAAATTATCATTCAGCTTACCTAAATCGTGGAACAAGGCCGCCAATTCCGCTATCTTACTACTGGTTCTATTAAGCGTTTTTTCTTTTACGCCATTTGTATGAACTTTTAATAATTTTTCAGGATGTGATTTGTATTTAGTTAAATCAAGTACCATTGAGTAGTTTCTTTTGTTGTGACAAAATCATGATATACCCCATTTTTAACCTTCAATTCCGAGTCTGAATTCCCGTAAGCAAGCCCTACGTATTTTTTAGGGTCGTTCCAAAAATCATCATTCTGATAAGTTGGAACTTCGTCAAATCCTATCCTAAAATCAAAACATTCCGAAATTTCAATCTCGTGCTTTTTAGATATAAATCCTTTTGTTTTGAAACTTCCATATTTCTCCTCCGAAATCTGTCCAGAATCAACGAAAAGTAAATTAGCAGGGCAATTTGCTAAACCTAATGTAGGGGTGAAAAATGCTTTGTTCGATTTAATGTTTTCAGCAAAATCTTCATAAATCTTTTGATTTCGTTGATTCTTCAAAGCTACTAAAACTGAAAAATCAGGAGATTTTAAAAACTCAAATTGCCAAGGCGATTTGTCGACATTGGCTTTTACGCTTCTTAAAGTAAATCCCCAGCTCTCCTTTTTAACAATATTATTTATCGAAACACTATACAGCAAATCTTCAGATAATTGAGGGAAAAGTATCTTCATTTCATTTCTGGTAATGCCATTTACAGCTCCGATTAAACCAATCAAGGCTGTTTTGGTGATAAAATCGTGTGTAAGTGGATTATTGTTGGTGTCGACTTTTTTAAAATGCCCCCAATTTCCCGATATATTTATCAATATTGCGTTCATTTTATCTAAATTTTAATTCTGTGAATTTATTTCCAAGGCTCTTGATATCTCTTTCCAGATCAATAGATTCTGTATAATATCTTACTTCCTTTACTTTAAGAGAAGCGGCAACTTCTTTTAATTTTTCAAAATTTAATGCCAAATCAGAAATGTCTCTAAATTGCTCGTCGCGTTTGTCAGATGAAATGGAAACAAGCCTATCTGTTCCATACACTTTATCTGTTTTGTTTTCATATACTATTTGCAAAAGCAACACAGAGCTTTGGTTAGATTTGCTTCTTGTATTAGCATTATTGATACTTTCCCATAATGCCTTAAACATCTTATGAACATCTTCATCACTCAAGGAGGTTTGCTCAGCAGAGAATGGGTTTATCCATCCATGAATTTGATTTAGTGAGTACGGAACTAAAGATGTTGTTCCGATTGCACCACCAGATTTTGTAACATCAGAAGAAAATACTGAAGTATTTTGATGCATTCTTAAATCTACTGAGTTCAATGAAGGGTTTAGTAATGCAAACTGAATAGGTCCAGTTAAATTAATATTAGCACCTTTTTCAGTTGAAATTCCTCCAAATAAGCGGACATCTATGCACTTTGTTAATAGAAAATATCCATCGTCTTTTTTTATACCAGCTTCTTTTAATTCCTTCTCAAATTTCTTCCTTAAACTTTTTACCCTTGCGGCAGCTCCAGATTCATTTCCTTCTGCTTGATCTTTATCGTTAATCACATAAATCGTTTCTCCTATATTGTGTAAATAGTCTCTGATGAAACGTTTGATCCTTACATCGCTTATTAAAACCTTTTTGGTTTCTTCATCGTAACGTTGTTCTCCTGTAAAAGGGTCACCGTTAGGTATAGAATATTTACTTTCGTATAAAAAAATGATTTCTGACTTTTCTTGTATTGTTGCCATTATTATAAGTTTTTAAGGTATTAAATTTCTGTAATTGTTTCTTCTATATTTTCTGTTGAATTATCGCCTTTGTAATAGGTATAATAAGTTTCAAAAAAACCTAAAGCACAATAATTTTTATTGTACTTTTCTTTAGTTGGAAAAAAATCTAGTAGTGATGTTAATTCTATAGATGCCTCTTTTATATTCGGATATCCTTTTTCATGTATCATCAATTTTTCGTTCAGGTAATTCGTAAATTCTATCAAATCATCAATGTTTGATATTCTTCTCGATAAATTACCAACATAAGCTTTCTCAAATGATTTAATTTTTTGCGCAATCGGCTTGGACATAATGCCTAATTTTGTGCCTATCTGGTAACTTTTGGATTCTTTTATTTCCATAATAATGTCATTTATTTGAAGTTTTGATAATAAATAAAAATGTTGTTTTAAACCATTAAAAGGTATTTTTTTATCCCCATTTCTTATACCATGTTCTGTTTTCTGGATGAGAGCTGGTAACAAAATCTGGTCTTCATAATAATTATCTCTATAAATTAATGGAAGTACTTTTAATAGGTGACTGTTATACTTTTTTTCATCCAATAGTGACTTGATCGAATAATCCAAAGAATATTTATAATCCAGTTCTATTTTTACTTTTTTAATTTTATTTGTTACTTTTTGTAGAAGATTTTGGCTCACATCAGTCATTTCTAACAAGTCTACACCAATTGGCTTAGATCGTTTTGAAAAAACAATATCGTACTTTTCAATACCTTCAATTTCTGGATTAACGAATGGTTCTGCAAAAGGATCTGTTTGATCTGCTTGAGGATTTTTGAAATCATAGTTCGATTTTTTATCAAAGTATGCTATAATACCTCTCGCTCCCAAGCTTCCTTTTGGAAGCATATTAATCATAATATCTTTCCCCGCATTTACTTTTGATTTCTGTTGAAAGTCTAAGCCATATAAGAGGTCTTTAACCTCATCCAAATGTCCAAATCGTTTTGTCTTGTAGGTGTTTTTGATTTTAAAGTCTGGTAAAATTTCTTCAGCCTCTTTTAATGCTCTCGTAAGAAATGCAGTAAGACTGATATTACCTTCCACATCTTTCACGAAATTAGAAATGATAGCATTTTCTACTACTCCAAAAATTTCGGTATCATACCAGCTTTTACCATTGAAATTAAAATGGATATAGCAGAATTTTTTCTCAATAAACAATTGTAATAGTTTATTTAGTGACTGCTCCAAACTTTTGCGAAAAGTGTTCAGTTTTTCATCACCTATTTTAATGACATCTTCTTTTCCTCTCAAAAATGAATTTAATTGAAATGCAGCAGATTTATTTTCAGGATCATCTGGTTTGAAAAAATCAGGAAAAGCAATGTCACCAAACATATACTTCACCAAACTATCAGCTTCTCCTGTTTTAAATTTGAGATAGAAATATTTATTTCGAATAATGGTTTCATCGTTTACCTCCCTAAGACTACTGAAATCTATTTCAAAATTGTCATTTACATCAATTTCAAAATATGTATAAGGTTGTTTAGCATCATATACAGGTGCTTTTTTCACATACCTGTGGTATTGGAGACTTTCTTGTTTAGTTAGCTCATTTCGGATTTTACTACCGATTTGTATAATTGTTTGTAAGCTCATTCCTAAATATTTTTTATTTTATTATTTCCACATACCCCAATCCCATACTATTTTCTCTGCCGATTCCAGAATTTAGTAAAAGCTCCACAAATCGACGTTCCGCAGTTACTTTTAAACCAAAGTTCCACCATCCTTTAATCTTCGTTTCTTCTGCTGCATCTGCCTTTATTGTGATTAATCTTGATTTAGCAGATTTTACGAATGATATAGTTTCCAATAGAAGTAAGGCTTCTGAAGCTTTTTGTTCATTATAACAGGTGGCGATTTTGCTTCGCCAATTGTAAATTAGAGATTCTATGAATCTGGGATCAGATGGAGCAAGGTATTCGGATATACCACTTTCTCTAGGCATACTAGCAACTATAGGGGAGAGCGGTTTCATTGATATATTTATTAATTCATTCTCTTTATAATCTGTTAGCCGATTTGGCAATGACTCTACGGATTTAACATTAAAACTTATCTTTGACTTATGATCGGCAATATCCAATGTTTCCGATTGGAATAGTCCTTTAACAAAGTTTTCCATTGTTTCAGGTAGATGGAAGGAGACATAGAATGAAAGTTCAGGATTTAAGAGTCTTAAACGATCATTCTCTATTTTAAATGGGCAGCTAATCTGTGAGAAACAAAATAATTTGAATCCTTTTCCATAACCAGACTCATGTAAGAAGTTAGCATACTCACGATCACCCTTTGCAATAATCTTGTAAATAGCACTAGACAATGGATACTGATAATTAATCGGTATTATAGTTGAATTACTTTTCGATAAAAGCGTTATTTTAAATTGCATTTTTACGGTTAATATTGGTTATGAATTACATTGTTAAAAGCAAACAAGATTTTGACTATCGCTTTATCGAAGTTAAGATTATTTCTAGAATATAAGATTACGGTAAACCGTATAGGTGTCCATTTTTTATCTATTTTCAGTTTGATCTTCGTAATTTCAGATCGAGGATATCATTATTTTGAAACTCATAGATTGACATCACATATTTCTATATCATCTTAACAACTCAAGAAGTAGGGAACTCGTGTTTTTAAAATCAAAGAACAAATATTTCCTGGTTTACTTTATCTAATTAAATATAGGTTCTGAAAACGATCAACTTCCCTAATTATATGATGTAATTTTATCTGTGGATGTCTATTTATCCTTGATAGAAAACTTGTCTTTTTTTAATTCATTTGAACTTTCTGCATTGTTAAGTATGTGAAATCATGTATAAACTAAATTCAAAATATAAGTCAATATAATGATTGATAAGATAAAAAAATCTCTAATTTTAAGGAGCAATTCACAACTATCATTACCAAAGCCATGTACGTAGGATCGGTGTTGTAAATATCGTTAAATCAAAGAACCGACTGTAAGGAGCTCATGTATTTCAATAAAAAACAAATTATAAACAGATAATGAAAGCAATGAGAAATAATCCATTTCAACGATAAGAAGCAACTGTATTAAAAATCAGATATCACCTAAAAACCCTGTCCCTAAAAACACTTCTAGAAATAATATTGCGCAAGCAACTAACGTGTGATTTATCAGTCAAAATTCCTTCGGTAAATATTCACCTGCTACACGACAAGTCCCCGAAGATGAGCCGAACAAAATTCGAGCAGGAGCAGTAGACCAGAATCCAGCGGACAAAATACTCACCTTTTCCTAACCAACTTCGCCCCATTTCCTAGGTCGCTTCGAGTGGGCTCCCAGTGGGCTCCCAGTGGGCTCCCAGTGGGCTTCGAGTGAGCGTGCATGAAAAGTCGAAGCGAGCTCGAAGCGGACTCAGGTGGAGGTAGAACAAGTCTAGAAGAAAGGTCGAAGAAATGCAGAAAAACATCAAAGGAATGTTTCGGAGCAGTTTTTGGCAGCGACTAGATCTATAACAGCTCCTAAGCAGATTCGGACACTGTTTTACCGAAAGTCGTCTTTACACCGATTCTGCACCGCCTATTTCCCGTCCCTGACCCGGGAAATGGACGGTGCAGGGACTGTGCAACTGCGGTGCAGGGACAAGAAAGCTTAAAAAAAGGTACGAACAAGGTTAAAACAAAGTACGAATCAGATCCAAATAGCCTGTACATCCTTGCTGTTGATTTTGAAGGAAAATATGGCTTTCAAAATGGCCAAGAGTGTACCGTTAGTGTACGGGTTATTCACGGGGAGTGTACTAAGAAGGTACCAAATAGCTACTCAGTTCAGTAGCTTGATTGAACATCAAAAGGCTCAGCCTAGACCAGCACGGGAACACGGTTGTTCATGTATCCCTCAAGCATTTGTCGTGCATATGCTTAGTAATGGTCAAGCATGGATAGTGCGTAAAACGGTACCTGTTTATACACTATCAGCGCTTGATTTATAATTCATCCATACTTGATCTATACTTCAAATGTGTTTTATCTTAAATAAGACGTTTTAAGTCATTAAGTTTCTTTTACCGCACTTATGAGTATTTTTGTAGTGATCATCTTTTAAATCGCTTAAAATGGAGCTCAAATAAAAAGAAACTAGGTAATCAACATGATTGAATGAAAGGATTGGTGGTTCAATATTCAGTTAAGATATCCGTTTTGCAGCTCAGTAATGAGTCAAAATTGACCGATTTGGATTAAAGAATTTAAATGGATGAATGTACTTAAATAATATTATTGCTTAAGCAACTACATGCTTTAAGTGGTCAGCTAAAAGAAGTGATATCTATAGCATCCGAGCAATTCTTTAAGAAATTTCCAGTGGGAGTTTTGTACACATTTGCAAATAGGATTTATAATCTTAAAGCCGGCCATGTTCTAGAAAGATTGGGGGCTATCATTCAGTTTGGGTTTTTAATAATCGCAAAGCTGGCTGCCGAATAAAGAAAAATATAAAAAAGTCTCTAATTTCTAGTTATAGTTCCAAATCATCTTTTCAATACAAGTACACATGTGATTTTTATGTTAAGTGTGTTCGTTCGTATGGCACTCTGCTAAAAAAATCTTTCAGTAGTTTGTATGATATTTAGTTCATTCTCTTCCATCAATTAATGTTTTCATACAAGTTTTTACAATTTCTTTTTCTCGTTGGTATTTTGTGCTATCATATGAGAATAATATCAATTAATCCTACGGCTAACCGTAGCTTTTAAATATTTGTATTCGATAGGTTTGCCAAAATTTTAAACTATGTATACAATATTACGATCAGTTTTACTTGTATTATCACTTACTTCTTGTACCAGTTACAAGTATGCAACAGAGGGTAATACACAAAAGAGTAACCTCACCATGGGTACTGTAAAAAGCAAGGTAATTAAAGGGGAGACCACACAAGATGAAATCATGAAGATGTTTGGTTCTCCGAATTTGGTTTCTAAAAACAAATCGAATAAGGATGTTTGGAGTTATAATCGTATGTCTGTCGAGAATAAAGCTGGATCTACAGATTTTTTTGCAGGGCAGCGTGCTAGCCAAAGTAGTAGTAGTAAATCTTTTGATCTCATCATCACGTTTGATGAACATGATGTTGTCGCCGATTATTCGGTCGTATCCACCGCATATTAACTTTTAGAATTATATTGAAATGAAAAAAACGACAGTATTGTTATGTTTTATCGCATTGTTGAGTTCATGCGCTACTCAAATGGTAACTAAATCACCTGCTGAGGTAAAAATGATGACAACTAAACAGTTTGAATCTGGTCATGATTTGATATTTAAGTCCATTATTAGCTTATTGCAGTCGGAGAGTTATATTGTGGACCGTGCTGACAAAGAGACTGGTCTAATCAATGCGAGTAAGAGAATTGAAAATAAAAATGCTGCATCACAGCGCTTTTGGACTGGCTCTTCTAAAGATGCTAACACTTCTAAAGCTATGTTTTATGTGGAGGCCGTTAATGATGATGTGACGGAGGTTAAGATCTCGATGTATGAAGGGAGCGAATCCAGTAAAAGTGGCTATTGGGGGCAAGTGAATAAGGATAGTAAGGAGCAAATGATCTATGAGCCTCGTGTCTATCAGGAATGGTTCCAGAGCCTCCAGGCTGAGGTGGAGCGTAGAAAAGCACTGGGTAGATAAGTTTCACTATCAGTGATAAAGTGAGTACCGATTTTAAATTCAATTTTGCAACGCCCGTTGCAAAATTGAATTTAATTATTTAAAATAATGTTAATAATTCTTTATCTATCTTCTTTCAATTTCTTCACTTCACTGGCAAGATCTAATACCGCTTTGCTTAATGCTGCAATGGATTGGGTCTTGATGCGGTCTTCTTCAATAAATTTTTCTAATAGTGCTAGCAGTTTGTCTGAGCCGTCGTTGTTGAATACGGGCTGTGCATTCTGACCGACAGAATTGTCACTAAATGTGGAGTTATTATTGTTCTGTATATTATAGATCACATTTTCGTCTTTAAACGATTTGACGAAATCTGGTGTTACCCCAAGTGCATCTGACAATTCTTTTAAAAGCGGTTCGTCAAAAGCGACCATATTTTCAAAATCAGAAATCCGTTGCTGCGAGTATTTGCTTTTGCACAATTGCCCAAAGGCCTCTTGTTTTATTCCTTGAATTTCTCTTATCCGTTTTATATTGTGACCGATGTGCATGGTTTCTTTTTTTTCTTCAAAAATAGTGTTCATATACTATGATTTTTTTGATAGGTACTTTACCGGTAAATCGGTAGGATACCATGAATTATTATGGTTGGCAAAGCCTAAATTTGATTTAAAATTACGAAAGTTTGTTGGGAATGACAAAATTGTAATTTGTTCTTCAGTACGAAGAAATATAAACCATCATTAGAATGATTTAGTTCTTTGACATATTGGTATTGATCGGAATTTTAGCTAAGGTTTGGAGGGTGAGAAGGTTAGGATATTAGATCGTTAGAAGGTTAAAAAGTTAAAGGGTGAGAAGGTTAGAAATTTTGACTTTTCGCTCAATGTAAAATAATGAAGGCTGCTTGTACAGCCGTAGGGTGAGGGGAATGACCACTCACTGAGTACCGAAAATAACATTGTTAGTTACTGATCCTAGGTATATGCAATCAATAGTGAAGACCATTAATTCCATTTGTTGTAGTAGTTGCTAACTATAATTTGGAAGGTATTAACAATAGGCTCGTTATTTATAATTTTAAAATATAGTTGTTACGGTTAACTGTTTATAAGAGCGTTTGAAAATAGTTAGAAAGTTAAGGCGTTAGAGAGTTAGTTTCTATTTCACCATATAAAATTCTTGAGGCTGCTTGTACAGCCGTAGGGTGAGGTTTTTTGTCACTCACTGAATACCGAAAATAGCATGGGTTGTTACTGATCACAAATTGAAAGGTGTGTACAATTGAATGAGGTAGAGAGCATCAAGTTGTTATTGACCACAATTGAAAGGTGTGTACAATTATGATCGGTCTACTTATGATTTACAGTCTGTTGTTGCTGACTACACGTTGAAGAATCGTTAGATAGTTAGAAGGTTAGGATGTTAGATAGTTAGAGGGTTAGATAGTTAGAAGGTTAACTTCTAGCTCTCCATATAAAATAATGAAGGCTGCTTGTACAGCCGTAGGGTGAGGGGAATGACCACTCACTGAGTACTTGAAAATAGAATTGGTTGCTGATGACCACAAATTGGAAGGTATGTACAAAACACATAGATAAGCATATTATCTATTATCGAAGGGTATCTGGTAATGAGTACAATTCGAAAGTGATGTCCGATAATATTCATTACTACTGTTAACAATTGCCAGTTAGAGACTTAGGATATTTATTGTTAAATTTGAATATGACTACATTTAAAGTATCAGTTCCAGAAGACAAGACTTCTTTTTTCCTCGAAGAGCTCGAACTTATCGGGGCTACATACGAGTCGAAAGAGAACAATTTCAAACTAACTGATGAACAAGAGCAGTTCCTTTTGTCTCAGAATGACGTGCCGTTAGATGATTGCCAGCCTGCTCATCTAGTTTTCGAAGAGTTGAACGTCAAATATGGCCTATAGAATACTGATCACTCTTCCATCAAAAAGCATATTGAAGAAGCTACCGCATATTTATATGAAACACGCATCTAAAAAAGTTGCATTAAAATTTCTTTAGGTGTATAAAAAAGCTGTTGCTGATATTTTGAAAGTCCGATATTTTCAGGTATTCTACCTTAACTTTCGTGGCAGGGTTCTAACGAAATTTCCTTATATCGTTTTTTATACGTTAGATGATGAGCAGGAACTGATCATCATCAAAGCAGTATTTCATACCGCGCAAGCTCCTCAAAAATATCCTCACAAATAAATAATTCTGGAGGCTGCTTGTACAGCCGTAGGGTGAGGGTTTTTTGCTACTCAATGAATAGTTTTTAAACACAATGTGAAGGTTTCCTGTTGATATAACTTAGTCTCTTGTGGAAAAATAAAACATATACAAAACAAGAGTGATTAGGGCTTATGTAATCAAATATTTCTTAGAATTGGCTAGTTTACGAGCAGGAAGGATATCCAACTCGATGCATTAAAATAGGTTATTCTGCCTTATGAAGTTGAATATGTAACTAACGTTACTGTAGTTGTCCCCTAATTTTAAAAAATCTATATGCAACTAAGGCGTGAGAAACATGTCTTTAATGATGCAATTTACAAATTAACTGTAGTATAAAATAATGGAGGCTGCTTGTACAGCCGTAGGGTGAGGGATTTTTACCACTCACTGAGTACTTGAAAAAAGCATTGGTTATTGCAGACCTTAATATGTTAAAGACAAGTACAATACGACTAAAAGTGCATTTTTTTAAAATTATTAGGCTTGTGTTGTAACTGACCACAAGTTGAAAGAATAGGTAGAAAAGTTAGAGGGTGAGAAAGTTAGGATGTTAGATAGTTCGAAGGTTAAAAAGTTAGAAGATTAAAAGGGTACACTTTTCGCATAAAATAATGGAGGCTGCTTGTACAGCCGTAGGGTGAGGGCAAAAGTCACTCACTGAATACCGAAAATAGCATGGGTTGTTACTGGCCACAAATTGAAAGGTATATACAACACGGTTGGATCGGATGAATACCAAACGGAAGTTGTTACTGGCCACAAATTGAAAGGTATATACAACATGTACTGCGGGTCTTCGGTACGGAGGTAAGTCGCTACTGACCACAATTTGAAAGAATAGTTAGAAAGTGAAAGGGTTAGAAGGTTAGTTTCTAGTTCATCATATAAAATAATAGAGGCTGCTTGTACAGCCGTAGGGTGAGGAGGGTAACACTCGCCAAATTCAATTTATTGCAATAGGCGTTGAGCTTAGTGCAATAGAATATGCAATGAAGGGGAATGTTATGCAGTTGACAGAACTGTCACTGCACAATGGCCTAAGTAAGTCGATATTCTAAAAACTCCATATACATCTAAAGGTACGCTAAGGTCACGTTGATGACGATGAAAAAGCAAGCCTACACATTATCTAGGTACTCACACTTTGAGTTTATGGCATTAGATATACGATAGATTGCGTGCTCTTGATAAAGCCAAAGATTTTCGGTCAATTCCAATAGGACAGGAGTGTTCTAAGTCGCTTTAATATATGCCTTAAACATGATCTCAGTTCCCAAAAAAAATCCGCCAGACCAGCTGAGATCTGTTTAGGTAAAACAACCAATGTATTGGCATTCTCATGTGCCCTGACCAAAATAATGATTATGAGTAAAACACTACAAACACAGCAAGCTGAAAAATATCTCTCCTTTCTGCAGAACGGAGATGAAAGAGGCTTGACTTATTTTTACAATCGTTTCTACGGATATCTTTTCGTAAAATCATATCGCGTGACCAAGGATGATTGTGCGGCTGAAAGTATAGCGCAGGAAGCATTATTGCGACTGTGGCTCTGCCGAAAACAGATGAAGACAATAGACGATACCTTTGACTTTTTAAAAGCACAGGTTAAAGCTGCTATAGGTGCATTTTACAGTACCACAAAAACTAGATTTCACAGAAAACTGCTACGGTTAGATGGTATCGAGGATTACCAAGAGTTTCTGGTGGGATATACCCTAGAGGAAGAGGAAGAACTGGATGTCATTTATCTGGAGAAACTGGAGGAAGAAAAGCAGGAGCGATTGGATAAACTTAACCGGCTGTTGCCAAGCCTCAGTAATCAACAGCAGCTATTCATCAAACTCTGTTTACAGTATAGTTTTAACTACGAGCGCATTGCCTATTATTTGGGTGGTATATCTGACTATGAAGTCAGCTTGCAGGTCGAAAAAACCATTGATACACTACGTGCCATATTCAATAATTCCCAACAAATGGAGTTGTTAAATAGACGGTCTTCGGTGGTACTGGAGGGTGAATTCAATGAGCATCAGGCCGAAATCTTTCATATGCGCTATGAGCTTCAACTGTCATTTGAGCAGATTTCTGAAGCGTTGAATTTGAATCCATCGATGGTTAAAAAACTCTTCGTACAGGCGCATACTAAAATCAAAAACGCCAAGAAAATAGCATAATTAAAAAGATAGCGCTATGGAAAAAGATACCCTAATTTTAACCCGAAAAGTTCAGATTTATTTGGACTGTGATGATCAAGAACAACGGTCTGCGTATTATAAAAAGTTATTTGAGTGGCAGGACATTGTGTATCGCGGATCCAATATGGTCATGACGCACCAATATATCCAAGAGCAGATGAAGGATTTAATCTATCTGCGCGATGACGTTAAAGTGAAGCTCGCTAATTTTGATAAAGATCCAGAAGGTATATTCACCACTTCTAAGATGAATACCACGTATCGCATATTGTCTCTATATTTTAAAGGAAAACTGCCATCGGATATTCTTTCGTCCATGAATATGACCTTAAACAGGGCTTATAGTACTGATCGGTTAGCCTATTGGAAAGGAGAAAAATCGTTGAGAAATTATAAAAAAGATATGCCAATTCCATTTGGTGGAGATCAAGTGAAACTGAGCAATGATGAGAAAGGGCGCGATTTTATATTGAAACTGTTCAAAATACCTTTTCGCACGTATCTCGGTAAAGATCGATCGGACAAGAAGGTCTTATTGCAGAGGGCACTGGTCGGACAAATCAAGATCTGCGCAAGCTCCATCCAGATAGTAAAAGGCAAGATATTTTTATTGCTCGCTCTGGAATTGCCGAAAAAGAAACACGAATTAAAAGACCATATCATTGCTGAAGCATCGTTGTCTGTAGAACATCCGATCACAGTGTCTATTGATAAAAATAGTTACCAAATAGGAAACAAAGAAGAATTTCTATACCGGCGGATGGCTATTCAGGCGGCGAGATACCGATTGCAAAAAGGTGCAGCATTCAACCGAGGTGGTCATGGACGTAAGAAAAAGATGAAAAGTATGGAGCAGGTGAATGAACAAGAGAAACGTTATGTGGATAGTCGTTTGCATCTCTATAGCAGAAGGCTGATTGATCTATGTGTAAAATCTGAAGCAGGAACATTATTATTGGTCAATCAGACGAACAAGGAAGAGTTTGCTAAAGAGGATGAATTCCTTTTGCGAAACTGGAGCTACTATGGCCTGATTGAAAAGATAAAATACAAGGCGAATATGGCTGGAATTAATTTGATCGTGGAATAGATCATTGCTTTGAAGTTTTCTCCATCTTGCACCTTCTCCGCATTGGTCAATAATTACGGTGCAGAGAAGGTGCATATCAAGTTCAGGCGGGGGGCAGAGACAACTGGAGATAAACAATCCAAGCAGCAGGAAAATCTTCCACAAAGCCTAAAAAAATACTACTTAGAGATCACTAAAAATGGTCTATTCTTGGAAGAGGTACATGTATTCAAATAGAAGATTCATTTTTTATCTTGGTCATTTATCTTTGGCAATTTTTCTACTATTAGTTTGATCTTGGGAATTTCAAATCGAAGGTATCATAATTTTGGAACTGATGCATGGACAGGACATATTTCTATATCATCTTCACAGCTCAATAAATAGGGGAGTATATTTCTAAAATCAAAAAATAAATATTTTTTTATATTTTTTATAAAAAGGTAGTATTAATTTCTATATTTAACTGTGTATAAACTAATAGTGCCGATTAAGTAAAGAAAAGTAATCAAGCTTATATTAATTGCTGTACATGCTATAATAATGATTATAGCCTTATTTTCAACTAGCCAATAATTAATCATGAAGATAAAATTAGGACTCCTATTTTTCTTTAGTGCCTATGCTTTGGGAAGCAGTGCACAGAACTTATTAAATCTTAACGAATGGGTCACAGGACCTGGAGGTATAACGGGATTTACCGCAAATGGCCTGGCAACTGAAAACGAGCGGGAATGGGGTATAGGTCCTCAAGGAAGACAGGTAATCGTCTGGAAAGGTACTCCCAGTGGAGATCAAAATGGTGATGGGGGATGGAATTCCTCAGATATTGCCATAAACAATCAGAAAACATATCGTTATACCGTATGGATAAAGAAAACTAACTCAAAAACAGGTACCACTTATTTAGGTTGTTCGCCAGGAGTAAATACGCTAGCTGGGGTAGCAAACAACAATCCATACTTTTGGTATGGAAACCTGCCCGAGCTGGACCGCTGGTATCTACTCGTGGGGTATGTACATGGTTCAAACGATCCGTCTACCGTAAGCTCTGGAGCAATTTATGACGGTGTCACAGGAAAAAAGGTTATTTCCATGACGGACTACAAATTTGCTTCCACAACTACAGCTACCCGTCACCGCTCCTACTTGTATTATGATCCGAATGTCAATGACCGCCAATATTTTTATGGACCGAGATTAGAAGAGGTGAATGGTAATGAGCCTACCATAAGTTCTCTTTTGGACAATCCTATTGGTACAGGAGACTTTTTTTTTGCAGGCAAAGTGGGTATCAAGACCGAAACTCCAGGAGACTATGATCTTGCTGTAAATGGTAAGATCCGTAGTCAGGAAATCAAGGTCGAAACTGCTAATTGGCCAGACTATGTTTTTAAAGAGGATTATAAGCTACCAAGTCTGGCAGAAACGGAAAAATTTATCCGTTCGAACGGCCACCTTCCCGATGTGCCGAAAGCGAGCGAATTAGAAACGAATGGAGTATCACTGGGTGAGATGAACAAACTTCTTGTCCAGAAAATTGAGGAGCTCACGTTGCATTTGATAGAAAAGGATAAGGTATTGGAACAGGTCATTGAACGGCTTGAAAAATCAGAACAGATATTATCTAAGCTTCCAAAAGAAAAGAACGGAAAAAAATAAGGTATAAGTTACTTAATCATACAATGAAAATTCAAAACCCAAGATCGATTTTTATCACTGTTATCCATTTGATGATGACGACCTCTTTATTTGGACAGGGAACAACAACCGGAGGGTTAATCCGTTTAGTAGATGCTCAACCGCCTAATGTGGCAGAAATGGGAAAATATGTAACATACCCAACTGCTGAGTATACGGGAGTGCTCCCAATTTCTATACCTCTATTTGAAATCTCTCTCAAAGGAAAAACTTTGCCCTTTCAACTGAACTATCATGCTTCAGGAATTAAGGTAGACCAGGAAGAAACAGAAGTAGGTCTTGGATGGAGCTTATCAGGAATTTATACGCTCAGCCGTAATATTATTGGAGGGATTGATGAACGTCAAGGTTCTGGTAGTACTTATTCAGGAGTGTATTTTCATAATCCAAAAACGATGCAGGAACTTACAAATGAATATTCTGTGCCTGTTGTACCTCAAGATCAAGGTGTAATCTCAACCAAAAAAAATGAATTGCGAGCGTTGGCCATAGGGAATAATGACAATCATTCAGATCTTTATACATTTAGTACCAAAAGCAGATCCGGTAAGTTTTTGGTGAAAAATATGAACGAATATTATACGATTCCTTTTTCAAGTATAAAGATATCTCGAGGGACTATAGCTGGAGATAGTTACAGGTCCTATCCTTTTACCATTGTGGATAATGAGGGGCTTAGTTACCTATATGATGAAAGATCTTATTCGGTTGGAGACGAATTCAACAGCGGAACGACTAGCTACCTAACAACAAATTCATGGTATGTGTCTAAAATAACTGATAATGAATCGGGTGAGTTTGCCGATTTTCAATATGAATCAAATTGGATCCGGGAGTATATAAATTTCGAGCAGGGAAAAGTTGGGTACGAATTCAATGGGGCGGGTGTATCTCCAATATCGTACAGCCATACTTCTTCCAATAATTTTGTTGACAATAACAATAAACTTATTACATCCATAATCCATTCGAATGGTCAGGTATTATTTGAATATATTTCAGTTAACAAAGCAGTTTATTTTAGTCCCCGCAAGTTTTTGAACAAGATTAAAGTTTTGAACAATAGGGGCGAGCTGGTTAAAGAAATAAACTTTGCATATGATTCCAGTACAGACCGCGTCAAATTATCGGCGGTAACAACAAAAGATTTAGTCGGGGGTAATGGCGATCAAAAATATGATTTTGCCTATAATCCTTTACGCCTGCCACAAAAGAAGAGTTTTTCAGTTGATTATTGGGGATATTATAATGGAAGTGTAGGAAATACCTATCTTCCTCCTACGACTATTCGCGTTAAAAGTGTGGCCAGTTACGCCGGTACCACACCAACATATACATTTGGATCTGCCAATAGGATACCTAATCTTCAATATACGCAAGGGGAGATGCTGAAGAGAATAACTTATCCTACAAGAGGTTATACAGAATTTGAGTTTGAGAATAACAAATATTTGGGGAAAATAAGTGCAACTAATAATAATGAGATAAATGAAACAGTTGTTGGATTGGGAGTTGATCAAAAAAATGAAGTGGTCAGAACGTTTACCTATGGGACTACGGGGGGTGCAGCATCTTTGGAGCCCGCAAACATAAACATTACTTTTAATCCTCCGACCCCGCCCTATACTGACTTTTCGATGCATCCCCAATGGGTGAGATTGATAGATAAGTCTACCAATACTCAGGTTTTTGAAAAATGGCATGACAGCGATCCGAGTAAACCGTTGAATTTTGTTCAAAATCTTAACCTTACTGCTGGGCATAACTATGAGCTAAGGATTACTGTTTATGGTGCGTCAGTTCCTCAATCTACATATGTTACAACCAATACTAGTGTTAAGGTCAGCTGGAAATCTATTACCGAATCTGACGGAGAAAAGCTTGGCGGTGGACTGCGAGTAAAGAATGTTAAAAATTATTCTCCTGAAGGTAGTCTCCTTTCTCATGAATTTTATCAATACGGAGAGAATGAAAGTGGTCTGGGGATATCATTTTTTGATGAAGCGATCTTTTATAAGAATTACCAGGATCAGGATTACTATACCTTCTACGAGACAGGGGGTTCTCTAGGGACTGCTGTAACATCACATCGAGCAGATTGGTGGGACCGAAAATATTTCGGTATCAGTAGCTACTCTAGTGTTGCAACCTCTGGAGCAACTATCGGTTATACAAAAGTTCGAAAATATCAACAGGATGTTGTCAATGCAGATCTAGTTTTATCGGAGTCGGAATATACTATAGCTAGAGAAGTATCTTTCAATAGCTACGATTTTTTAAATTCTCAAAACTACGGTAGTTTATCATTTTTGTTGAGTGAACCAGTATTGAGTAAAAAGACAGATTTTAGAAAATATGGAACTAACTTTAAGCCTATTAGAAATGAAAACTATCTATATACTCATGACTATCTTCTTTATACGAGTCCTTTGGTTTTTGAAACCAAATATCATGAATGGACAATGGGTCTAACAAAGGGAACAAATTTTCCTTCGGATTATTATATGGATTATGCTTTCAGACAGTCCTCATTCCAGACCTCGCGGAGAAAACCACTCCAAAAAATTATAAAAGATTATTTCTACAGCGCAGATCTGGTGCTAAAGGACAGTGTTGTAGCTGAACAGAATTTTGATTATAATGCTGTTTATGCTGATGATCCTTCTAAAACTCGTTTCATTACCAGTAATAGCCCTGTGGAGAATATCCAAGAATTTACATATCCTGACGATTTAAGCACTTTCAATGGATTTGGGTTGACATTGACAGCAGATGAACAGTTAGGATTAAATAGCTGGAAGAAAAATGGACTTCATTTTCCTAACCGCGCAGTCAAAATCAAAAATTATAGAGGCAATTTATTGAAAGACACACAATATAATCTAGCTAAGCCATTTAGTGGAAAAGTGTATGTGAGCCGTAGTGTACAGCAGAGAAATAGTGAAGTTGTAGGTAATTTCATGGTTAATTTTTATGATGGCTACAGCAATCCGCAGGAGATCAAAAAACAGGAAGAACCTGTTACCACCTACTTATGGGGGTACGGAGGTCAATATCCTATTGCCGAGATCAAGAATGCCACCTATGCTGAAGTGCTTGGCATACTGGGTCAGGCCACGATTAACAGTCTGAATGCCTTTAACGTCACAGAAACTACCATCAAAAATGCTGGAGATAAACTGCGCAATGATCTTCCCAATGCCATGGTCACCAGTTACACCTATCAACCACTGGTCGGTATGAAGAGCAAGACCGATGCCAGAGGCGTAACCGAGTATTACGAATATGACGGCATGCAACGACTGAAAGCAGTCCTTGATCAATTCAAGCATGTCACCAGTTCCATGGATTACCATTACCGTCCCAACTAATTGAGAGAAGTTATGAAAAGACATCTATTAACCCTCATAGCAACCGCATTCGGATTAAGCATACAGGGGCAGCAGCTGCCCAAAGATACCACACTGAGTGCCTATACCGGTCAGACCAATATCCAGGCACTTGGCAGCATCACCCTAAAGAACGGATTTTATATTCCGGTGCAGTCCGGAAAAACGGTAACGATCTCGATCGTCTCCTTTCCAACTTTGGTCAGCCAGCCCACATCGGGACAGAATTATATCCTGACCAAAATATTCAAGAAACCCGGAGTTACCTTATCAACCCTTAATTCCCAGCGCACCATAGGTGAGGAAAATCAGACTGTCCAGTATTTCGACGGTCTGGGAAGACCGTTACAGACTGTTCAGCTGATGGCCAGTCCGACCTATAAAGATATCGTCCAGCATATGGAGTACGACGGATTTGGGCGGGAGAGCACCAGGTATATGCCCTATGCCCATAGTCAGGGTAACGGATCCTATAAAACAGGCGGCAACGGAGCAGTTATAAATTTTTATAGTAAGACCACCGGAACAGACATTGCAGGTATTGTTCGCACCCCCAACCCCTATGCCATCACGGTCTTTGAAAACAGCCCACTGAACCGAGTACAGGAGCAGGGCGCACCCGGAGCAGCCTGGCAGCCCGCCGCCAATAGAGCGGCAGTAGCCATGACATCAACCGGCGGTCATACCGCAGTCACCGATTACGGGACCAATATTGCCAGCGATGTGAAGCTTTGGAGCATCAATGCCGCCGGCACCGGAGCCACATCAAGCTTCTATAGTGCCGGCAAACTGTACAAAACAGTGACCAAGGACGAAAACTGGATCCAGGCCAACGGCAAACAGGGAACAGTAGAAGAATACAAAGACTTTGAAGGTCGCATAGTACTCAAACGCATCTGGGAGACCGACACGAAAAAACTCGAGACCCATTACGTGTACGACGACTTTGGCGACCTGCGCTATGTCATTCCCCCGGGATATACGGCCACTACAGTAACCGATAACAATGCCGACTTCAACGAGCTCCTGTATGCCTATAAGTACGACAGCCGAAGAAGAGCGGTCGAGAAGAAAGTACCCGGCAAAGGCTGGGAGTATCTGGTCTACAATAAGAATGACCAGGTTATCCTGATCCAGGACGCCAAGCAGCGCGCGCAGAAAAAATGGATGTACAGCAAATACGACGCATTTGGACGTATCGCCAGCACCGGTATCTACACCAATACCACCGCAAACCAGACCACCCGGGTCCAGGTCCAGGAACTAGCAGATTCAGTGGGTTCTCAGTGGGAGACCCGTAGCGGTACCACCTATAGCAATACCACATTCCCCAATACACAGTCCCAGTTACAGGAGCTGACGGTCAATTATTACGACAGCTACAGTTTTAAAGATGCAGGTGTACTCGCCGCCACCAGCGGACTGAATACCAGTCTAAAGGTAAAAGGCCTGCTCACCGGCACCAAAGTCAGCATGGACGACGGCACATCGCCCTTGCTCACGGTACAGTATTACGATGAATATGGCCGAGTGGTCCAGAGTGCCGCCAAGAACCATATCGGAGGTACGGACTATGTGACCAATACCTACAGCTTTGTCGGAGAGCTGGAGACCAGCACCCGTGTGCATACCCCAAAAACAGGAACAGCTACCACTGCGGTGACCAGCAATGAATATGACCATGTCGGCAGGCTACTGGCAAGCAGGCATTATATCGGCGATGAAAGCAAAACCGTCACACTGACCAGGAACGAGTACAATGAGATCGGCCAGCTCAAGAACAACCATGTGGGCGGCGACAAAAATGGCGCGAACTTCCACAGCAGTATCGCCTATACCTACAACGAGCGCGGCTGGATGAGCAGTGCCAGCTCATCACAGTTCAGCTATGCCCTGAAATACCAAGATGCCTCATCGGGCAAACAGTACAACGGCAATATCGCCGAGCAGCACTGGGCCCATGGCAGTCCGAATTTCTCCAATGTATTCAGCTACAGTTACGATGGACTGAACAGACTGAAGAACGGCACCAGTACAGGCACTGTAATGAGTGAATTGCTGACCTATGACGATATGGGCAATATCAGAACCCTAGCACGGGACGGAACCACCATAACCTACGCCTATAACAATACAAACAAAAGCAACAGGCTTTTGAGTGTGACCGGCGGAGCCAACAACTATACGTACGATGTAAACGGTAATGCGACCAAGGACCGTATCGGTATGAACTTCCGGTACAACCACCTGAACCTGCCGGATTCCGCATGGAACACCGGATCAACGGTGAAGGTGGGGTATCTGTATGATGCCACCGGCACCAAGCTGCGTAAGTATTCCACCCAGGGAGGTAACAGGGATTACGTCGGGGGTATCGAATACAACGGGACGACGATCGAGCTGATCCATACCGGTGTGGGCGTGGCCTACCGGAACAGTGACGGCAGCTACACCTACCGGTATAACCTCACAGACCATCTGGGCAATGTGAGATCAACCGTCTACCGGAACCCTGCGAATAATAATGCTATTGAAGTCCTGCAGAAAGACGATTACTATCCATTCGGGAAGCAAAAAGTTGTAGCAGGAGGGAATAATAAGTATCTTTATAATGGCAAGGAGATGCAGGGCGAGCTTGGAGGCCAATATGATTACGGGGCTAGGTTCTATGATGCGGAAATCGGTAGGTGGAATGTGGTGGATCCGTTGGCGGAGAAATATCAAAATTTAAGTCCATATAACTATGTGGCAAATAATCCGATAAAAAACATTGATCCCGATGGTAATAAGATCATTGGTGTTACATCACAGGATGCCCAAAATTTTAAAAGCGATGTTTATAGCATTCTTTCTGGCGATAAGCTGGCTGGAGTTAGGGCATTGATTGACGCGAAAGGATCTACTTTTAATAGCATAAATGCCGATGCTTTAGGCAAGGCAATGACTGGTTTAGAGTTGAGTGAAGATCAGAAAGCTTATATAAATATTGTAGTCGGTGCTATAAACTCAGAAGATTCTCATAAAGTGGAATATTTAACTGGTGATTTTACTTCGAAAGAGGGAGGTACAGCTTTTAAAGATCATATGAATAGTGTACAAAGTGGAATTGGCGACATGATGGTTACTCCAGAAGGTAAATTAAGTTCTGGAATCGTGAAAAATTCTGGTGATGGTTTAAATGTTCCAACAAAAAATGGATCACATTCATTTATTGGAGCAAGCAAGACTGGGAAGGACCGAGCTGTTACTTCGACACATGAAGTATTAGGACACGGTATTCCATCAGCTAATAAGAAAACTCCTGCTGAAAATAATGCGAATGCAATCCGTACTGATAATTTAGCAAGACGGCTTTTGGGAATGCCTGAGCGTGACGGTAGTGATCACGGCGGTTATAAAGAAGGACATATTACAGACCCCAAAAAATTACCTTAAAAATATTATGAAGCAGTTATTATGGTTTATTTTTTGTCTACCGTTAGTTTGTGCGGGACAAGGACAAGGCTCGGAAATTGGAAACACTATCGACTCTATCGGCTTGGTTAATCGGGCTAAAGCTGATACTGTATTAAGCAGGTTTGAAAATATTTCTGGGGCAAAAATGCTTTATTCAGTTGAGAATGATAAATTTTATATCTGTGTTAAAAATGGGAGTACTTATCAGGAGTTTTATGTGGTTGATAATGATTCTATTGGATTCAAAGTTGTAAATCTTAAAACGCAAAAAAAAAGTCGAAAAATTCTTTCAAAAGCATTTCGATTAGAAAAATACCGTCGAGATTTTATAACGAGTATGCCAGATGCAAAATTTATTCAAGGTTATCCATCGTATTTTGTAATAAAAGACGATGAAGGGCGAAGATATGGCGAATTTTCATTATCCTATCTTACTATCCCTGCTCCCATCGATAAAGCTGTCTATGGATATTTAATTAGAAAGATGTCTGAACTGGTATCATTATAGAATAATTAAAGGTAAGCGGAAGGTATCACATTGAAACCAGTACGATTACGGAGCTAGGTTCTATGACGCGGAAATAGGAAGGTGGAATGTGGTGGATCCGTTGGCGGAGGATTATGATCCATGGTCTCCATATACCTATACATTAAATAATCCGATCCGTTTTGTTGATCCGGATGGTACAAGTACTTATGTTATTCAAAATTCAGATGGAACATATCGTGTTGTTGGTGGAAATAAAGATGACGATGACAGAAATATATACGCCGTCAACTTTAAAGATGGTAAATTTAATGGAATGAGCAGTGTCGGTGAAAGTGCTACAATGACCTCATTTTATAATACCGACAAAAAAGAGGATGGCGAAGAATATGGTTGGATGGGAACAATAAACCCCAATGACAACAGTGGAAAGCAATTTTTAGATAATCTTGCCAAAGGAGATCCATCATTGGGAGACTATATTCAGAACGCAACCACTGGTGAGAGATATGATTTTAAAATGACTAATGGTACTAGTAAAAAGATTTATGAAGATACTGAGGACTATTTTCGAGGTATGCCTCTAGCAAAAGGTAAAGATGGAAAAAAGGTTTACGCGTCGGCAAGGGATATTGGAAATATTGGTGCGGGATATATCGCAGGGCTTCATAGAGCGTCATGGGGTTGGGCAAGGAAAGCTTTTGATAAATTGGAATCCAAACAAAAGGGCGGCCCATCTTTAGAAACGGCTGGAACACAAAATGCTCAACGGTTAGGCTGGGAAACAGGAATTAGGGATTCTAGAAAGGGAATTGGGGCTTTACCTTATCGGTGGATAAGGGCCATACCAGGTGCTTATAACTACTTTAAAAGATAAACCATGCGGACATTTTTTTGTGTTTTAATAATCAGTGTTTTCTTTGCTTCTTGCGAGAGAAAAGGGGAAAGGAAAAAAAGTAATGATTTTTCTTTTTATTTACCAGATCAAGATATATATATAACAACTTCAAAAACGGTCGGAGGAGATTTTTATATAATGTTTTCAAAAACGGATAGTATTAGCCGAGTGTCAGACAGTACAGACTATATTAAGTGTAATATAGAAGATGTGCCTTTAATCATTGTGTTTGACCCAATTGATAAAGATAATATTTATTTTAAATATCCTTATGTAGAAAAAATCAATAAAAGATATCTTAATATTATTGAATTTAAACAGAATGACTTTAATAATAAATTTTATCATAATGGAATTGGAGCTGCCCCTGATACATTGAAGAATCCCTACAAAAAATTATATGTAATACCTACGTCTTATAATATTACTTTTCAACGGGATTCGTCTTTTAATAGTCAGATAACAATAAAAGATGGAAATATGTGGGGAGAGTAAAATTAGTACGATTAAGGGGCTAGATTCTATGATGCCGAGGTGGGTAGATTGAATGTCATTGATCCAATGGCTGAGATGCACTATGATAATGGCATGTATTCCTATGTTTTGAATAATCCACTAACATATAGTGAATTACTTGGACTGGATACTGTCAATAATAATAACAATTTTGCACCGGGCGAATGGAAGGAATTTCTCACTGGTAAGAATGTTGTGGCACTAAATGAAGTTACAGCAACTGGTAATTCCAGGAAACCAAGTGGAAACTTCGTGTCAAATGCTTTGTAGTCTTTTAAGAACTATAAATCTGACCATCCGTATTTTAGTAGTAGGCCCTATGATGCTGTTCAATACAGACAACAAATAAATGCATTGAGAGGCCCTGCTGTTGATCTGATGAATTTTGCTAGTCTAGCAAGTGGAGTAGGTGAATACTATTTCTTATCCCCAGAAGGTATTATATTTATCAAAGGAGGAATACCGTTGATAATACGGAGGTGGGCTTTGCGAAATGCCGCTAAGGCGATAAGTAATATAGGCTATACGGAATTGCAGGCTCTGGTAAGAGCCGATTCAAAGGTAATGAATGCTTTTTTTAAATCTAAAGGGTCAGTTGTACCAAGCAAGGAAGCATTATTGAATTATAAAGAGTTGGCAACAAGAATGCTCAATGGTACTGGAGGTGCATATCAAAGAGTAACCGAAGCGGCTGCTAAGTTACATACTGAAAGAATTGAAATGATTAATAACGCTTTGAAATCATTAAAATAAAAATGCAAATAGAAAAACTTAAAGAAGCCCTGGCTTCTGAAAATGTAGCTACATCAATGTCTGTAAGCGATGAAGATATTATATTCTTTCAAAATAAAAATAAAGTATTACTTCCGAGAGATTTGGTAAAGTATTTTAAACATATTAATGGAACTAATGAGGAATATGATAACCGTTTTTTTCAGTTTTACTCATTAAATCAATTTAAAAGTATTAATGAAGAGTTAAAAACTTGGTCAGGTCTTCCAGATTATAGCGGTATTGTAAATACTCTTAAGGAATTCAGTAGTTATTTCGTAATAGCTGACTACTCTTTTCACATGTTTGTATATGCGATTCAACTGCATAATAATGATAATTATGAAAATGAAATTTTGGTAATAAGTGGTGACGAATACAAAAAAATAGCAAATTCATTTTCCGAATTCATTGAATTATACTTTAACGACTCGATAGAGTTGCATCTAAATAAAGAAGATAACTGATGGAATAAGGGAAAGCTTCTAAGGGGGGTAATGCTACATCCTTTGCTGGTGAGATAGTTAAACTTATTAAGGCTACCAATGGCGGTGGGGTTTTATTTAACTATACATCATCCTCTGCAATAAATTCTAGCAATGTATTATGAAACTGCTGCTGAACAAGGGGCTTCTATATTCAGATCCATATCTGGAGGGCACATATTTATGAATGGAAATAATAGAACTGCTGTAGCAGCTTTTCAATCTTTTGTTGGCAACACGGCTTAAAAACGGTTAGCCATCAATAAATGATGAATTTAGGATACAAGTAGCCACAGGAAAAGTAAGATGTATCACAAATTGCAAAAATGTTGATCAAATAAAAAAATGAAATTCATAAAAGAAATAATAAAAAAAACAGAATCCATCACTTGAAGAATTAATTAACGGCTTTGAAAAAATAAAATCAAATGGAGAAATAGCTATAATTAAATTAAATGGAGAAAGAGAAAATGATGAATACACAGTATTTGTTTCATTTCCAAAAGACGAAAGAGAAATGATACGAGCCGATGAAGGTGATTTAAAAGGTGCATTATTAAAAGTATTAACTAAATATGTAATGGAGAGCCACTAAAGGGGGAGGAAATACGATAAGGCTCTATACAACTGAAGCATAGTATAAAGCAATTTTGGAGTTAATTCAAAATAGTGGTTCTGGACAAAGAACTTTAACGAGAGATGAGATTAATAATCTATTTAATAGATAATTTTGGATTATGGTTAATATACTGAAAATATTACTTTTGATGTTTGGATTTTTTTTATCCTATGTTGCGCTTGGAATTTTAATTTTTAATCTATTCTCAGTACAGCTGCCCCTTATGGAAATTTCTAGTAAAACAATGTTTTGGTTGTTGTACGTAATATTTCCTGTAATAAGTATCTGCTTATTTATGATTTCAAAAGAACAGAAATATGTAAAAGTGGTGGCTTTGTTTTTTTTGTTTTTATGGATAAATGCGATCTTTTGGATTATTTATATTCAATTTCAGAATTGATAATTATTGATCAACAATGGACAAACGCTTTTTATGATGGTAAATACATCTATGGCGAGCTTGGAGACCAGTATGATTATGGGAATAGATTCTACGATGCTGAGATCGGAAGGTGGAATGTGATAGATCCAAAAGCTGAGATAAATAGACGTTGGTCACTATATCGTTATAATAATCCAATAAGATTTATCGATCCAGATGGTATGATTGAAAGAGATGCAAATGGAAATATTATTATAGAAAAGCACCAGTTAGTGATAATTTAACTAATGGATCAATAGGTATGGGAGATGTTAGTACATCAAATAGAAACTACTACAAAAGAAAATAAATATGAAAGTAATTGCTTTTTATAAATTGTGTTTTTTCCTTTTGTGGATATTTCCAATGCATGATCATATTTTAAGAGATAATTTTCAAAAACGATTTCTTGAAAAAACAAATCTTGTTAATATTCCACAAATTTATGGACAGCATATAAGAATAGTAGATGACCTAGTGCTAAAGGAAAATAAATTTGAAGAAAGAATTGATGATAGAGATATTCTGATGAGATTTTCAAAGAAGGAAAAAATCATGATACTGGAGGAATACCTGACATTTGAGAATGATACTACACAAAGTAATAAGTATTATTATTTTCGAAAGAAGATCTATGGAGGAGAATGGGTTATTCCTAAAGCGAAAAATTTCACCATCCAAATTGAAGCCTTATTTTCATTTACAAAAATGCTTACTAAGAGAGATGCGCCTCTATTTCCAGTATTAATAGAGAGAGAGACTGGGGTGGAAATAAATGGAAATGTTGATAAAATGAAACAAGTATATAGTATCTACAGGGAATGGTTACGGCAAAACAAGTATAATGATTTTGAGAAAATTGAACTACCATTGAAAAATAGCCCTTATAGATGGAGTGGTGAAGACTGTAATATCAAAGAATACATTTTGGAAACTTTGTAATTATTTTTATAGCGTACTTGAATAAAATCCGATTATGGAATATAATTATATAGAGATGTGAGTATGTAATGATGAGGCATGTGGTAGACTCCGTGATGTAAATCAGTATATAAAATAAGTGAAAGCTTAAGTTTAAATAAATAGTAATAAAGCGGGCGGTCAAATTTATTTTTGATCCCCGCTTTATTACCTTATTATCATTTATTAGCGGAGCCCGTACTTACCAGTTCAACCTCACCGATCATCTGGGCAATTTTAGATAAACGGTCTAATATAATCCGGCAAAAAGTAATGGAGTCGAAGTCTTATGGAAAGACGATTATTCATTAATGATTTATTTGTATTCATGAACTCCCTTTGGTCGGTTACTATCCATTTGGAAAACAGCGTATTGTTGCGGTCGGGAATAACCGAAGGAGCGTAGCGATGAGCTCATTTGTACTATTAAAAGACAAATTAATAATGCAAATAACAAGTATCTTTATAATGGCAAGGAGATCCAGGGCGAGCTTGGAGGCCAGTATGATTACGGGGCCAGGTTCTATGACGCGGAGATCGGTAGGTGGAATGTGGTGGATCCAAAGGCTAGCGAAGCTTATAACTGGTCACCATACCGATATGGCTATAATAATCCGATCAAGTTTACTGATCCGACAGGTATGCTAGAGGATTGGTATGAATCTGAAGATAAAAAAAACATTAAATGGTTTGATGGCAGTGGGAAACAGGAAGGTTTTAATCATCTTGGTGCCGAAGGTCAGATAGAAACAAAAGGGGCTGAGAACGAGGTCGTCAATTTAAATGCGAACGGAATTGCAACTGATGCAAGTACAGGGGGGGGCAGTTACTTCATCAATCAGTGGTAATACTGAAATTATAAATAAAGAAAATTCTGTACTTGATAATGCAAATAAAGCTGGAGATCTTGCTGGTGGAGTTACAAATGGTTTAGCTGCTACAGGATTGACTAGAATAGGCAGTAATTCCAAGTTATATTTCGAGACACTTAAAGGAGGAGTTTTTTATGGGAATAAATATGTTTCCACAACTTCATTGACTAAGTTAGGAGCAAGTATTGGAAGGTATGCTGGCCCATTTGGTTATGTAGTAAACGCTGGGCAAATTGGTTATGGAGTTTATCAAGATGGAGGAAACTTCGGTAATAATGCAAAAGTCGCAACAGCTGGAGCTGCAGGCAGTATAGCTGGCGCTTGGGCCGGCGCCGCAGTTGGGGCTAAAGGAGGAGCTGCTATAGGCGGAGCCATAGGAGTTTTCTTTTTTGGAGTAGGAGCTGCTCCTGGTGCCGCTATAGGAGGATTTGTCGGCGGACTTGGAGGGAGTTTAGTAGGCGGGTATTATGGTGGTGAAGGGGCGAAAAAATTAGTTAGGTAGATCTTTGTATATATGGATAAAATAATTTATTGTTGGAATATGGTTCACTACTATTTATTTGTATGGCAGGAAAAGTTTTATAAATTAGTCGATTATATCAACCCCTTTACGTACCTTTTTAAGATTAAAAGTGTAAAAAATTTTTATTCTAAACACGGGATTGATGACATGAATAAGTTTGTGGATCAGAAAGTATTTAATGCAAAAGATCATGGTATAAATATTGTTTTTGCCGGTATAAATTTAAGCGGTTTAATAGTTTTATTCGAGTATGGTGTTTTTAATATTATACAAATTTCCATGGGGAAATATTTAATTCAATATATATGGGAAAATCATGTTAACCAAATAACGTTCATAGTTATATTATTAGCCGTTCCTAGTGTATTAAATTATTATTTGGTGTTTAAAGAAGAAAAATATCTAAAATACTTTGCTGTCTTCGATAGGCTCGATGATGATAAGAGATTCAAATATGGTTTATTCTGTGGTATATTTATTTTATTGGTTTTGACATTTTTTGTTGTAACCTTTTGCTTTCTTCCTTCAGGGATCTCATAAATAAATACAACGAAATCTTAGTCTTTAAAACAACGCCTAATCCGGTAATGATTAGGCGTTGTTATTTTATTTGAGTATTGCCTGCATTCTTGCTCTTTGCGAGAAATACGTCGAGCAGTGCAAATACGTTATCTTTTTCGCTTTCGCTGAGCTTTTCTATATCCTGGATCCTTTCGATTGTTCTACGGTCAAAGGCCATATCAGTGGTCTTCCCTGCGAGATAATCCAAGGTGATCCCAAACCCATATGAAATCTTCTGGTGAAGGAATATGTCGCACAGGTCCACCGCACATAACGTAGGCCATTCCATTACCAGAAGAGCCGATCTGTAGCCGACTTATGTCGTCAGGGTTCTGTTGATCTTCTGTTAGGCTACCAGAAGCAGGAGAAAAGGTAGGCCTGTCAAGGCAATGTCGAATAAAGCAGAACGCAATGAGCATTTATGCCGCGAATGCCCTTTGTTGGCCTAAACTTCAGAGGCTACATTTGACCTAACAGATGAACAGACCAACCGTAAATTATCGCTTGCGCAAAACAAACAAACTGTTATCTTTGGGTAGGTAAGCTTCTTTTGAGAAAGGTGGTTTGAAGCTTCCACACAGTTGGGTAGACTACGAAAAAGTCTTGGAGGCCAATATGATTACGGGGCTAGATTCTATGATGTAGAGGTGGGTAGATGGAATGTCATTTGATCTAATAGCTGAGATGCACTATGATAATGGCATGTATTCCTCTGTTTTGAATAATCCACCAACATATAGTAATTTACTTGGACTGGATACTGTCAATAATAATAATAATAACAATTTTGGGCCTAAATGGTAATAGAATGATTGTTAATAAGATTTTATATTTGCCGATTCTGATTTTTTCGATTCTTGGATGTACTCAAGGATCAAAATTTGATAATTCTATAATGGGAGAATTCCAGAAATGTAAGGGAGATAAAGGATGTATTTTGGATATGGCTGAGGCTTTTGATTTTGATTGGGATACAGTATATTATTTTAGTGGTAAGTATTCCTTAGAGGAAATAAATAAAGTAGTAGGTTTTGAAATAAAAAATTATAATGACGTTGGTGCTAGACTTATTTTTGTTCATAAGGAGCGTGATGTATATTCTTATGAATGGTTTCCATCCCCTGAAAATTTAAAAGAAAGAGTGTATGTTTTAACGGATTTAGAATCTTTCAAATTGGATCGAAATAGTGCGAAATTTAAAATGGAAAAAATTAATAATACAATATTTATTGAACAACCACCATTTAAGAATTCAAAGGAAGAAGTCTTAAAAATAAGAAACCATTAAGATTATCGATAGCTAGATTTTATGACGCTGCAATAAGTAGTTGGAGCGTCATAGATCCGTTTGCGGAGATACATTAAAACTTAAATTCATACAATTATGTAATGAATAACCCGTTAACCTATATCGATATATTTAGATAGTGCTGAACTCCGTGATGTAAATCATTATATAAAATAAGTAAGAAATCTTAATTTTAAATAACTAGTAATAAAGGGGGCGATCAAATTTATTTTTGATAGCCCCCTTTATTACCATATTATCATTTATTAGCGGAGTCTATATTTATCAGTTCAACCTCACCGATCATCTGGGCAATGTTAGATCAATGGTCTACTATAATTTGGCAAAAAGTAATGGATTCGAAGTCTTACAGAAAGACTATTCATTAATGATTTATTTTTTAGTATTCCTGAACTCCCTTTGATCGGTTACTATCCATTCGGTAATCAGCGTATTGTTACAATAGGGAATAACCGAAGGAGCGTAGCGATGAGCTCATTTGTGCCATTAAAAGACAAATTAATAATTCAAATAATAATTATCTTTATAATGGCAAGGAAATCCAGGGCGAGCTTGGAGGCCAGTATGATTATGGTGCTAGGTTCTATGATGCGGAGATATGTCGATGGAATGTGATAGATCCACTGGCAGAAAAGATGCGTAAACATTTTCCATCAGGATCAATAATCCAATAAGATTTATTGATCCTGATGGAATGAGTCCTATTGAAAGAGATAAGGAAGGAAGTATTATTGTTAATTCTAGTGATAAAATTGATGATAATAATAATATTCGACGTGTTGAAGGAAAAGATGGGAAATATATATAATTAACTTATTCATATGTAAATATGTATGCTAATGATGGCACAGCTATTGAAGCTCAGTTAATAACGGGCGGTTCATATTTTAATGGAACAGATTTAGTAGATGCTAGTACTTTAAAAGGTATTGATATTCAATCAAATTGTTGTGGACTTTCGTTTGCAGATGGGAAACTAAATTTAGGCAATGAGGAAGCTGCGACACTTATAGATAAGGAATATTCAAGTTTAAAACTGTCAAATTTTGACAAGAGTGATATTGCAGTAGTTCATCAAGGTGAAAATATAAAAAAAGCGGAAGTATTTATCATATAGCAAGTAAGGATGAAACAGGATTTTACTCAAAAAGATGATTTGGGATTAACATCGAAAGGAAATTCTTTGGCCGATGTCAGGTTTTATAATAAAAGTGCTAGCCGTAGTACCTTTTTAACTTTATCTGTTTTTGAAAGAAATGAACCTGATAAGATATTAAATGTTAATGGCGGTTCTGTACAAAATGGCTTAAGAATATTATCTCAGAACAATACAGAAAAATCAAAAAATGAAACATTACAAATATTTCTTTTTAATACTTGTATTCATCTCTGTTGGATACTCATTTGTTTTTGGTCAAGATGATACCCGAGTATACATTGCAAAAGCTATAAGTAACAATTGTTCATATTTAAATGGAAATGCTATTCAGGGTTATAAACTTTGCCTAATTCCGAAAGGAAAAACGGAAATACCAGTGGTAATGTGTGAATATAGCTCTGGAACTTGGTTTAGTGAATATAATGATGAGGAGAAGATAAAAATTTTAGAAGAATTACTGTCATTTGAGGGGGATACTTCTATCTGTTCTAAAAAAGTTTGCAACTACGGTTCAAAGAAATTTAAAAAACCTAAAACACTTTTATACAGTACTCAAATAGATGCATTATATTTATTTACAAATTTTGTAGTCTCTAGTTACGCTCCTACATATTGCCCTTTCCCAGTAATTTATGATAAAGTCAAAAAGAAAGAAGTAAATTTTGACCAGCACAAGATCAGCGAAATATTTAAACTCTATAGAGTATGGCTGGCAAATTTAAAGCTCAATGGTTCAGCGAAGTTTAAAGTACCTTTAAATGATTCTCGGTTTGAATGGTTTGGTACACAATCTTTTTTTGGGTATTATAAAGAGAATTTTTGGATTTACGGGATCTATCCTTCAGGAAGAGTAACGGGTGTTTGTGTTGATTAAGATATAGCACTTACATTTTAAACTTTTAATAATGAAATAGCGTGCATAGGAAATTAATTCGAAAGGGTGATAAAACCAATTGTTTTAGAAGTGTTAATGTACTGTTTTGCTTAGAATTTATATTTTGATGATGCGAAACTATAATACCTAAGAAATTTAATTCTTCAAACATGGTCTGGAGGTCGAAATATACAAAATCTTGGACTTACAATAAATTACTTAAGGCAACAAGGTAAATTTTGGAATGATATTACATATAGTGCTATAGGAACTGGAGGCAAAGATTTAGGACATTAAAAATTTATATATGTTATTAAGAAACTTTGATTTTGCTAAAAAGTATTTTGATTATCACACAAAAAATGAAGTAGAGGACATCTCAAATCCCCAAATTATTGGATGGTATAAATATATCAATAATGATTTATCTGCTCTACTGGTAAAAGATAATAAACTTTATTTTCTTTATGCGGACGAGATCATATTAATTACTGATTCTCATCAAGTAATATTAAGGACGATTGATAAAGATGTTAATGAGTTTATTTTTGTGATTGGCAATGAAGTACTTATTAAATATTCCTACATTTTATATAATTTTAGATTTAATATTTCTCCTTTCGAGTATCTAGATAATGAAGATGGTCAATGGGAACAGTTCCTTTGTCAAATTATAAATGATAAAGAAAGGAAAAAAAAATTTATAAAGAATTTAATGGAAGGACAATAATTCAGGGATCCAAGGCGAGCTTGGAGACCAATATGATTATGGTGCTAGGTTCTATGATGCAGAGATCGGTAGATGGAATGTGCTGGATCCGTTCGCGGAACAGATGCGGAGACATTCGCCATACAACTATGCTTTTGATAATCCTATCCGGTTTACTGATCCGGATGGAATGTTTCCGGTCATTCGCTGGTTGCTTAGAGCTACAGAAATTTTAGCTGTTGCAACTGTAACAACAGTTGCCATTAATTCTGATAAATTTCCAACTATAGATTTACCTGTTAGGAGGGATGGAACTAGAAGCGATGTTCAATTAAATCCTATTAGGCTTAATTCGAGTAAAAAGTCGGATGAAAGTGGAGATTCACAGAAGTCTCAAGAAGATAAGCCTAAAGAAGCTTATAGTAGAAGAAAGCATTATGGAAATACTCCGAAAAAGTCAGACAGAAAGGAGTTTGGAGCTAATTCTGATGAGGTTGTTGATCATGATCCTGAATTGGTGAAGAGGTATTATGAAGGAGATCCAAAAACAGGTTAAAAGCCAGGGTATCAAATGACTCCAGAAGAACGAAAATAAAGTACAAATGACAGAACTAGAATGAAATTACAACCAAAATCTGAGTCGAATAAACAAGGAAGGCATGCTTCACAATATTCTAAGGAACAAAAAAAGAAATTTAATTTAGAATGAAAAATGTAAGATATAATAAGGATAGTGTAATTAAACATTATTCTTCTTTCTGGGGAAAAGAATATAATGTTTTAACATGGGATGTTGAGCGTGCTAAAGAATTAGGTGAGGATTTTTGTATTTTAGAATTTCCTCCTCGTGATTCAAAAAATATGTGGATATATGCTACTTGTTGTATGTCTAATGATGATGACAATTCTATTGAGCTGCACATATATTCAAAGGATAAAGATGAATCTTTAATAGCGCTACTGACAATAGTTGCGCATTTTCACCGTTTCGATGAAAAACTTGGGTTATCACACACTGTAAATTTTGGAGTACCATGGAAACCTAGATCAAACTGTTCTTATGGACTTATATCATTACCTTATTTAGATGGTGTCGAATTTGAATTATTAAATTTAGAAAAAAAAGGAATAGTTCATTTTTTTTGGCTTGTTCCTATTACTAAAGAAGAAGTTACTTTCAAAAAAGAAAATGGGATAGATAGCCTTGAAGATATATTTGAGAAGGATGAATTAAACTATATTGATCCACTTCGAAAGAGTGTCATCTAATGGTATTGAAAAAGATATAGTTTATAGCTTTTGAGTCTTAGATGTTATTATCTTTATAACAATGCCCAATCTTTATCGGATTGGGCGTTGTTGTTTTAATTGAGTATTGCCTTCATCTTGCTCTTTGCGAGAAATGCGTTGACCAGTGCACGAATTGGGTCTAGTCTTTCATGATCATGTTGTTTGAATAATCAAATATAAAAATACTTATACATTTATTACGTTGACACAGGCTTTTGGTCAAATATTAAAAGATGAATATAATTAAGTTGGAGAGCGAGATACTGGTCTTGTACCAAAGGATGTTTCAGAACACGATCTTATGGCTATAGGAGGAAATGCGGACACAAAAGATGTTAGTTAATGAAATCCAACTCAAACAGCTAAGAGAAATACGGATGGTACTTATAAATATAAGGATGATGTGGGGCCAATAAGAAATAACGAAAATCGAAGTGAAGCATCCTATTTCACAAAAAATCCTATCTTAAAGTATTATAATATGGAATCAATTAGGAGATATTACAAATTAAAATAGAATGTTATGTTTTATAAATATATGATTACTGCGATTATTGCAATAACATTAGTGAGTTGTAAAATTTATAAAGGTAATCTTGTGAATTTAGATAAATTAATGTACATGGAATTAAGCCCAATATTAAAAGGTCAAGATATCATAAAAAATTCAAGACATATTAGATTAAAATATAAATTTCCATCAGATACTCAAATAATAGGAGATGAAAGAAAACTTTTTTATTCTATGGCGCAAACTAAAAAGGCACGAATAAAATTCTTGAACGAATATTTTGCATTTTATGGAGATACGACAATTAGCGATAAAAGGTTTCCAGATATGTATGGCTCAAGAATTGGTAAAAATAGAATTAATGATGAAAAAATTCAATTTACAATTGAAGTAGAAGCGTTATACTCTTTAACAACAATGCTTATAAAGGAAAATATTGTTATTTCACCGGTCTTAATTAATAAAAAGACTGGTTATATCTGTAATTTTCGGCAAAAAGACATTACTAATGTATATAAGATTTACCAAAATTGGTTTTCAAAAATGAAAAACAATAATTTTTTGAATATAACATATCCTCTTGAGGATAGTAACTATGAGTGGTTAGGCGAGGGAAGTAAGGAGTATATGAATAATAACATATTAAAATCTTTATAACACTATAGTTATATGAAAAAATGTATCACGTTATAAATCTGATCCTAATTAGATTTTATGGCTATATCGAAGTGTTTTGAAAAACAGCAGGGCATAAATATGGACATATAGCTATGTTAATTGGGAATAAAAAAGATGGTTGGATTTTAAAGATGATTATGTTTTAGATGAAAAAAAACATTTGAACCATCAGAGAGGGATGATAAAGGTAATATAAAACAGAGATACGAAAAGGCTATTCTTTACGTATCTTCTAGAGATAATAATATTGTCATGAAAAAAACTGCTAAAAAAACTACAGCAACAAGTTATAACTCATTTTTAAATAATTGTATTGAAAATGTGGAGACTACTTTAAAAGCAGGAGATTTTAAAACAGGAATTGGTAATGGAACGAATCCTTCTGGAAAATTTAAAGATATTAAAAAGGAAAAGTAATTTGGATATTAGTCTGTCTTACCTAATAAATAGTTCGTTGACAATTTTATCACCCAGGTAATCAGTCTTTTATATTTTTATTTAATGATTTTTTATGAGGAGTATTTGTTAGTTACGAATATTTCGTAAGTTTACAAATAAATCGTAAACATTATGAAAAAGATCTTACTAACCGTATTGATTTCAGTCAGTTTTATGGCTGTTAAAGCGCAAGAAAAGGCAATTGCCAAAGTGCATTACATATTCAAGCATGTCAATGACACGACAAAAAGAGATAAGCATACCCGTGATGAAGTCGTTACCTATTTAGGTCAGCAAACAAGTTATTATACCAGTTATTCAACGACCAGAATGCAGGAGCAAACCACAAAAATGCTTTCAGCTCCAGATTTTGACGGTAATTTAGTGATCTCCAGATCCACCAGTGGTATCAAAGAATCTTATCTACTCGAACCTGCTAAATCCCAGATGGTAGAAGTGAAGCGTGTTGCTTCAGATGAGTTTTTATTGGAGACTACCTATCCTAAACAAGATTGGAATATAGCCGATGAAACAAAAGTAATAGGGGGATATACTTGTCAAAAAGCCACCACCACTTTTGCAGGTCGCCAGTACACCGCTTGGTTTACAACCGATATTCCGTTTTCTTTTGGACCTTGGAAATTACACGGTTTGCCAGGACTTATTCTAGCCGCAAAGGATGATAAGAATGAGGTGGAGTTTGAATATTCAGGTTTTGATAAACTGGCGGCTGATGTCCAAGTGACCATTGGAACTCCCGCAAAGGCTATTTTGTCGACAAAAGATGAAGTCGAAAAATTAGAAAAAGCATTTAAGGCAAATCCCAATGCCTATATGCAATCGAAGTCCAACGTGAGAGTTGGAGGTCCAGGTGTTTTTATCAGTAGCGGAGGTAGCGCCACTTCATCTTCCTCAGCTATAGATCCATCAAAAATTAAATCCATGTCCATTAAAAATGACGATAATTATAAACCTTCTTCGGTCACGAATAATCCTTTAGAATTAAAACCGTAGTATGTTACCACGCGCTGTTTTTATTGTTTACCTGCTGCTTTGTAGTGCACAGCTTTTTGGACAGGAACAGGTGATCGAAGGATTTTTAGTGGATAAAAAAACTAAAAAAGCCTTAAATCATATCCATGTCCTGCTCAAATCTAGTGACCATAAATTGTTAACCTTCAAAGAAACAAAGGCGGATGGTGCTTTCTCTTTGGCTACAGTTAAAGATGTGGATGGAGCCTACCTGGAGATCAATCATCTCGGGTACCACAAAAAAATAATCCCATGGACAGAAGTTGGCTTAAAAAAAACAATTGAACTGGAGCAAAAAGTAGTGCTATTGGAAGATGTAGAAGTCAAAAGCCGACCGCAGATCAGACAGATTGGTGATACGCTTGCCTATAACGTGGCTTCGTTTGCAAAAGAGGAGGACCGTAGCATTGGTGAGGTATTAAAACGGATGCCGGGTATTGAGGTTGGGGACAATGGAAGTATCAAATATCAGGGAAAAGCGATTTCGAAGTTCTATATTGATGGGGATGATTTATTGGATGACCGCTATGCGATCGGAACCAAAACGATCCCGCATAAGATGGTCAAGGACATCGAGGTACTGACCAATCATGAACACATGAAAGTGCTCAAAAATAGACGCTATACCGATGAAGTGGCGATCAATCTCGTGATCAAGGACGATGCGAAACTGAAGTTGACGGGTCAAGCAAAATTAGGTGCAGGACTACCCAAGCAATATGACGGCGAACTCAATACGATACTGTTTAATAAAAAATATAAAGTATTGAATGTCTTGCAGGGCAATAATATTGGAAATGATCTGACGGGAGATTTTACAGGGTTTAACCAAGCTACGGTGCTCTCGCGAATGGGGTATTCGGCCGTTAATAATTTACTCGCTCTAGGTACTGTCGGCGGTCCACCTGTAGCCAAATCAAATTATTTTATGAATAATTCGGTGGCTTTAAATGCCAACAATCTATTGAATATCAAAAATGGTTTCCAATTGAAATCCAATATTCAGCTCTTACAGGATAAAAATAACACCAATTTTAAAGGAGAGACGAGTTATTTTTCAGAAGATGGCGATTATATTTTTGATGAAAATCAGTATACCCAAACAACGGAATGGCTAGCGGCACTGCGCTTGAGTTTAAATAAAAATATAGAGAAACGCTATATCAATAATGCTTTTTCATTGGAGTATGAAAAGGAAGATCGTGAGGCAAATATCGGAAGCAATGGGGAAGCTATTTTGGGCAGTCTCCATCATCAAATAAAAGGCTTTTCAAATCAATTGGAATGGGTACCTGCACTTAAAAATGGTGATATTGTCCAAGTAAACTGGTATCTCAACTATGCGACCAAACCGCAAACTTTATCATTCTCCCCAGGGCTCTTTCCTGATGTGTTCTCAGGAGGGGTTCCTTATCAACAGACTTGGCAGCATGTGGAAGTTCCAACAGTTTTTACACAAGCAAGTGTCGGATATAGACTTCCTAAAGGGAAATTAAAACAATACTACAATCTAGGTGCGATGGTCGAAGATCAAAAATTGAGATCTAATATCGCGATCCATAAAGCGGGCAATATCGCGGAGGTCGCGCTAGATTCTACTCAAAATAAGCTGCATTGGAATCGTTCCTTCGTTTCTGTAAATGGAGAATATGAATGGAGCAATAGGAGATGGGCCACTCGACTGGTATTGCCGGTTTCATGGCAATATACCTTTTATTCGGATCCTTATTTTAACCTCGATAAAAATCAACATGATATTTTATTCAATCCTACATTTTCCGCTAGGCTTCGTGTGAGTCAGGAAGATGAACTTAGTTTTTCTTATCAACGAAGCCATTCATTTGGAAATATAGAAAATGTGTATCAGGGGCTATTGATTAGAAACTATCGCACCTTCTCAAGCAATGGCGGTGTTATCACCGAAAATAAAAACAATGAGTTTGGCTTAAATTATAAGGTAGGGAGAACGATAAAATTGTTATTTATGAATGTAGGATTGAATTATAAACAATCCATCTCCAACACCATACTATCCAATGTGGTGAATGATCAATCGACACAGACACAATTGATCGAACAGGAAAATATCGTCAATTCTTATCAGGCGTCTGTCGGATTTGACAAATATATCTTTGCCTTATCCAGTACCATGAAGCTGGCAGCATCGTGGTCCCTTTCCGATTATAACCAGTTTTTCAATAACGAGATCCTTCCATTTCAAAATATAGGCTATACCTTGAGACCTAATTTGGAATTAAAAATCTGGAAGCAATTGAATCTTTCGTACACGGGGCAGTTGTCGTGGATGAGCAGTAAACAGAAAGGAAAGGTGCAGGGATTGGATCGAAATACATTCCAGGCTTCCCATCAGCTTGGGTTACCGATGACCTTATTTTCCGGTTTTCATGTACGGTTCAGTGCTCGGAATGTCTATGCGCATCAACCTGGATTCAACGATTTTAATTACTTGTTTTTCGATACCTTCATCCGCTATCGTCACAAAAAATCAAAAACGGACTTTGAACTCAACTTGACGAATCTGGCGAATGTTAAAAAATTTGAAACCTATTCGGTATCGGCGAACATGCAAATGCATAACAGCTATGAGCTAAGAGGGCGAATGGCAGTTTTAAAAGCGGTGTTTAATTTTAAATAAGCACTCATAACAGCACTCACCGATTCGCTTCACCATATGCTTTTAATCGAGTTTGAAGTAACAGCAAAAGTTGTGGTTCAGAAATCGCTAAAACATCAACATCGATCCAAAGTAAATCAGGTTTTGATCTGAAAAAACGACCTATCGCATTTAAAGCAGTTAAGTAAGCCGTACGTTTAACTTGGTCATATCTTTTCTCATCCTTAACGTGGATAAAGATTTGATTCTGCGCGCGATAAAAGCCAGTTTCAAAAGTTTGAATATCATTCCAAGGAATAAAAATGGGGGTATCTGCTGTGTTATTTACTAGTCCTTGTTCTTCTATGCTTAATCCTGGTCGTCCTTTTTTATGCTCGATCCAGAACCTAATTTTATGAAAATATAAGATATGAAGCGTGACGAATATTAAAAATAGTAGTATGGGAGCATAGCTGTTTGAAGAGTTAAAAATAAAGAAAAGTAAAAGCGCAATAAAGGCTATACATAGGAAAATACCTGTACTAATTTTGCTTTTCTTAAATTGTATATCTACCATAAGGATCTCAAGTAAATATAATAAAATTATCTCTTTTATTTGATGCCCAACAACTTGAAAAACTCTTCCTTTTTATTTAAAGCAATAGCTATTGATTTACCATTGGTCAACTCGATCATATTTCCGCTGACGGTTTTGACCGCTTCGATATTAAGGATAAACGAACGCTGCACACGAAAAAAGAGCTGCTTATCTAGGATTTCGTCCATAGATTTGAGCGTAGCTTGCGTGGTATAGCTATTTTCGGGAATGACGATCTTCAGGTAATCGCCTTGCGCTTCTATATAAAGGATTTCATTCAAGACAATTTTGACTAACCTTCCTTCCGATTTGATAAATATACGGTCAGGCTTAGTCTCTGGGCGCGTAGTAGCCTTACTTGTCAGGACTCTTTCTTTAGCTCTGTTGACAGCCTTTAAAAACCGATCGAATCGAACCGGTTTTACCAGATAGTCGGTTGCCCCAGCATCAAAACTATCCAATGCGAAATCGCGATGGGCAGTAACAAAAATAATAACAGGAGGATTGACCAAGGCATGTACCAGCTCCATCCCATTTATTTTTGGCATTTGGATATCACTAAACATAATATCGACCTGATGGTTTTGTAAATAGAGCAGCGCTTCTACGGAATCACCAAAGGATGCCACGAGGGTCAGAAAAGGAATTTCTTTTATAAACGTTTCGATCACCTCTCTACCGAGCGGTTCATCATCTGCAACGATGCACGTGAACTTATCCATGAGTTGTTAAATTTATTTTTAAGCTGACAACAAATTTATGTTGGAGATTTTCAATCCTGAGTTCATGTTTATCGGGATATAACAACTGCAAGCGCTTTTGAACATTAGCAATCCCAATACCTCCAAACTCCTTTTTGGAAACATGGTCATCTACATCATTTTCAAGATGAAAGTAAAATTGATTGTCCTCAATTTTTATACTCAAATATATAAACTGTTCTTTGTTATGGCTAAGACCATATTTAAAGGCATTTTCTATAAAAGTAAAAGTGAGCAATGGAGCAATATATAATCCCATCAAATTGTTTTCATCCGGAATCTGTAATACAATCTTTTTATCAGCTGGATAGCGCATTTTTTCAAGTTCGCTATAGTTTTTTATAAATTCCAGTTCTTTTTGTAAGGATACCTTTTCTGTATTGGATTCATAGAGGGTGTAACTCATAATATCCGAAAGATTGACGATCACATCTGGCGTTGCGGGATCTTTTTTTATCGCAAGCCCATATAGATTGTTTAAGGTATTGAATAGAAAATGTGGATTGAGCTGGGCTTTCAAAAAGTTTTTTTCAATATGGATATTTTCTATTTCTAAGCTTGCTTTTTCCTGCTGAATTTTTAAAGTTTTACTATAAAGTTTAGAGATTTCAAATAGAATTTTCACAAAAAAGAAGGGCGATAGAATCGAAATCACGATGAAGGCCTGCGAGATCATGCGTTTTAAAGAAACAGCCTGTAAAAACGTTTGATCGGCACTCATCTTAATCGCTCCTTTAAGTTCCCCATTTTCGATTTCAAACCCCAAAGCATGATAGAGGTGGGAAAAGAAATAGGTGATCGCAATCCAGATAAACAACAGGAAAGGCAAACTAATGATCAATAGTACAATGATCTTATTCCTGCCTCCAGCTAAAATCTTGGATAGCAAGACATAAAAGAAGAGATAGAATACGAGCATATTAACAGTCGTCATCCTGATGGTGAGGATCACAGCATTAAATAGAGAGAGTTTGTAAGCCAGTATGTAGCTTAGCAGCAATAAGACTGAAAAAGTAAACCACATGCATACATGCAGCAGCATTCGATTTGTTTTGGTATATAAACGCTCAAAATCAAATTCTGCTATCTTACTCGTTAAATAGCTGGAGAAAACCTGTGTATCCTGCGACATGAAATGTGTTTAAAAAGATCAACCAAATATAGTTTTTTGAACGCTTTATAGGGATAGTTTTTGTATAAAAAGACAAGCGACCATACTGTTGGTGATCGCTTATTGGAAAGATTACCCTTGCTATCGTTAGCCGTTGTTTGATTATAAAATTCTAATAATTGCATTACATAGATTGACGGTATTGTGTCCAAGGATGGGGTAAATCAGGTTACCTGAAAATTTTCGCAATAGGCCCAGACTGAGCGAAGATATCAGCGTGAGGTAGATGATCGTGATGATATCAAATTTGAGTTGATGATCTTCCGTGAGCACAACACCATGTGCAACACTGAATAAAAGCGTCACGATAACAAATCCCCAACCCAATGAGATCCCTTTTATATTCCATTGGGGAGTAAAAGCTTGATCAAGAAGCCAAAAGCAAATGCCCCTGAAGACCAATTCTTCCGTTAAACCGGGCATTGTTGCCTGGAAAGCGAATGTCTCAAGATCAAAATGACCTCCTTTAGGGAATAGGATCAATTTGAAAATCAAATCAAAAAGTAAGAATCCAAGGAATAGAAAAATCCCGAATCGGACCTGTTTCTTTGCATTACTTTTCGAGGTGAATCCGATCTGCTCACGATGAGTTTTGCTTACCGAAAAAATGATGGTCAGCGATAACAATAAACTTAAGATTTTACCGACCCATGAAAATTTGAGTCCGATCGAATCCAGGCTAACATACTGTCTGCTAAAATGCTGGATATAACAATCAGCTAAAAAATAGACGATGAAAAGGATTAAAAATTTTGAATTTACTTTTTTCGTTTTGGCAAATGCAATAGCCATTAACGGTAGCATGAAAGAGATCCAAATAAGCGGTGTAAATAGTGACATATCTTTTAATTTTTCTTTAAAAGTAGAGCAGCACCACATTCTTTAAAAATTCTACCGATGAAAAGGCATGATCAACCGATAGAAGCTATTTTTTGATCGATTAAGCAGGTCCGTAATCAAGCGTTTGATCGCCTTGGAGATTGAAAAAATAGTACACTAAAAATTTAAAAAATTAGACTGATCATGAAGAGATGAGGAAATCAATTACAGGACTGATGTACACATCCATAATGATGTCACCTGATAAAAAAATAACATGGTGCTTATTTATGCAACCATGTTATTTCATTTTTAGTCAAGATGACCTACCTTATATATTTGTTGGAAAAGGATCTTCAAACCTGATATTTTTATCAAACAGATAAAACTCATCTTCTTGGAGTAAGCATTTTTCCAGGTCCATCCTAACCTTCTTTTCATTGATTTCTTGTCCAATAAAGACAAGTTCATTTATTCTATCCCCCCATTGTTTACTCCAACGACCTTCGATATAGTCTTTATTGGCGACATAACTTTCAAATTGGATGCGTTCGAAGTAGGGCATACTGATCCACCAGACACCAGCAGTCTCTAGGCGCGAAGATCCGCCAGCTTGAGAAAAATTTAAAGCTTCATCACGACGGGAGGCTAGCCAAAAAAGACCCTTGGCACGTATAATACCTGCGGGATACTGATGGTTTAAGTAATGCCAAAACCGTTGAGGATGAAAAGGTCTTTGATTTCTGAATACGAACGAACTGATCCCATATTCTTCTGTTTCGGGAGTATGCTGTTCTGACTCCAATTCCTTTTGCCACCCTGCCGAAGTCTGAGCTTTATCAAAATCAAAAAGTTTGGTGTTTAATACTTCTTTTGGACTTACTTTTCCAAAAACAGAACTGATCATTTTTGCCCCAGGATTTAATTTGTGTATCGCAGCCTTCAAAACACCAACTGTTCCAGTATCCACCAGATCTGTTTTATTCAAGATGATGACATTCGCAAACTCGATCTGGTCGGTCAGCAGGTTGACGATCGTTCGGTCGTCACCTTCCATATCTGTTAGATTGCGATCCTGTAACAGTTCATTTGTGCCAAAATCTTTGAAAAAGTTAAAGCAATCCACCACCGTCACCATGGTGTCGATATAGCTGAAGCGAGACAAGTCTATACCATGCTCTTCGTCAACATAGGAAAAAGTCTGCGCTACCGGAATAGGCTCACTGATGCCTGTGCTCTCAATCAATAAATAATCAAATCGACCTTCATTCGCGAGTTTTTCCACCTCAACCATGAGATCTTCGCGCAGGGTACAGCAAATGCAACCGTTGCTCATTTCAACCAATTTTTCTTCTGTACGTGATAGCGTGTGTTGATGTTCAACCAAGCGCGCGTCCACATTGACCTCGCTCATATCGTTGACGATCACTGCTACCTTCAACCCCTCCTTATTATGTAAAATATGATTGAGGAGGGTTGTTTTTCCAGCACCAAGAAAACCGCTTAATACGGTAACGGGGAGTTTCTTTTGCTTGATCCCATCAGGAGTGGATACGGATGTTTTTGTCTGCATGTATTTAATTCTTTAGTATTTTAATGTAAGTGGTAGGGGTACTTTCGTGAGATAAAGTCCGCACGTGTTAAACCTAGCTGATCTGATCCTCAATCGAACCTTCAACTATTTTTGTAAACCAGCCAATGATGTTTTGATGGTGTTGAGAGCCATATAAGCGGATGAATGTTTTCGTTTCCGACTTATTGAAGTCCTGGTAAACAGCAAGTCTCGTTCTGGCAAATTCTGCTGTTAGCGGGATCTTGCAATCATGTACCAAACAGGTTTTCCATTGTTCAAATGTTTCAGGTATCATATATAATCTGTTTTCTTAAGTGTAATACAAAAGCAAAGATATAAAACTAATGTATTAAATGCAATATAGTTGCGTTTGTAGAATTAGAGAAATTGAAAAAACAGATCAGGTACACATACAGACATGATGGACAAGATAATATACCTTTTAAATGATCCGGATGAAGGCATCGGATATATTAGATAGACAATAGGGGGCAGGTACATCGTGTGCCGGGCTGCTGCTCGGCTTTATATGGTGGATCAATATGACATGATTTGGTTATTTATAATTAATGCTCTGTTAATATGCGTTCTATTTCTTTGTAAAGAAAAGTTAACCGTATGATCTTGAATTTATGTCTCTTATAACACGTCACGAACTGAAAGAACACTGGAATACATTTGTTGCAGCAGCATGTGAAGAAGCGTTTTATCAGATTTACGAATACTACCATCATTATCTCAGCTATGTAGGCACCAAACGTGGTTTTGCTATCGATATCATTCAAGATGCTATCAATGATGTGTTTCTTCATTTATGGGAAAACAGAGCTAAAAGTAGCAGCATACACAATCAGCATAATTACATCATTACCATCTTTCTGCGGAAACTATTTCGTGATGATGCCAAGAAGTATGAAATGATTCCGACCATCGCCACTTTATTGGAGAACTGCGAAGTGCCTTCTGTGGAGGATGGTTTTATACAGCGCTATACGGAAGACGAGGTGGGACGTTTTGTAAAAGAAAAAGTTGATGAACTGGGCGAGAAACAACGTTTGCTGATTTACCAAAAATTTTATCTTGGATTATCCTACCAAGAAATTGCTGCTGCAAATGGTATTTCCATCAATACCGTCTACAATACCATCTATAAGTCTGTGGATAAATTAAGAAATCTGTTGACTGCAGAACAAGAAACCTTCCTTAAAATAGCCATTGGGGCCCTTTCAACATTTTTTTTATTTTTTTTAGAAAATCAGTAGTGAAAATAGCATACTCCATGCTCTATTGATCAAATGAAGAAAAATAAAACATGGAAGAACTGAATCTGAAAGCATTGTTAGCAGATGAGAGCTTCATCAACTATTGTAAAGGATACCCAGCTCAGGATGTTGCCAAATGGGAAAACTGGCTGCAAGATCATGCGCAGTACCGTAAAGATGTAGAAGAACAGAAGCGGATAGTCCAAGCGTTGACCTATCATGCCGCCGTAACTACTGTTGAAGATCATTATCTCCGCCTCAAGGAACAGATCGCAAAAAAAAATAAGAAAACGGATACCCGTTTTCGAATTTCCCCATGGCTAAAGATCGCGGCTTCACTACTGCTCATCGGTTCCCTATCGTACTTGATTTTACGTCAATCTTTCCTATCTGAACCTGATAACCACAAGCAAAGTGTAGTAATACCCGGAGAAGATAAAGCCTTATTGACATTGGCAGATGGTTCGACCATCTCATTGGATGAAGTTGCAGTCGGAACATTGGCCTTAGAAGGCGGTGTGCGTGTAGAGAAAACAAAAAGTGGTCAACTTATTTACAGCGTTTCCGAATCCGAATCCAGCAACAAGAATGCTTCCAATACCATTACTACTCCTAAAGGAGGGCAGTATCGACTTACCTTACCCGATGGCTCTAAGGCTTGGTTGAATGCTTCATCAACCTTACACTATCCCCTACATTTTGAGCATAACGAGCGCCGGGTAAAAATGACCGGTGAGGTATATTTTGAAATTGCCAAAATGGAAAAGCGTCAACATGGTCGGGTCGAGCGTATCCCTTTTTATGTGGAAACAGCGCATCAGGAGATCCAAGTATTAGGTACGCATTTTAATGTGAACTCCTATCCCGATGAACCCGGAATTGTAACTACACTGCTGGAAGGAAGTGTGCGCGTAACTTCTTCTTTAAACGGCGAATCGATTCTGTTGCGTCCCGGACAGCAGTCATTCTTAGATAAACAGCTGGTCGTAAGTACGGCAGATGTCGAGCAGCAGGTAGCGTGGACTGCCGGAGATTTTGTGTTTAAAAGTGAGCCATTAACCAGTATCCTGCGCAAAGTTTCGCGCTGGTACGATGTGGATATCGTATGTCCACCACATTTAGGAAAACTCAAATTTGATGGCATCGTTTCGCGTTCTCAGCCCTTGACTGCTATTATGGATATGGTTGAAATAACGGGAAAAGCAAAATTGAAATTGATAGAAAGGAGGATTATTGTGACCGATTAATACCTCTATAATACCTGATCGGCTTTTAAAAAAGGCCAAAGGTGCTCGTAACACCTCTGGCTAGTGCGTTAAGCTGATCGATAACGTTGTGCGAACAAAATCATCAATTAATATTAACGACAACAAATATATAAAATATTCATTTGCATTGGGTAAACACCCGTCATGAATCTGCTATATAGTCTTGTTAAAGGACAATAAATACATATGAATTTTTATCAATGCATGCGTGTTATGAAAATCACCATGATGTTAATGACTTGCTTGTTGGTTCAGGTCAGTGCGTCTACTTTTGGACAACGCATTACACTGAATAAGCAAAATAGCAACATACCATCCATATTACAGGAATTCAGAAAACAAAGTCAGTACGACTTTTTTTATGATACTGAATTATTTAAAAATACCAAACCGATCCATATTAACCTGAAGGATGCTTCCATTGAACAGGCATTAATGGCTTGTTTTTCCGACCTACCTTTTCGATATGTGATTAAAAATAAATTAGTAGTGGTGACCGATGCTCCAGAAAATGCTGGAAGCAAATCCAAACCCGAACAACAGCAATTTACGATCACCGGACGGGTGCAAGATGTGAATAATAAAGCGGCTCTTGCTGGGGTCACCATTCGGGTCAAGGGTCTTTCATTGGGTGCGACTACCGATGCCTCGGGCAATTTTACAATCATCGTTCCCAAAAGCACACAGGTGTTTGTATTCACCTTATTGGGATACCAATCCCGAGAAGTATCGATTAACGCTGCAGAACGTAATATCCTGATTCAACTGCGTTCTGCCTCAACAGCATTAGATGAAGTTGAAGTGAGGGTACAGGCGCGACGTAAAGCAAATACCGAAGTTGCCGTTTTGGAAGAGCGTAAACGAGCATCTATTGTTCAGGATGCTATTTCAGCTGAATTGATACAGCGTACGGGAAGTATTACAACCACTCAAGCTTTACAACGGGTCACCGGAGTAACCGTTACTGACGATAAATATGTTGCGGTACGTGGTCTTGGTGACCGATCGGTGATTGGACAGCTAAACGGAGTACGTCTGGCATCATCGGATCCTGACCGTAGTTCTATCCCTTTAGATTTGGTACCTGCTTCCTTATTGGATAACATCACCATTTATAAAACGGTGACACCTGATAAACCGGCAGATGCGGCTTCGGGGATTGTAGAACTGAAAACAAAGTCTGTCCCCGATCGGATGACTTTCGAAGTCATAGCACAGACCGGATTAAATTCAAATATTGGGATGGGAGGGAAGTACAATAGTTTCTGGAATAGTGAGATGGGATTTTTGGGCACAAAGATCAATAATAAAAATCTGTCGACTGATTTCTTACATCTAGCAAAAGAATATCCCGCAGGTTTATCATCGATCCATAATTTGATTGCCAATAGTAATTATAGCAACGATGCTTATCTGGAGGTCGGACGGATTAACGGCATTATGCAGGGCTTTCATCCTGTGATGACCAGTACCTATAAAAAAGCGCCATTGAACCAGTTGTATTCTGCCACCTTTGGAAATAGTTATGACCTGTTTAATAAGAGACATAAGCTAGGGGTCATTTTAGGAGGTAATTATTATAGAAGAACAACCGATATCAGTGGCGGTGACTTGACACAATATAGTATCTATCAAGGAGTCGTAACCGGTAATCCGGACGTGTACAGTGTTCGTAATATTCCAAATTATATTACACCCAATAGTCTGTACATGGGCAAATATCAGACTTATAAGGAAAATACCGGAACCGAAACATTGAATTATGGAACGCTGGTGGGACTGACCTACCGATTTAATCCACAGCATGAAATCAGTATGCAGTACCTCGGGAGCTGGGGCGGTGAAACAAAATCTACTCACCTAAATGGTCGATACGAATACACGGGTTTGCCGGGAGAGGTGAGAAGTACAACCTATTCGCTTAAACAGACGTTCAGAAACTTGAATACCTTCAATTTACAAGGAGAACACAAATTTTTAAAAGGTGATCTTTCTCCTCGTCTAAGTTACAATGTGGCGAGCTCAAAATCCAAACAGAATGATCCTGATTTTCGTTTCGCGAGTTTAGCAGACTATATCCCGCGTGGTGGAGGTTATTATAGCAGACCAGTTGTGGGCGCAAATAATGGTGAAACAGAAGAGGTGTATACTCAACATTTGTATGCCTTGACTTCAGGTTATGTCAATGGATTTGGTACCTATGGTATTATGCAGGCGGAGCCGAATGGCCGGAGATGGCGAAATCTGACAGAACAGAATTACAATTACAAAGCTGATATCAGCATTCCTTTCCGCTTATTAGGTCAGAAGCAAGAGTTCAAAACAGGGGTAAACTATTTGTTTCGGGATCGGGATTTTACAGAAAACCAGTTATTCTTACCAGGATCGAATTTTACCAGAAATAAAGCATTACCGCTCTATGACGTTGAAGGTAATCTGAATCGTCTGGTCAGTAATGAAATCATTGGAGTGAAAATACCAGCAGCTGGTCAGGGTGAAGGAATGATGCCTATCGGCGGATTTTTATATAACAGTCAGAAATCACCGAACAATTATACCGGTTATTTTGAAACCAATGCCCTATACGGTATGCTTGATCTAAAATTGACCGACCGTTTCCGTATGGCAGGGGGTGTTCGATTTGAAATGACCAATATTGGCTCTACAGTCGATACAGCTGGCGTATTTTTGGATCCTTCATTGACAACAGGTGCCAATGGAGAAGCTCCAATACCGCTTAATCCGATTGATCCAAACTCGGTCTATAAAACAGGTTATAAGCCTTTTTACTCGTTGAATGCAACGTTTACCTTAAACGATAACATGAATTTCAGGGGCGCTGTCAATACGACTTTAGCAAGGCCGGAGCTTCGGGAAATTACCAATGTATTTGAATTTGACGCTTTTCAAATGGGATTGGTCGTTGGAAATCCAAATCTAAAAAATCAATATACACAAAATGCAGATTTTAGATGGGAATGGTTTCCGGCAAAAGGTGAGGTTATAGCCGTTTCGGCTTTTGGTAAGCGTATCGAAAACCAATTGGTCAAAGTGTTTAATCTGGAAACTCAGGGATTGGCAGCTACTTACCCAGAATTTCCGACCATACAATTCCAGAATGATGTCAATGTCGGTAAAGTATGGGGAGTAGAGTTTGAAGTGGTTAAAAACTTGGGAACTTTGATCGATCCTTTACGCAATTTCTTCGTAGGCTCCAACCTCATGCTTGCTCAAAGTGAGATCCAAAAATCAGCGGCGCGCTATGAAGCCAATCGCTCATTGGATCGACATTCACCAAAAAATAGCCCCCTGTTTGAACAAGCTCCCTATTCGATCAACGCTTGGTTAAATTATGATAATGATCAATCAGGAACAGATCTAACGATGACCTTTAATATGGTCGGCGAACGCTTGGTCCAGATCAATCTAACGGGTGAGCCAGATCTATATACACAGCCAGTTCCTTATCTGGACTTTGTATTTAGTCAACGGATCAATAAAAGAATTCAATTTAAGGGCTTTGCCAAAAATATCATGAATCCAGCGATTAAAACGGTGTATGCTAATCCGCAAACGGGAGGAAAATGGTACGGCAACGAGTACATCAACCGTAGTTATAAACGCGGTGCGGAAATCATGGTAGGCTTTACATATAATTTATTGTAGTCATGCGATATCAAAAATTAGACTTTAAACAGTACAAACGCGATCATACGCAACAAGCTTATTGGTGTCGCCTAGTGGATAACCACCTCATGTATGTGGCCATTTTATTTTTCACATTCGTGTTTACGGCCTGTCAGAAAGAAAAAATGGATATGGGTGTTGACAATCGGGCGGTAACGGAAAACCGTGAACGATCAAATGTGCGGATTATAAATATGGCTGGATTTAATCAGGTTATTTCAGGTAAAGATAGTTTAACCAATTTTATCGTGCGTCGTCCAGACGCTCCAGATACTGATCGCTATCCGGGTACATCCTATTTTCCTGTAGACGGACGATTGGGTAAAAGCTGGGTAATTCCACAGGATCTCTTTAACCAACAGGATCAAGTAAAGCTTACGTTGGGGATACGTCATTATCAGGGGGCTTTAGATCGGGACATTACTTTTCAGGCTGCCAACGATTACCGTAAACCGATGGATTATTTCTTGATGCCTACGTTATTTATGGATGGACAACCGGATATAGTAGCGGTGACACGTGCGGTTTCCGCTCCTTCAAAACCGGATCATTTTAAAATCCGAGTCGTCAATCTGGGTGGTCCTATAAAACATCAGACCATGGGCCTTTTGGGTATGCAGGAAGATATTACGGGGGCCGTATCTCTAGCGTATGCCGATGGTACATTGGTCAGTACACAAACCAATAATATACAGACAAATGCAGTAGCTTCTGATTATATTGAACTGCCTTATGGTACCTATCAGTTTAGGTTATTGCTCCAAGACGGAAGGCAGATTCCAGCTTTGGGAGCAGATACTTACGCATACACTGTCCTTCATCCGTCGACATCCACGATCGCTATCGATCATTCGAGCAATAGCAATTTGCATTACGCTCCCGTCACGACCTATCAACCCGGTGGCGTGTATACCTTGTTGGTTGCTCCCGGAGAATTTAATTACTACGTCGATGAAATCGGAAATACCTCTTCCTATTATCAGAATGCTTTTCAGGTATTGACCGATGTAGCAGCTCCTGCCAACCGGACCTATTCCCGTATTCAAGCAGCTAATGCGCGAGCAGGTCAACCAGTCAATTTTCGGGTTGATGGTAAACCACTAGCCAATGCTTTGATTTTTGGTCAGGCCAGTAATTATCTCAATATGATTCAGGGAACACATATGATAGAAGCCTTGGATGCATCAGGAAAAGTATTGGCGTCTTTGGAGCAGGCGATGCAACCGGCACAGAATTATACCATTTGGCTTTATCCCCAACAAGATGGTAAACCTCAACTGCTATTAGTAGCCAATGACTTAAGTGGTTCGGTCTATACAGGAGCTCAGGACGATGCCAGTTTTGCCCGTTTACAATATCAGTTTTATTTCCCAAAACGCTTTTTAAACTTATCCATTGGAAATCCATATGTGACGTTTACCGTGGGCAATGGACAGTCTCCTGCCACGTCTTTCGATAATCGGGACGCGGTAGAAAATCTACAACCTGGAATTCCGAAGATGGAAAGACCATATATCGGATATCGAACACTCTATAATCCTTTTGAATTTATGGTCTATCGTTCTACACCTGATGTCGTTCCGGGTATTTGGGCAAGCGATATCAGCGTGTTGACACACGAAGCTTTTATCGCCAATAAAAAACTTTACGAGAAATCAGGACGCCCCGAACCCATACAGGAAGCAGGCGTATATACGGTTGCTCTTATTGGCAAGAGTGCAAAAGATGCTACTGCGACCGATAAAGCAAGAATGATTTTAGTTAAACATACCCGATAATGGAAGGCATAAGTATTCTTGTCTGACCATGATTTAAAAAAATATTGATATGAAAAATCAACGATTAACGATTTACTTAGCACTATGGTTGCTGTGTGTTTCCCTATTTACAAGTTGTAATAAGGTGGAATATACAGCCATCGCCGAACCTGCCTATCTACGGGTGTTCAACAACCTCAATTATGTTCAGACCTTAGGCAGTAAAGATGATAAAGTGCCCTATTTCTGTATGTTGATCAATCCTACCTTTGGTGCAGGAGGAGCAATAACAGGAGCCGAGATTGTAGGTGACTTTCTGGATAAAAGAGCAGCTTATGCTCCACCTTATCCCTCACATATCGGAAATAGTACCACAGTGGATAATCCAGAATATCCAGGTAAAGAAAATGTACTGGTAGGCCCTATCTTAAACGGATTTGATTTAAGCAGCTGGGCTCAAGTTCCGTCGGGAGACCTGCGCATTATTTTCGCCTATCGACCAAAGAACAGTATTCCTTTTTTGGAATTAGAAAGTCACCTGAAGACAGATGTTTTAATCGATACGGTGATCCATCTAGCAAGTAAAGAGGTGTATACCCTGCATCTGCTGCAAAAAGATTTTGTGACCAAAACGCATGGATTGCTCTTGCGTCAGGAGAATTTTCATAAACTGCCACTTTCTGATTCTTTGGTCTATGTCAATTTTTACAACATGAGTGCAACAGGTTTCTTAGAGGCCGATCTGACGTTGAAAGATGATGATTATTTACTGCGGAGTTTTAAAAATGGGATCAAAGACGAGATGAATATCTTTCTTTCGCTGTATGAAAGTCAAGAAAAACCTTTTGTTCAAGCACAGACAGTACCCGGTTATAAGGGTAAATTTTTAACCCGATTGACCCGTAATAATACCAACTCTGCGGTCAGCCCTTATGTGAGTTTTCCGCTGTGGGCAAGTAGTAAAAGCAACGGTATCCAGACTGATATCTGGCAACGGTTTGATTTCTTTATTCCAGGTATGGATATTACCAATAATCCTTTTTTCTCCGGTGATATTGCTACTGGAGGAAATTGGGCATCCGTGAACTGCCTGAAGAATGGCAAAGTATCATTAGAAGGATCTGATAATGGAACGCAGTTGCCGAACCTCTTGGTCAATGTGCATTCCGGCACCCATAATCCACAAACTTTTGCAACAGTCAACACATTAGAAGTGGTCAATGGCCGGATTTACCTGACCACCATTCAACGCAAATATGCACCACCAGTTTATTAACAGTTAGCTAGGAGATTTTAAATATGAACTATAAGATAATCGATAAGAGATGGTATCCAGTAAGGCAGTGCGTATTGTTTTTGCTTTCGTTTTTCCTTTTCTCTTGTGAACATCCCGATTTAACGGTGGTCGTACCCAACGAGAACTTACGTCCGGCATCGGATTTTATCAAAAATAATTATGAAATGACCTTATTCAGTGCTGCGCTGGAAAAAGTGGGATTGGCAGCAACATTAAATGAAAAGGGACCTTATACCGTTTTGGTGCCTACAGATGCCGCATTTAATGAATTAGGCATATTTAGACCTTCAGATTTTGATAAGATGAATCTGGACAGTTTAAAAAAAGTGATCCAATACCATATTCTTCCTCGCCGTATGCTCTTGCGGGATATCCCATCAAATGGGGTAGATGTGCGCTATGCCACGCTAGCCGGTTCGGAGTTATATGCTTCGCTAGGTTCGGTAGGGCCAAATGGTGGTACGCCTACAAATGAGCTTTTTTTCAGTGGAGCAAAGGCGTCTAGAAAAGATGTGATTTTAGCCAATGGCGTTTTGTATGTTTTGGATAAAATGATGAAACCACAATTTGATACCTCTATTCAGGCCTGGTTGGCAGCACGTCCTACCTACCGTGTTTTTGTAAGTGGGTTGAAGAAATTTGGTTTATGGGATCAACTGGCAACGAATGGGCCCTTCACCATCTTTGCGCCGACCAATGAAGCATTGGAAGAAGTGGGTATTACCGAAGAAACATTACAAACATTAAGCCCAGAAAAATATCGTGCTGATGTGCTGTTTGGATCTTACCTCATCTATGACAAACACTTTTTTGTATCCGATGCTAAAGTTATGGGGATCATTGCGACTACTGGGGGCTATACCTATCAGTTAAAGAACAATCTGCATGAGATGAGTTTTGCTGCCGGAGAGGACTACCCCAGTTTTATATTAAGTTACTACCTCAGATTACGTGCAGACCGTACCGTCACAGCACCTATAATTGCTCAAGTATCGTATGGAATCAGGGCAAAGATGGACTATCTGTGTCGTAATGGTGTGGTACATGATCTTAATCAAGGATTGGTAAGACCTGAACAGGCTATTAAATAATATCACAAATTATGCTGATGAAAATGCAACAAATCAATACAATATATAAGCTGGCCTTTATGGGCTTGCTCATGACGCTGTTATTTTCCGCCTGTAAAAAAACAGAGTTTATGCCTGCAGCGGAAGGCGAACAGGTTCCCTATAAACCTGATGCGACCGAGAGTGTTACCGAAATATTAGGTAAAAATCCGGATGCGACATTATTTTATACGGCTTGGAAAAAGAGCAGCATGGAGGAGAAAATCAAGGAAAAAGGAGGGAATACAACCTATACCTTGTTGGTTCCCAACAATGCGGCGATGATCGCATCGGGACTGACCGAAGCAAAGATTGCACAAATGCCACGGGCAGATGTAGACAGCCTCCTGTTATTTTATACGGTTTTGGGTATGATATCCCGTGATGAACTTCGAGATAATAGTTTACCTGTAAAAAGTATGCTGATGAATCCGGGTTTACGAGTTCCTTTTTATGAAGGTGGAGTGGGGTCAGGTCTTGGCCAACGATATGATCCCTACTATTACAAACATTATCTGGCTATACGCGATGAACAATTGCTGATCAATGGAAAGAAAGCCGGTAAAATGAAGTATCAACCGGCACGTAATGGTGCACTTTATTTTTTGGAGCAAACCGTTACCAAACCGACAAAAACTGTTTTGGAAGCCTTGGAGCAGGATGGGCGTTTTACCATGTTTCTCGAATTGCAACGCCTTTCTGATGATGCTTTCGTGGAAGTGATGGTGACTCAAATGGAGCCTTTATTTGGCTATAAAATGTCTCCTGAAGAATATTGGCAGAATTTTCCTGATGCGCGGGAGCCTTATACAAAAAAATGGCTAATTGGACCAACACCTAATCCCGATTATGCTGATCCCAACATCACCATTTCGACTTGGTTTGCTCCGACAGATGCCGCCTTTAAGCATGCTGGATTTAATTCTGTAGCAGAAATGCTTCAATTCAATGAGACTCGTGGACATGTGTTTTTTGATGAAGGAACGTTTCAACCCACTGGTGGTTATCCATTGGATAGTATCGTTAACTATCATCGGGATTGGGGACGTTTTTTTGCGATCCAGGATCCTAGTTATGGATTAGCCTATCCCAATAGTACGGTATTTTTTAGTAATGATCTGACTGCAGACTTCTTACAGGATTATTACGTCAACATCGGTGGAAATGCGCAGGTGCAATATGCCTATAAAAATCCTTTTGCTTTTACAGCATCCAATGGAAAGCTATCCATGACCATAAAAGAAAGTGGCGGCACACCTGTACAGATCATCGAAACAGATATCAATACCCTCAATGGACCGATACATGTTGTTGACAATCTGCTGTTGCCTAAGGGATTTAAATTAAAGTAGACGCTTAAATCGTATGGAAACTGAAAAATAACAAGATACCGATACGATTTCAGGTGAACGCTGAATAACAAAACGAGCTGGTAAGCTCATGATTAATAAACGATAGATGAAACTACAGCTAAGATATTATAAGCAATTGGGGATATTGCTTTTTGCAACTTTCATGGTGACCTCATGTAAAAAGGACGAGGTACTGAATAATCATGACAATAATAGGGTCAATTTGGTCATAGCCGACAACTTTAATCTGTCTAGTTTTAGTGCCGTTTTGCGTAAAAGCGGCATGGTTAAAGTTTTACAGGATGGAGAAGGACCCTATACCTTATTGGCACCTTCCGATGCGGCTTTTTCAGCAGCAGGTTATGGCGATGCGGTATCAGTTTTGGCGGGAAATACGAAAGTGATCAGCAGAATTGCTCATTATCATATGTTGGATGGTAAATATGAGTTAAATAAACTTCCTTTTTTGTTTAATCAGGAATTACGCACGCGTGGAGGAAAAATGTATGCGACCCATTGGTTAAAGGGAGGGGATACGGTATTGACGCTCAACGGCTCACGTGTACTGGCTCAAAACATCGCCGCATCCAATGGACTGATTCAGGTCTTAGATCGGGTGCTGACGCCCTATGTGCACGATTTGATTGGAAATGCTATTGCTGCTGACCCCAGTATCACCTTGTTTGCACAAGCCTTAAAGACTTCGGGAGTTCTACAGACCATAAGTGATGCGGGTCCATATACCGTATTTGCTCCTAATAATGCAGCGATGCAAGCTTTAGGGTATAGTACGGTACAGCAGATTCTGTTGGCAGATCCGGTCAAACTCCGAAGTTTTTTGCTCTACCATATTGTGAAGGATAGACGTTTTGTATACGACTATATTCTGAGTACGGGTGCTTCAAATAAGGCGCAACAGGGCATGATGGACGGTAATAGCATCACCATCTCACTGGTATCAAATCCAAATGCTCCTAATTCTTTTCAAGGGATCAGCTTACGTGGAATAGGGAATACTTCAGAGATCAAATTACTGAAACAAGATATGTTAAGTGGAAATGGGGTATTACATGTGATCGATGGCGGTTTACGGATTACTCAATAATCAAACTAGGATTAGCTAAAAGAAATTAAAATGAATATTTATATCAATAGGAAGCCCAGATCAGGTCTATTTTCAGGGAAAGATATGCTTTGGAGGATACACATACAAGTTGCCTTATGGTGTCTCGTCTTTTTTATGAGCACCTCTGGTTTTGCACAGGAAACATCTGGTGCTTTAACAGGGCGTGTGCAACATGTCGATGGGCATGCTGTTGCAGGCGCTTCAATTCTGGCTGTACATACCCCATCGGGGACACGCTATTCGCTCGCTACCGATAAAGATGGGCGCTATACCTTAAACAATCTGCGTATTGGTGGACCCTATACGGTGACCGTGAGTATGGTCGGTATGCAAAGTGATACACGTACGGATATTCAAATCCGTCTTGGTGCGGCACAGGAACTCAATTTACAAGTGCAGGAAGGTAGTCAAGCGTTAGCGGAAGTTGCTGTAACTGGACGTTCGCAGCGACAACGTGTGGATACGTATGGCGCAGGGCGCAATATCAGTGCTGAGCAGGTGCGCAATATGCCTACGGTGAGTCGTTCGATTACAGATGTGACCCGCCTGACACCACAAGGAAGTCGAGACAATAGTTTCGGAGGAACTAATTTCAGGTATAATAACGTCACTGTAGATGGGGCCGTCAATAACGATGCGATCGGTTTTTCACCCTCTCTGGGTGGACAGACGGGGACTTCAGGCATGGCTGGAAGCAGTACGCGTACCAACCCGATCTCCATGGATGCCATACAGGACATGCAGGTCTATCTGGCACCCTACGATGTTAAAATCGGAAATTTTACGGGAGGTTCGGTCAATGCCGTAACCCGAAGCGGTACCAATAAAATCGAAGGCTCAGTCTATGGATATGGACGCAATGCTGCTTTAACGGGTAAAGACCGTGTGGGAAGTCTCGGTAAAATGGATCATGATTTTTATGACTACCAGTCCGGATTTAGAATTGGTTTTCCAATTATAAAAGATAAACTTTTCTTCTTTAGTAATGAAGAGATCACCCGTCGTCAAGATCCTACACAACTGCAAGTGGGGACAGCGGAGACTGCTCATATCCTAAGCGAAGAGGATGCCAAATCGATTGCCACGACAGTAGGTAACCGCTATGGTGATGTGTTTGATGCAGGTACAGCCGGTAAGTACACCAACTGGTCAAAATCCACTAAGTTTTTTAACCGTATCGACTGGAATATCAATGATAGACATCAATTAGCCATTCGTAACAATACTATTTTTAGTAGTGCGACTCACATGGACCGGGATCAACAGGATTTCCGCTTTTCGAGTATGGCGTTTAAGCAAACAAATAATCAAAGCAGTACAGTAGCTGAATTGAAAAGCCGCTTTAGCAATAATCTTTCTGCTAATGCAGTACTCGGGTTTACCGTAGTAAACGATAGACGGGATCCGTTGAGTGACCCTACGCTTCCTCAAGTACAGATTCAGGGGCGCACTCCAGGTACGACAATTTACCTGGGAACTGACCGTGAAGCCAGTATTTTTGATATGCAACAACGCACTTGGGAACTAACGGCAAATCTGAACTGGAACCTTGGCCGGCATAAACTCCTTTTTGGTACTCACAATGAGCTTTACCGTATTCGCTATGGTTTTGTGAATGCTTGGAATGGACGTGTAGACTATAATAGTATCGACGATTTTTTAAGTAATAATCCTTACCGTGTACGCGGTAGTTACAACTATAAAAACAATACGCGGGACTATATTTTGGACCATCCTTCGGCAGATTTTGGAATCAATATGTACAGTCTTTATGTACAGGATGAGATCAGGGTAAGTGATCATTTTCGCGTTACGCCAGGTTTACGTGCCGATTTTACACACCTACCGGAAATGCCATTATTAAGTGATAAGGTCAGGAATATACAATCTGATCCATACTTTGGGACTACTTATGACTATACGCCTTTGTCACGGATTTCAAATGATTTCCTTAATCGCGTACAGTTGTCGCCCCGTGTGGGATTCCGCTGGGAGGTGTTGGAAGATCAAAGTTTAGTAGTACGTGGTGGAGCAGGACTTTTTACAGGACGGATTCCTTTTGCATGGTTGGCCTATGCGTTCTATAATACAGGTGACAGTTATGGTGCTTTTGATCAGCGTGCAGATCAGAAACCTTTTGCTCCGGGAAGTGATGCGATTAAACCCAGCCCCAATGGATTGGCCGATTTTATTGCCGCAAATGGAGCTGTAGTAAATGATCCGAAGAGTGGTAAAACGCAGGTTGATCTGGTTGATAATGGCTTTACAATGCCTCAGGTACTGCGTGGTAGTCTGGGTATTGACTATGAAACAGCGAACAACTGGAAGTTTACAGTCGAAGGTTTGTATACCAAAAATATCAGCGATGTGCTCTTTCAACAGTTGAATGTCCATGATAATCCACTTTATTATGGTTATGATATTCATCAACAGCAACCGGTGTATCAGGGTGCGGTTGATGATCGTTTCTCGAATATTTATGTATTGAGCAATACCGATCAGGGCTACCGTTATAACATCACGGGGACAATCAGCAAGCGAATGAAGAATTTTAATGGAACAGCGAGTTATACGTACGGAGAATCAAAGGATTTGAGCAACGGGGTGCGTAATTCTATGGAATCAAATTGGCAACTGAACCAATCGCTTATACCAAACAATCCAAAGTTAGCCTATAGTAATTTTGATATTCGTCACCGCATCGTTTCCAGTATCAGTTACGATCATTATTGGCGAACGGCTGGAAAAACAAACATCACCTTGTTTATCAGTGCACAATCGGGATCTCCATTTACTTATGGTATAGTAAACAACAGTATTCAAGGATTACCACAACAGGTGAGTTTAGTCTATGTACCAAATCCGGAGGAAGCAATCCGTTATTTTAAAGATATTCCTAGTGGAAACACGGCGGTACAACAAGCTGAAGCATTTAACAAGTACATCGATGGCAATGCTTATCTCAGCAGCAGAAGAGGAGATTTTACGGAACGTAATAGGGGACGTACACCTTGGAATGTGCAAGCGGATCTCCGCATTGCGCATGATTTGCCTGTGAGCATTAAAAAAGGACAGTTTATTACGATTTCTGCCGATGTGGTAAATGTGACAAACCTGCTGTACAAAAAGTGGGGCGTACAATATTTTTCGCCTAATACGTTCAATTCGACAAGTAGCGTGGGTTTGACACCGACCTTGTTTCCACCACAGCAAAATAATGGAAACTGGCCCGTATTTACGTTCAATGAACCAGGACAAACCTATAGTATTGATTATTTCAATTCAAGAGCACAGATACAACTCGGAGTTCGGTACACATTTTAAGACACGCGTTAGTCATCGTTATCAGCGATTTAATAGCTACTAAATGCTCTGAACTCAATAGGTCAGGCTGACACAAGAAAAGCATCTTTCGCTCATGCGAATGCAATAAAAGAAAGAGTGCATATGGGTATTCCATATGGTTACATAAAAAATGAAAGTCATGAAAACATGGACAAAATATAGCCTCAGTATCATCCTTTTTATTTTGGTACTTGCAGGTAGTGCAGGTTGTGAAAAGAAAGAAGCGATGCTTCCGGAGACAGCCGTGAAAATAACAGATTATTACCCGAATTCAGGAAAAGAGGGTACGCTTGTGACCATTGAAGGCGAAGGCTTTGGCACCAGTATAGGTGCCTATAAAGCAACGGTAAATGGTCAAGATGCCGCTGTGATCAGCGCTACAGCAACGGCTGTTGTCATTCGTATACCGGTGGGCGGGAGTACCGGAAAACTGGTATTGAGCTATGATAGCAAGATGATGGATGTGGGTACCTATACCTATCAAAATTTAAGTGTACGTCAGGTGTTTCCTGCTAATGGACCTGCTGGTTCCCAAATACGCATTGGAGGTACGGGATTTGGAAGTATTACTCATCCGGCGGAAGTCTTTATTAATGAAAAAAAAGCGTTGGTCGTCAGTATCAGTGATACCTTGATCGTAGCAGAGGTGCCCAATGAAGCTGGTTCCGGATCGGTATTGGTTAAAGTGGATGGCATGGATGCGAAAGGGCAAAACTTCACTTATCAGGCCATAAAAGGTATCAAGCCATTAAGCGGAGGAAAAGACACGCGTGTGGTGATTTCGGGAGAAGGTTTTGAGCAATTGACTACCCAAAATATCGTAGAATTTAATGGTAAGAAAGCTCTTGTGGTTGAATCTACCCCAGAGCGTTTGGTCGTAAAGGTTCCAGAAGGAGTAACCACAGGACCCTTATCGGTCAATATCAATAATCAGAAAACAACAGGCCCGTCTTTTACTGTGGTGGATAAACCAATCATCCAAACAGTAACCCCATTAAGCGGTCCAAAGGGGGCACAAATGACGATCAGTGGATCTTTATTCAGTAAAGAGCTGGATGAAAACCAAGTATATATCAACAATATATTGATACCGTTGAACTCAGCTAATGAATCGGAGCTGAAACTAACCGTTCCAGGAGGTACTGGGTCTGGCGTTATCCGTGTTGTGGTGAACGATCAGGTGAGTAATGGTCCACAGTTTAAAGATCAAAATCTGGGGATTACTGCGATGACACCAGACAACGGATTGACCGGTACGAGTGTGACGATTAGAGGAACGGGGTTTAGCACAACAGCATCAGAAAATAAAGTGTATTTCAATGGCGTATTAGCAATGGTAAAAACAGCGACGGAGAACAGTTTAGTGCTCGAAGCACCTCTAGGATTAAGCACTGGAAATGTGAAAGTGGTTGTTGGTGGGCAGGAAGCCCTTGCTCCGCAATTGTTTAAACGAGCAGGTGTAATGACTTTGGCGGGGGGACCTAGCAGTAATACTTTTGCCGGATTTATGTCTGCCATTGCAACCGACCAGCAGGGCAATATCTATGTAACCGATACAAATAATAAACAGGTGAAAAAAATAACCCCTTCGGGAGCTGTTTCCATTCTGCAGGTCAATGGAACAGATGCGGTGTTTGTTAAACCGTATGGCATCGTCATCGATAAGCAGAATACCATGTATGTGAGTGATCAGGGAACCAATCAGGTGATCAAGATTACATCGGCCGGTCAACGTTCGGTCCACACGTCTGGATTTGCACCTGGGCATATGAGTATCGACGATGCTGGAAATCTGTATGTCAATATCAACGGATTTGCTGCAGGAGTCAATAAAGTCAATCCAACAGGAAATTATAGTAAAATTAATGGCACGGGTTGGGTGACAACCCGCACGGTAGTAGATGCTTTAGGAAATTACTACTATCCAGATCAAAATGCCATCAGTGGGAATGGTTTGATGCGTAGGGGATCTGATGGTATTACGATGAATGCATGGATCGGTTTTTCAGAGGCAGGCTATGCGGATGGTATTGGAAGTGCTGCACGTTTTCAGGGCATTAGCAGTGTTGTCCTTTTTGGAGGTAATACCATGTACGCTACGGATAACTTTAATTATGCATTACGAGAAATTGATGTAGCAACTCGAAAGGTATCCACTATTTTCAAGGCGAACAACCGTGGATATGTAGATGGATCTTTAGTAGAGTCACGCTTTGGAGCTTTGGCCGATATGGCGGTAGACAAGAATGGTAATATTTATATCTTGGATCCGGACAATAAAGCGATCCGTAAGGTTTTCTTGAAGTAAAACCAATACTATTATTTTAATAAAAAGGCTAAAACATCCTAACAAATTGAGCGTATGATCGATTTGTTAGGATGTTTTTTTCTATTTTGGTTGCTCAGCTAACACAGTTCTAGGACATAGGGTGAGAGCGATTGCCTGCTGTATATTGTCCCTCCATAATGATAAACTGGAGTTACATCTCGCATGGGGTATAGGAAGTTAACATTTCAGCATGAAATTGGTCATATTCAGCTTTTAATTTTGAGGGTTGAGCGAGTAAGTCTGTGCTAATCTGTAGAAGAACCACGATCTTTGGAAAAGAGGAATAGAAATACGGATATGTGTTAAAGAGGTCACTGAATGTATAGCCTATGTTCACTGATTGAAGCCTAATTAATAAATTTGAAGCATTATTTATGATTTAATTCATAGCAAGTATGAAGGGATATAGCGATCTGGAACAGATAAATAAACGATTTTTACCGACCCGTTTTAGGAAAATGTTGTTGGTGTTTTTTGCATTTATCATATTTTATCTGGTATCCTATATCCTCAATCCCTATAGTGATTTCTGGAAAGAGTATTTAAATCGAACGTTCTATGAAATAGTCATTGAGTGGATCGTGACTTTTCTATTCTGTTATTTGATCACGGAGTCCAGCATACTGATCCATAAAAAACTAAATCAACGTGTTCCATGGACGCAAAATAAATCCAAACGGTTATTATTAGAAGTTAGCTTTAATTTCGGGGTAGTGGTCATTCTGATCATGATGAATATGCTTTGTTTTTCTTGGATCTACTCCGATTTACCCGATACAGATATCTCCATGGAAGAGATTAAAGGTTTGCTCCAATGGATTGTGATCAGCTTAGTGATTTCATTTATGATTATTTCCATCAATACCGTTAGTTATTTGATCGATAACTGGATCGATACCTACATGGAAATGTCCCAACATAAAGTTCATGCCGTAGAATTGAGACAGGCTTCGGTAGAAGCGGAACTCAACACGTTGAAACTGCAGCTCGATCCTCATTTTATCTTTAACAATCTCAGTGTGCTATCGGAGTTGATTTTGGAAGACCAGCAGCTTGGATTCGAGTATTCCGAAAACTTTGCCAAAGTATACCGTTTTTTACTAGTTAACAGTAAAAAGAATTTAATTTCTTTAGAAGAGGAAATCAAATTCCTCCGAGCTTATATCTTTTTGATCGAAAATAGGGTCGGTATAGGAGTTCATTTTAGCATTGAAATTGATGAACGTAGTAAGCATATGTACATCCCGCCACTTACGCTGCAGTTGCTAATCGAAAATGCGATCAAGCATAATGCGACCCAGCAGAAAAATCCCCTGATGATCAGCATATACAATCCTGAAGTGGATCAGGTGGTTATTGAAAATACACGTTCTCCAATCGATCAGACCCAGATTACATCCACAGGAATCGGATTAAAAAATATGAATAGCCGTTTTAAACTTTTGGGAAAGAAAATTCCAAAAGTGTTTCAAAATGAACATATCTTTAAGGTATCTATACAATTAATAGCGTATGATAGAGAAAATAGTAATAGTTGAGGATGAAAAACTCAATGCAGACCGTCTTAAACGTTTAATAAGCGAGATCAATCCAAGCGTAAAAATTACCGCCGTATTGGATAGTGTGATGGATACGATAGAATGGTTCAAGGAAAATGAAGAACCAGATGTCGTCATGATGGATATTCGCCTTTCTGATGGGGTAAGTTTTGATATTTTTGATAAAGTAGCTATCCAATGTCCTATTATTTTTACGACTGCATATGACGAATATGCGGTACAAGCATTCAAATACAATAGCGTCGATTATATCTTAAAACCCGTTGAAAAGGAAGAACTGCATAGTGCATTAAACAAGGTAGACGATTATAAATCAAAAATGGAAAACCAGTTATCCATTGATAAGCTCCTCAGTTATGTCAAGCAAAAGGAGTATCGTACTCGTTTTCTAATTCCCTTTAGGGATGGTTTTCAAACGATATTGGTAACCGATCTATCGTTTATTTACATGGATATGAAATTGACCAAAGCACGATTGAAGAATGGTAAGGATGTTGTGTTAAATCTGAGCCTGGATGATCTTGAAAAACAATTGGATCCAAAATTTTTCTTTAGAGCCAATCGTCAATTTATTATCCATGTCGATTCCGTAGATCAATTGGTCAATTATTTCAATAGAAAACTCAAAGTTATCCTGTTTAATGCTGATTTTGAAGTGATCGTGAGTAGAGAGAAATCCAATCTCTTGAAAGAATGGTTGGATTCGTAACCGCATCAGGAATAGACCCACTGATTTGCTGATTAAAGCGCATATCAGATCTGGTCAAGCCGAAGATTGTGATCTAAAAAACCCTTTTCTAAATTGGAGATGATAAAAAAAGCTGTGCTTCTGGATAGAAACACAGCTTTTATTTTTATGATGAACGTTTCCGATTTTTTAATCCGCGCCTCCACCCAGAGCACGGTAAAGATCTGTGGCGGCATCAAAGCGCTCTTTTTGGATCGAGATCGCCTCCAGATCGTTCTGAAGGGAATTATTCTGTGCCGTGATCACCTCCAGATAATTGGCCATTCCACTTCTATACAGTAACATCGCATCATTTACCGCTTTCTGCAATGCTATTTTTTTCTGTTCGATAAGCGCAACTCGCTCATTAGCATATTGTCTTTTTGCTAAGGCATCGGACACTTCGCTTACGGCTGTCATAACTGTCAGTCGGAATTGCTCGGCTGATTTTTCCTGTTCAATTTTGGCTACTTCATAAGCTGTTTTTAACTTCTTATTTTGAAAAATCGGCTGGGTAATGTTACCCGCGATATTCTTCACCAGCGAACCTGGAAGATCAAACCAATTATCAAATTGGAACGAATTTGTTCCGATAGAAGGAGTCAGTCGTAAAGAAGGATACATCTGAGCCTTTGCCAGACCAGTACCTGCATGAGCCACCACGACGGCATACTCTGCAGCTCGGACATCCGGGCGTCTACTGAGCATGTCGGCAGGTACACCTATTGGGAAGCTTTCCACAAAAGGTGTCATTTCCATAGTCGCTGCACGTGCGATGCTGTCCGGAAAAGAACCACAGAGAATACTTAATGCATTTTCTTGGATGGCGATGTTTTGCTTGGCTAGAGGCACAAGCAATTCAGCCGTCTTCTTTTGTGCTTCAGCCTGATCGACAGCCAATGAATTGGTTTGCGCTGACTCAAACTGCAGCTTGATCATGTGCAATGTAGTATCGCTCAAAGCAATATTTCGGGAAGCAACTTGAAGTTGCTCATCCAGTGTAATTAAATTGTAGTAAGCCTGTGCGACTTGACTGACAATACGCGTCCGCAATGCCGATAGATTTTCATGCTGCATGAAAAAGTTGGCTCGAGCAGACTCCTTTTGCATCGCTACCTTGCCCCAGATATCTGCTTCCCAGGAAAAATTGAGGGTAGCAGAATAATCGTCCATGTGTTGATTTCCTGTAAATTGCTCACTCAAAGATCCGTTCAAAGAACTTTTTGACAGATAATTTCGTGCAGCAGAAACGGAAAGTTCAGCCGTGGGAAGAAGTCCTAGTTTAGCCTGTTTATAAGAAAGATCCAATTGACGGAGATTCATCATCGCGACCGATATATCCTTATTCTTATCCAGCGCCTTTTCGATCAGAGCTGTCAGATAGGCATCTTTAAAGAAAGTTTTATAGGGCAGACTAATGGTATCCCCCGTCACTTTAACTGTATTCCTATAACTTGATGGAGTCTCCAACTCTGGACGACTATACTTTTTGTTTACGGAGCAGGAGGACAATAAAACTGCCACTCCAACACCGTAAAATATATTATTTATAGATAATGCCATTATTCAACACTTTGAATTTTTTGATTTTTGTTTTTACCCGATACCTTTTCCTGAAGATATTGAAAGAGTATATACAGGATTGGGATGACAAATACACCTAAGATCACGCCCGAAAGCATGCCGATTGCTGCACCTGTACTGATCGATCGATTACCCATGGCAGAGCCACCTGTGGCAAACATTAAGGGAATCATACCGACAATAAAAGCCAATGAGGTCATGATGATCGGACGTAATCTTGATTTTGCTCCCTCAATTGCCGATTCAACGATCGTATAACCTGCGGCACGACGTTGTACAGCAAATTCAATGATCAAGATCGCATTCTTAGCTAATAGTCCGACAAGCATAATTAAACCCACCTGAACATAAATATTGTTGTCCAATCCGATTGCCCTAATCGATGCAAATGCACCAATAATACCTGTAGGAATGGAAAGCAATACCGCTAGTGGCAACAGATAACTTTCATATTGTGCGGCCAGTAAGAAGTACACAAATAACAGACACAGCGATAAAATAATCAAGGTCTGGTTACCGGCAGATTTTTCTTCTAAACTTAATCCTGTCCATTCGTATCCGTAATCTGAAGGCAATTTGCTCAGTACATTTTTTTCCAGATTATCCATGATTTCACCGTTACTAGCACCCGGTAGGGGTACAACACTGATCGTAAGGGCATTGAATAAGTTATATCTGCTCAATGATTCAGGGCCATAGACTTTATGAAGGGTGACCATGGAATTGACGGGCACCATTTGGTTCTGATCATTACGGACAAAGATTTCATTAAATGAATGTTCATCCGTTCTGAATACCCCATCTGCTTTTACATTGACGCGATAGAATTTACCGAATCGGGTGAAGTTCATGGATTGATCACCTGCAAAATAAGTTTGGATCACATTCATCATACGACTGATTTCCACACCCATCTGCTGTGCTTTATCTTCATCGACCTCCAGTTCAAGCTGTGGGAAATCTGTACGGAATGTGGTATATGCAAACTGTACACCGGGTTGCTGCATGATGTTTCCAATCACCTCATCGGACATCTGTTTTAGTTTTTCAGGGGATTTTCCGGTTTTATCTTGCAACACGATTTCAGCACCACTGGTGACTCCATATCCATCTACAGGAGGACTTCTAAAAGCCATGATCGTAGCTTCCTTGACCGTCGCAAATTGCGCTGTTAGGTTACCCAAGATGACATCAATATCTTGCTCCGCGCCACGATCTTTTTTATCTTTTAATTTGATAAATCCCATGGCATAAGCTGGACTGGCACTGTTTGACAAAATATTGAAACCCGTGATCGTTGTACTATTTTGTACAGATTCTGTCTTTTTCAAGATCTCATCCACACGTGCAGCGGCTGCAGTTGTCCGGTCCAGTGCAGTACCCGGAGGCATGCTTAAACTGAAGATGATAAAAGAATCATCTTCCATAGGAACAAAGCTTTTGGGTGTACTGCTCATCATCCAGCCTGCAAGGGCAGTGATCAGGATAATCAAACCCGCACCGATCCATTTTTTTACAATTAGGAACCGTAGCCCCTTGATATATTTACCGGTTAAATTTTCAAAACCAGCATTAAATGCGGTAAAGAATCGTTTTCCAAATCCTTTTTCCTCAGATGCTCCATGTTGACCATCAGCATGATTATTTTTTAATAATAAGGCACAGAGTGCAGGAGTAAGGGTCAAGGCATTGACCGCCGATATGATAATGGCAATTGCCAATGTGTAGGCAAACTGCTTGTAAAATATACCTGCAGATCCGGTCATAAATCCAATCGGTATAAAGACCGCCGACATGACCAAAGTGATCGATACCACTGCACCCGTGATCTCGCCCATGGCACTATGTGTCGCCTCTTTTCCGGTCATGTTCGTCCCCTCCATTTTACTATGGACGGCTTCGACGACTACGATGGCATCATCGACCACAATCCCGATAGCGAGTACCAAAGCAAATAAGGTCAGCACATTGATGGTGAATCCAAAAGCGAGCAGGAAGAAAAATGTTCCTATAATCGCTACCGGTACCGCAATAGCGGGTATAATCGTTGATCTGAAATCTTGTAGAAATAAGAAAACGACAATAAATACCAATATAAAGGCTTCGATCAAGGTAGATTTCACTTGTCCCGTTGCTTCGTCCAGACGTTCTTTTGTACTCATCAAGCTCGTGTAGTCTACTCCTGGAGGAAAGTTTTTGGAAGCACTTTTCAGTACATCTTGTACACCTATTTCAATGTCATTGGCATTGGATCCCGTCGTCTGTAGAATAGCTACAGTCACGGCATTCTTCCCATTCATAGTCGTATTACCGCTATAATTAAGCGAACCAAATTCGATACGGGCAACATCTTTCAAGCGCACCAAAAGCTCACCATCGCGTTTCACGACAATGTTTTCGTACTCATGGGGTTGATTCTTTTTACCTTTATAGCGCATGACATATTCCAGAGCGGCATTGGATTCTTCTCCCAGCTTACCGGGCGCGACTTCTATACTTTGCGTACCGATAGCGTTGCTTACATCAGCAGGTTCTAAACCATAAGCAGCCATTTTCTGAGGATTGAGCCATACACGCATGGAATAATCTTTAGCGCCAAAAACTTGTGCCTGTCCCACTCCAGAAACACGTTTGATCTGTGGAATGACATTGATATTGACAAAGTTTTGAAGAAAAAGCTCATCATATTTTTCATTATCATCCGTATATACGTTGAAAATGAGGATCATGCTATTCTGCTGCTTGGAGGTCGTCAGTCCCATTCTGATCACCTCTTGAGGGAGTATAGGGGTAGCTTGCTGCACCCTGTTTTGTACGTTTACAGCCGCTTGGTCAGGATCGACGCCCTGCTTGAAGATAATGGAAATAGAAAATGAACCATCATTACTCGCAGTCGATTTGATATACTGCATATTTTCTACTCCATTGATCTGCTCTTCGAGCGGTGTGACCACCGAACGAATAACGGCCTCACTATTCCCTCCAGGATAACTTCCCGACACCATGACGGTAGGCGGAGAAATATCCGGAAAACGCGTTACAGGGAGTCTTAATAACCCTATAACACCCAATATCAATAGCACAACCGAAATTACGGTGGCCATTACGGGTCTATCTATAATCTTTTTTAACATGTTGATACTGGTCTAGAAATTAATTTTTCAAAGAGTCTTGGCTCACGATCTTAGGCACGACTACGACTCCTTCTGTTAATTGGTCTATACTGTTGATAGCAATTTTATCGCCCGGTTTAACACCCGATTTGATGATATAATCTGAACCTGTGCGGCCATCTATTTCGATCGTTTTCATCGCCACCTTATTGCTGTCAGCGAGTACATAAACAAAAAATTTGTCTTGTATATCTTTCACTGCAGCCATTGGTAGTGTCAGAGCACTATTCAGGTTTTTTGTCAAAACCACACGCGCAGCACCACCGGAACGTAAAATTTTATCGGGGTTTGCAAATACAGCCTTTAGCGATATCGTTCCCGTGTTTCGGTCAATATTACCACTTGCAATTTCTACTTGACCTTTTTGGTTGTAGCGGTTACCGTCTGCCATGATGATCTCTACGGTATTCATCCCTGCATCTTTTTTTCGATCATTCATAAAGGCAATGAATTTAGCTTCATTCAGATTGAAGTAAACATAGACTTGATCTATCTCAGATAAACTGGTCAACGGATTTGCATCAGTAGGGGTGACCAAATTTCCGACCCTGCTCGGAATACGTCCTATGTAACCACTTACGGGTGCCTTAATGATCGCAAAAGCAGCATTTAACTGCGAAGAGCTCAGGGCTGATTTAGCCTGTGCCACTTGAGCTGTTGCAGCATCATATTGCGCCTGTGCAGTTTTTAACTGTAGGTCTGAAACCACCTTTCCCTGAACAAGAGGTCTTATTTTTTCCAATTCGATCTGAGCGTTGGCCTGTGACGCTAATGCCGATTGTAATGATGCTTTACTATTAGTCACCTGCTCATTGAAGACATCGCTCTTGATTTTAAACAGCGATTGTCCTTTTTGTACATATTCTCCTTCTTTGACATAAGTAGCCTCTAGATAGCCGGATACTTGTGCTCGAATATCGACATTGACTGTTCCTTCTATAGTACCAGGGTAAGTTTCTACGATGGTAGTCGGAGATTCTTGTAATGCGATGAAATCAGCATGTAATGCCAGTTGTTCGTATGATCCTTCCTGTTGTTGTCCTCCACATGAACTAAACAAAATACCGAAAGCAACTACGGCTATGTATAGATTGAAATTGATCCTTGCTTTGAATTCTTGCTTTACCATTTTTTTATACGATTAAAATTTCAGATACAAATAACAAGAGTTATAATCATTTAAGAAAGGGATAAGTGACTGAACTGGCGAAAATGGCTTCTGAAACGAAACTGTTGTCACCTGAATCAACACGGTATAAAGTTGTACAGAACCAAACCTGTATGTCGTATATTTAACAGCTGCGGGCTTAATATGGGAGAGGTAAAAGAGTAAGATGGATCGTCAAGAAAATAGATGGGATACGGTTCAGCAGGTTGACGTTTCCAATTCAACATCGAATTTTGCTAGTTGAGCTATTTTTCTCTTAACAATAAGGCACCTCTTCTCTATTTTTGTATGACCTCCGAAGAGTAATTCAATGATGAAGAGTAATCCAATGATAATTAGGAAAACGAATCAGGGTATCAGCGCTCAACGGGATAAATACTTAAACACAATTTCTACCATGATGATGGAATATATTTTGGTTTTTTCAATCTGTAAAGATATGATCGTAAGACGGCAGGAGATCATGACCTATCTGCAGCAACATCTCGATCATTTGGAATTAACGACCATTGAGTTACAAGATCGGAAGTTTACGATGTCCATCAAATCTAGAGAACGCCTGGAATACCAGATTCAGAAATTGATCCGTTCAAAGGGTTTACAGATCGGTTTTATATCTGGCGAGCGTATCGGATAAATTCACGCTTATGGATTGTGTATAGGGCTTATTTTATGATGAGCTAGACCATCCGTCAAAACTGCCGGAATTATTCATAATTAAAAAATGCACCTTCCTGTTATGAGTCAAATTTTGACGGAAGGCACATTCTCTAATTTTTACTTCTTTTATTTGCACGGATCAATCTTTTGGTATTCGATGCAGTAATTCTAAGCAAGCTCGCGTATTATGGTAGGGACATTTCCAGATGCCGACCTTATCTTCTCCCAGCATAAGTTCACCCTGCGCATCTCTTCCCCAGAACCATTCGCCATGTTTAGTATCAAGAAGATTGGATTTGATATAACTCCAGATCTGATACACGACTTTCAAATACTTTTCGTGTTGTGTAAGGGTATAAGCGCAATAAAAACCCACTAATGCTTCAGCTTGTACCCACCAATGTTTTTCTGCATGCAGATGTCGGGTAGCATGGTTGTATTCATAGTTGAGCGCACCACCTTCAAATCCTTCTAAAGCGCCTTCGGCAAGTTGAATGGCATGTCTTTTATAAATTTTGATCCACCTTTTATCTTGGATCGTTTCAGCACATTCTAACAGGAGCCAGGAAGCTTCAATATCGTGACCGAAGGAGAAAAAGCGTTGTGAACTTTCCCACCGATCATTCATAAAGAGGATCAGATGTTTGCCATTAATGATGTATTGGTCAAATATGGATAATAAATGATCTATTTTCTCTTTTAAATAATCATTAGGCGCTACACGATATAAATTGGAATAGGCTTCAATAATATGGAGATGGGTATTCATGGTCTTTCTTGCCTGAAGATCCTTGTCTGAAAGGCGCACATCATCGATCTTAGACCAATCCTGACCTAATGCTTCGATATAGCCACCATATACAGGTTCAAAAGCATATTTTTCTAGTTTTTCAACTAATTTATTTGCCCAGGCAAGTACTTCCATATCCTGCGAAATTTCATAATATTCCGACAGACCATAGATCACAAATGCGATGGCATAAGTTTGTTTTTTACCCTCCAATACTTCCCCTTTATGGGTCAATGACCAATATACCCCTCCATATATGGGGTCTATTCCATAAGTTTTTATATAGTGATAAGCGCGTTCGGCAAGAGCTAGATCAGTGGGATCGTTACTGTTTTTATAGGCTGCGGAAAATGACCATAGTAGACGTCCCTGTAGCACTAAACCCTTTGCCGCAGTATCATCGACCTGATTATCTTGCGTGATTCTTCCCACAAAACCACCATTGATTTCGTCGATGGTATTGTTCTTCCAGTAACGGAGGATATTGTTCAATGCGATATCCAATTCTTTGCGAAGGTTAGTTGTTGCCGGCATTTATGCGATCTTATTATTGGATTCAATCAAAGCGATAATTCTTTCTACAGAACTTTTGGAAGTCAATAAATCTTCCGGAGTTTGCGTGACGTAATCAATCAATTGTTTTATAGTGGTTGTCGCTACATGCATGCGTGTATCTGAAGAAGCGTAATAGATCAATACATCGTCTCCATCCTGAATCCAGCCATTAGAAAATACAACATTGGAAACATCTCCAATACGCTCATCACCTTCTGGAGCGATAAAATAGCCTGCAGGTTTATAAATAACTTGCGTAATATCATGAAGGTCGGTCATAAACAGGTAGAGTACATAGCGAAGACCTGCAGCAGTATGGCGTACCCCATGTGCAAGATGCAACCAACCTAAATCTGTTTTTAAAGGAGCAGGTCCTTGACCGTTTTTAGCTTCGTAGACAGTATGATATACTTTTTTATCAATCACAATTTCATGATCGATGATCGCATTTTCCATTTTATCACAATAACCAATGGCGATTCCACCACCTTGTCCAGCTTCAAGGAATGAATCTTGTGGACGGGTGTAAAGGGCATATTTTCCTTCAACAAATTCGGGATGTAAGACCACATTTCTTTGCTGTGCAGCATGGGTTTTCAAATCGGGTAAACGTTCCCAGTTGACTAAGTCCGAAGAACGAATAATGCCGCATTGGGCAATTGCTGCTGTCTGATCATTTTCAGAAGCGTTTTTATCTCTACGTTCTGTGCAAAATAGACCATAGATATACCCGTCTTCATGTGCCGTAAGTCGCATATCATAGACATTGGTATCTGGTTCTTCTGTTTGTGGCAGTAAAATCGGTCTATCCCGAAAACGAAAATGATCGATCCCATTGGGGCTTTCAGCAATGGCAAAAAATGATTTCCGATCTGCGCCTTCTACACGCGCAACTAATAGATATTGGTCATGGAATTTTATTGCTCCTGCATTAAAAACAGCATTTATAGCAAAGCGTTCTATAAAATAAGGGTTTTCTGTTTGATTAAAATCAAAGCGCCATGTTAAAGGGATATGTGCCGCAGTAAGAACAGGATCCTCGTATCGATCGAATATACCATTGCCAATTGCCTTTTTTTTGTTTTTTCGAACAAGTAATTCTTCTTGTTTTTGCGTGAGTAGCTGTAATCGAGATTCGAATATTGTGGTCATAAGAAAATATAAATTGTATTAATGGTGATTTCTGCGCTTCTCCAATTCTTCGGATATCGCATACATTTTCGCATCAGTAAGGCTATAGAAATAAATAAAAATAACGGAGATCAATGCCCCTATGGCAGGAATAATACTCATCATTAAGCGAATTCCATTTTTTGCACTATCGGTTTGTATTGCATTGGCTTCGAAGCCATAGATGGCCAATATCCAGCCCGTCAATGCTCCACCCATCGTCCAGCCTAACTTTTGAGACATCGAGGAAGAGGAGAAGATCAATCCTGTTGCTCTACGTCCAGTTTTCCATTCCGAATAATCGGCAATATCGCCATACATGGACCATAATAAAGGAAAAATTGCTCCTGCACAGGTGGAAATTAAGCATTGTAAAATAAAAATATAAGCCACCTGTGTCTCGTCTAAACTATAAAAAAATAAACTCAGGATCCCGGCAAGGATCATAGCCGAGGCAAATGTTTTTTTCTTTCCTAATCGATCTGCAACGGGCTTGACAAGTAATACCCCAATAATATTAGCCCCTTGACCTAATACCAGGTAGAGTGTGGAATAGTTTAAATGGAGATTTAGAAATGGAATATGTACGGCATTTTGATTGGTAAAGTAGTATTTAAAATAGAAAATAGCAGAACCATCACGTAGGGAATTGAAAATCAATGTCGCAATCCCTGCAGCAAGCAATATAAACCAAGGCTTGTTGGTAGCTAAATCACGCAGGTCATCCCTCAGCGAATTGTCGGTACTTTTAACAGGAAGGATTCGTTCTCTTGTCCATGCAAATGTAAAATAGAATAAAACAGAAGCGATACAAGCAAAAATAATCATGGTATACTGCCATCCTCTTTGAGCATCGAATAGACCATTTTGCACTTTTCCAAAATAATCAACCAACGGTTCTGCTAATCCTAAAACTAAGATGCTTCCAGCAAATGCAAATACAAATCGATAAGAAGATAAGGCCGTCCTTTCTTTGATATCAGCGGTCATGACACCCATTAATGAGGCATAAGGCACATTGATAAGCGAATAGATCATCATCATCAAGGTATAGGTACAATAAGCATAAATAATCTTACCCGATTGACTCAGTTCGGGGGCTGAAAAGGTCAGGATGCCAATCAGACCAAAAGGGAGCGCAATCCATAAAATAAAAGGTCTAAATTTTCCCCACTTGGTGTGTGTACGGTCGGATATGATCCCTACAAGAGGATCAAATGCGGTATCCCAAATCCGTGTGATCAAAAACATGGTCCCTACTACAGCGGCGGAAATACCAAGTACGTCAGTATAATAATAGAGCAGGTACACGGAGAATATTTTCCAAAACATAGAAGATGCAAAATCTCCAAAGCCATAGCCCACTTTCTCCTTAAAGGATAGTTTTTCTGTTTTCATCATTTATTTATAGAGATTTAGCGCTTTAGTTTTCTTTCCAAAATAGACGTTAGGTAAGGCGTAGAAGTTTTTGAAATCTGAGGAGGAGGGGTGTCCCTTATATGGAGCATAATAATGCATTTGATTTTCTTCTTTTTTCAAACCATGATTTCTCCAGATCAAAACATAACAGATATCAAAATCTTGAACAGATGCATATAAAGTCTGCGTCCACCAAGTAGGATCGGGAATGGTTTCAAATCCTGTTTCCGCGAGTGCCATCGGTTTTTGATTTTTCTGGGCATATTGCTGCAATACGGTTAAATTATTCCGTAGCAAGGCCGTGAAATCTTTTTTTGATTGTTCAAGTTCTGCCTTGGAAGGGGATGGCTTGGCGAATTGATACGTATCGAAACTCATCATATCAGCATAATCATTGCCGGGGTATCTATGGATAAATTCCTCTTCAGATTGAAAATTATTGGTATTATAGACGTAGATCAGGTGGTGAATATTCTTTTTATTTTTCAGATAATCCACGGTAAACTTCCATAACTTGATATAATCATCTGGAGAACAGTGTGGATTTCCCCACCAAAACCAGCCACCATTATGTTCATGAAAAGGTCGAAATAGAATGGAGGCATATACGCCTTCTTTCGTTTTAAGTTCCTTCAGAAAATCTGCGGCACGATCTAACCATTGGACATATAATTGATGGTTTTTACCACCAGGAATAATGCTGGCGACTGCCGTTGTGGTATCCCATGAGTTTCCTAAGCTTTGTGGATTGTCCATATGCCAACTGATGGTGTTAATAGACCCAGCTTCAAAACGATCCACGATAAATGCTTTCATTTTAGCAAATGATACCTGATCGATATTATGCGAACGTTGGTGCTCAATGCCACCAATATCCCATCCAAAGACAGCCGGATAGTCGCCAACGACGTCTTTGACATCCGATCGATTCGGTACATCTTTCCAAGTGACACCGTAGGCTAATGCATCTTGGTGTCCAAATAGTAAAGCTTTTTTATCTTGTAATTTGAATAGGTTTTGATACAGGTTTTTGGTTTCTATTGTTGCTTCTTGGTCGATCAATACTTGCGCCCTTAGCGGAAGTAAATACATGGATAAGAGTGAACACATGAATAAATTGAATATTGGAAATCGCACTATAAATAGATTTATTGGTAAAATAATCAGGTTGCTAATTGTTGATTCAATATTACAAAGTAATTAGAAAATAGGCTAATACTATTTTAACAATATTGATTGATAATCTGACATTATCATTTGTTTAAATGATATGAAACCTATTTTTATTTAAAATTTATTTAATATTTATTTATCACATCTGATAAAAAATACTAGATTAGTATACCAATTGTAAACATCATGGATCATACCAATATCATTAAGGAAATAACACCACTAACGCAGTCAGATTGTTTTACGATGTTCAGTCGCATCAAGAAGGAGTTTGATTTTCCGCTGCATTATCATGATGAATATGAATTAAACCTGATTATAAATGGACAAGGAGCGAGGCGTATTATCGGCAATCATATCGAAACGATCGATGAGCTGGAATTGGTATTGGTAGGACCCAATCTTCCCCATGCCTGGTTTACCCACCAATGTCAATCTGAGGAAATTCAGGAGATCACGGTACAGTGGCATAAGGATTTATTTGATGAAAAATTTCTAAAGCGCAATCAACTTAATTTCATTAAAAAAATGTTCGAATTATCATCCAAAGGCTTGAGTTTTTCCAAAGAAGCCATTGAGATGATAGCCCCTCGGATAAAAGATCTGGATAAAAAATCAGGATTTGATTCTGTGATTTCCCTGATGCTCATCTTACGGGATCTTTCTTCTTCACGCGGGGTGCAAACCTTATCGGGTGATAATTTTATTCAGGTAGACAATTTCTCGTATAATAGCAGACGGCTTGATAAGGCATTTGAATATATGAATGCCCATTATGGTAAGCCAATATCGTTGAAAGAAATTGCCAAATTGGTCAATATGACAGAGGTTTCATTTTCCCGATTTATAAAAAAGCGAACGGGTAACACGTTTATAGATTCGTTAACAGAAATTCGATTGGGGCATGCGACCCGATTATTAATTGAAACCACACATGCGGTAGCAGAGGTGTCATTCACCTGTGGCTTTAATAACATCTCCAATTTCAATCGTATTTTTAAAAAGAAAAAGGGATGCACGCCGACCGAATTTAGGGAGAATTTTTCGGGCTCGCGGATATTTGTGTAATGTAAAAGGCGATCCGAAGATCGCCTTTTACAGGGTACTATTTAATAAAGATGAGATCATCTAAATAGATATTTTGATTAGCATCATCAGGACCCGGAAGCCAAAATCCCAATTGAACGATATTTCTACCGTTGACAAACTGATCTATATCTGCGGTTTTCAATTTAAAGTAATTCCATTTATTGGCCTTGACAATAAGTTCAGTATTCCGATCCGAATTGCCATAGGCAACATTTCGAGTATTCGAGGTGATATATAAAGTCTGATCCGATGTACCACCTTTTAACCAGAATGAAATATAGGTATATTCGACAGGAACATTAATTCCTCCTGACCAATTGGCAAATCCATTAGCGGACCAATTTCCTTTATTATAAGTCATCTTGAAAGAATGTGTTCCTGATTTAGCCGCTTCACTTGATACTTCTGCCGGTCCCCATGAACCATTGACAAGACCTTGTTCCATATCTTCATAAAATAACACTAAAGCTTTATCTAAATTGACAAAATCATCTTTGCTGGTGATACTACCTGCTTCATTCGTCAAGATTAATTTGGATTGTGTAAATTCAACTACAGGTATTTTCAAGGTGATGGAAGTAGCCGTTTTCGAAACAATTTGAATCACAGCTTGCTCATCCTTGACAAATTTAGCTTCGGAGATATCCGCAAAATTCTTACCCGTTAGTGTAAGCTCACCATTTCCTTTAAAGTTATAATTGGATACTTCGAGTATGTTTGGAAGACCCAGTACTTTAAAAGGAACGGTAAATTTGACGTCTTTGTAATTGATAAAGACAATATTTTGGTCTGCAGGTATTGCATCATCTGGAATACGGAAGATCACGGCATGGTCTGTATTGAAATTGGGATTTAAGGTGGCTTCAATACTATCTTTTTCAAAATAGATCGTTTTAATTCCACCTAATCCTGTCCCTTTTAGTGTCAATACTTCTCCTGCGGCACCTTGGCCCGGTGATATTTTATGTGGATTGGGATTGGTAGAAGGCTCACTTAAGTTGCTTTCTTCTTTTTTACAGCCTATAAAAACTCCGACTGCACATAACATCCCGATGGATATAAATAATGGTTTTAATATATTTTTCATTTTTATAGGGGATTAATTCGTGTAATAAGGAACTGCTGGTTTTAATAATTCAGGATCAGAGACAGTTTCCGATTGCGGAATAGGTAAAAACAACTGCGCTTCATTATTGATCGTCGTTTTGAATGTGCTGATTCCAGTACCGGTATAAGAACCACGTTCCTGTTTGGACACAAATTGCTTCGCAAAATCAAAACCTCTTCTTTGCACATCAAACCAAAAATCGCCTTCATAAGCAAATTCGGCACGTCTTTCCTTAAAGATTAAGTCTGCAGTTAAAGATGTAGCTGGGATGTTGTTGAAATTTCCCGCTCGATTGTGAACCTTATTGAAAGCATTTAATGCGGTTGCATCTGAAGTGCTCGCTTGGGTTCCTAATGTCGCCTCGGCATAAATAAGTAGAACATCGGCATAACGTAAAATATAGGTACAGATATCAGAAGATCCATTATCAGATAATTTTTCACCATTGGAACCCGGACCTACGACATATTTAAGCGAATTTGCTCGAGAACCATTTCGAAAAGTAGTCGTTGTTTCATAGTTTGTGCCGGTGGTATCGTAAGTAAAACCATTTGGAAAATTGACATTTTTCCATTCTGCGCGGAAAAAACCATGTTCCATATTTGACCATTTACGACGTCTATCTTGTGCGGCATAAGATTCTAACATATCGATAGTTGGATAGACTGATGAGTACCCAGTTCCTTTGTCGGGTTTCATTAAGGTACTCGGTGCTGCATAAGCATTGACAGCATTGGCATAGCCATAACCACCATCTGCTATCCACTGCAATGCGAATAAAGACTCTTGATTATTATTTGCTTTAGAACTGGTGAACATTTCCTCATAATTTGGATATAAATCATATTTACCGGAACTAATGACGAGTTGGGCCTTTTCTTTGGCCTTTTCATAATTCTTTTGATATAAATATACTTTAGCCATCATTCCTGATGCAGAAAGGGACGAAACTCGACCTTTTTGATAGGGAGTGGTCGGAAGATTTTGTTCTGCAAATGCTAAGTCTTCTAAGATAAAGCGTAATACATCCGATTGGATATAACGAGGCACATTGTAATTACCTGATCCTGCTAAGGCAACTGGATCATTGACAATAGGAATATCCTTGTATATTCTGGTCAAGTAAAAGTAGGCAACTGCGCGAATAAAACGCGATTCGGCAATAGCGATATTCAAATAGTCTTTATCTCCAGAAGTGGATTTTTTCTGTTCGAAAGTCGAAGCCAAAACAGTAGCTGTACCCGCAACTTTATAGAGCGAGCGCCATGCAGAAGCAACCAGTCCATCGGTACTCAAGACGGTGAAATTATTAAAACTACCCCCATCATAATTGGGTCCAGTTTCGGTTAACATATTTCCAGCTAGTGTTTCCCCGATAGCATGGAACGATTTGTCGGTGTAATCGTACCAAACCGAATTATAAAGATAACCAGTAGCCGCATATACCTCTTCTGCAGTATTGTAATAGGTATCTAAGGTTGGATTATTTTCCGAAGGTTTATTTAGAAATTCTTTTTTACAAGCTGTAAGCATAAAGCCAAGCCCGAGCATTATATATATAAATTGATATCTTTTCATGATGATGGAAATTAGAATTGAATATTAGCTCCGATCGTAAATGTTCTTGGATTTGGATAGTGACCATTATCCACATTTTGAGACAAGACTGATTTATTGAAAGAACCGATCTCGGGATCATATCCGGAGTATTTGGTAAACGTATATAAGTTTTGTGCGGATAAATAAATTCTTGCACTAGAGGCTTTCACCGATTTCATCCAACGTTCCGGAAGGTTATAGCCAATGGCAATATTTTGAATCCTCAAATAAGAGCCATCTTCAATATAGCGGTCAGAATTTTTGGTATTGTTACTGTGCCATTGGTTGACAAAACGCGGAATAGATGCGTTGGGATTGGATTCTGTATAGCGGTTTAAAACATCAGCAGATTGATTTAAAAAAGGATTTGAAAGTGATTCGGTATATTTCTTTGTCCAGTTAAAAATTTTTGAACCCTGCACTCCTTGTAGGAAAATAGATACGTCAAAGTTTTTGTAGGTAAAATTATTAGTGATCCCGTAATTGAAGGTCGGGTTAGGATCTCCAATAGTGGTCACGTCTTCAGATCCTATTTTTCCATCACCATTTAAATCCTTATACCGTACATCTCCTAAATATAAACCTGTTGGACCTACAGCCAATCCCCAATCTGTGCCATTATTGAGTTCGTCCATGGAACGGAATAATCCGTCCGTGACATAACCATAGAAGGTACCGACTGCATGTCCTGCTCGCGTAATGTTAACGACAGAAGTAGAACCCGTGAAATCTTGCTCTACGCCACGCAATAACGCATTTTCCGAGTTTAGGCTAACCAATTTATTTTTATAGTGTGAAAATACAACGCTTGTTTTCCAAGTGAAATTGTCCCGTTGTATATTGTAACTGGTGATTCCGATATCAATACCTTTATTGGACATTTTACCCGCATTTGTAACCGGAGGTTCAATTTCTTTATAGGCATTGTAGGGTGGGTTTGGGTCTAATCCTGCAAATACTGGTAGTGTTGTGGAAAGAATCATATCCGTGGTCACTTTATTATAAACATCCACGGTTATTTCTAATTTTTTCTTCAATAGGGTTAAGTCAAAACCTGCATTTGTCGTTTTCACAGACTCCCATCCTAAATTTGGATTTCCGACATTGGCGGGAATACCTCCTTTGCCAAATGGAGAAATAGGGAAGAGGCGAATATTGGTAGAGTATGCATTTTGAACCGGAGAATTCTGATTTCCTACTGTACCATAACCAACACGAAATTTGAGATAATCGATCGCATTCCAGTTTTTAGCAAACTTTTCCGAAGTCACTGTCCATGCACCGGAGATCGCTGTAAAAGTTCCATGTTTCCTATTTTCTCCAAAGCTCGAAGCCCCATCACGGCGTAGGGATCCGGAGATCGCATATTTATTGTCGAATGTATAGCTCGCGCGACCGAAATAAGATTCCATAGCCCATGAACTGGTGGTGGAGTTTGTTCCGGAAGGTACAACAGTTCCTGCATTAATAGATTTGATATTTTGATCCAGGTCGATGGCACTGATGTAATGTCCATTATAGTGTGATTCCTGAGCTTCATGTCCTAATACGGCCGACACCCAGTGTTTAGCACCAAATCCTTTGTTGAAATTTAAGAAATTTCTTAAAGCCCAAAAATGACTTGTGTTTCGATCTTCTCGCAATTTACTGGGAGAAAGAATACTTTGACCAGTATTCTGATTATCTATTTTGGGCTGGAATGCGGTATTTTCTGCTAATTGGAAATCATAGTTTACTTCATTTCTTAGCGTCAGATAATCGGTAAATTTCAGTTCCGCATAAATATTACCAAAAGCTTTATTTTGGATCGCATTTACTTCACGCAAAAGTGCAGTAGCAATTGGATTGCCATTGGCATTGCCAAAGGTATTGTTACCTAAAGAACTTGTCGTGATATAGTTGCCATTTGCATCTTTAATAGGGGTTGCAGGACTATTGTATAAAACGATTGCGGTGGGCGTTTCTACTCCGTCGGTAAGTGTAATCCCTTGATTAGAACGGGATAAATTTGCGGTAATACCTGCTTTTAACCAAGGTTTCACTTCTTGGTCCAACGCAAACCTACTGGCTAACCGATTAAAATCTGAACCAATAATGGTACCCTTTTGATCAAATGAATTGAGCGAAAAATAGTAAGACGTTTTGTTGTGCCCTCCAGAGAATGCTAATTGATGATTGCTCGTATGGCCAGTTTGGAATAATGCATCTTGCCAATCGGTACCCTTACCCAATATTGTGGGATCTTTGAGTTCACCGATCTCGTTGAGTGCAGTTCCAGAAGCTTTGAATACTTCGGGGATTAATGAATTATAATAGGTTGCGTACTGTGGCAAGTTCATGATGTTGAGTTTTTTTGCCACCTGCTGGATACCATAATAGCCATCATAGGTAAATTTACCTTCACCGGCTTTTCCTTTCTTAGTTGTGACTAGGATTACGCCATTGGCACCCAATGATCCGTAAATAGCTTGTGCCGAGGCATCTTTTAAGATGTCAATCGATAAAATGTCATTTGGATTTAATGTGGCGAGGACAGACTGCTCGGTCTGACCACCTTTTCCTCCAAGTTGGTCTTGTGAGACCGAGTTTGTACTGGTTAGGATCGGAACTCCGTCGATCACATAAAGAGGTTCTGTTCCATTGACTGAGGTAATACCACGTACTTTAACGGAAACGCCCCCTCCGGGCTGACCGCCATTGTTGGTCACCGTTACACCTGCGACTTTACCCTGCAGCGCTTGATCTATTCCAGCTACGGGTTGGTCCTTAAAATCTTTTTCAGAGATAGAAGAAATGGAAGAAGTAACATTTGCTTTACGGACAGAACCGTATCCGATCACGACCAATTCATCCAAAGTATTGCTAAAGGGCTCTAAAGAGATGTTAATGGTGTTTTTATCTGCAATAGTAACTTCTTGAGCTTTGGAACCGACAAAGGAAAACACTAAACTCTTAGCGTTTGATGGGATCGTGATGGTATATTTTCCTTGACTATCTGTCGCGGCAACGGTATTGGTCCCCTTTACCGTAACGTTGACGCCAGGAAGTTTTTGTCCCTCTGCATTTTGGACTATACCTGTGATTACCCGATTTCCGGATTGTTGGGCATAAGCAGAATGGAGACATAATGTAAAAAAGCCCACTGTAAGTAGGGATCTTTGTAGAATGTTTAACATAGCTTTATTTCTTGGTTATAATTATCCAAATATGGAGATAATTCAAGTAGATCTTTAATACTATTATGACCAATCTTAATAATATTCGAACTATTTAAACCATAAAATGTTTATTTAAGCTATTTTTTGTAGGTTACTGTATTGATACTATTTTGCTATTTTTTTGGTTCTATTTTTTCCAGTTATATTGTTTTAGGATAGCATGCTCCAGTTCTTGTGCGATCTGCACATGTTCCTGCGCATCAGGATGGCTGTCGCATCCAGAATTGTAAGATTTTTGAAAGAGATAATAGTTGATGTTCGTGTCATCTGCACGCTTCACAATTTCAGGTAATTGTAAGGCAAAATAGGATTTAAGTTCCGGATCTGCCATTGGGCTGCTTAAACATAAAATTTCTGCTTGAGGATATTTTTGACTTAGCTTCTTTAGAAAGTCAATATAATTCTTTATAAATAATTCTGCAGGTTGAAGACCATCATTCTGTCCAAGTGTCACACAGACTAAATCGGGTTGATAAGTGGAAAAGTTCCAATTGATGCGATTGTCGCGTAAATTTATTTTATCATAAATATCAGGCATTGTAAATTTTAGATCACAACACGAATGCATAAGACCTATTCCTGAGTATGATGTCAACTGCCATTTTGCATGGAGACTACGTGCTAAAATGGGGCCATACGCTGCATAGGCATCGTGCTGGTCAGACCATTCTCCTGTGCCGCAGGGGATGCTGAGGTTGGAGCCAGTCCCACAGGTGATGGAATTGCCATAAAATTCGATTTTGCGGGTCGTTTGGTCCAATGATTTGTAAATCTGCTCTGCTTGGATATTCTTTAATGCTAGGGACCCTATATTTGCTTCTGTTCCTTTACAGATCAATACGTGATGTCGACCTGCAGCAAGCTTTTCACCAATCCGTATTTTATTTTCCTTCGAGGCAAGCTTCAATCGTTGCACCGGTTCCTGATCGATGAGTATACTGATGTAATTATGATTTTTTCCATATAATTCTTCATCGATAAGTGTAATGTCACAATAGGATCCTTCGTAATCGAACTCAAAGTACACGCCAGGAGCATAGAAAGTGGGCAATTTAGGATCTGAAAAATCAATTCTTCCAGTATAAGTAATTGCAGGGTGGTCAGCAGAAAAAGTTTGTGTTTTTTGCTGTGCTATACAGCAGAAAAAAGAGAACAATAGGATACTGATACAAATTCTATACATGGGGTTGTTTATTTTGGTGCTATAATATAGGTGTAAAGTTGTGTTTTTTGTGGCAACATGTACATCAAATAAGAATTAAATATGTGATGCAGAAATTTTGTATACGCTAGCTCTAAAGGCTCAAGTTTTAAACCTGTTCATTTTTAATATAATAAATTTTGCTTTCTTTAGCTTGAAAGCCGATACCTTGATAAAGGTTTAAAGCGGCTTCGCGATGATCTTCTGTGTAGAGTAAAATCTCCTTAAGCTTTTTCTCATGGCCAATTTCTAATATTTTTTCAATGAGTTTTTTTCCGATACCTCTACCTCTATATTGCTCATTCACCACCACGTCCTCGATCCATCCTTTGCTACCTGAAATTACTTGATAAGTACATATACTAGCTATCCCTGCTACATGCTGATCAATTAAACAGTAAACGAATGATATGGGATTTTCATCCTTCAATATTTCAGTTAACGGCAATTGTTTTTTTTGAGGACTGAGCTGTTTAAAAAGCGCTGCTATCTCTTCGGCAATTTGATCATTGATGTCAGCTAAGCTCAAAATTTTTATTTCCATCATATTTTTAGTTTGTTTTATTTAAAAATATCTCCTGTTACTGGTTCAGAAATTAAATACTGGTATTTATATGTAATATTTACAAATTTGAGAGAAAAAAAGTTATTTACCAAATACAATGTCTCGTGTAGAGATGTGATTGGCTTAATTTCCTTTAAGATCATACTTTAATAGGGATTGATGATCTTTTTTAATAAGCTACTCAAGAAAAAAAACAGATTCGTCATCTGATCGATCAAGCTGTACGGGTCAACTTTACTATCATGGTAAATCATCCCATTATGAGATGGCAGTACCGCAGCTGTGACGATCCTAAATTTTATTCCTGATGATTTTACGAAAACTGGAGTCAACCGAAAGTATTTGGTTGCATAAAGTTATTAATGCAACCATTTGGAGTGGATTAGTAAAAAATCAATAAATTGGGATTTTAATATTTAAAAACACCTTCTAAAGCTTATTTAAGCTATTATCAGATTAAAACCGCCCATTCTGTGATCACTTCTTAGCTTTGTGCAGCCCTTTCTTCAGAAGAAGCAGCCCTTTCTTGTGAAGAAGGGGAATAAGATTTCTGAAGTCAAATCATTTGTTTCATATAGGGAGTTGCATGTTTGAAACAAGTGACGTCTTGTTGTCGAGGTTGGATCAGTATATCTCAAACTGCTGATGTTTCTTTAGCAAAAACGATCCCTTATGATGAAGCTGTGTTCCCTTACTGCAAACAAGCGATCACCTATCGTGAAGTTGTGTTCCCTTATCGCAAACAAGTGATCCCTTGTTGTGAAGTTGTATTCCCTTATTGCAAACAGGTGAACCCTTGTTGTAAAATTGTGATCCGTTCTTGCAAACAAGTGAACCCTTGTTGTGAAGTGGTAATCTCTTATTACAGACAAGTGAGTCCTTGTTGTGAAATTGTGTTCCCTGATTGCAAACAAGTGACTCTTTGTTGTGAAGTGTTGATCCCTAATTGCAAACAGGTAACTCCTTGTTGTGAAGTGGTGATCCTTGATTACGAACAAGCGATCCCTTCTTGTCAAGAAGAGATCGCTGAAAGCCAACAAGTAATCCCACTTTTACGCTCTTTATTTAACTTTTTGCCATAATTTTAGTAAACAGGTAGCGTGCTAACTATTTTTCATAACTGAAATGAATAATAGGATTTAACCTCTTTTCCATTAAATCCAGCTTTTAATATCATAAGCAGCTTCCCAGAAATAATATTCCATTTTTGAAGCTGTAATAAAAGCTTCGGTCATTTTTTCTCTAATGGTCGGTGATGCTTCCGCTGCTGCCTTGTCGCACAGATCAATGGCTTGCTGGACGGCAGTTGCAAAGTCTTCACCACCATAGGTATCAATCCATTTTTGGTACGGATTACTGCTACTGTTCACCTGATTAAGGATATGATCACCGACCTTTTTATAGATCCAAAAGCAGGGGAGTACCGCAGCCATAGCGATTTCAACGGCGTCTAGTGCTGCCGTACTTTTTAAAAAGTGTACGTAGTGATGACACACAGGTTGCATCGTTCCCTTTTCCGTTAAACCAAAATCCTGAAAGTATGCATGATGAAGGGCATTTTCGACCACAATCGCTGTTTCCGCATACTTGATATAGTTTAAAGTAGTATCTACATCATTTGCCCGAGCTGCGATCAGTGCTAATGCTCTTCCGAAGTGTTCCAGATAGAGTGAATCTTGAGCCATATAAAACTGAAATTTATGTATAGGTAGATTTCCAGCAGCTAGTTCAGTAATAAAGGGCATGTCTAAGATAGACTGGTAGTTATTTTCAATTTGATTCCAAGTGATTTCAGACCAATTCATTTTTAATTAATTTATCAGGGTTAAAAAAGTGGTTAAGAGGGCCATTGCCTTTTCCGATTACGACATCTTTTCCATGTTTAATAGCTTCGTAGATATAATCTTGCGCTAATGATACTGCGGTATGAAAATTTTCTCCACGTGCCACGTAAGCGGCGATTGCTGAGGAAAGTGTGCAACCCGATCCATGTGTATTTTTTGTCGCAAATTTTTTCGTTTCAAAGGCTGTGTACTGGCCATTTTCTTCAAAAAATAATGAGGTTAAGGTAGCCGTTTGTTGATGTCCCCCTTTAACAAGAACATGTTTACAGCCTAAGGTCTGAATAATCTTTGCCGCCTGGTGCATATCGTCCAGAGTTTTCACATCAATGCCAGCCAATAGTGCAGCTTCGTCCATATTTGGAGTAATGATGTCGGCTATTGGAAATAGCTTGTCCATTATGGTTTGGATGGTATCTGCCTCAATAAGTGTATGACCACTTGTCGCCACCATGACAGGATCAAAGACGATCGGGATCTTTGGATAATGACTTAAAGAAGTCGCGATTGTTTCCACCAGTTGGGGGGTATGGACCATGCCTATTTTAATAGCAGCAGGCATAATATCATCTAAGATCGAGGCGATCTGGTCGGATACAGCTGCTATCGGAATGGGATATATTTTTTGTACCCCTTGTGTATTTTGAACCGGTAGTGCAGTAAGGACTGACGTAGCATAGCAGCCTAAAGCTGAAAAGGTTTTAATGTCGGCCTGAATGCCTGCTCCGCCACTACCGTCAAAACCAGCAATGGTGAGCACCGAAGGATAGGTGTATTTTTTCATTCGTATCATTACTTTCTGAGCGCGAAGTCTCGGTTTGTGTTTGATGATGAAGCTATCGTGAGTCATATGAAGCAGTTTTTGTGCATATGCTCCTGAGGGCTTCATTTTAATAGTTCATTTTTAATCGCATAAGCAGCTTGTTCTGGATGGTCAGCACCACAGATCGCGGATACCACCGCTAAAGAATCGGCTCCCGCTTTTACGATTGCTGACGCATTTTCCAATCGGACATTTCCGATTGCAACCAAGGGCTTATCCGTACGAGAACGGATCATTGCTAATCCACTCAAGCCCCATTCCGTTACGGTATCTGTTTTCGTTTTCGTATTAAATATGGGGCTGATACCTAAATAATCTGCTACAGCGGTGTTTTCGTCATCTAATTGGGGGAGATATTCTATAGAATAGCCAATGAATTTATGCTCAAAAGAATGTTGACGGCGTAGCACAGCAGGAGCGACATCCTGATTTCCAACATGGATTCCAGCAGCCTTTATTTTTTCAGCTACCTCAGCCTGATCATTGATGATCAGTGGGATATGATATTTATCGGTAATCTCTTTCAATTTCAGGGCTTTATAAATAAACTCTTTAGTCGTGATCTCTTTTTCACGCAGTTGAATTATATCCACACCTCCACGAATGGCATATTCAGCAACTTGAAGGAAATCACGTCCTCGGCAGTCCTTTTCCGAAATCACTAAATAGAGAGGATAAGGAAATGAGGGGTGCAGGTTCATGATTGGACGATTTTTAAATGGGTAAGAAATTCGTGTTCTGTGATATTATAGAGTTTGTCTAGGATATGGGTCTGTAGACTTCCAGGACCAGCACTCTCATTTGCCGCTAATTCTCCTGCTATGCTCAATAGACTCATCGCAGCAGCAACAGCCTCCGTTTTATGGTCAACAACAGCAATAAATGCAGCGATTAGAGCTGATGCAGTACAACCTAATCCGGTCACCTTGGTCATCATTGAATTTCCATTCTTCAAGTATATACATTGATTTTGGCTGATGATGATATCTGTTTCACCTGAAATGCATATGATTGCGCCAGTTTTGGCGTGTAGATTGCGAGCAGCCTCAATAGCCTCGGTACTGATCGCGGTACTATCAACCCCTTTTGTCACTACATCTGCTGTTTTTGCAAGAGCAATGATTTCAGAAGCATTCCCTCTAATGACGGTAGGCTTAAAAAACAACAGTTGATTTAAAACAGTATCGCGATAGGAGGTCGCACCTGCACCTACAGGATCTAAGACCCAAGGCTTCTTGACCGAATCTGCTTTTTTAGATGCTATGAACATCGATTCGGTCCAATATTCGTCCAGCGTACCGATGTTGATGACCAGTGCATGCGATAGCGTTACCATTTCTTCGACCTCAGATTTGGCGTGTGCCATGATCGGTGATGCCCCCACTGCCAATAGTGCATTAGCGGTATTATTCATCACCACATAATTGGTGATATTGTGAATAAGAGGCGAGGTATTTCTTACCTGAATGATGTGTTGCCAGAGTTTTTTTTCCATTCTTATATTTTTAACAATAAAAGCTTTAGGAAAAATCCATAACAACAGTCCGGATAAGTAGATGGACTGATTGCTTTTCCCTACGCCGGTGTTAGCCGGATCAGGTTCAAAGGGACTCTCTCAATTCTTTACAGAATACCCCTAAAGCGTAAACAAAAGTATTGAAAAAAAATGAATTAATGGATATGCGGTCCGACTCATCATCATACGCTCCAGATTGTATTTACACTTTTAAATAATTATGTTTGTAAATACCTTGTTTATGATGCGGACAGTTTATTTGTTTTTATTGCTATTCCTTTCGCTTTGCTGTTCTTCTGTTTTTGGGCAATCGTTAGATTTTCAATTTTTTAGAAATATAGGGCTTGGAGCAAAAGCGAGTACAGTGCACTGCTTTGCGCAGGATAGCCTGGGTATATTATGGTTGGGTAGTAATAATGGATTATATAGTTACGATGGTTACTCCCTTCATGCTCCAACGGAGGCAGCATTGCACTATCAGACCTTTATTTATAGTATTGCTGTTCTTGACGGTACTCATCTTGCTTTGGGGACTGGTAAGGGTGTTTTTTTATACAATTATCGCGAAGATCGTTACGAAGTTTTTCCAGCTGGTGGCCCCTCCGATGTCAGATCGCTCCTGTTAGTTGGTGATCAACTATGGATCGGTTCCATCTCCGGTTTATATGGATACGACACGAAAACCAAGAAACTGACTAATTACGGAAAAACTTGGTATAAAGATTTGGATGGACAAGCTATTTATGCCTTATCCACTCAATCGGATAAAATTTTAGTGGGTACTTATAAGGGGCTGTATCAACTCCATCCTGCTCGTAAAGAGGTGAAGAAATTGGTTCTACCAGATTATAAATCGGGCAGTAATCAATTTGTCAATTCTATTTTTTCCCTGACCTCGCCTAAAATAACATTTATAGGAACGGAATATGGTTTGTACATGTACGATAACAAGACCGAAAAGCTGTCCAAAGCACCGGTACTGCAAAACCATCCTATCAAATCAATGGCGACAAAAGATAGTCAAACGTTATTGATAGGTACTGATGATGGGCTCTTTGAATATCAGCCCGTACTCCATACGCTCTTGCGAACCAAGCATGATTCTCGAAATACGTATTCTTTAGCCAATAATATTATTTGGAGTATCTATCGGGATCGTAGCAATAATATCTGGGTCGGTACAGATTTGGGGATCTCCCTCTGGTCGAACCAACAAAAGGAGAAAAATTTTCCGATTTATCAGTTTACCAATAGCAGCGATGGGAATCGATTTTACAAAGTATTCAAAGATCGTGCAGGATGGTATTGGCTTGGTGGCGACAATGGTTTGATTCGGACCAGAGGATTGGGGCAAAAAGACTTTGAGAGCTATTGGTACCGGATGGATACTGCTCCATATAAACTTCCCCATAATCGGATTCGGGATATATATCAGGATGTTGCGGGACATTTATGGATAGCTTCTGACGGTGGGGTCAACGTATTTGATGCCCAGACCAAACAGTTTAGAAGTTTTGATATTGTGGATTCAAATGGCATGAGAAATGCAAAATGGGCCTACAATATCTTAGAGGATAAGCAGGGTGAACTTTGGATAGCAACCTATATGGGGGGTATATTTAAGGTCAATAAAAATAAACTTTTATCCTCTTCGGGATCTTTTATTGCTAATAAAAATTATACTCAATCTGATGGATTATTGGCCGATTTTGCCAATCAGATCGTTGACAATGGACGCGGGAAAATTTTAGCCCTGTTTTATAACTTGGGTATCAGTAGTATTGATCCTTTGACGGGAAAAGTGGAAGAATGGAAAGATAAAGAGGGTAAATCGCTGAACCAATCTACGTTTATGTTGAAAGATCGGGAGGGTACGGTGTGGATAGGACAGCATGGCGAATTGAGGCGGGTAGACAAAAATGATCGTAATGATCTTCTTGTTTTCGATCCTGTGGTCAAAGGAGAAGTCACTGCTATGGTAGAGGTGGGTGATGAGATCTGGCTTTCTACCAATGGAGGTGTCTGGAGCGTAAATAAAAAAAGCTTAAAACCCGAATTACTGAGGTATAGCCATGATATAACGGCGATGTATTATGACCAAATTCAACATGAGGTCGTACTGGGCGGAATCAATGAGCTGACAGTCTTACCTGATAAAGCGATCCATGGATCCAAGCAAAAAACTAAAAAAATTGTGCTCACAGCCATGTATGTGAACAATGAAGCATATGGTAATTACGGTTATGGTTTGCGCTACAGGAATGAAATTACATTGGATCATGATCAAAATAACCTGAGACTTGAATTTTCAGATCTTGATTATGGCAATCATCTTGGACACCGTCTGGCTTATAATTTTAAAGATAAAAATGAAAATTGGATCCCACTGGAGCGCGGAGATAATAAAGTCCTGCTTTCCAATTTAAGATCAGGTGATTATCATTTGCAGCTGACAAAAGTGGATCTTTCTGGAAACGTGGTGTCGGATATTTATGAATACCATATTGTGATCAAACCTATCTGGTATGCGTCTATATGGGCTAAAATTGGTTATGTGCTGGCAGGTTTTGGCCTTATTATTTGGGTGATGAACTTTTTTCGAGTGCGTAATACCTTAAAATGGGAAAGACGTGAACGACATAAAGTCCAGGAACTGACCCGTATGAAAATGGATTTTTTAACCGCGATCTCTCATGAGTTGAAAACACCACTTAGCTTAATTTTAGCTCCTGTTAGCCAATTAATGCGAAAGACAAAAAACAGTGAAAATAAGAAAAGTTTAGAAGGAGTGCATCGCAATGCGCTTAAAATAAATAACTTGATTCAGGAAGTAATGGCTTTTGATAAAGCCGAAAATCAAGATTTATCGGCACCTAATTTACTCAATTCGCAAATTGATCTTGTTGCATATGTCAAGCAGATCACCGAAGAGTGGCAAAACAATACAGCCTATGCGCATCTGGAATTTTATTTTAGTTCAGAAATAGAAAGTGTTTTTGTCTATACTGACGTCTCCAAGCTGGGATCCATTTTAAATAATCTGCTGTCGAATGCATGTAAATATAATCGACAGGAAAAGGGATCGATCGCTGTTAAGATCACGAAGGGTGAAGAAACATTAAGCCTGGTTATTGTTGATACCGGAATAGGGATCAGCCCAGAAGATCTGCCTTATATCTGCAGCAAATTCTACCGTTCATCTTCCGATGAGGTCAATCGACTTGAAGGAACGGGGGTGGGCTTGTATTTGGTGAAGAGTTACTGTGATCAACTGGGCTGGGAAATGGATATTGTATCCACTTATCAGTTGGGAACTGCGGTATCGATCAGGATGTTTATGGATCGTTGGGAGCTTAGGGAAGATGATGCAGAAAGCATGCCTTCAGATAAACGGAAGCTCCTGGTTGTGGAGGATAATGAAGAATTGTCTTCTTTCTTAAAAGTAGCCCTCGAGTCCTTGTACATCTGTAAAGTAGCGAAAGATGGCCACGAGGCCATGCAGTTGATCAATGACCATGCTTTTTTGCCCGATATCATCATCTCAGATGCGATGATGCCGGTAATGGGGGGACTTGAATTGGCGAAAAAATTACGTCAAAATACGCTCACCTCAACAATACCTATTATTTTATTGACTGCTAAGAATGATGATCTGATCCAACGAGAATGGGTTGCGGTAGGTATAGATGCGTATATGGCTAAACCTTTCGATCTGGAAGTCCTTAAGATGCAATTGTTACATTTATTGGACAAAAAAGATAAACTGGCAACCCAGTTGCGGATCCAGGAGATCGGTCAGCCGAGCGTGAGCAGCGATCAGGTATCTCCAGATGAAAAGTTACTGAGTAAAGTGACAGCGATCATCGAAAAGAATATCGATGATTCGGACTTTTCGGTACAGCGACTTGCTGAAGAAACGGATACTGGAGCAAAGCAATTGTACCGTAAGATTAAACAAATGACGGGCTATACTCCGGTCGAATATATTCGTACGATCCGGATCAAAAAGGCAGCTCTTTTATTGCAACAGAAAAAGTTTACCGTTGCCGAAGTGATGTATATGGTGGGGTATTCTAATCCTTCTTATTTTTCAAAGTGCTTTCAGGCAGAGTTTGGTGTCACACCGAAAGCTTATATGGATCGAAATGCCTAACGGGTTGTTATTGAGACTCTTGATTTTGTTGTCCAATGGGTTGATTCCGCAGATGTCCAATTTGTGTTGTTCTTTGTCCGATATGCGTTCGTAGATATCGTATGCGCTTTATAAGTTTGTGTTATCAATTGAAACCAAATTTATAAACTGAATTATTGTATGCGTATAAGTATTTTATTTATCGGCGCTATTTTTGCGTTTTTGACTTCTTTTTCTCAAGAAAATAATCGAGTGCCTACTATTTTTGTGGACAAGCAAGGTGTCATGCGCTGGTCGGATACCCAAAAAGAGGCGTCTTTCTACGGCACGAATTATACGGCTCCATTTGCCCATGCTTATCGTGCGCTATCTTATAAAGGAGTCAACCATAAAGAAGCGATAGATCGGGACGTTTACCATCTGGCGCGCTTAGGTTATAATGCTTATCGCATCCATATCTGGGATGTGGAGATCTCAGATGCAACGGGCAATCTTTTGGAAAATGAACATCTGGATTTACTGGATTATCTATTTTTTAAATTACAGGAGAAAGGTATCCGGATTTTAATTACGGGGATGACTAATTTTGGAAACGGATATCCGGAAAAGAATGAAGATACTGGGGCTTTTACTTACCTTTTTGATAAATGTCAGGTTCATGCTGATCCACGGGCAATAGCGGCACAAAAAACATATATCACACAGCTCCTTCGTCACAAAAACCCTTATACAGGTTACGCCTATCAAGAAGATCCCTATGTTGTGGGATTTGAAATCAATAATGAACCCTGCCATATGGGATCGGTACATACGACAGCAGCTTATATAAAAGAAATGGTAACCGCTATGAAGAAAGCGGGAAATAAAAAACCTATTTTCTATAATGTAAGTCATAATATCGATCATGTACCAGCTTATTTTAATGCGGATATTCAGGGTACTACTTATCAATGGTATCCCGTTGGTCTGGTTGCTGGAAAACAACGTGAAGGAAATTTCTTACCCTACATTGATCAGTATAATATCCCTTTTTCGTCCGTTAAGGGGTTTGCAAATAAAGCCAAGGCTATTTATGAATACGATCCGGCCGATAATCTATACGGTTATATGCATCCGGCGATGGTACGTACATTTCGTTCTGCAGGTTTTCAGTGGATTACTCAATTTGCATATGATCCCATCGATATTGCGGCCTATAATACCGAATACCAAACCCATTACCTCAATTTGGCTTATACACCGGCTAAAGCAATCAGCACCTTAATTGCAGCACAAATTGCCTATACGATTCCAAGAAATCAACAATTTCCAGCTTATCCTCAGGATACACTCTTTGGCGATTTTATGGTCAGTTATAAGCAAGATCTGTCTGTGATGAATACGCCAGAAAAATTTTACTACAGTAACGAGACTTCATATTTGCCGAAACAAATTGATAGACTACAGCATATTGCGGGCTATCGATCTTCGCCTGTCGTTGGATATACGGGTTCTGGTGCCTATTTTTTAGACCAATTGGAAGATGGGCTTTGGAGATTGGAACTCATGCCCGATGCGGAGCAGGTGGCGGATCCATTTGGCAAACCATCTCTTTCCCGTGAGGTGACGCAAATTTTGCACACCGCACATGTTATGGATATCAAATTGCCGAATCTCGGTACAGCATATACGGTTCAACATATAACAAATAATACCGATGACAATAATCTTCAACAAGTGCAACATACGAGTTTTGTCGCAACTCCAGGCGTGTATCTACTAAAGCGTAAAGCCTGGAGCAGTAAAAATAGCTGGACGGCAGATAGCAAATGGGAACTTGGAAAGATAGGTGATTTTTATGCTCCTGTAGCAACTGTAAACAGTAAACCGGTGATGCAGCATCAACCTGCTAAAACGATGGAGAAAGGTAAAGCAGTCAGGTTAGATTTTCGCTTGATCACGGCACAGCAACCCGATTCGATCATTTTGCAGACGGATCAGGTTTCTTTCTGGAAAGCGCATAATCCTTATATTAAACTGTTGCCGAAGGATCATTATACTTACGAAGCTCAGCTACCCGAATCGATGTTGCAGGGAGACTTGCTCCGCTATACCGTTACCGTATTTATGAATGGAAAACAGTTCACCTATCCTGATGATAAAAATGGGGCACCGCTAGATTGGGATTATCAGGTCGGTCAGTATTGGACATCTGATCTGGTTGAATCGAGCAGTCCCATACTCTTGACCCAAGCCGAAGGACCGGACTGTCCATTTGAACGCTATGCGATTCCGGAGAAAGCTTATGTAACATCTAAAATAGTTCAAAACAACTTGACCGAAGCCGCGCAATGGCAGTATACTTTCGAAGGTAAAGATGCTGGTTCCCGTTATTTCTGGGTGAAGGATGTGAAGGATATTATTACTGCACGACCTAAGGGAATAGCGCAGGCAACAACAGTCTGTATACAGCTGCAATGGAAAGATCATGCAGGTACATTGGATATCGGCTTTGTGGATGATCAGGGATATACTTATGCAAAACAAGTGTTTGTGGAGAATAAGGAAAAGAAGGTGTTGCGCATTCCTATGGCTGATCTGCAGATGATGCCCACTGCTTTATTACCAGCGCCTTATCCCGACTTTCTAAATCGTTATTTCCATCCGGAGATCCCTCTTCCTTTTGTAAAGGATAAAATAGAGAAATTGGTTATAGCGACAAATGGGGAAGTGCAACAGGGGGCTTCGGTTTCAATTGGAGCGCTTTGGTTAGAGTAGGCTTTGTTGGGACAAAAACGGCAGGGAGTAAACTTTTGTCGTCGTGATCTGGGAAGGGGTATAGACCTTCTTGATCTGTGCAGGCGTCAAAATAGAGAGATAGCATTAAATTATATACGATTATAAATCTAAAAAAATGAAGGGTTTTACATTTAAAACAAGTGTATTGGGTTTGTCTTTGCTTTCGTGTTTAAGCGGGATGACCGATCTGCATGCGAGTATGATACCGCATAGCAGATGGACAAAACCCCTGCAACAAGAAATACGGGGAATTGTGCGCAACGAAAATGGGGAGGTTTTGGTAGGTGTAACAGTTATGATAGCGGGTACAACAGTAGGTACCTCGACATCAGATGATGGGTCTTATCGTATCCTATTACCTAATGGGAAGTCGCAACTTGTATTCTCCATAGTAGGTTATAGCAGTCAAACGTTGACTGTGACTGGCCAAAAGCTGGATGTGCAGATGAAGGCTAGTGGTACAGTATTGGAAGAATTGGTCGTGATTGGCTACGGTAGTTCCAATAAAAAAGATCTGACTGGAGCGGTGACAACGGTAAGCAGTAAGGATTTTAATGCAGGATTGGTCGGTTCTCCAGAACAATTGATCAATGGTAAGACTGCTGGGGTGCAAGTGATGTCCAATAGCGGTTCGCCCTCTGCGGGAAGCACGATCCGTATCCGTGGAGGAGCATCGCTAAGTGCGAGTAATGATCCTTTGATCGTACTGGATGGTGTGCCTTTGGAAACGGGTGGTATCAGCGGTAATAGTGGCAATTTTTTAAGCTTGATCAATCCCAATGATATCGAGAGCATGACGGTATTGAAAGATGCCTCTGCAACGGCTATTTATGGTTCTCGGGCATCCAATGGGGTTTTGTTGATTACCACAAAAAAAGGAAAAGGGGATACCTTACGACTTTCATTTTCGTCGATCGTATCGATGCAGCAGGCTTTGGGGGTTGCGGACATGATGTCACGTGAAGAATTTGCAGATCTGATCAATACCAAAGGTACTGCAGCACAGAAAAATTTATTGGGCAATGCTTCTACGGACTGGTTGGAAGAAGTTTTCCAACAGGCGATGGGTACTGATAATAATGTGAGCTTGCAGGGTAAAATAGCCAAGACATTACCGTTTCGTGCTTCCGTTGGTTATTATGATCAACAGGGGACCTTGCGAACGGATAGGAGCGAACGGATCACAGGTGGAGTGGTGTTGACGCCAACTTTTTTTGATCAGCACTTATCTGTAAATCTGAATTTGAAAGGTGCCAGAAACAACAATCGTTTTGCGAACACGGATGCCATATGGTCTGCCATAGCTTTTAATCCGACACAACCGATCTATTCGGGAGTGGACGCCTATGGTGGTTATTACGAAAGTTTAGACAATGCGGGGCTCCCAGCTACTGGAGCCAATCTAAATCCGCTGGGTCTGATCAAACAAGAGAAACATCGTAGTACTGTCAATCGAGGTATCGGAAATCTAGATATGGATTATAAGTTTCATTTTTTACCAGCCTTAAAGGCACATGTGACCATCGGGTATGACTACGCCAAGGGTAGTGGTTCTAATCATATTCCAGCAAGTGCGGCAAATAATTTTTTGATTGGTGGTGCATATGATGCATATGAGCAGACCCTTAAAAATAAATTATTTACAGGTTATCTGACATATAATAAAACTTTTCCCAATATCAAAAGTACCGTAGAGTTTACGGCAGGACACGACTATCAGCATTGGAGCTCAACAAGACCTGCCATTAGTTATTTTAATGAAGCCGGAGATTTGCGTTCTACAGGGATCGCTTCGGACGAAAGACACACCTTGATTTCTTGGTATGGCCGACTTAATTATAATTACGATAGCCGCTATCTGTTGACTGCCACGATCAGAAAAGACGGTACTTCCAGATTTAGTCCAGAAAATCGTTGGGGAACATTTCCATCGCTTGCCCTGGCTTGGAGACTTTCGGAAGAATCTTTTTTAAAAGATGTATCTTTTTTGGATGATCTTAAACTTCGTGGTAGTTATGGGATCACAGGGCAGCAAGAAGGGATCGGTAATTACGAATATCTGCCCGTGTATACCCAAGGTACTCCCTATGCCCAATATCGTTTTGGCGATCAATACCATCTGGTGTACCGTCCATCGGTCTACAACAGAGATCTAAGGTGGGAAACGACTAAAGCCTTTAACTACGGCTTGGATTTTTCATTATGGAAAGCACGAGTTTCTGGTTCTGTCGAATATTATACCCGCAAAACACATGATCTACTTGCCAATGTACCTGTTGCTGCAGGGACAAATTTTGATCAAAATGCGACCATCAATGTGGGCAATGTGGAAAGCAGAGGTTGGGAGTTTCAGTTAAATACGGTGCCTATTCAGACCGATAATCTACGATGGGAAGTAAATATCAATGCCACCAATCAACATACTCAGGTGACCAATATTGCTCTGGTACAGGACGCTTCATCCGTAGGAACTTATGTAGGACCGGTAGTCAGTGGGCGGGGTATACAGATATTGACCACAGGATACCAACCGTATATGTTTTATGTCTATAAGCAGTTATATGATGATGCTGGAAAACCATTAGAAGGTATCTATGCTGACCTAAATGGCGATGGAGCTATAGATGAAAAGGATCTATACCGGTATGAATCACCTGCTGCGAAGTGGTTATTTGGTTTCAATACGCAATTGTCTTACAAGAAATGGACAGCGGCTACGACTTTGAGAGCTAATCTAGGTAATTATGTGTTCAACAATACGAAAATGAATCTCAGCGCTTGGGAGACTGTACAGTACGTAGACCCAGCACTTAATAATCTGCATCGCGATTATTTCAATACTGGATTTCAAAGCAGACAATATTATTCAGATTATTATGTTGAAAATGCTTCGTTCTTACGGATGGAAAACTTTTCGCTAGGCTATAATTTTGGGAAGATCGGAAAAGTGTCCAATCTTCGAGTGGGTGCTATCGTACAAAATGTATTTGTGATCAGTAACTATAGCGGTAATGATCCGGAGGTCCCTAGTGGCTTTGATAGTTCCTTCTATCCGCGTTCCCGCACATATTCTTTAAGCTTAAATTTAGATTTTTAACCCTTTTAAAAACCAAGTTCATGTCCGATGAAATCCTCATGAATACCTGTTTACATACAGCGATGAATAGGGCTCATGATCGCTTCATCAACGATAAAAACACTGCGGGCAGCATGCCTAAAGAAACAATCAACTTGTGAATATATAAATCGAGCTTACGAGCTCACAACGTAATGATATACTGATGAAAAACTTGAAAATATATAGCTGTAGCATACTATCGATCTTTCTAATGCTGTTTTCATGCACCAAGGATCTCGATCAATATCCTACAGTACAGACCACATCTGAAGCCGTATATACTTCAGTAGCTGGTTATCGTTCGGTACTGGCAAAATTATATGCTTCTTTTGCTGTCGCCGGAAATGGTCGTGGAGATGCCGATCCAGATATGGCAGGAGCAACAGCTTCATGGGGTTACCTGCGCGTTTTCTTTAATTTGCAAGAGGTGCCCACAGATGAGGTTATTTATACTTGGGCCGGTGGTGATAACATGGAGGATATACAGTACGTAAAATGGGGCGCATCCGACACTTGGGTGAATGCCATGTACTACCGTATCTACTATTCAATTGCATTATGCAATGAGTTTTTAAGAAATGTGACGACAGAAAAATTAGCCGCTTTTGATCCTGCAGAACGCGCCGAGATTGAGCGTTTTGCTGCCGAGGCTCGTTTTCTACGCGCTTTAACGTATAGCCATGCCATGGATCTGTACGGCCATGTTCCTTTTGTAACAGAGAAAGATCCTGTTGCTGCATTTTTTCCTCCTCGTATAGCAAGAGCTGATCTTTTTAACTATATCGAACAAGATCTAATCGCTGTTGCAGACCTGTTGCCCGAGGCACGTCAAAATCAGTATGGTCATGTCAGTCGAGCTGCCGCTTGGGCTTTACTTGCTAAAAACTATTTGAATGCGCAGATCTATACCGGCACAGCACGCTACGCCGACTGTCTGCTGTATAGTAAAAAGGTGATCGATAGTGGACATACGCTGCATAATGACTATAAACAGCTGTTTAACGCTGATAATGATAAACGTTTGAATGAAATTATTTTTCAAATTCAAGCTGATGTAGCCCATACGACAAGTTGGGGTGCAACAACTTATTTGGTTAATGGTCCTATCGTGGGAAGCATGCAGGCTGCAGATTACGGCGTGATCTCTGGATGGAACAGTTTCCGTACCCTGCGTGAATTTGTTTCTATATTTAATGCTAACGATAAGCGAGGCGATTTTTGGACTAAAGGGCAATCTTTGGATGTCGATGATCCGGCTTCTTCTAGTCAGGGATATGGTATGGTAAAATTTACCAATTTAAATGATGACGGCACTTACAAAACAGATGAAGGTCTAGTGAGTACCGATTTTCCGATGATTCGTTTGGCTGATAGTTATTTGATGTATGCCGAGTCCGTTCTACGTGGTGGTGGCGGCAATATCCAAGAGGCGCTCAATCTGGTGAATCAGATTCGTCAACGCGCTTATAAAGGTTCCGCTGGCGCTATTACACAGGCACAGCTTACGTTAGATTTTATCCTTGACGAACGTGGAAGAGAGCTTTTTTGGGAATGTACAAGACGGACCGATCTGATCCGCTTTGGACGCTTTACAGGTAATACGTATTTGTGGCAATGGAAAGGTGGGACTGTCAATGGAAGTAGTGTAGATGCAAAGTTCAATCTGTATCCGATACCGACTACTGATATGACTGCCAATCCCAATTTAATACAAAATACAGGTTACTAAATAAGCTATTTATTATCCAATTACACCGATTATGAAAAAATTGATTATTTGCACGTTGGCCTTTCTTTTATTTTCTTGTAAAAAGGAAGGCGGTGAGCCCGTCCTGACAGGTTTTGAGGCAGCAGTGTTCCATAGCAGCACAACAGATGTTCTGTTGACATCTACTGATCGTAAAAGTCTGGCATTGCAACTGGTATGGGATGAGTCTAATTTGACTAGTGCACAGCCAATCGTTCCGTCTACGCTTCAGCATACCGTTGAATTTGCCGCAGAAGCGACATTTGCCGTGATTGCTAAAAAGAGCGAACAAGTGGCGCCATCCTTGAGTTATACCCACGAACAATTGAATAGTTTAGTAACCGCTATGGGCTTTGAACCTGGGAAAAAGAAAACTTTATATGCACGTGTTTCGACACGTCTAGCACGTAATGTTGATGTCGTATATAGTAATGTGATCGCCATAGCGGTGACGGCTTATGAACCTATTGTTGATGCCCATTACCTCTATATGGCCAATAAGGAACTGACACAATTTCCATGGAAGATATGCTCGCGTAAGGAAGATGGTTTCTATGACGGATTTGTACAGGTAGACCAATGGTTTAACTTCTACCTGACCAATGAGGAAAGCGCCAATGCGTCTGTGATCTATGGTTCTTATCCATTGGAAGGTAGCCAATATATTCTGTATAGTGGAGATGATCGTTGGAATAGTTGGACCAGCAATGGGGGATACCTGTACCTGACTGCCGATGTCAATAAATTAAGCTGGAAAGAGACGGTCGTCGAATCCTTGTCCGTCACCGGTGATTTCAATGGATGGAGTGCGTCTGCTACACCCATGACTTACGATAAAACGGAGAAATTGTGGAAAGCAACGATTACGAATACAGTTGCGGAGCAATGGGGGATCAAGGTCTTGATCAATGGCAGCTGGACGTGGTTTTTTGGAGCTGCAGAGGAAGCAGGAACCTGTCATCTATATACGGCAGACGCCAGTGGTTTTGTTTATGACAAGATTGGAACATATACGCTTGTACTCGATCTGAGCGATCCAAAAGCATTTAAGTACTGGGTGCAATAGGTTGCTGTTTTTGGGTAAGGGAAAGAATAATAGGTCGGTTTTAAAAAGAATGAGATGAAAAACTTAATAATAGATTTACGATTTTACTTGATTTGTTTATGCTTCAGCTTATATAGCTGCAGCGATGAAGGGGTGGCACAGCCGATACAACAAACGGGCCATTTAGCTCAAGGTGCTGATGTCAGTTGGATCACAGAAATGGAAGCTTCGGGTGTACAGTTTTACAATACGGGGGGAACTTCAGTGGATGGTATGAAGCTCGTCCAGTCGTTGGGGGTCGATGCGGTCCGATTGCGGGTATGGGTAAATCCTCAAAATGGATGGTGCAATCAAGATGATCTTTTGATAAAAGCACGACGCGCAAAGCATCTGGGGATGCGCTTACTGATCGACTTTCATTATAGTGATACTTGGGCAGATCCCGGACAGCAGAACAAACCAGCTGCTTGGTCCACATTATCTTTTAGTGAATTAAAGGCTGCTGTAGCATCCCATACGAAATCTGTACTGCAATTGTTGAAAGATAATGGTATCCAACCAGAATGGGTACAGGTAGGGAATGAAACCGGAAATGGGATGCTCTGGGAGGATGGAAAAGCTTCGGTCAACATGGCTAACTATGCTGCGTTGAATAATGCAGGATATGATGCGGTGAAAGCGATTTTGCCCAATAGCAAAGTGATTGTACATCTGCAAAATGGTCAGGATAACAGTTTGTTCCGTTGGCTTTTTGACGGGTTAAAAAATAATGGTGGTAAGTGGGATGTGATCGGAATGTCGTTATATCCCAATAAAGAAAACTGGGAAGCGTATAATACGGCTTGTATCAACAATATCAACGATATGATCAGCCGTTATCAATCGGAAGTGATGATCTGTGAGGTGGGGATGAGCTGGGATGAAGAAGAGGTTGCAGAACGATGGTTGAAGGAATTGTTGAAAGCGGCAAATGGGATTCCGAATCAAAAAGTATTGGGGATATTCTATTGGGAACCTTTGGCTTATGCCGGGTGGAATGGATATACCCTTGGTGCATTTGACAATAACGGTAGACCAACAAAAGTATGGAATGCCTTTAAATAAACTGGATCCGTTTAATCGGTTATGAAGAGCAAGTTTTAAATGGCCAAGCTGTTCGATTCATTTGTAAATAAGAGTATTGTTGTTTTAATAATCCATGTTAGTAGAAGCCACTTATTTAAAGTGGCTTTTTACATATATCGTTGGATATGATTTTTTATCAAAACTTATTATCGTCGATTATCCAAAATGATTCTTAATTTTGAATTGTAATTAAATAAAAAAATAACTACTTTTAAAAGAAAAAATATGAACAGAAAAAGTTGCCTTCCTCCTCCAATCCTTTAATGTACTATTCAAATAGATAGACATGACTACGGCTTAACAATTTGTATAGGATCTGTCATGTCTAATTTTTAGATATTCATTATTAGAATTAAATAAGGTAATTTTTCATGAAAAAATCATATTTGCTATTACATATAGCAGTAATACTCGCTGGATTTACAGGAGTTTTTGGTAAACTGATATCGCTAAACGAGGGATTATTAGTATGGTATCGAGTTTTGTTTTCCGCAATTATATTATTCTTTGTTTTAAAAATCTTTAAAAAAGATGTTAAGCAATCCACTGCAGAAAAATTTAATATAGCCTATGTAGGTTTATTGATTACTACCCATTGGATCTTTTTTTACGCGAGCATTAAATACTCCAATATCTCGATAGGAGTTGTCTGTTACTGTCTGACCAGTCTATTTACAGCCATTTTTGAACCGCTGATTAATAAAAAGCGATTTTCTATAGCACAGCTTTCATTAAGCGCTTTGACGTTGTTAGGTATCAGTCTTATTTTTCATTTTGATTCATCCTACCAACTGGGTATAGTACTTGGGGTCATATCTTCTGCATTTGCGGCACTCTATACGGTATTTAATGAGCGATTGGTAAAAAAGCACGACAGTATTGTGATCAATTATTATCAAATGCTAGGAGGAACGATCGGATTGGGCTTATTGCTGCCCGTTTATCTCCAATTTTTCCCTGTAGAAACTTGGATCCCTTCATCGACAGATTTTTTCTATCTGCTGTTATTATCAGCTATTTGTACAGTTACCCTATATGTTTTATTCACAGAGGTTTTGAAGGTAATTCCAGCATTTACCGTCAATTTGAGTTTCAATTTAGAACCCATTTATGCTATCATATTAGCGTTTATATTTTTTAATGAAGGAAAAGAAGTAAATTATTCCTTTTATATTGGATGTAGTTTTGTGCTGCTGTCCGTGATTCTGCAAAGTTTTTTTTCAAAACCTAAAAATACATAAATCAGATAGCCGTTTACATAGTATGTGAACGGCTTTACTATTAAATAGAAAATATGAATTGATTATCAGAAATCAAAAACGATGTAGATAGTGAATTTGCAGCCTGGCCTTCATCTTTTATGCATGGGTGGAAACCAGTGGTACGATCCGTGAAAGTGAGCCAATTGGAATAAAGTTAAAGCAAACACGTTGATTATAGCAGATCTCTATATGATGCTTTTTTTATGTAGGTATTCAGCATTATTGACTCCTGAACTTTTTTGGTTTTTCAAAACTCGATAGCTGCATGAATACCGAAGTCCTCTATCCTCTGGAAAAATACGTTCAGCAATCAAGCTGTTCGTGAAAATGATAGGTAATACAACATTTCAGTCGGTTGTTTGATCATATTAACGTATTAAAAAAGTATCTATATTATTTCAATTTTGCAAGTACCCTTTACAGATGAATATTTCAATGCTTTATCCCTACATCACCCAAAAATTTGCACATTTTAATCTCAATGAGGAAGAAATGTACGAACTATCTAAAATTTTGACTTTCAAAAAATTTCCTCGAAAAGAAATCTTGTTTTTTGATGGTGAACGTGTTAATACCATTGCGCTGATTGTGGAAGGTTCAGCTTATTCCAGCATTTTAGATGTTGATGGAGTCGTGCGGATTACGAGCTTTCATTACCCCTCTTCCTTATTGGAAATTGTTTTCAATTATGAAGATTATTTACAAAATATGCCCTCCCAGAAGATCTATAGAGCTTATGAAGATGTTTTACTTCTACTTTTAGATATTGCGGCTGTAAAACGTTTGTATGAAAAATTTCCAAGATTTTATCAATTGGAACTTATGATTATGGAACCGAATTTTGTGATCGCGTTAAAAAATGTAAGAATACTACAAGCTAAAACTGCAACTGATAAAATAAAATTACTAAAAGATTATTTTCCTCAAATATTTCAACTATTCCCATACAGTTATATTGCATCATATTTGGGCATACATCGCAACACCTTCAAAAAAGTGATGACCCATATTTAGATAAAGCATAACATTAATACCCTTAAATAACGGAATGGATGAATTCCTTTCATTGATTTTGAAATAATATAAGCGATATTTTTTGCACATTTTTGGGCATCTTCTCTTTTTTGTTGATGTTAATTTTGGGCAATGGTTACAGGATTAATTAATAAAAGAAAAATAAGTATTGCAGTGGCAGATGATTCTCCTATTATTAGACAAATGCTATCATTACTCATAGAGAAAGATGAACGTTTTATATTAGTTGGTGTTTTTGAGAACGGATCTGAATTAATTTCCAATATCAAGGAAAAGAGGTCTTCGCTAAGTGTTTGTTTGCTGGATATTATGATGCCTAAATATAACGGTATCGAAACTGCTAGAATTTTGAAAGTTCAATATCCAGAATTACTAATTTTTGGATATAGTTCTTTCCATGAAGGGCCATTAGTTGATGAAATGTATCAAAATGGTGCTAAGCGTGTGTTTCAAAAAGGGAAATGGACCGTAACACAGCTTTTAGATGTAATTTATGAAGAATATATTGATCTGAATTGATCGAAAATAATGGTGCCTATTCTTTATTTTTGATCATTTTAGATTCATTTCAATCGCTAGGATTCATCCGTATTTTAAATGTTCGGTGCTTTAGAAACTTTTAAACATTTTTTATACATTTGAAAAGGAAGATTTTCATCATCATAGCTCATCTTGAAAAATCTTGCATTTACTTATGGATTCCGATTTACAAATATGGCAGCTGTTCCAGGTTGGACATGAAGCATCGTTTAAAGTTCTCTTTGAACGATACAACCAACCTTTGTATAACTATGGATTCAAATTTACGCAGGATAATGCTGTCATTGAAGATAGTATACAAGAATTATTTGTCAAGTTGTGGAGCAATAAAGAAAATTTAAATACCGACGTATCTGTTAAAAACTATCTGTATAAATCATTTCGTCGTATTTTGATTAAAAATATTGAGCAAAACATAAAGCGTGCTCACGTGACCAACTCAGCTATCGAACATCTTCCTTTTACCATAGAACTGCCCCATGATGTCAGCATGATTCGCAAGGAGCGTGTGCTGGAGATCAAGGATAAACTGGATCAGGCGTTGTCCAATATGACCGATCGTCAACGCGAAATCATTCATCTTCGTTTTTTTGAAGAACTCACATATGCTGAAATTGCAAGTATTATGGGATTATCGACCAAGGATACCTATAAACTGTATTATCGAGCATTGGATAATCTGAAGAAACACTTTGGAAAATTTGGCGTTTTGGTGCTTTTGCATCTGTTAAACCAAGTCAAGTTATAAATCAAGTACTCAACACTTGATGTGAGAAATAAACGACGATTCCTACGTTGTTAGTAATAAATAACCCCTTAAGTTGGGTATTTGCTAATCATTTTATAATTTTTTTAAAAAAAATAAAATTTATTGGGGTAAAATTTTCAAAAGAGGTGTATCTATATAAAAAAGGTTATGGATCCTCAATTTTTAAAATACAAAAATTATAAAGCAGCAGATTTTTTCGCTGATGAAGACTTTGTTCAATCTAAGTTGGGTCAGATCGGAAGTGAAAAAGATTTTTGGGATAGATTGGGAGCACATGATCGTGAACTTGCCGTTCAGATGGAAATCGCTGATATATGGATGACATTAATCAAGGAGCAACCAGTTGCTAAAAGCCAGCTGACGAGTGATCAACGTTGGGAAAATATCCAACATGCAATTCCTACCTATTCGCGGAAACAAAGTCAACAACGATTGATTCGGAAAATAGTCAGATGGACTGCGCGTGCTGCCGCAATCATTACTTTTATTTTTATCGTTCATGATATCAGTCAATTCGGAACGAAATCAACCCATACTGCATATGGTCAACGGACCGAGGTATTATTACCAGATGCTTCCCTGATTAACCTAAATAGCAACTCGAAGTTGTCTTATATCAGAAACTGGAAAACAGACAAACCTCGGGAAGTCTGGTTCGAAGGGGAAGGTATGTTTGAGGTAAAGCATACAGCTATCAAAAACCGTTTGCGCGAGAATGATCTATTTGTTGTACATGTAGGCGAGCTGTCTTTAACTGTGCTCGGGACCAAGTTTAATGTGAAAGATCGCCGTGGCCGTATCGAAGTCACCCTTTTTGAAGGAAGCGTCAAAATCTATGGAAAAAATGGGGTGGATAGATTGCTCAAGCCCGGAGAGACATTTATTTATGACGAACAGTCAAAAGCTAATGAAATTGTTCCCAACACCAATCCATCTAAAGTATCATCATGGACCCGTGGTGAGCTCAATATAGAACACAGCAACCTGGCTCATATCGTCAGTGTGCTAGAAGATAATTATGGTTATCAAGTCATTGTCGAAGATCCAAGTCTTTTGAATAAGCGTTTCACCGGAATAATTCCATTAAAAGGAATTGATGATGTACTCTTTGTGATCAAACATACCATGAACGTCGATATCGTCGTAAAAAACAAACAAATAATAATAAAACCTAACTAACTAACTAATTAACTAACTAACTAACATTAATCAATACTTATGAAACCACGATTACTCGTGCTGCTTTTCTGCCTGTTTACCTATGCAGGCGGCTATGCACAAAAAAAGGTGAGTCTCTCCCAAGCTCTGGGTGAAGTAAGCCGGATTTATGGGACAAAATTTTCTTATGAAGAGGGCTTGATACAAAATGCCTTCATCGATTCAGAACTGATCCCTAAAAATAAAAGACTGCCCGTAGAGTCTGTGCTAAAGGAACTTTTATATGCAAACAATTTTTTGTTTTTGTATGTACAAAACAATTATTTTACCATCATTCGTGATAGTCGTAACAATAAAGGTCAGGACGGCGATGATCGTTTTTGGAAGGTGATATCTGGTGTTGTGAAAAACAATGAGGGAGTACCTTTGGTTGGGGTGACGGTAATAGCCGATGGTTATGCCGTTAGGAATGGCGTAACTACCAGTAGCGATGGGCGCTACACCCTACGCATGACTGATCCTGCTGAGGCACTTATTTTTTCTTATGTCGGTATGGAACCGCAACGGCGTGTCATCGGAAGCCATAATCAGATCAATGTTTCCATGAGCGAGGTCGTTCATGTCCTCCAAGATGTGGAGGTTGTGTCGACAGGTTATACCCAGCTACCAAAAGAACGTGCTACGGGATCATTTGGTACCGTTACGGCAAAACAAATACAAGAAACTCCTGCGATTAATATCTTAGAACGTATTCAGGGTTTGGTACCGGGGATGTATGTAGATCCTAGAAATAATGCGATCCGTATACGTGGTATCAATAGTTTTGGAACGGGGGGGACGCCAAAAGATCCCTTAATCGTGATCGATGGATTTCCAATGGCAGAGAATGTTGATGCGTCATTTTCATTAACAGGTAAAGGAACTACGCAGAGTTCGGGGGGTGCGATATTAAGTCGAATCAATCCAAACGATATTGAAAGTATCACGGTGCTTAAGGATGCTGCAGCTGCGTCTATTTGGGGGGCGAAAGCGGCAAATGGTGTGATTGTTATCGAAACAAAGAAAGGTCGCAATATGCCAACTTCGTTAAGTTTCGGTACATCATTAAGTATGGCTGCACCTGCAGATCTCAATAAAATGGATCGGATGTCTTCTGCACAATATATTGATTTAGAAAAGCAATTATTTGAAGAGGGTTTTATCGGAGATAACATCCTTAAAAATGACTGGGATCCATTTAATTCCAATAAGCCGCACTCTGAATCCATGGAGTGGCTTTTCCGAGTAAAACGTGGTACTGCAACTGAACAGGAACGAGATGCGGCATTGGCCAAACTCGCAGCTACAGATAATAGAGATCAAATCAAGGATTACCTCTTGCAAAATGCGGCCTCACAGCAATACAACCTGTCGATAACGGGTGGAGCAAATAAAAGTACCTATTTTGTTTCGACCAATTATAGTAAGGATGTACCAGTATTTAAAAGTAACAAAGCCGAAAGTTTTACCACGACAGTCAATCTGACCAACATGCTCTTTCATGATCGGGTGAAAATCGGTACAGGAATAAATTATAACTATGGAAATTCCATCACTAATACTGCAACAATTAATGCGCTGTCGTCCAATCCATATTCGGGTGGTCTGCTGCCTTATAATCTGTTAAGAGACGAGAATGGAAATAACATCAGACGCTATTTGCAATTTAGACCTGAGGTAGCTCAAGATTTTGAAAAAAAGGGATATCTAGATTGGGCTTATAATCCAATTGAAGAATTGGAAACTGGAAATTATGACGATCAGACGCACCGTTTGCGTATGCATATGGATATCAATACCAAATTGACGAGCTGGGCAGATCTTTCTTTTATGGGACAATGGCAACGTGAAATGAATAATCAGGAAAATATTGACGATGTTGATAGTTATTCACTCCGTAATCAGATCAATCAAGGAACGACGTTTAATGACAGAGGAAATTATGTATATGGTTATCCACTTGGTGGAAGACTTGGTATCCGTAATTACAATGGTTCACAATATATGTTCCGTACACAATTGAACGTCAATAAGGCTTTTGGTCAAGCAAACGAGCATAATTTGAATTTCTTGGCCGGTGCGGAATGGAAACAAAATGATTATAGATCATCCAGTGATGTCTATCTCGGATTCAGTGAGGATACTTATTCGTTTGCTGTGATCAATCCGAGAGGAAGTTATACCAATATCTATGGTTGGTCCGATTACTTCAGTTCGAATGCCTCAATCGCAAAAAATAGATCACGGGCACTTTCTTATTACTCCAATGCTGCTTTTTCGACTTTCAAAGGAAAATATGTGTTTTCTGGAAGTGTTCGTTTTGATGACTTTACCGTTGTCGGTGCATCGCGCGGCCAGCGTGCGAAACCGCTATGGTCTGTGGGTGGGAAATGGGATGCTAAAAAAGAGACCTTCTTAAAAGATGCGGTTTGGGCCGACGCACTAGGGATACGGATAACGTACGGTGTCAATGGGACATTACCTCAAAGTGCCGGTCGGGTTATTGTTATAAATACTAGCAATGATTTGATCTCTAACGAAGTGACTGCAGATATTGTGTCTCCAGCGAATAAACAGATTTCTTGGGAAAAGGTTAAAACCTTTAATATCGGTCTTGATTATGGGATCTGGAATAATAGGTTGCAGTTTAACTTTGACTATTATACCAAGCGCTCTTCCGATATCATCTATGATTTTCCGTTTAATCCTACCTATGGGTGGACAAGAGTTAAATTTAATAGCTCAACGATGGAAGGAAATGGGATAGACTTGGGCGTAAAAGCGACCTGGTTACAATCGAAAGTGAAATGGAATACCTTATTTAATTTTGGATATAATACCAATAAGGTGACCGATTCCCGATTCATTAATCCAACTCGGGTATTGGATTATATCAATGCGAGTGTACCGATTGTTGACAATCCTACGGACTATATGTATGCGTACCGTTGGGCTGGTTTGGATAATCAAGGGCGTTCACAAATCTACAAACAAAATGGTGAAATCGTCAGTGCAGATGCTCCTGCTACAGCTCTTACGGTAGATGATCTGGTGAAAGTTGGAAGGACAACACCACCATATTTTGGTGGATTGTTTAATACTTTTTCTTATAAAGATTTTACTTTTGGCGTACGGATTAGCTATGAATTGGGACATGTGTTAAGACGTTTGTCAGTACAAAATTATCCCGATTATGCACCTTATTCCGGTGCAATAGGTTTGCAGTCTGATCTTGCTCTTCGATGGAGAAAACCTGGAGATGAGGCGATAACCAATGTACCAGGACTGAGTAGAGAGGGATATCAATACAATAGTTTGTCGCGCTATGCCAATTCCGATGCGCTTGTTATCAGCGGTAGCAATGTGCGTTTACAGCAAATTGACCTCGCTTATAATGTCCCGTTTAAAACGCTTGAAAATACACCGTTTAAATCGGTAAATGTGAGCGGTAGTGTACGGAATCTAGGTCTTATCTGGCGTAAAAATAAGGATGGAATAGATCCAACTTATAGAACCTTGAACAGTTACTCCAATTTACCACCATCGCCAACATTTTTTGTGACGCTAAATATGTCTTTTTAAACAGCTAAAGCTATGAAAATCAAAAATATTTTACTCTATAGTTTGGTTATCTCAGGAGCATTACTTACTTCCTCCTGTAGAAAGTATGTAGAGATCGACCAAAATGATAAACGTACCTTAAAAACCACAGACGATTACCGTTATTTGCTCAATAACAAAGGAAATTTTGAAAGTTCTTTTGTCCTGCCACTGATCACTAGTGACAACATTGCTGCAGATGTTGCTCTATCTGCTTCGCTTGCTTGGGGGGAGATCTATCAACGCGCTTATTTGTGGAATGATTACTTCTACATCGATAATCAGCAAGATATAGCTTGGAACAATTTATATAAACATATTTATATCGCCAATGAGATCTTGGCTGGTGTGATGGGTAGTCAAAATGGGAGTGATGCACAGAAACTGAATATTGCCGCAGAAGCACGTGTACATCGTGCATTTGCCTATTTTTCTTTAGCGAATCAATATGCACCGATTTACGATCCGACAAAAGCAAGTAGCCAGCAGGGCTTACCTTTGCTACTGACTCCGGATCTTTTTCAAAGCCTAAGCCGTGTGCCCTTATCACGCGTATATGAGCAAATTATTGAAGATCTTAATGTGGCGATTGAAAACTTGCCTAATTTTCCAACCTTCAATTATCACCCCTCCAAGATTGCGGCTTATGCACTTTTAGCGCGGGTATATTTGACTACACGAAATTTTGAAGAGAGTGGGAGGTATGCCGATTTGGCTATGGCGCTTGATCCAACTGTATATAATTTGGAGGAATTTACAGCAGCTACTTATCCACGATTGATTGACGATAAGGAAGTGCTGCTTTCAAAACTGAGTGCAGGCTTTATTCGAGGTCCCCTCAATCCAGATCTTGTGGCGCTTTATGATCAGAACGATCTCCGCCTCAAAATGTTTGTCGGTACAGATCCAAATACCTATAAAGGTTACGTGTATATCAAACCGCAATCTAATGGCAATTTCAATTATAATGCATACATAGGATTGAGTACACCTGAAATTTACCTCAATAGAGCAGAAGTGTATGCACGCCAGAATAATGTCTCTAAAACGTTGGAAATGTTGAATCTATTGCGTAAAAAACGTTTCTCAACAAGTAAATATGTCGCATTAACAGCGGCAGATGTACAAGCAGATCTGTTGCAATATGTAATGGATGAGCGACGACGAGAATTTGTAGGAACAGATTTACGTTGGTATGATATGAGGAGGTTGACTTTGGATGGCAATTATTTTAAACCGGTAACCAGGACACTCAATGGTAAGAGCTATACCTTACAGGCAAATAGTCCCCGTTTTGTATACCCCATTAATCAGGAGGTGCTCACGCTAAATCCTGAAATTGGTCAGAATCCTAGATAATAACCATACTATAGAACCATTATGAGAAAGCACGCACAGATAGGGATGATTAGTGCTCCTGATGGGTTTTCTTCGATAAAGTGGACCAAAGCAGCAGGAATGCCGAGAAATAGTTAATTCATGAATAAACAAACCGAGCTAGCGAGCTCACAAAGTAATAATAAACTGATGAAAAAGCGAACGATTTTTTTACTGTTGTTTCTTATCCAGGCTGTGTTATATGCACAGCCAAGATATGATAGCCGTGTTTTTAAGCCTAAGAACCCAAAAACAAATGATCTTGTACAGCTGATGTACAACGCAAAAGATAAAGATTTAGAATTTAGTGATGAGGTAAATGCCAACCTGTTTATTTTTGACAATTTTAAATGGACCAAACTCATCCTGCCTATGCAAAAAAACAGTGATGGATTATGGACGGCAAATATACCCGTTAAGCCGAGTACTGCCTTTATCGGCGTGAAATTCTTTCAGGGAGATAGCCAGCAACCGGATGTTGTTGATAATAATAATAACTTGGGTTATGCTATTGCGCTGATAAGTGCAAAAGGAAAACCTCAGGCAGGATCTTACCTGGCTGAAGCAGCATTTCAGTCACCTGGCATAACTGGTGGAGAAATGTTAAGTTATTATACCAATCAACCTGATTCTCTTGAACCTGCCTATTTAAAAATGTTGGGTGCTAAGGAGTCTGCTTTATTGGGAAAAAATTACGTCAATTATTTTCAAGACTTTATGAATCTGCAGAAGCTGGGATTGGGGAATGAATTTCCTGCATATGCCAAAAAATTTGTGACAGATGCGCTTGCTAATAAAAGCTTGGATGACGAAACATTAGGTGTCTTTTATAATTATGCAAATTCCCGTATGAAAGATGTGGATCTGGCTAAATTCATAGAAAAACGGGTTTATAGTGACTTTCCAAATGGTGCAACTGCCCGTTTTATTGCTTATAATAATACGATGGGGGTAAGTGCTGATCAGGCCAAGGCGATCAGTGCTTATGAAGATTTTTTGAAACGTTTTCCGATAGAGCAATGGCGCAAAAAACCAAATAATCAGAATTTTATTTATTACGCGGTATATCGAGGCTTAGGATCCTCTTATTTCGATTCCAAGCAATTTGACAAGTTCATATCCTTATACGATGATCTTGATTTTCGTACTGGCAATGAATTGATGCGTTGGAATATCATGCGTGCTTATATGTTCAAAATGGTCGGTAAAGATACGTTGTACACCATCTCAGAAGCGATTATGCCTAAATTGATAGCACGAAAAGATGATCAATCGTACAAACAAGATTTTGACACCAAAGCACAGGCAGATTCCAATGTGGTGAAAAATCTAGATGAACGATTGTTTACACACATCTCGCTGTTAAACGATTTGAAAAAATATACGGAGGCGCGCAAGTATTTCGTAGAACTTTCTGAAAAAGGAAAATATAACAATGCCGAATTGAACGAGATCAATCTACAGGTGCTGGAAGGACTTAACGATGATAAACAGATCCTTCCGCTTTTGGAAATGAGTGCCCGGTACAATGCCATGACACCGCGTATGTTTGATAAACTGAAAGCTATTTATCTGAAAGGGCACAATGGCGATGAAAAGGGATACGAGTCTTATTTGGCGGGTCTAAAATCGGATGAGGAAAAAGCCGAAATGAAAGCTTATGTGGACCATAACTGGGTCAATCATCCTATGCCGGATTTTCGTTTAGAAAGTGCAGAAGGATCATTCGTAACACCTGAAGACTGGAAGGGTAAAATTGTCGTCGTCGATTTTTGGGCTACTTGGTGCCGTCCTTGCATTATGGCGTTTCCAGGGATGCAGCTCTTGGTTGATAAATATGCCCATGATCAAACTGTAGCGATCTATATGTTGGGCACGATGCAGACAGGAGACTATAAAAGCAAGTCAGTCAACTATGTTCGCGGGGAAGGATATCGATTCCATCTATTACATGATTCGGTCAATCCAAAGACAAATGAGCAGGACTTGCTATTTAAACAATTGGTGCCCCTTTTTGGTGATTCTTCTATTCCACGTAAAATCGTCGTCAAAGATGGTCGTGTACGCTACTGCTCGGGTGGATATTCTGGTAGTCCAAGTAAGTTAATGGATGAATTATCGCTAGCCATAGAGATCCTAAGGAATGAAAAATAAACAGTTTTATAAAAAATACCATATGAATAAGAAAGCAGCGGGCTTGCTCGTGGGGATGGTAGGTCTAAGTCTGTCTTTACAGGCTCAGATGAATCCAAAGTATAAATTTGAGGAGGCATTAAAACTGATTCAACAAAATTATGTCGATCAGGTCAATGAAGAGCATTTGGTAGACGCTGCCATAAAAGCAATGATTGCCGATTTAGATCCACATTCCCGATACACCAGTCGGGAAGAGGCTGAGGCTATGCGAGAAGCAATGAGTGGAAGTTTTGCCGGTATTGGTATTCAGTTTTTAAAAAATGATGACGAGACGTTTATTACGATCGTGAATCCTGATGGTCCAGCGATGCGTGCTGGGATTCAGGTGGGCGACCAAATCATCCGTATTGATGGTGAGTTGATCGCAGATAAGAAATGGGGGAATAAGGAAATTATGGAGAAACTCCGTGGCGAAAAAGGCATCCCAGTCTCGTTAGAAATCTTATCTTCAGGTCATCTGGAGCCCAAAAAGATCAGTATCGTCAGAGAAAATATATTGGAAAAGTCAGTACGCGAAAGCTATATGGTTGACAGTGAAATCGGATATATAGCACTCTCTATTTTCAACCGTACGACACGTCCCGAGATTGATGAGGCGTTGAAAAAATTGAAAGAGCAGGGTATGAAAAAACTGATCTTGGACCTACAAAGTAATGGTGGGGGATATGTGGAATCCGCTATTGGTGTCGTAGACGAATTTGTGCCAAAAGAGAAAATTGTCTTCTACTCGGTGCCTAATGAAGGGGGGAAAGATTATTATTTTACGGGCGGATTCGGTCAGTTTTATGAAGGTGAATTGGTGGTGCTGATCGACGAATCAACAGCATCTTCCAGTGAGATCGTTACAGGAGCATTGCAGGATTGGGATCGTGCGGTGATCATCGGAAGACGAAGTTTTGGAAAGGGCTTGATGCAAAAACCTGTTCTGCTATCCGATGGTTCGGAGATGCAATTGACAGGAGCTCGATATTATACACCTTCAGGTCGTTCTATTCAAAAACCATACACAAAAGGTAAGGATGATTATTTCCAAGATTTCAATCGCCGTATGGAGTCTAAAGAGTTATTGGAAGAAGGACATGTTCAGTTTCCAGACTCTTTAAAATATACGACACTTCTCAATAAAAGAATTGTTTATGGTGGAGGTGGCATTATGCCTGATCGTTTTGTGGCTATCGATACCAATGAATATAGCACTTGGATGGCACAACTGATGAACAGTGGCTTGGTCGCTAAAGGGGGATTTGATTTTGTCCAACAAAATCGCCAAGCTTTGTTAAAAGCGTATCCCGATTTTACGTCGTTTAATAAGGGCTTTAAAGTACCAAAACCGGTTCATGTACAATTGCTGAATACCGCCCAGAAACTTTCCATTTTAATACCAGAACAAAAGTTTACAACGGCTCATGATGCGATTGATATTGAATTTAAGGCTCAGGTCGGATCGCTTCTTTATACAGGAGGTGATTATAGAACACGGGTGCGCAATGAAGCTAACCAAAGCTTTAAACAAGCGCTACTGGTATTACGTGATGAACAACTTTACAAGAAGTTATTAAATACAGGAACAGTAGGAGAGAAAACAAAACAAAAAACAAAATAAGGATGAAAAATATGAAATGGGCTTTAATGCTAGCTGTAGCTTTACCAGCTTTTGGATTTGCACAGCAAAATTACACGTTACAAGGGACTGTTGGTAAATTAAATAAACCAGCAAAAGCATATTTGCGTTTAAATTACGATGGTAAGGAACGTATTGATTCTGTGGAGATGAAAAATGGTACATTCGAATTTAAAGGTAGTATTCCTTCACCTATGGAAGCGCATTTGCGTATTATACACGACAATGCCCCTTTTGATCCAGCAAAACCACCAAAACAGGATATCTTTGGTTTTTTGATCGAAGGGACTACTATTAAATTTGTATCTGCCGACTCCATTAAAAACGCGAAGATTTCCGGTTCACCACTCAATGCAGAAAATGATAAAGTGACGGCATTATTGAAACCGATCTACGATCAATATGAGGTGTTGAACACGGAGTATAAATCCAAATCTTTGGCCGATCAACAGGATCCAATATTTATCAAGTCTTTGGAGGATCGTGCCCAGCTCATTCAGCAAGCTACTATTGATGCCAAAATGGATTATGTAGCCAAAAATCCAAAAAGCTATATGGCGCTGATGGCGTTTAATTCGACTTTACCTCCTGATTTTAATGCTATTAAAGCTGAAGAAGTATTTTTAAAGCTGGATCCAAGTTTACAAAACTCCATTCTTGGTCAAGATTTAGCCAAGCGTATTGCCTTGGTGAAGAAAACAAGTGAGGGGGTGGAAGCGCAAGATTTTACACAACCTGATACAGATGGGAAACCGGTGAAATTGTCCGATTACCGTGGTAAATATGTATTGATCGATTTTTGGGCATCGTGGTGTGCCCCTTGCCGCCGTGAGAATCCGAATCTGGTCAAGTCCTATGCTAAATACCAAAAAGATGGTTTTGAAATCTTGGGTGTGTCTATGGATAAAGCTGCAGACAAAGCAAAATGGTTGAAGGCTATTCAAGATGATGGGTTGACTTGGAAGCAAGTTGGTGATCTTAAAGGTTGGGAAAACGAAGCTGGTGTCATGTACGATGTGAAAGCAATTCCGATGAACTTTTTAGTGGATCCGAATGGAAAGATCATTGCAAAAGAGTTGCGTGGTAGCAAATTGGATGAAAAACTTGCTGAAATATTTGGAAAGTAATCGAGTAACCTTCATAAACATCTAGTTAGAAAGGAAAGAGCCGCCTCTCCAAGCGGCTCTTCTTTTTTTTATAAATAATCATTTTATTCGGTTTGATATGGGTAAAAAAATAGTCGAGGTCTTGATTTTATACGTCGCTCTAATCGGGTTTTGTCATGCGCAAGAGCACGTGATACATACGGATATCCAAAAAATCATTGTTTTACTAAATACTAAAAATAGCAGTGGCCTATTCGAAATGATGGCCGACTCTTGTCAAATAGGTAATTTGCCTGCAACAATTGATAAGCAGCAAGTTCTTCCAGATATTCTTGCTAATTTCCAAGGCATTGATTCCTATGATTGGATTACAGACCAGAGGATGTTAACTGGAGATCATTTCGTTTCGCTATTGGTGAACTATAAAAATGGGGGGCGCGGTAAGCCAACATTTACATTTAACAAAGATGGTAAACTCATTGAATTGGGTATTATTAAGGTTAAATTAACTGCCAATCCGGCACAAGCACTTGCGGCAGCTTTGTCCAATACCATTATCCCTGATACGATGCGTGTCAAGTTTAAATTGGTCAATGACTTAATCTATGTTCCAGCTAAATTAAACGGTATGGATGGATTTTTTATGTTCGATTCTGGTGCACCTACCATTATGCTTAGAAAGAAATATGTGCCGGATCATGCGATCAATAAAGATGTCACTCTGGATTTTACGGGTATGGGGGGCAACATGTCGGACGTGAATTGGTCTCTTGGGAATCACTTGATCTGGGGCGATATGATCATCAAATCTCTGGATGCAGCAGCGGTGTCGTTGGATGAGATGGATCAGGAAGAATTAATGGTTGGACCACTTTTTGGTTTAATGGGCTTCGGTATCTTTAGCGGTTTTCAATTATCTATAGATTATGATCAGCAAGAACTCCTTTTTGAACGTGTGGATCGAGCGGGGCATTTAACCGGCATATCTTTTAGGCATGGCGAGCCCCTTGCTACTATTCCTATCAGAATGAGAAGGCATATCCCTATCGTTGATATCAATATTGACGGGAAACCTTATCCAATGGGTATAGATTGTGGTGCAAATACTAATTTACTCAAACAAGAAGTTGTACATGACCTCAAGACTCATCTTAGATTTGAAGGAAAAACGACGAGCCTATTGGGTGTTGGTAATAGGCAAGTGATCAGTGAAGTGGCACATCTGGAGGAAGCGCAGGTAGGACCACTGACTTTAGTGCCTATGTCAACCGTCATTACAGATCAAGCTATTGGTGCAGGCAAAGGGGACGAGCAATTACCAATGGTGGGACTACTTGGTACACCATTTTTAAAGCAATTTAAGGTCGTGTTTAATTTTCAAATTGGAAATCTTTATCTGTATTAAATCAGGATCATAACCCTTTTTTGGTTATCATAGAATAGTATGTTCTCCATAACTGATCATCATGGAATATTCCTATTCTTTTTGCATTAAAACTGGTCATTATATAGGCAGTTCTCTATGACTATAAACAAGAAAAGCTAATCGCAAGATTAGCTTTTCTTGTATGATTATAGTTGTGCACAAAACGAAGGTTTTCTGGAAGATTTGAAGCTTTTAAGTGATGTAATGGCTACTTAACATGGGGTTATTCTAATGATCTGTTTCTAGTAGGCATGAATGATCAATGGAATGCCTGCCGAAATTCAAGAGGTGACAAATGGGTTTTCTTCTTAAATAGCGTACTGAATGATTGTGCGTGTTCAAAGCCTAATGTATAAGCAATTTCGCTTACCGACAAATTTGTAGTCGAGAGTTTTTCCTTCGCTTTTTCAATCAACCTCTGATGGATATGCTGTTGTGTATTTTGCCCTGTATGCATGCGCAGAAGATCGCTCAGATAGTTTGGAGAAAGATTCATGAGTTCGGCCATGTGTTGCACCGTTAGTAGTTCCGGTTGCGTGGTTGTACTGCTGTCAAAATATCCATCAATAAGGCGTTCAAATTTGGCAAGCAGTTGATGATTGTGGTTTTTTCGGGTGATAAACTGTCGTTCGTAAAATCGATTGGAATAATTGAGTAACAATTCAATTTGTGATAGGATAATCTCTTGAGTATATTTATCAATATGCAGACATTCCTTATCGATCTTTTTTAATATTGTAATGAGATCATCTTCTTCTTCAGCAGAAAGATGTAGCGCCTCATTGACAGCGTAAGAAAAGAAGTTGTAGCCGTTGATGTTACTTGCTAAGGGGTGGGCCAATAAAAAGTCAGAATGGAAAATAAGCAGGTAACCTGATCCGCATTCGACATTGTTTAGATCCAGATATTGAACTTGATTGGGAGCAGTAAAGCTCAGAACACCTTTATTGTAATCATAATGTTGCTGTCCATATCGTATTTTACCCTTAGCTTCCCTTTTGAGGGCAACACAGTAAAATCTATTCACAAAACCCTTCCATACATCATCTTGCAGGAAAAGAGTTTCGGCGAGGTTAATCACACTTACCAATGGATGGCGCGGCTCTGGCAAAGAGAGTAACCGGTGAAATTCTGAGACGGAAATGATGGCATTCATAATGCTAATTTAAACATTTTAATGGTTATAGTAGCGGTTGCACGCTTAATATGCAACCGTATCAATATGCTAATCAATAAGTCCCATACTAAACTCATCGTATGGATGACCGGTATCAGTTCCTAATGGCACGATGCTTTCGAGTTTCGACAGATCAGCTTCATTGAATTCAATTTCGGTGGCAGCGATATTTTGCTCGACATATTTTCTTCGTTTGGTGCCCGGAATAGGTAGGATGCCCTTATTTATAATCCAAGCCAGTGCCAACTGTGATGAGGTTATTTTTTTCTCTTGGGCCATTGCTTCAATGGCTTTGACTAACGCTATATTTTTATGAAAATGAGCTTCCTGAAAACGGGGAATTGACCGGCGAAAATCATTTTCGGGTAAGTCATCTATGGATCGGATCTGTCCGGATAAAAATCCACGCCCTAATGGAGAATAAGCAACGAAACCTATCCCTAGTTCATGCAAAGTATTCCGTATTCCACGTTCTTCGGCTGTACGCTCAAATAAAGAATATTCACTTTGTACCGCCGTAATCGGGTGAATGGCGTGAGCTCTTTTTACTGTTTCTGATGATACTTCTGATAGTCCGAGATAACCGACTTTTCCTTCCTTCACCAACTCGCTCATCGCCTCAACGGTTTCTTCAATGGGTGTATTTTTATCGAGTCTGTGCATGTAGTACAAATCAATATAATCGGTGTTCAGATTTTTAAGAGAACGTTCTACCGCTTTTTTTACATATTCTTTTTTGCCATTAATAGCCCAGGTCACTTTGTTGTTGTCATCTATCTCCCAACCGAATTTTGTGGCGATAATATATTGATTACGTTGACCATCTATAGCTTTGGCAATCAACTGCTCATTTTTGAAAGGACCGTACAAATCGGCTGTATCTAAAAAATTGCCTCCTAATTCGAGTGATCGGTGAATGGTGGCAATTGCTTCTTGCTCATCTGCTTCTCCATACATGTGTCCTTCTTCAAACCCCGTCATACCCATACACCCCAAACCTATGATAGGTACAGTTAAACCTTCGCTTCCTAAATTTATTTTTTTCATGACCATAATATATTCTTTTTAATAGATCAAAGTTCGCGAAGAACACGTTAATCGCTGTATGCAAAGCCCTGAGAGTTGTATGCAAATCAAGGATTTACTCTATATAGATGAAAAGAAAAACGCTAAAAATTAAATTTGATGTTTTTATGGAGATTCAGGTAGAGTGACATCATGAGCTTAGAAGTCAATCGTATTGAAATAATCATCACGCTCGACAAAGGATTGCAACGAAAGGATCAGAACCTATTCCAACACTTTTGTTTTCACCCCATTGGATACAAAAAAAGCTTCACAATTCTGTGAAGCTTTTTGTTGTGATCCCGCTGGGATTCGAACCCAGGACCCATACATTAAAAGTGTATTGCTCTACCAGCTGAGCTACGGAATCTTACTCTTTTTTTGAAGTTTCCTTCGTTGTTTGGAGTGATGCAAAGGTAGAAAAATACCTGATATATGCCAAGTATATGTTGTGAATATTCTTTAAAACGTTTATTTTGAGGGAGAATATTTTTTAATTGACAATTTTAGTCCTTCTTTTCCGCTTGATTTTGTGTTGTTATGTACCCAACGATCCAAGAATATCGTAAGATTTTTACTGTAAACGTTCTACTTTTTCATCAAGATCGTTAAAAATAAATATCCCATATTCCAGCGGATCGTTCCAATTCCACAAGCGCTACAGCATTATTAAAAAGTGTTTCATAATAATGTTGCTGCATTTCTATGTAGGTGCGCTGTGCATGCAGCACTTCTAATAAGCTGGATTCTCCTCGCTCATAACTATAGCGTTTTCCCTTTAAAATAGCTTGAGCATCTTGGAGTAAGCCGGTGGTAAACTGTTGAAGTTGCTTTTGTGTTGCTTCATATTGATAATAAGCCTTTACAACTTCTGTGTGTACCTGAAGTTCGATCTGCTTGTACTGTACTTCGGATTGCTGTAGGGTATAGTAAGCTTCTTTTAATTCACCTTTTCGCTTGTTTGAAAATTTTAGAGGAAGACTGATGCCTATGTTTGTTGCTGTGAAAGCAGGACTTGGTGCTACTTCATTGTGAGCTGCGGCATTACGGGTTAATCCCGTATTTAAACCGAGATCGATCACCCGATTGGCTTTGACCAATTCTAATGTTTTTTTCGAAACATCTTGATGTTGCCAGGCGTAAAGTAGATCGGAACGGTATAACTGTGCTTGTTCGAGCAAGTCATGCAGATGAAAATTCCTATTGAAGGTTGAAAAACCTCCACTTGCGGACGTGACAACTTTTGCTTGCTGGCTGCCCATTAATAAGTCTAAGTTTCCGAGAGCGGATTTCCAATAACCAATGGACTGGATGACTTCATTCCACATGGATGCTGCCTCTAGTTTACTTTGTTTGGCATCGATAGCAGTAATTGCACCCAATTTTGCGCGTATACTGTCTGATTTTGATAATTGATTCAAAGCTTCATAAGAATTGAGCTGTAGTTTAACAAGTTGTTCATGGTACACAGCTGTTAAGTATTGAGTAGTAGCATCGCTTCGTAGATTTTGAAAAAATTCCTGCAGTGCATGCTGTGCTAATTCCGATTCACTTTTTGCAAGGTTTACTCTAGCTTTTCGTTTACCGCCAAGCTCTAATGTCCAATCTAGCCCGATATCGTAGCCATATCCCATTTTCATGTGCTGTTGATCGTTATTGAAAAATCCGGCACTTAATTCGGGATCAGGAATTATTGTAGCTTTTTCAATAGCTGCTTGAGCTATGTTGATGTTTAATTTTTCTGCTGCATAGGATAGGTTGTTTTGAACAACAGCTTCCATATATTCCGAATAGGTCATTATTTTTTTAGGAAAAGTGGTATCCACCAGAACTTGAGCCTGAATCGGTGCAAGATCAACGAGCAATAGGGGCAAGTAGATGAATAACAATATATTTTTAGTTATCGTGGTGATGTTAAGCATGATTTTTATGATTTATGGTGAAAAATTTAATGCGCTACTTGAGCTGTATTTTTCTTTTCCATGAGGTAGTATAATGAAGGCAGTGCATAGAGGGTAATCACTGTAGCAAAGAATAACCCATAAACAATCACCGTTGCTAACGGTCTCTGTACATCAGAACCAATTCCTGTAGCGAGTGATGCCGGTAAAAGACCTAAGATCGCTACTGTAGCCGTCATGATCACGGGTCTAAAACGATGTTGTGACCCCATGCTAACAGCTTGTTGAAGGGAATAGCCATTTTTTCTTAAGGTGTTGAATTGTGTTATCATCAATACTCCATTTTGGATAGCGACACCAAATAGGGCTATAAATCCTACAACGGACGATACATTGAGGGTCATTCCACGGATATGGAGTGCGAGCATACCACCAAACAGGGCTAGCGGTACAACGCTCATGAGTAATCCAGCTTGGGAGAAACTTCCAAATGCTCCATAAAGAAGTATAAACATAATCACTAATGCCATCGGAACAATAATCGCCAAATGTTGGTAGGCTCTATGTTGGTTCTCAAATTGTCCTCCCCATTTTATTTTGATATGATCATGATCATATTGAATGTTTTTTTCTATGGTTGATTGTGCTTCTTTGAGAAAAGACGTCAAATCATTGCCTCGAAGATTTAACCTTACAGTTAAATGTCTTTTGTTCATCTCACGAGCTATCGTACTCTCTCCGGTATGGAGCTTGATCGTTGCAATTTGTGCCAAGGGGATCTTCATGCCTGATTCACTTGTGAGCATCAAGGCGCCTATTTTTTCAGGTGTATTTCGACTTTCTTCCTGATAACGGCAGATGATATCGTATACTTTTCCTTCTTGAAATATTTGAGAAATTGCCTTTCCTCCAATCGCAGTTTCAATAAGCTCTGAAACATCAGCTACATTTAATCCATATTGTGCTATTTTATTGCGGTCTGCTTTAATTTGTAACTGAGGTAAGGGTGGTTCTTGGTCAATAGCCAAATCCACAGCTCCTTTAACTTGATGTAATGTGGACATGACTTCTTCCGCAATTCGACGAATTTCTTTGAAATCATCTCCATATATTTTTACGACCAGTTCACTATGTGCTCCCGCTATTTTATCCATGACCCCATCGATCATAGGTTGAGAAAAAGCGACATCATAGCCAGGCATCTCTGCGTATGCAGCTGCCAATTCTTCGATAAGATCAGCCTTAGTTTTACCACCTTTCCATTGTTTATAGGGAAGTAAACCAATACTACACTCAAAATGTGAGGGCGTCCAAGCATCTGTGCCATCATCATTTCGACCTGCTTGAACCATCATATAGGTCACTTCATCAAATTGGAGTGTTCGTGCACGTAGTGCATCACTCATTTCTTTTGATTTTTCAACTGTGATGCCTGGCGGAAGGGCTACTTGCAACCAGATGGAACCTTCGTCCAGGGGTGGAAGAAAATCTTTACCGACAGTAGCGGTGAGCACTAGTGCACCGGAAAATATAATGGCCAGTGGCAAAAAGACAACCTTTGGTTTTTTCAACAGTTGTTTGACTTGTCTATGATAACCTGTTGTCAAATTTGCTAACCACTTGTTGTGATATACTTTTTGCGGTTTGCGGTACACAACATAAGCGATTCCTGGAATTAGAAACAGGGCAACCAATAGTGCTCCAAATAAGGCATAGCCTACGGTGAATGCCATGGGTGTAAATAATTTCTTTTCTACACGCTCAAAAGCAAATAATGGGATATAAGCGGTGATGATAATGATGGTCGCAAAAAATATAGGTTTTGCTATTTGTTTGACCAATGAAGCTACATCTGATTCTGTTAACTCTGCTTGCTCATTTTCTTCTCTTTTTTTCAAAATAGCTTCCATCATCACAATAGCACCATCGACGATAATACCAAAATCAATCGCCCCCAATGATAATAGATTAGCAGGGACATGGGTAAAATGCATGAGAATAAAAGCAGTCAGCAATGCTACAGGGATGGTAATAGCCACAAGCAGGGCTCCACGCCAGCTTCCCAGAAATACGATAAGTACAATAATAACCAACGCCATTCCTTCTAAAAGAGTATGGGAAACAGTATTTAACGTCGTGTCGATCAGATCTGTACGATCCATAAACGCATGGATCTGTACGCCATCGGGGAGGATGCTGCTGTTTAATTCATCCATCGCTTCGTTGATTCCCTGTAAAACAATGGATGGATTCTGTCCTTTTAGCAAGAGCACAATTCCTTCAATATTATCGGAGTAATTTGCTCCACGCTTGTCTGAATAACCCAAAGCACCTTTTCTTTCCAGATTTCCATATTTAATATGACCGATATCTCTCATTAAAATAGCCGTTCCATGTTGTGATTTGACAACAATATGGCCGATGTCTTCCAGTGTTCGAACCAATCCAATTCCTCGGACTACATAAGATTGGTCGCCTCTGTTCATCACGCTTCCTCCTGCATTGGTATTATTTGCTTCGATTTTACTGACCACTTCGCTTAAGGCAATACCATATTGCTCGAGTTTTTGGGGATCGATCTCAATCTGAAATTGTGTGGTGATTCCTCCAAAATTGGTGACATCGACAACACCAGATACTTGTTTAATCCGCGGAATAATGACAAAAGTCTGCAAATCTGTGAGCTCTCGTAAATCATGGGATTTGCTTTCGATGATGTAACGAAATATCTCTCCTGTCGGAGAGGTGAGTGGATCTAGACTGGCGACAGCTTGATAGGGTAATGCTAAGTCTGTCAAACGTTCCTGAATGCGTGTCCGCGCGAAATAATCGTCCGTTCCGTCTTGGAAAACGATTGTCACCATAGATAGACCAAAGGTGCTTTTGCTGCGCATGACATGCATACCTGGTAAACCATTGATAGCGCGTTCTATGGGAATAGTGATTTGTTGCTCCACTTCTTCTGCCGCAAGTCCAGGTACTTGAGTCACAATTTGAGAACTCACATCGCCAATATCTGGGTAAGCTTCAATGGATAATTGTGTCCAGGAGTAGTATCCAAAGAAGGTCAAAAGGATAAAAAGAGCCAAAATAAGCCAACGTTTGGCAATGGTATTGTCGAATATATTTTTCATCAATATAAGAATCTAGAAATTATAATGAGCACTAAAATCATCTCGGGAGGTGTGCTCTCCTTGCACACGATGATTGGATGAAGCTGATCGTTTTATTTATTTTGCATTTAACAAGTAAAAAGCGCCTTCACTGATGATACATTCACCTACTGTAAGACCTGATATGACCTGTACTTTGCCTTGATCTGTGATACCTGTTTTGACAGGACGTTTCAGGTATTGATCTTGACCAATCTGCACCAACACGTAACTTTGATCATTGTATTGTAGCAATGATTTTTCGGGAATAAAGATTACATCGGATGCTTTTTCTATAAAATTGACACTGACATACAGACCAGGTTTTAGTAATTTATCTGAATTCTGACAAGCAACAAGTACTTGAACACTTCTGGTATCTTCGTTCAGAATTTCATCAATGTGATAAATGGTACCCTTTATTTTTTTATCAGGAAAGGCTGCAATGGAAATCTCTGCTACATCCAGTTTGCTGATGAGGTTGAGATCCTGCTCTTTGACCATTCCTACAACCCAAACTTGACTCAAATCGGCAATTTTTGCGCGTGAGGGTTCGTCAGATTTGATATATTGACCCACGACGATATCATGGGTAATGACTTCTCCGGAAATGGGTGAGCGCACAAGAAGAGATTGGCCAAGAATGAGTTTATTGATGTCGATCTGGAAGATTTGGAGCGCAGCTCGTGCATGCTCATACTCTTTCTGAGCAATTTCATAATTTGCTTTAGCTTCTTCAACATCTCTTTCGGAACCGACACCATTGACTTTAAGATCTTGTTGGCGTTTTAAGATTAAAGATGCATTTTGAAAAGCTGTCTTTGCCTGAAAGAATAGTTTTTGACTCTCCGTAAATTCGGGTGATGCAATTTCGAAAAGCGGTGTTCCGGGTTTTGTTTTCATTCCTAATTTGAGATGTACTGCTGTTACACGTCCTGAGAAAGGAGCGGTAATTTCAGCATACTGATTCGGAATAGCTTTGACTGTTCCTGTTGTGGTCAGTTCCAGTTGATGAAGCTCTTTTTGAACTTTAATTGTTTTTAAGTATGATTTTACTTGAGCTGCTTGATGTACCAAAATTGTATCGCCGCGTAAAGTCATACTTGCTTCTTTTTCTGGATCAACTGGAGTGTGACAACCCAGTAAATGTAGCGACATGAAAGAGATAAAAAGGAGCTTTGCTAAAGCGGTATATTTTTTTGTAGTGGTTGCTTTCATCGATATGATATTTTTGATTTGACTTGAATACAAACTTTACATCACTTCCCTTTAAGAAAGTGCCTGTTTTTTTGAACAGGGCAAAGGTGCCGAGTCTATCGATGATAAGCTGTTAGAAGACCAATAGAAAAATATTAGAATTTTATTAGAAAGGATATTTAACTGGTTATCATTTTCTAAAACTTGATGCGGTGTTGGTTCATGATGTTGTTCATGATACAAGGGAAGAAGAGAGGCCGATGAACAATTAGCTGTTCCAAAGGGTTACGATAAAGGTAGTTCCCACATTTTCTTCCGAAACGACTGTTATCGTACTGTTGTGCAGCATAACGATCTTTTCGGTCAGTGCAAGTCCAATACCATTGCCATAGGTATAGTCTTTATTTTTACCCCGATAAAATGGGCTGAATATCCTTGAGCGATCCTGTTTGGATATCCCAATACCTTCATCTTTAAATTTTAAGATGATATGTTTGCTGTCAAATAAAACCAAAACAGTACATCGATGCGGGTTGGAAAATTTGCACCCATTTTCAAACAGGTTACTGAAAGCAACCTGCAATAAGTATTCGTTGCCGTTTACGGAAATTTGACTATCGCTTTCAAAATCATCTTCAAAATGGATATCAATTTTATATTCAGGATTTGTTTTTTGAACAAGCTGTCTTGCATCTAATAAGACCTCGTCTATACGAACGGGCTTGAATGTGATTTCACTAGGGTCATAGCTAGCTTTTGCGAGATCGAGTAGACTGTTGGATAAACGGACTATTTTTTTTGAATCATTTAAAGCATTATGAATCGCTATTTTATATTCTGTAGTACTGCGCTCTTTGGTACTGGATAATTCCAGTTCAGCAATAATGGCAGCGAGTGGTGTGCGCAATTCATGGGATATATTCGAAACGAAGTTTTTTTGTGCCTCGAACGAATTTTCTAAACGATTGAGCATTTCATTGAATGTATCTGCAAGTTCAGATAACTCATCTTTACTTTGATGGCTGGATAATCGAAGGTCAAGATTTGTGGCTGATATATTTTTTGCTTTTTCAATCATCGCTCGTACAGGTTCGAATGCTTTCTTAGAGAAAAAGATTCCCGCTATGAGGATGAATAGAATGGAAATGATAAAAACAAGGATGCTGTTGTGGAGTAAATTGTCTAGTTTACTATATCCATACTGATCATATGCGGCTGCGGTTACGATATAATTTTTACCTTCATAAAGATAGGGTAGACCCACGACTTGCCAACCCTGCTGATAAAACTTAATTTCCCCTTTTTGATTTATTTCATCAATCATAGGTTTGGTTTCTTTGACAAAATCAATGTCGACAGCATCATGATAAAGTAGATCAAAACTAGTGTCATAAATAGCAACCTCAACTTCATTTAATATTTTTCGGTTGTTATGATAGATGTCTTGCAAGATCTTTTTGTCTACATGGGCATTTAAGAAAAGATTAGCTTTAGTAATCGCTTCTTTCTGCAGTAGATGGTAAAACTCTATTTGCCTATTCTCTTTGGCAGATAGATAAATGATCGTAGCAAATAGCCCTAATATAATCGCTGTGATCAGTGTGAAAAGTATAATCAGCCGAGTTCTTATCTTCATGATTCTGTTTTCAAAATAAAGCCCATCCCGGATTTTGTATGAATGAGTTTTTTATCAAAATTTCGATCTATTTTTTTTCTGAGGTAGTTGATATAAACATCAATAAAATTGGTGCCGGTATCAAAATGGGTCTCCCAGACCTTATCTGCAATTTCGACCCGAGATAATACGCGCTCTGGATTTTGCATCAGATAGGCCAATAATTTAAACTCTTTAGGAGTTAGACTAATCTGCTGTTGATTTCGTTTCACCATCTTGGTATGCAAATTCATTTCAAGATCTTCGTAGACTAAGATAACGTTCATGTTTCCCGATTTTTTTTGATTTCGCTTCAATAATGCTCTGATGCGTACTAATAGCTCTCGCATTTCGAAAGGTTTTACCAAATAATCATCTGCTCCTGCGTCAAAACCCTCTACCTTATCGTCTGTGGTGCCGAGTGCTGTTAACATGATAATAGGAAGGTCGGGATTTGTTTGTCTGATGTATTTGCAAAGATCTAAGCCATCCATCTTTGGTAGAATGATATCGGTGATGACGAGATCAAATTGATCTTGTGAAGACAATTTTTTGCCTGAAAGACCATCATAAGCTAATGTCGCCTCAAAACCCTGTTCTTCAAGTCCTCTTTTAATGAGTTCTGCTACACGTTGATCGTCTTCTACAATTAGTATTTTCATGGAACAAGTTTTTTTTGCTAAATGATTGTCATGAGTATAGACTTGATGATTTAATTTGCTGTATATAAATGATAATCAAGCAATCAGCAAAATATGTTTAACGTAATAGTTATTGCCCAGTTCTACATACTCAAAATGATGTTATAAGACAAACTTACAATTTATGATGGTATTATCGTAAACTACACATGATTCCGATGTACGATCAGTCTTATTTCTAGTGACCATCGAGGAATTTTCTTTAACAAGATATCGTTTTTATTCTTGATTTTAATGAAACTATCGTTCAAAAAAAAGTGTTATGTAACACATAGTTATGTTAAATTAACTTTTAAGATTTTTTAATTATATTTATAAAGATTTTAAGCTTAGTTTTACACTGTTTAATTAATTGGCTTAAATTGTTGTTTTTTGGAGAGGTGATTGAAAAGGGTTCTGTGGCTCCTATTTTTTGGTTGTCTGAGTCGAATTAATCTAAATTTGATATGATCAGTGATTACAAAGTATTTGGATATCTACTTGAACATCATGATTTTAGGTGCCTTTTCAATAGAGAGTTAACTCTTTTAAAGATCTGTGGGTTTAAATTTGAAAAAATAATGCGCCTGTAAAATTGTAAAGTTTTTTTTATCGCTAACATCTTTTGATTATATTGATTATTTTTGAATCTTAATCGAATAATTAACTGTTCCATGGCACTAATATTTAAAGAGGGACGTCCTGTGGTCAGGTTAAGAGCGTTTCGTGCGATTGATGATCCTAAAACTTGTGAGCGTTTTATAGAAGGTCATGCACATGTTTTAACAGCGATAGGTGTTAAAAAAGTTACATCATCCAAAAATGATTGGATGTATAACCCTGCAGCTTTCGTTTTAATTGTGGAGTCTCTCGATGGGGAAAACGTATATGGAGGAGCCAGAATACATGTTTCTGGAGGTTCTCAACCTCTCCCGATCGAGGAGGCGACTGGAAGAATGGACGCTAAGATCTTTGATCTGGTTTGGGATTATGCACAAGAGGGTACAGGAGAAGGATGCGGATTATGGAATTCGCGCGAAATTGCGGGTTATGGAATCGGTAGTATTTTCTTGACAAGAGCAGCGATTGCAATTGCCCCTCAAATAGGTATAAAATCATTATTTGCACTATGTGCTCCCTATACGATTAATTTGACAAAATGCGTGGGTTATCGTTTGGAAAGCGGAGTGGGAAATAATGGTACATTCTATTACCCGAAACTTGATCTCCTTGCGACAACCATGATTTTAGATGATGTCAATAATCTAGACTTAGCATCTGAAGAAGACAGAAAAGCAATTTTAGAATTGCGTAATACAGGCAACGTGGTGAGAATCGAGGAATTGCGATCCAAAGAGATTGAGATCCACTATATGTTGCAATTGGACAACATGGAGCGATGGAACTTGAAAGACGTAATCAACCAGATGACCAAACAGAAAAATAATGACGAATTTTTTGATGAGAATAATCTTAATATACTTTGATCAGATAAAATGTACGAAAAGCACTATAATATAGACTATTTAGCCGAAACACTAAAATTACTTAGTGGTGTTAAAGAGAAATCTTACGCATTTTTTAAAAATACACCAGACGGGGGAACTATCGTTGATTTGGGTTGCGGCTCTGGACAGGATGTGCTGAATATGAGCCGTATGTTTAATAACGATAAATTGCAGTTTATTGGTATTGATCATGACCCTGAAATGATCGCGGCTGGCAATAATGCGATACAAGAGGAAACCAATGTCAAGTTTTTGGTTTCAAATGTATTGGAGATACCGTTAGCTGATAATTCAGTGGACGGCGTAAGGATGGAACGCTTAGTTCAACATCTTTCCGATCCCTTGACTTTGTTTAAAGAAACCCAACGCATTCTAAAAGATAAGGGAGTGATCGTGATTGTAGAGTCTGATTGGAATAGCCTCTCATTTTATAATGGAGATAGCAATACGACAGCTAAATTGAACCATTATCTAACTGGAAAAAAAGTAAATAATGGAAAGGCAGCACAATCTTTATCGACGTATCTGATGGAAAGCGGATGTTCACAAATATCGATCGAAGTTTTTCCATTTGTATTAAAAAGATATGAAGATGCATGTAAATATCTGTGGATTGATAAAATGATAGATGAAATGCATGCATTAGATATGATTGGAGCTGATGAACGAAATCATTTTATTGAATCCCAAAGACGTGCTGATCAATCTGGTTATTTTTCTTGTTCCATGAATATTGTGGTCGTTTCGGCTGTTAAATAGTATGATGTTATTTAGATTGCTATTATTTTTATTAATAATACCTATACCTGTATTTAGTCAAATACAACTGGCTGATAATTTTGAGTATGTGGCACCTGACTCTAATTTACATATATTAAAATTAGATAGAGAGGTGCAGCCGCAAGAGATCAAAACACTTCTCCATGAATTTATTCCAAGTAAGAGTGCCAATCCAAATCTTGGGATTAGTAAGTTCAGCGTTTGGGTTGCTTTTTCAATTCAAAATCTCAGTAATCGTTCACATTATTTATTAGATGTTGCTTATCCGCTATTGGATGATGTCGAATTGTATGATGTAGATGATACTGGCCACCTTCGATCATTAGCTCATTTGGGAAGTTTCAAAGCTTTTAAACATCGGACTTATCAAAGCACAAATTATATTTTTGATCTCCACCTCAAGTCTCCCGAAACGAAGCAATATTTTTTAAGAGTAAAAAGTTCAGAACAAATTATACTGCCTATTGCTGTGGGCAAGCCAGATATCGTTTGGGAAAGATTATGGAAAGAGAATATTTTATTAGGCTTATTTTTAGGCGTGGTGCTCATCATGGCCATCTACAATTTTTTCCTATTTCTGTCCGTGAGGGATTCAGCATATTTATACTATGTGCTTTATATCTCTTTTTTGGGTCTTACACAATTAGGAATTGTCGGCTTCAACTTTCAATTTCTATGGCCAAATAATCCGGAATGGGAATCGGTCAGTGTTGTTCTCTTTGCATGCTTGAGTAGTATCGCTGTATTGTTTTTTTCCAATCAGTTCCTCAATCTCCGTACGAATGCACCCATCATTCGTAAGATGTTGTTGGTGCTTTTGGTTTTGTTCGTGATTAGTTTTCTCTTGATGATTTTTGGTTATCATCAGTTCGCATTCGAATTGATGCAGATTACCACTTCATTGGAGACAGCTGTGCTATTTGTCGCTTCTTTATATGTGTTAAAAAAGAATTATCTTCCAGCAAGATATTTCTTTATCGCATGGTTTATCTTACTTATAGGAGCTTTAATATTTCTTTTAAAGGATTATGGAATATTGCCCTATAACTTGTTTACCAGCAATTCTTTTAGGCTAGCATCCATTATTGAAATGGCCTTACTTTCTTTTGCTTTAGCTTCTCGCATTAATATTTTGAAAAAGGAAAAAGAAATATCTCAAGCTAAAGAATTAGCAACTTCACTTGAGAATGAGCGTTTGATACGTGAGCAAAATGTCGTATTAGAGCTAAAGGTAGAAGAGCGAACAAGTGAATTGATGGAGGCTAATGAATCATTGCAAGCAACCTTGACTCACTTAAAAGAGACGCAATCGCAATTGGTAGAAGCAGAGAAAATGGCATCTTTAGGACAATTAACTGCTGGTGTAGCTCATGAAATCAATAATCCGATTAATTTTGTAACTTCAAATGTTGCTCCTTTGAAACGTGATATTAATATGATTTGGGATACTTTGGAAGAAGTCGAGCATCTTGCTTTTGATCAAGACCTTTCCCTAAGTGAAAAGAAATCACGTATCCAAGCTTATAAAGAGGAAATCGATATCGAATACTTAAAAACGGAGGTTGACTTTTTACTTAAGGGCATGAGTGATGGTGCTAATCGGACTGCTGAGATCGTTAAAAGTCTTCGTATTTTCTCTCGCGTAGATGAAGATACACTTAAATTTGCTGATATTAATGAAGGACTGGAATCTACCATGGTCATTCTGAATAGTTTGATACAACAGGGAATTGAGGTGAAGAAAAATTATGGTGATTTGCCACTTATTGAATGTTACGCAGGTAAACTTAATCAGGTTTTTCTAAATGTTTTAACAAATGCGATCTATGCTATAAATAAAAAGTTTGTCAATAAACCAGGGGGAGTGTTAAAATTGAACACTGGAATAGAGGAGGATCAATCGTTTATTTTTATTAGTATCGAAGACAACGGTATTGGCATTCCTGCTAATATCAGAGAGAAAATATTCGAACCATTTTTTACAACAAAAGATGTTGGTGAAGGTACAGGATTAGGCATGTCTATTGCTTATAATACAATTGCTAAGCATAATGGAAAAATAGTCGTTGATTCTGTCGTAGGGGAAGGTACTATGTTTAAATTGATTATTCCTATTCGACAAATTATTTAACAAAGGGAATGTACTTAAAGTAACAAATATTCTTACTTTTGTTATTGCGGAATGCATTGCTATATTATTAGATTATGATTAAAGACATAGAAATATTATATATTGATGATGAATTAAATAACCTATTTGGTTTTAAAGCCAATTTTAGATATAGCTATGTTGTGCACACCGCTTCCTCGACAGTTCAAGCTGAAGAAATACTCATTAAAAATCCTAATATCCGGATTATATTCTGTGATCAGCGTATGCCAAATGAATTGGGGATCGATTTCTTTTTCCGTATAAAAAAAGAGTTTCCAAGACCGATTCGTATTCTATTAACAGCATATGCGGATATGGAGACTGTAATCGATGCCGTTAACAAGGGACATATTTTTAGATTCGTCCGTAAACCGTGGTTGGAAGAGGAGATGATTTCTTGTATTGAAGAAGCTGATAAGTTTTATGCAGCCAATTCCATGTTGGATATTAAAAATGAGGAACTTGAAAAAGCCTACCATGAACTAGATAAATTCGCTTACAGTGTAAGTCACGATCTTCGTGATCCACTTACTGGAGTCTTATCAGCTGTCAAGCTGGCTTTACAATTTGATCAAATCGATCAAATTCATGAATTGCTCACCTTGATGGACGGTTCTTTGACTAGGCTTGATTTATACATTGATAGTTTACGAGACTATTATTTGTTGAGACGCGGAGAATTATTTTTATCTAATATCGATTTTAAAGAGCTTTTCAATGATATTTCAGCATTTTACAATATGTATGTGCGTAATAACGATGTACAATTTTTAATACATGTTGATCAGCAGGAAGATTTTAAATGTGATAAGACTGTTTTAGAATTAATTTTGCATAATCTACTTTCTAACGCATTTAAATATCAACGTAAAGATCAGGAAAATAAGTTCGTAAAGCTGTCTGTGAAAGTCGTTGAAGGCTATGCTACTTTTATCGTTAGTGATTGTGGAATTGGAATTTCTCCAGAATATATCAATGATATTTTTAAATTGTTTTTCAGGGCGAGTGATCAGGCCGAGGGTATGGGTTTTGGTCTTTACAACGTGAAAAGTGCCTTAATGAAATTACAAGGCACAGTTGATGTGCAATCTGATATTGGGGTTGGAACAACTTTTACCATAGTTGTTCCAAGTAAGTAGTTGATATCTGATACCGCTAATTCTTGCTTAAGAAAGCAGTTTTTGACGAAGTAAAAACTCCAACTGTTCGTTAGATAATTCCAATTTTGAATAAGTATCCAATAAATTTTTACGTTCAGAATAGATATCATACGCACGGTTGATGGTTTCATCCAATTCTTCTTCGCTCCAAGGTTTGTTTAGATAATGAAATATCTTTCCTTTGTTTACAGCATCTATGACTGCGCCCATATCTGTATAGCCAGTTAGTAAAATACGCATAGGTTCTGGATCGATGTTGATAATCTCTTCCAGTAATTCAACCCCCGTCATTTCCGGCATCCGTTGATCAGTCACAATGACATCAATGGAATTTTTCTTGACAATATCGATGGCTTCAGAACCACTGATGGCAGTGAATATTTTATACTTGAACCGGAATGTCGCTTTAAAGGAAACGAGATTGTTTTCCTCATCATCAACATATAATACAGTTATTTTGGGTTTTTTATTTTCCATGTTATTTGTTGTCATAAGTAAGAGATATTAATAAAATCGCCTTAACAATATACAAATGCTGTTATTATTATTTGTAATAACAAATGTTTAATACATTGGTTTGTAACTAAATATGCTTATATATATTTATCGATGATAAAAAAAGCTTTTTCAGTATTTAATCAAACAAGATGTACCTATAGATAGAATAGTTATTTTTATGTATTACAAAGTTAAAGAATAATTTGAATCTAATTTCAATATGAAGCAGATTCATGAAAAATATTTTTGATTAAATAATTGATTGAAGTACCGCGAATCTATCGCATGATGAAGAGGGTGAACCGCTAAATCGTTTTCAGCTTTATAGCGTATCTTTGTTAAATGAATGCTTTTGAACACATCTTTACATGAAAAATGGACAAATTATTATAGGCTATGAAAATAGTCTTTTTATAGATTTTATAATAGATAGTAAATACCGATGGATTCGGCATGTCCTACTAATCGCAGCCATTATAGGGATTCATTTTTTACCCAATAGTGCTCCCGCAGAGGTAGATAAGAAGGCTGAGATATGGAATTTATGGGTCAAATTCATCTCCATTATTATCCTCTTGGCTCTCTTTTATATCAACCATTATATTTTGATTCCTTTTTTTATACTAAAAAGTAGATTCTTAGATTATGCCGGTAGTTTATTTTCACTTTACACCTTCATATTTTTAAGTATGCTGGTACTGGAAAGTCAGGAATTGCAGTTTGTTAAAAAACAGGATCAGTCACTTTTAAACTGGAAGGATTTTATAGTTTTGATTATTCTATTTACCATTTTTATAGCTGCGGTAAGTAGTGTTAAGTTATTTAAAATATGGATCGTTAATTTAATTAGGTTTAAAGAATTTGAAAATAATACGTTAACCATTCAGCTTGAACAGCTCAAAAGTCAGATTAATCCTCATTTTTTATTTAATACACTTAATAACATTAATTTTTTGATTGATGAAAACCCCAAATTAGCATCAAAAGTTCTAGTGAAACTGAGTGATATTCTTCGAAATCAATTGTATTTATCAAAAGGGGATACGATCGAACTTGGGAAAGAAATAGTGGTATTGAGAAATATTCTCTTTCTGGAAGATATCCGTAGGGATAAATTTATAGTGGATTTTAAGGTTGATAGCGATTTGGAAAAGATGCATGTATCACCATTTCTTTTTATACCTTTTATTGAAAATGTGGTCAAGCATGGTGCACATCAAACTATGGAGGGTGGTTTACATGTCCAGATCCAGTTATCCATAAATAATCAGCATATTTGTTTTACCTGTATCAATTCCCAAAAAAAGAAACTGCATCAAGCAGCGTATGGGGGTTTAGGATTGAGTAATATTCGTAAACGACTAGAAATCCTTTATCCTCAGACATATGATTTACAGATAGATGATGGTGGAGATATATTTAAAGTTTTTTTAAGTATTCCAATAAAAGATTGATATGACTAAAGACAAGTTAACGATTAAATATATTGTCATTGAGGACGAACCCTTGGCTAGGAGGGGTCTGGTCAAATTATTAAAAGATTATGAGTGCTTGGAGTGTATGGGTATGTATAGTAATACAGAAGATGCCCGTATGATCATGGAAGGGCAACAGTTAGATTTGGTTTTTTTAGATATTCATTTGCCGGAGGAGACTGGATTGGAGTTTGCAAAGCTTGTCCCAGCTTCTATCCAGATTATCTTTACGACAGCCTATCCCAATTATGCTTTAGAAAGTTACGAATTGAATGCTTTAGATTATCTTTTAAAGCCTATTGCTGAAGACCGTTTGAAAAAAGCTGTGGATAAAGTAATTAACCATTTTCAAAAAAACATATCAGAGCAGGAAATAGTAACGAAGACTGATCACATTTTTGTAAAAGCTGATCGCAAACTGTTTCGACTGGAATTAAATGAAATTCAATACATAGAGGCGATGAAAGATTATGTGATGATTCATACAAAGAATAAAAAATTAATGGTTGCGATGAATATCAAGACCATTTGTAATCAACTGCCCGGTTCGGATTTTGTCCGTGTCAACAAGTCATTTGTCGTCAATTTGAATAATATTGAAAGTGTGGATAATCATTGGGTGACTGTGGCTGGATTTGAGATGCCCCTAGGAGCTAGCTTTAAAGAGAATTTATTAAAGCGAATTGAGAAACACACTATCAATCGATAATTTGAGGAGGAGGAGAAATTTTATGAGAACATCAAGATTCAACCATGAGTCGCACGTATTATTAAGTAAAGGAGATTTCTTATCGGAAATCTCCTTTACTTTAAATAGAAGCAAGTTAATCCACCTGGATTTGTTTGCTTGACGTGGTCTGTGCACTAAAATAACCAAATACAGACGGGCTAATATTAGTGGGGGGATTACTGGGCGTTATACCCGCACCAGCAGACTGCTGCATGAGACTATACCAATATTGATAGATGTTTTTATCTATCCCGATCATTTCGACGCGAATTTTATCTCCAGAAATGATATCGACGTCTTCATCGGGTCTTAATGTAACACTGACCTGATTTCCATTGTTAAAATCATCATTTACTGCATATATATCTTTAATCTGTTTATCATTGACAAATAGGACCAACCGATATTGATTAATTTGATCTTTGGGATCCTGATAAAATACTTTTATGTTGCGGGTATCTTTTTCTCCAAACTTAGGTTTTTCCGCAGCAATTGAATCTAGGTTTACCACTTGAGGCATCTGCGATATCGCCGTATATTTGTTTTCATGAAGACGAACTTCAAAGCTGTAGCTTTTTCCAGGTATTCCGGTAAATGCTTTCGACATATAGGTGCCTGCAGTGGTTTCGCTAAATACATATTCATTTTTTTCATCATCCCGGACAATAACAATGGCGCCTGATACTGCTGGATAGTTGCTGTGATCTGAAAATGCGATATTTTTACTCAGCTTAATTTCTTGTTGTGCTTCTGTATTGTTAATGATACCTTCAATGACAAGCTTGCCGATATCATCGTCTACTTGAATATCAATGACTTTTTCACAAGAAGTCGCTAAGATAAAAAGAATCAGGATGAGCGAATATGGAATATATGTTTTCATGTTTTTTGCTGATTTAAGATTAAAATTTAAAATTCCAGGTAACAGAAGGAATAGGAACTCCAAAAATACTGGTTTGAACAGCCTCTGTTGCATTGGGAACTGTTTTGCTATCTTTGAATGTAATGCGATATGGATCTTTTTGAGCATACACGTTATAGATGCCAAATGTCCAGCTCGATTGGAAATATTTACCTGGTTTTCCTTCATACGTAGCCGCAATATCTAGACGGTGTGTAGCAGGTTGTCGATATGCATTTCTTCCTGAATAGGAATAAGTGGTATGGCCACCGACACTATATTTACCTGTCGGGTAGGTTACGGCTTTACCTGTTCCATATACAAAATTACTGGAGAAGGTCCATTGCTCATTAAATTTGTATATAGCAACTAAAGATAGGTCATGTGTCCTGTCATGGGTCGCAGGGTAATATTTGCCATCGTTGATTTCTTCAAATTTACGCTCAGTTTTGGACAAGGTATACCCAACCCATCCATTAAACTTTCCATATTTTTTCTTCAGAAATAGTTCGGCACCATAAGCTCTTCCGACGCCATAAAGTAATTGCGATTCTACATCTTGATTGACGAGCAATTGCGCAGCATCTTTATAGTCGATTTGATTTTGTAAGTTTTTATAATAGAGTTCTGCAGATAATTCATATGTGTTGTTTTTGAAATTTCTAAAATATCCCATAGAAACCTGATCGGCAATTTCCGGTTTAATATTTTTACTACTCATCACATACAGATCTGTAGGACTTGAACTAGTAGAATTTGTTAATAGGTGGATGTTTTGCGTGTTTCTATTATATGATGCTTTGATGGATTGTTGTTCATTGAGCATATAGCTGACACTAAAACGCGGTTCCAGATTAAGGTAGTTCTGCACCACTTCACCTGAATTATACTTTTCGGAAACTGTGATATTGCCTGCAGCATCATAGCTGTTGAAAGTACCTGGGCCTACAAGCAACATAGAACTTAAACGTAAGCCATATAACATACTGAGTTGATCATTTACTTTCCATTCATCACTTGCGTATGCCGCCATTTCATAACCGTAACGATGTTCTACATGTTTGTTGTTGAAACTCGAGCTTGCAGTTGTTGTAATATCACCCGGCGCAATGTCATGTCTTGTTGCTTGTAATCCAAATTTTACGTTATGGTTGTAAGCTGCATAATATTGAAAATCTTGCTTCAAATTGAGATCTGTAATTTTAGAAGTTGCTTTAAATCCATCATTGCGATCTAGTCCTTCAATGACATAGTTATAATTACTGTAGATGAAAGATGTATTTGAAAATAGCTTGTGGTTGAATACATGGTTAAATCTTAATGTACCTGTTGCATTTCCCCAGTTGGTACCAAAGATATCTTGAAGTCCTAGCACATCTTTCCCAAAATAACCGGAAAGGTAAATCGCATTTTTATCGTTGAATCGGTAATTGGCTTTTGCATTGATGTCATAAAAGTATAATGTACTTTTATTGATGGTTGTATCTGATGAAGCTTTGAGAAATAGATCGGCATAGGTACGACGGGCAGAAATCATGAATGAACCTTTGTCCTTTACAATTGGACCTTCAACTTTGATCCGAGAAGCAATCATACCGATCCCACCTTGAACTGTTATTTTTTTATTGTTTCCTTCATTCATTTTTACGTCTAGAACAGATGATAATCGACCGCCATATTCAGCAGGCATACCACCCTTGTAGATGCTCACATCTTTAATAGCATCTGAATTAAAGGTGGAAAAAAATCCTAAGAGGTGAGAGGCATTGTATACAGTGGCCTCGTCTAATAGAATTAAATTTTGATCTGATCCTCCTCCTCGAACATAAAAACCCGTATTACCTTCGCCAGAACTTTTTATTCCAGGCATGAGCGTGATACTCTTTAAGACATCTTGTTCACCCAATACGACAGGCAATTGATTAATTTGACTCATATTGAGTTTTTCAACCCCCATTTGTGGAGATGAAATATTTTTATTGTTTTTTCTATTAACAGAAACGACTACTTCATCTAATGTAGATTGCGATTGCATTGCAATAGGTAATACCATATCGCTATTTAAGGATACGGTATCTGTATAAGTCTTGTAGCCGACATAAGAGCCTGTGAGTAGATAGCGTCCTTCTGGAGCTGAAACGGAATAGAAGCCATAGGAATTGCTTAAACTACTCGATTGAGATAACTCCTGTAGTCGGATCGTGGCACCGATCAGTGTTTCACCGCTTGAAACATCTGTGATTGTCCCTGATATCGTATATCTCTTTTGAGCAATGGATAGATGGGTAAGGGATACAAAAAGGAATAAAAAAGATATTGATTTTAACATTTTTCGAATTTTCTACGAAAGTAGCTGTTTGATAGAGTCGAATACTTTTTATTATAGGAACGCTGGTAGATATTATAGGAACAGATGATTTTAGAGTGTTTTGTTAGCGTTTGAAATGATAAATGAGATTTGTTTTTCTCTTCTTTCGAATCCCAAATATCTTTAAACAAAAAAAGCTAATCTTGCGATTAGCTTTTTCTTAGTGATCCCGCTGGGATTCGAACCCAGGACCCATACATTAAAAGTGTATTGCTCTACCAGCTGAGCTACGGAATCCTTTCTTGTTTGGAAGTGTGTTCCTTTTTTGAAAGTGATGCAAAGATAGAATTTCTATTCACATACTCCAAATAAATTTTGATGTTAACGATTAAGTGCCTAATACACCGATATATTTATTTATATATAGATCCCGATCCTTAGATTTATACTGCTGTATGTAACGCGGATGCTCAAGAACAGTCAATTTTTCAAACAATTGCTCTTCTCTGTTTATTTTTTCAATGAACGTTGCATTTTTTTTACCCAATACAAATGCTTCACTCGTATCTAAACCTAAGCTTATATGTTTTTTGAGCGAGTTTATCATAAAAGGCTTGACCATTTCAAACAGATTTCTATCGTCATAATAATTTGCGTTAATCCATTTGTTCTCTTTTGTTCTTCTAACAATGGCTAAGGGAAAGGGTGAATTGATATAGTATTGCTTGTAAAAAGCTTGAGCGCCTCCAAATTCTGTAATCATATCGTAAAGGAAAACAGATGAAATTTCATGTGTATGTGCCGATTCCATCGGAATACCACAAACGTGTTCCAAACGCTTGGTATCTGTAAACGGAACACCAGTGACACCCGCACCATGACGACTTGGATTAATGCCAATGATGAATTTGCGGCTCGATGTGTCGTTATAATATGTATGGTAGAATTGTTGCATGACTACCAAAGTTTCCGGATTTCCTAAATAAGGGTTTAATACTTGAAAATCAGGAGGAAGATCACCTTGATAGTGTAATTGTTTATTGAAATCAATAATTTTTTCTGCTAAAGTTTTATTGGTAACCATACAATGACGTCGCTAATTTTTCAATTTACAAAATTTATTTTCTTCTATTGTTAAAGAATAGTCAATTCAGCTCACCATAATCTTCTCGATCCCTATCTTAAGAGCAGTACACTTAAGCCTAGATGGCTTAAACATAGAGGATATCATATGATGTTGTATTAAAACAACAAAGCCGATCGAAAGATTGGCTTTGTTTGTCATTTTAACTGCTGCATGTTGTGCATCAGGATTTTAATATTTTACCCATATTGGGGTAGGGGCAATCTGATTTTAATACCTAGTCTCTAATGCTGTTATAAAACAATTTTAGTTCCTGTAGCCAGTTTATTGTTTTTTGCGAATACACCACATAAATGGAATAACAATCGGGCACCTACGTTACCATCCCAATCATCTTCTCCTGGTGCAACTTCAACCAAATCAATACCAATGATATTTTTATCGCTATTGGCCAGTTTACTCAACAAATAAGTTGCTTGCTCATAGGATAATCCGCCCGGTACAGGAGTTCCTGTATTTGGACAGTACCAGCGTTGTAAAGCATCAATGTCAAAGCTAACCGCCACATGTTGAGGTAGCTGTGCTAAGATTTCATCACATTGATCTTTCCACGTCTTCCCTTCAAAACTGTTCGCTTTTAAATCGGTATCTGTATATACTTTAACTTTATTCGAACTTTTTACGGCCTCCAATTCACCCTCACTGAAATCACGAATACCAACTTGAACGATTTTTTCGATCTGCGGAAGCTGAATAGCATTGAACATAATAGAAGCATGGGAGTATGTGAAACCTTCGTATGCATCGCGTAAATCCATATGCGCATCAAAATGTAATATGCCAAATGTATCGTGGTTTGCAGCTAAAGCTTGATAATATCCTAATGGGGTCGAATGATCACCACCTAAAAGAATCACCTTTTTGCCTTTATTCATCCAATATAAAGCACGTTCTTTTACTTCGTCATTGAATTGTTGTGAGGCTTTGTTAATCTCTTCTAAGTTGTTTTTTAATTCGGGTATGCTATCGATATCATCACCATTTTCTAAAGCCTCTATAATCGGTTGGGCTAGATTTTTATATTTTTCACTGTTTTCTAACCAGTGCTCAGGAGCCTCGTCCATGAAAATTCCTAATTTCCATAAATCCGGAAATTCTTGATGCAATAAATCTACTTGAAAAGAAGCATTTAAAATAGCATCAGGACCATTGCTAGCACCACTACCGTAGCTGACGGTCACTTCCCAAGGTGCTGGTATGACGATAATATCACTTTCTTCTGCTGTAAAAGGAAGTCCATATATGCTTGAATCTGGTAAGCCAGGTTGTGATGGATCGAAATTTTCAATTTTTGTTTGCTTTGTCGACATGTTATGAATCACTAGTTGAACTGCAAATATAAAAAACTTAACTGCGTTAAAAAAAGATATGTTGACCGAGTATGTTGACGATAAATGAAAAAGAAAGGTTCAGTAATTTAGGGTATCTTTACGATCTACAAAAAGTATAAGAAATAAAATGGCAGAACAACGTATCCATATCTGGGCAGGAACATCAACTAAAACAGAAGATCAATTTTACAAATATTTTGATCAAAGCAAGTTTATCAAAGATTATCATCGATTTAAAACGGATGAAACTTATGCTAGAAATGCTCCTGACTTTAACCTGAGATCCCAGTTCAGTAAAGCAATTGACAAGCAGTACGATTACGATGTCGATTGGATCACGGTATACTATAGTCGCAAAAAAATGAGCGTTCAGGCAGCCATCGAAGAACTACCGATATGGAATGACCAAACAGAAGTGGAGATTTATCAAGCATGCGTGGATAAAGGTATATCAACGGTAAATGCGATATTATGTTATGCCGATGCAGAACTTATCATAGACAAACCGCTCGGTAATTATAACGATATGATCTATATTGGAAGTTTCAACGTACCTGCATAATACATACGATAATCAGGATCAAAATACTTATGTATTGTATCTGTTTTGAATTCTGGTAGCCATCAACAAAAAAGCTAGTCCTATGATTAGCTTTTTTTGGCTTTCCATTTTCGGTGAAAGCAAGAAAATTCCTGCAGATGATGATGCTTTTTCAAGATCGTATTTTCAAAACTTCAATCTAATCATCACTATTCATAAATTTTTCTAGTTCTTGAATAGACTCAAAACGATCTAAAAAACCTTGGAAATAAGTAGACCACTCATCATTCATTCCTGGATCATCCTTACTTTCCTCTGTATTTGTAACTTGTCGAATTAATCTGCATTTTAACATATCGGGTGCGGCATAGGACATCATATGGGTCTGGGTTTCTGACCACACCCCTCCTTTATTCATCCAGGTGTAACTGAGGTTATTCCCCGCAATCATCGTCATTTCTTTAAGAAAGTCATACTTCTCAATTTTCTTGTTATCAACATTATAATTGTATCGGGTAGCAGTACCATTGGATACCCTTACAATAACAGCTAATTTACTGTCTTTGCTATTTTTTAGCACTCCAGCCCAAATTCCTTCGTAAGAATTGGGAGTAGCAACGTGTTGTCCATTTGCAGTTAGAAAAAGCAGCGTGCAAATTAGCACAAGCATGGACTTAAAAAAGCTAGCTTTTTTATTCATAGTGTTGAAATAAAGCCCTATTTTCTTAGTTTTTAAAAAGATACTGTGAAATCTGTTTCCGGAATTCAAGTAAATTGGAAGTGATGTTTTCATAGTTGGTTAAGTTTATTGGTAAAAATTAATATGTATTTGATGATCATGCTCTTTTGATCATTCTTCCTATTTGGCTAGTGGTTTTAATTGGGATACCTATTTTAGTAGTATACTCATAAAATTAAATAGAAACGAGACCAAAAAAAATACTCCAATAGGAGTATTTTCATCTTAAATATCTTAATATATGGCAGTTGGAGTTTACACCTGCTATGTTTATGTAAATCTATCCGTGTCAAATTATCCCTTGACGAGTACATTCGTTAATGAGTTGCGTTATGTTTTTGCAATCTGTTTTACCTAGAATATTTTGCCGATGTTTTTTTACTGTCTGAACAGTTATAAAAAGTTTTTGGGATATTTCTATGCTGCTGAAACCTTCGGCTATAAGTTTGAGGATTTGCTTCTCTTTTTTTGAAAAGTAACCCAAAGAACGCTCTTCTAGACGCATGTTGAGGTAAGATGGTTCGCCATAAAGACCGATCAGTGAAATGTTATAAGTATTACAATGACTAAGGTGATCAATTTGGGTATGGATGTTTAATGATTTTCCATAGCCTCCATCATCGCTCAAAGAAAGCATAACGGCCTGATGATTCAATAATGCATAATCACCATTTTTTAATCTGCCTCGGTAACAATAACTTATTTTATATTTCGTTAATTTTTCACGACTTATGTTTTCAGAGAAAAAGCGAGTTAGAAATGCTTCAGCTTTTACAACAAAATCAATATCATCTGGATGAATAGTGGCTAACACATCATTAAAAGTCACCCGATCAATATCCAACCCATGAATCTCTTCAATTCCAGGACTGACATGAGATAATGACATATCGTAAAAATCAATAATATAATAATAAAATGGTCCTGTGCCGACAATAGAATTACTGAGCTCATCGAAACCAATATTCTGAAAATCAGTGTTCTGAGCTGCTCTATGGTCAAGCCACACTTGGTGTAGTTTTTGCAATTCAATGGTCATTTTATAATTCTTTTCATGAGAAGAAAATGCTAAGTTAAAAACCATTAAGATCTTTATTTTAAAAAGAGAAAGGTCTTATATCTTCAGTATCCCGGGCTATTGGCACTCCTTCCGGATCTAGAATCAGAGCTTCCTGAATAGCTGTCTTGTGAAGTGTAGCTCCGCTTGCTATCACTTTATATCCATTTTCATATTCGGTGAAATAACCACAAGGGAAAGCGTAATAGCCATTTGGTAAAAGCACCCGTGTCTCATGTTGAAATCCCCAAGCAATGACCTTTTGGTTTAAGATATGGATTGTAAAAGCTTCTTCGTAAGTCATATTACATAGTTTAATTTGCTTTGCAAATTTCGTGTGACAGTTAGGTTAATTACCAAATAATGATTTACCTCTAAAATCCAATGTTTGAAGCGTTACATCACTACCACTAAAATTTGCCATCCGTGTTAATTTTTCTCTCATTTCTGTGCTATAATCGGATAAATATAAAGTGATACTAGGTGCAGAATAACCTTCATCTTTCGTATTTAATGTAACATAGCCCTTTTCTTTGTCAGTTAAGCCTAACATGGTTTTTTTTATTTCTGACCAATACATTTTAACTTCATATTTTTCGCCGTCGTTCCGGGTTTCTGCCCTAATAAAACTTTCGGTCATTTCTACGGTGAAATCCTCGCTACTATAACCACTAGGATTGACCATCGTAATATATTTCTTGTGCTTATTTAGCCATTTTAATGTTTCTTGCTTATTTTGGGCACTTACGCTAAGTAGTATAATAGAAAATAATAAGGTAAATACGTATTTCATAATTTTTAGATTTATGGGTTTTAATTTTTTTTAGTAAAAATTTCTTTAAGTTATTTTTTAGTAGTCTACTACTTGAGTATCGTATTGATCATGTTTATTTTCGATTCGTCATTTGTGTTGGTCAGTTGCTTTTTATTTAGCTTTATTTTATCGCGGTGTCCCGTCCTGAAATAAGTTGACATCTAACTCAGCTTATTATGAAAAAAGAACTAAAGAACAATTTACGACGGAGTCAGCGAGATTATAGCCTAGCTTTTAAATTATCTGTTGTCAGTCAAGTCG